>Ga0255095_1000046_pt1 | contig 78728 bp, 64 predicted proteins | sample Colum_Law_RepC_8_2_FD_188435 | JGI IMG/M metagenome (GOLD analysis project Ga0255095, IMG submission 188435) | Freshwater microbial communities from Columbia River, Oregon, United States - Colum_Law_RepC_8d | ecosystem: Environmental > Aquatic > Freshwater > River | place: USA: Oregon...
CGTTTTGCCACGCTGTTTCTGCTGATTCCGTTTGGCGGGGCGCTGGTGATTGTGGAGGGTGTGCGGCACCTGGCACATCTGTTTCATCGCAGGCCGGCGGCCGTAGCGACGTCAGGTGACGCGGAGCATTCATCCGGTGGGCCGTCAGTTGTTGAGCAGTCTGCGGTGGTGTCTGCCGAGTCTGCGGTGTCCGAGAGTGCTGGTCGGGCTGAGCGGGGGGCGGTGCAGGCAGAGCGACAGTTGACTGAGGTCGTGGGAGTTTCCGGTGGTGTTGTGACTGAGCCTGCGGGTGGTCGGGCGACATCGGCGACAGATACGGCAACGTGGGTGCTGGGGCTGGGTTTTCTGCTGATGGCATTGATCCATCTGACTCAGTTTCGTCGGCGGTTTTTTCGGTTACTGCGTTCGACTGTGCGATTGCTGAAGTTGGGACTGATTGAATATCCGCTGCGAATTGCTCGACTGCCGCTGGTGCAGTCGATCTGGCGTCATCGTGTGGCGGTCAGATTTCGGCGAGTGGTGGTGGTGCCCGGTGCTGCAGCGTGGTTGTTGTTTCGCGGGATTCCGGGACTTCTGCTGGATGCTCCGCCGGGCTGGCTGTGGTTTCTGTGCGGCTTCAGTGTGTGCAGTCTGGCGTTGAATTCGCGGCCAGGTCGGGATGCTCAGGAGCTGACATCGGAGTGGCTGGCGAATGCGTGGCAGAAGCTGCAGGCGCGAATCTTTGTGGCTCTGCTGGATTTGCTGCTGGAATTCTTCCGGATGGTATTGAATCTGATTGAGCGTTTTCTGTATGCGGTGGATGAGTGGCTGCGTTTTCACAGTGAAGAGAGCTGGCTGTCGATTGTGGTGAAGGCCGTGCTGGGCGTGGTCTGGTCATTCGTTTCGTTTCTGATTCGGATTTACGTGAATCTGCTGATTGAACCGACGTTTCACCCGGTGAAGCATTTTCCGGTGGTCACGGTGGCACACAAGATGATTCTGCCCGGGCTGGTGCTGTTGCAGGGCAGCATGGTGACGCTTCTGCAGCCGTATCTGGGGCGGGTGCTGGCGGAATCGGTGACGTGGTTCAATATCTTTTTCATTCCGGGGATCTTTGGATTTGCGGTGTGGGAACTGAAGGAAAACTGGCGGTTGTATGCTTCGAACAGGCGTCCGCGCCTGATGCCGGTTGCGGTAGGCAGTCATGGTGAGACGGTAGCGCGACTGCTGCGTCCCGGTTTCTATTCGGGAACACTTCCGAAGATTTTTCGTCGACGTCGTCGGCTGGAGCTGCAGCAGCCGTCTTTTCGTCGTTTCAGTGCGCGTCGTTCGGTGCAGAGCCAGCTGGAGCACGTGGAGGAAGCGATTCGCAATTTTGTGAAGCGTGATCTGATTCGCGTGCTGCAACTGTGTCCGGTCTGGGCGGGTACGGGCATCCGGTGTGCTCGTGTCAGTTCAGCATCCAACAGTTTTCTGGTGGAAGTTGAGTGTCCTCTGCTGGGTGAGGAGCCGATTCGTCTGTTGTTTCAGGAGCAGAGCGGCTGGGTTGTGGCGAGTGTGGATCGGCCGGGTTGTCTGCGATTTGCGTCTGCGGATCAGTTGCGATCGCTGCAGCATGCACTGGAAGGGTTTTACCGCAAGTGTGGCATCGATATGGTGCGTGAGCAGTTGGAGAGTGCCTTTGTGCATGGTCACCCGTATGACATCAACGGTGACAGTCTGGTGATGTGGCCTGGGGGCAATTTCAGCCGGGAGATTGTGGCTTTGCTGGTGCAGAAGAGGCAGCTGCGTCCGTTGCCGGCTGCAGAAGCTCAGCAGGCTGGTCTGTTGCCGGCAGATCGGCAGGCTGTGATTTTCAATGAATCGGGAACCGTCTGGTCGGACTGGATTCGTCGCTGGGAAGCGGGTGCGCAGGGGCTGCCGCAGGCCTGTCTGCAGTCACCAGGGATTGTGTTACTGTTACCCACCGGGAATACCTGAAGCGGTGTGGTGTTCGTCAGGGCGTGTGCCGGTTTGCGAGCAGTTCGGCGATCTGCACGGCATTGGTGGCGGCGCCTTTTCGCAGGTTGTCTGACACGCACCAGAAGGTGATGCAGTTGGGGTGTGAGAGATCCCTGCGGATGCGTCCCACGAACACGTCATCGCTGCCATCGCAGATGGAGGGCATTGGGTATTGGCCGAGATTCGGGTCATCGAGGACTTTGATGCCGGGGAAGGATTCGAAGAGCTGTCGGGCTTCAGCGACGGAAACCGGGCGTTCGGTTTCGACGTTGATGGTTTCGCTGTGGCAGTTGGAGACGGGGATGCGAATGCAGGTGGGGCAGACCTGAATGGAGTCATCGCCGAGGATTTTTCGGGTTTCGAAGATCATTTTGAGTTCTTCGCTGGTGTAGCCATCCTGTTTGAAGCTGCCAATCTGGGGGATGGCGTTGAAGGCGATGGGGTAGCGAAAGGCCTTGTAATCGTAGTTTGTGGAATTGAGGGCTGCTCGGGTTCCTTCGAGCAGGTCTGCGGTTCCCTGCAGACCGGCACCGCTGGTTGCCTGGTAGGTGCTGACGACGACTCGGCGGACGCGGGCGGCGTCGTGCAGTGGTTTCAGTGCGACGACCATCTGTGTCGTTGAGCAATTGGGGCTGGCGATGATCCCGGTTGCGGAGAGCGCCGCCTGGGGGTTGATCTCGGGGATTACCAGAGCGACATCCGGGTGCATTCGCCAGTAGCCGGATTCGTCGATGACGCGACAGCCAGCGCGGATGGCTGAAGGCAGGAATTCTGCGGCGGTTTCATCGGGAGTGCTGGCGATGACGAGATCGACGCCCTGAAAGCAGTCGTGGGTCAGTTCTTCGACGGTGATGCGACTGCCTGCGAAGTCGATCTGCTGGCCGGCGCTGCGAGCGGAGGCGAGCAGCCGGAATTTTCGGGCTGGAAAGCGACGCTGTTCAAGGAGCTGCAGGATGATTCGTCCGACGGCACCTGTGGCTCCGGCCACAGCAACAGTATTAAACACGGCAGTTTCCCTGGTGATCTTTCCGAAAATCAACGATAATCGCGACGGTACGTCGGCCAGCCGGTATTCCGGCGGGTGGAAAAATAACGAGTCTGAGCGGAATTTCCACAAATGTCAGACAAAGCGGTCCGCCCTGCGTGTTTTGGGAAGAAATGATGGACGGGGATTTTCAGTTGCAGGTCCGACACTGTGCTCAGCGACTGTCTCAGTCGCCAGAGGCAGCGCTGGCTGAACTGTTTGATCTGACAGCAGAGCGACTGGTACGGTACGCGATGTCTGTCACGTCGTCTCAGGCAGACGCAGAGGATGCTCTGCAGGGGGCCTTCTCAAGGATCGCTCGGCGTCCGCAACTGCTTGTGGCTGCGAAACTTCCGTGGTCTTACATGCTGCGAGCTGTCCGCAATGAAGCTTTACGGCTTCTGCAGCGGAGCAGTTCACAGAAGCGTCTGCAGGTTCCGACGTCTGCTGTTCAGTCAACACCGGAACAGCAGGTGTTGCAGCAGGAGGTGTCAGAAAGTGTGCGTAGAATTCTGAAGAGTTTACCAGCGGAGCAGTCGGAGGTGGTAACACTGAAGCACTGGGAGGATCTGACGTTTGCAGAAATCGCTGAAGTTCTCGGGATTTCTCAGAACACAGTCGCCAGTCGCTACCGTTATGCCATGGAAAAGCTGCAGCGTGCTTTGGAGGGCCTTGTGCGGTAACAGTGGCTTTCTGCGGTAATAATTGCAGCGGCGTACAGTGAACGGGTCTGGATTTTTTGAAAACAAGTCTGGTTGACGCTATGAGTGGTGGGACGCTATGAGTGGTGGACTGTCGGGGATACCGGAGCCAGTGACGCCCGAGCATGATCTGTTGCGCGGGGCTGCTCCGCGGGTGCGACTTTCTGCCGGGCTGCGGCAACAGGTTCTGGCAACCGCTGCTGTGCAGTACCAGCTGGGGCGGCGACAGCGTCTGCTGACGCGTGCTGGTGTGATTGCGACGGTGGTATTGTGCGTGGCTGGGGCGATCTGGCGGCTGAGTCAGCCTGCCGCACCGGTTCCGGCTGCTGCGAAGACGCCGGTGGTCATACCGGTGGTTCCGCGGCCTGTCCCGTCAACTCCTTCGGCGACGCTGCCATCGACCTCGTCCGGAGGCTCGGATATAATGCCAGCGCCGCAGGGTAAAATGCCCGCGGTTGAGTCGATTCAGACGGTTCCGCTGCTGCGGCCGCTGTAACGTCCTGTCAGCTTGAAATTTCCCCGTCTGTCCTGATGCTGTTGAAGATGCCAGACCCTGCTCGTTACCAGATTCCTGATCCGTCGGTTCGTTTGACAGATGAACTGATCATGCAGCATATTGGTCGGGGCAGTCGCGTGATTGACCTCGGATGTGGCGACGGTCGTCTGATGCAGCGGCTCAGTGAAGAGTTACGCTGTGATGTGCTGGGGATCGAGGTTGATCATCAGAACATCACTTCTGTCGTCCAGCGGGGTTTGCCGGCGATTGAGGCGGATCTTGATCGTGGGCTGCAGGACATTCCGGACGACAGTTTTGACTTTGCCGTCCTCAGTCAGACTCTGCAGCAGGTCCGCAATCCGCGTCGACTGTTGTCAGAGATGCTGCGAGTGGCGCGTCGAGCTCTGGTGGTAGTACCGAATTTCGGTCACTGGCGTGTGCGTCTGGAGGTGTTGCGTCGCGGTCGTACTCCGGTCACGGAGTCGTTTCCGTGGGAGTGGTATGAGACACCGAACGTGCATTTCATGTCGATGCGTGACTTCCGGTCTCTGATGGAGCGGATGGGTTTGCGGGTAGTGATTGAAAGTCCGATTATTCGTGGCCGTGCCGTGGACCGCCTGCTGGCGTCCAATCTGCGAGCTGACAGCGCTTTTTATCTTGTTGAGCGTGGTGGCTGAGGCAGTGGTCACCTGGCCGATTGATTCAAGCGAGCAGTTTCTGCCGCGACTGTGACCGGCGATTGGTGGTTTGGGGTGTTTGGGTTGTCGGGGAGCTTTGCGGGGTTCTCGGTTTAAGCCGTGGCAGTTCGAGCCGCCGGGGTTCATATTGACCTTGAATCCGGAATCCTCGTAATTTTCCACTGTTGTGGCCCTGGTCGAACGGATTTGCGCGGGTGGACGTCTGCTTAACGCAGTCCGTGGCCATGGGATTCTGGTGCGAGGCAATGGAATATCGGCTGCCCATCATTCTGATTTGCCTGTTGTTCACTGCCCCGATTGAGGCAGATGAGCGCGTTGTCGATGCTGCGCCCACTCCGCGGGACCGGCAGTCTGCGATTCTGGTGCTGACCGATGGGACTGTGCTGGAGACATCATTGCGGGTGCAGGGTGGTGGCTATAGTGTGGAGGTTGCCGGAGGCCGTCAGTTCATAGAGTCATCGCGAGTGCGTTTTCTGGCGGACGATCGTGTGGATGCGTGGCGTCAGATGCGGGCATCTTTTCAGGAGCTGACGCCGGAGGTGCATTTGCAGTTGGCACGCTGGTGTCTGAAGAATGGTCTGCCGAAGCAGGCGGAGCGTGAGGCTCTGGATGCGCTGCGTCTGGATCCTCATCGGCAGGATGCGAAACGGATGCTGGAACAACTGGCTGCGGGTGGTGCCGAGCGTGGTGCTCGTCAGTCTGGTGCTGGGAGTGTGCTGATGCCACCGTTGCCTGCTGCGGGTGCAGCAGCGGCGGCCCGTTCACTGGCCGGTCTGCGACGGGTCACTGCTCAGCAGTTTGTGCGCAGTGTGCAGCCTCTGTTATCGAGCAAGTGTGCGACGGCTGGCTGTCATGGTGTGAACGCCGAGTCTGAGTTTCAACTGCTGTCTGTCCGCAATGGTTCGGATCCGCGAACGGCCGAGCAGAATCTGCTGGCGGTGCTGAAGCAGGTCAGTTTTTCGGAGCCGTCGCGGAGTGCGTTGCTGCAGCATGCGGGGCTGGCTCATGGCGGTCAGTTGGATCTGCCTCTGCGAGGGCGTACCGGAGCAGCGCAGATGCAGACGCTGCGGCAATGGGTGCTGGCTGCGGCTGCAGATCTGGCACCGGGTGAAAATCGAGAACTGGCGGGATCGTCGGAAGCGGAGCGGGTGGCTCTGCCGGTGGCGGAATCAACGGACAGTGGCCCTGCTGAGGCTGCGGATCTGCCCGAGGAGACTCATGGGCGACTGCAGGACGGTGCTGCTGTGGATCGTGAATTTCTGGCGGAAGCAAAGCGTTCACTGAGGAATGATCCGTTTGATCCGGCGGTGTTCAATCGTCGGCATCATGCGAACCGCAGTGAACAGTGAACGGTTTGATGGAAAGACAGAGAGGCGTGAGCTATGAACAGATGGACGTCTGCCGGGCTGCTGGGAACACTGCTGCTGGTTCCGGGTTGCGGAACGATGGGTCTGATGACTCGCAGTTCGTACTCCACGATTCGCGACCCGTTTCTTGAGGGGGCCGAGGATCGGTCTGCAGGAGATCGCGGCGACGCTGAGAGTGGTGATCTGGCGGGGCGAGTCGCGGTGGATGCTGATCCAGCGGGGCCGGCGCCATTGCCGGGTTCAGCGGGCCGAGCGAGTCTGGACAGTCTGGACGCATCGTCTGCGGGGCCGGCGGCGGCCACTGCGGTCTATCCCGCTGATGGGGAATCAGAAGAGGCGGTGCTGCAAACGATGAAGGGCCCTGCCCTGGCCGGTTTTCTGCGTACCGGTCGTACTCCTGACGGCCGGACTGGTGCGGCCGTGATCGGGGATTCCGGAGCCGGGGTGCGATCGCGAACGAGTGGTGGCAATGGCGAGGCTGCTCTGGAGCTGCCGCGTGCAGCTGCACTGGTGCGACAGTCACCTGCGGCCGAAGCTGCTGCGATGAACGCAGTGAGTTCTGAAGTGGATGGATTCAGCAGTTTCCTGGCTACCGGTCCGAGGACCACTGCTGCGGCGGGTAAGACTGCTGCGACCAGCAGCCCGGCTGCGGCTGAGGATTTTTCTGAGTTTGCCAGTCGTCGTCAGGCGGAGTGGAAGCAGAAGCCGGCGGGAAAATCGGGTGTTGTGCAGACGTCAGCGGTGGCGGAAAGTCCGGCGGACACGGGTACACGCAGTGAACGCATGAAGACCCTTCCTGCACAACCGGCGGGTAAGGCCTCGGAACTGAATCCCTTTGAGGATCTGCCGGCCTTTGATACAGTCGAGGGATCTGCTCAGCAGCAAAGCGGTGCAGCCACGTTTGATGAGACGTTTGGCGGCAAAGCGGACTGGAAGCCGGCAGAATTTGAACCTTGATTCCGCGCGGTGCACAGTGCCGGGGGTGAACGTCAATGCGTCCGAAAATGACTGCCGGCATGGTCGGCATGGGTATGATCTTTGACGATACTTACCGCCCGTTTTTTGAAGCTGTGGCTCGCGATGGTCTGCAGGATCGACGTTTTGGGGATGTCGATGTGCAGCTGGTGGCAGTTGCCACAAAGACGGGCAGTCGTGCTGAACGTTATCTGCAGCAGTCTGCGGGGCGCATGCCGGCGTTTGAAAACTGCGCCGGTGATTCGGCCGTGCAGCAGATGCTGAAGCATCGCCCGACGTTTGCCTGTGTGGCGACTCCTGACAACAGGCACTTTGAAGCAGCGCGGGAGATTCTGGAAGCGGGCGTGCATCTGCTGGTGGAAAAACCATCAGTGCTGTCGCTGAGTGAACTGGATGAGCTGACGTCGATTGCCGAGCGACGGGGTGTTCTGGCACGAGTGGTGTATCACAAGCTGCTGGATCCGGATCACAAGAAGCTGCGGACTCTGGTGGCCGACAATGTGCTGCAGCACGTGAACAATGGTTACTGTTCTCTGCTGGAGCCGCGTCAGATTTCGGGGCAGCAGTTTTCCGAGTGGATTACCGGGCGTAATCCCGGCACGTATGTCGCGGTGCATTACATCAAGTTGATTGATTTCACATTCGGCGGGAAGCTGAAGACCGTGCTGTGCACGGGGCAGCGGGGCCTGGTGGGACCGCGGGACGGAAACACGTGGGACAGCTGTCAGCTGCGGCTGATTTATGAGTATGAGGATGGTCGCGAGGCAGCTTTCGACATTCATACCTCGTGGGTCACCCCGGACAACTTTCCCGGTTATGTTGAGCAGGAAGTGCAGTTCCGATTTGACAACGGAATCTGGAACGGCCATTCGCGAAAACGGGGTGTTGAGCTGACAGTGGATCAGCTGACTCCGCTGAAGCTGAAGAACACGATCAATAACCACTACAACGGCAGTTTTCTGGAGCCGTGGGGCGAGCGTACTCAGCGGGGGTACGGCATTGAAGTGATTGACCGGTTTGCTCGTGAAGCAGCGTGGGTGGAATTTGGCGGTCCGGCTGGTGAGCGTGAGCAGCGACTGCAGCAGATTCGTCAGCTTTCGTATGCGGACCTTGCTGCGGATCGGCAGGTTGTGGCGGCTGTTGAAGCGATGGAGCGAATCCTGGAAGAGCAGGCAGCGGGCAGGCCGGACCGAGTGGCTCGTTACGATGGTCGCACAATCCGGCTGTGCTGAGAGAATGAAAATCAGGCAGGGGTGTTCTGCGCTGCGGAGGCAGGCTGTCGAAGCTGGCTGTAACCCTGAATTGCCAGTGTGATCAGCAGTGGCATCACGGGGGTTCGCATGCGGGCATCGGTCCAGTAGAACAGGTGAGTGCCGACAAACGCCAGCAGGCAGATCCAGAGCGGCATTTCGGTGTTGTTCTGCAGGGATTTCCAGCCGTTTCTCAGCAGTTGCAGCAGTCTGATCAGCAGGCCTGCCCACAGTGTCAGATACCAGCAGGCGGTAAGCAGGCTGACTGCTGTTACTGGTGCACCGGCCTGCCCGGGGGCCCAGAATCTGCGGAACCGCAGTGCACAGGCCTGCAGGAATTCGGCGGGATGCTGCCGCATGGTCGTGAACGCGAGCTCATAGTGGAAGCGGTCGAGTGATTGTTCATCAGCCGGGTTAATACCGAGCTGTACAGCCTGAGCCAGTGTTTGTTTTTGCCACTGGTCGAGGGCGGCAGCATCCCAGGGGAATCCCTCTGTGCCGCGAATGACATCACGGTAGAAGTCAGGATTATTTCCCAGCGCCAGGGTATAGCCACCGTGTGTTGTCGCTGGTATGAAAGCGTGGAACTGCAGGGCATTTCGCAGCAGCCATGGCGCCATTCCGACAGCCATGCCAGCGGCCAGCATCAGCGGTGCGAGGACTGCAATGCGGTGGGGTAGCAGTCTGATGCGGGAGTGCACGACGAGGGCGAGTTGGTACAGGCAGATGCCGGCGGTGGCCAGCAGCACAGTGGGGCGCGTCAGTGTGGCGGCAGCCAGCAGCAGGCCGGCAGCGAACTGCAGGCGGGGGCGGCTTCCGTGGGTGGCAGAGCCGGCGACAGTGGCGCAGGCCAGTGTCAGCAGGGCGGCGCATGGTACTTCGGTCATGGGCTGGATGGAGTATCTGAGCAGCAGTGGGTCGACAGCCGTGGCGAGCACACAGAGGAGTGCTGCACGATGTGAACCGAGGATTGGCCGGGCAAGCCAGCCGACAGCAGCCGAACAGGTTACGGAGGCTGTGATGCTGACCAGCAGCACGGCTGTTGTCGGGGACAGACCGCAGGCGAGGGGGGCGGCGAGCAGGAGGGGGTAGAGCGGTGGTCGGAAAGCTGTCGGTTGTCCTGTGAATGGCCCAACAAATCCGTGGTGTTGGAGTGTGGCCGTGGCGTGTGCGATGTAGCCATCGGCATCGGTTGTGAGCAGTTGCGGGGCGGCGACAGCCGCGAAGATGCGGAACACGATTGCCAGCAGCAGTGTGAGTGGCAGCAGCATTATTGGCAGGCGTGTTTCGGCAGTCAGCGTGTCTGAATCGGAGGAGTTGGGATTGAGATCAGGCATGCGACCAAAGTCACCGGAATTTGGCTCTGGAATGATGAATTTCCCGCAGATTGTTGAGTGTAGGGGATACGGGTCTGCATTTTCAGTGGCCGGAATGCTTCGTCCTTCGATTTCTGTGATTTGCGGTAAGTGTTTTCCCGGATTGTGTTTGCGGTGGTTTCGGGTGGTTTTCAGGTCGTTGCCGCTGGCTGTTTGGGCGTGGTTTTCGCAGATTTTTGCCGGGATCCTGAGGGCTCGGGCAACCTATACTTCCAGTGGGGTATGAAGGTTAGCCAGCGGTACCCTGCGGAAATCGGAGTGTGGAATTGTGCGGGAGAGTGTGGCTTGTCTGCGGCGTCAGCGTCTTCATTGTCACCATCGGCCGTGTTTCTGGAGCACGAGGGCTGGTTGCGCACAGTGGTCAGCAGTCGTCTGGGTGAGACGGATGCTGTTGATGATGTGATGCAGAACATCGCGATGGCGGTGGTCCGGCAGAAGTCGACATTGTCCGGGGTGCAGCGAGTGGGAGCGTGGCTGTATCGCATTGCGGTGCGGCAGGTGCTGATGTATCGCCGAGCGACAGGTCGTCGTCGGAAGCTGCTGCAGCGTGTGCAGTCGGACGCTGTTTCGGCAGTGGATGTGGCGGGGCCACTGGGTGTGATGCTGCATGATGAAACGCAGGAGAGCGTTCGTCGGGCTTTGGGTCAATTGGGTGAACTGGACCGCCAGTTGCTGTTGCTGAAGTACGCTGAGGGCTGGAGTTATCGGCAGATTGCTGAAAGGCTGGGGGTCCAGGAGGACACAGTGGAGTATCGGCTTCTGAAGGCGCGCAGGACGCTGCGGCGTCAATTGAGTGCTTTGAATGTTGAGGGTGTGGATACATGAGTCTATCTGAACGTGATGAACTGCTGATTCAGCGCTGTGCGGATGACGAACTGTCTGCAGAGCAGACTCGTGTTCTGCTGGAGCGGCTGGACGGGATGAGCGGCGGCTGGAAATCTCTGGCCTGCAGGTTGATGGAGGATCGTTATCTGCGAAAGGCTGTGGCTGCGGGGCGCTCTGCCGGAGCTGTTGCTGCAGCTTCCTCGGCACCGGTGGGGAGCAACTCGGATGCAGAGAGCTGGAAGTCCGGCAAGGGTCGCGGTGCTGGTTCTGCCGGCAGAGTCTGGAGGCATCCGCTGACATCGCTGGCTCTGTGTGCAGCCATTGCGTTTGTGGGTGGGCTGCTGATTCCGGACGGTCTGTTTTCTGCGACGGGGGAAACTCTGTCGAAGGCGTCGCCGGCACTGCGAGTGGCCGGTGGGGGCGATTCTGGTCGGATGGAACTGCAGATGCCGGGCCGCCCGACGGTCAGGGTTCCGATTTACAGTGATCCGGCGGAATGGGCGCAGAACAGCAGCCGTGAGTTTCTGGCTCCGGATGCCGCGACTCAGTATGTGATAATTCCAACGGCTGATGGTCGGGCTGCGGTGGTGCCGGTGTCAACGGTATCCCGTGGTGGCCTGCAGTAGTGCCTGTTGAGTTCAGTGAATCTGTAGAGGCCTGAAGTTCCGGATTTGTATCAGCGGAGGATGTGTGTGATGTCATTCTGCGAAATGGGTGTGAAGCGAGCGATAGCGACGGCTTTGTCGCTGGCAGCGACAGTGGCGGTGGGTGTGGCGGATGAGCCGGCAGCAGGACAGTCCGGCGAGGCGGGGGCGGCTGCGGCTGATGGTCAGGTCAGCAGTCGGGTGGAGGTACGTGTTGAGGAGTCGAAAACGGAGTCGTCGCAGGACGGGCGAAAAGTTCCGCCGAAGGTTACTCGTCGATCACGAATTGTGATTGTAGGTCCGGACGGTGTTCGTCGTGAATTTGATGGTGAGGACAAGGAAGGTCGTTCGATGATTCTGCAGATTCCCGACGGGGAAGCACTGCTGAAGCAGCTTGAATCGGGGGCTGGTGGCGAGGCCGTGGCGGAGGAGCCGGAGCGTCTGATGATCGGTGTGCGGTGTGAGGCTGTGGATGTGCGGCTGAAGAAGCATCTGAAGCTTCCGGAAGCGGGCCTGGTAGTGCTGCGGGTTGAGGAGGGGACTCCTGCGGCCAAAGCCGGCATCGAGGTGGACGACATCATTCTGAGCGTCAATGGTCAGAACGTGGCGACTCCTGTTGAGCTGGTGGAAAAAATCGGAGCGTCTGAGGGTCGGCCGGTGGAACTTTCGATGCTGCACAACGGTGAGCAGAAGACCCTGTCAGTGACTCCAGAGAAGATGAAGCCTGCGGCGTTTCCGGCGTGGGAAGAAGAATCGTTGGAGACAGAGGGATTGCCGCAGATGCTGCAGGGGCGGGGACTGCTGCAGATGCATCCTGGGATCATGCTGGATCTGAAGCCGGGAGCAGCGGCCACACCGGAAGAGATTGAGCGGCAGATGGAGCAGATGCGTGATCTTGCCGAGGCTGTTCGATGGCGGGTGAAGCGTCCGTCTGGGTTACCGTCAGCGGAAAACGATGAACTGCAGCAACTGAAGCGTGAGGTGCGAGAGTTGAAGGAACTGGTCGAGAAGCTGCAGCCGAAGCGGGAGTGATCAGGGGTCCGGAACTGCTGTGCTGACGGCATTTGAGACGGCAGTCCGAGTGGCTGCCGTTTTTTATCTGATCAGTCAGGTTGAGCTGGTGCTTCAGGCGGGCTGAGTGGTACAGCGGATCCGGGCGGGGCGATGGCTGCATAGGCTTCGATGCGATCAACTGTGAAGGCGAGCAGAGCCAGCAATTGCGGCACATCGCGTTCGACCAGTTGAGCCAGTTGTCCTGTGCGGCCGCGGAATTCGTTGGCTTCCTGTCCCGCCTCGATGTTCCAGCGTCGCACATTTGGAACCTGTCGTTGAGCCAGTTCCAGGTTGCGCGTCGCCTGTTCGAAGTCCTTTTGTTCTTCGATGCAGGACGGGCGGAAATCCCCGAATCTTCGCATTTTGCACTGGTGCAGACGAACTCGAGCCGAATTCAGTTCCTGCAGGCAGCGTTCAACTTCACGTTTCCAGAATCCCGGGCGATCCTGTTCCAGCCACATCAGAATCTGACGCAGTTGGCTGTCGAGGACGGCAAGGCAGGTGCGTGCTTCTTCCTGGAAGCTGATGACGGCGGCGGCAAACTTACGGATGGAGTCTGTGGAGGCAACATTTGCTGTGTTGTTCATGGGTGTTACTGCTGCTGCAGGTATTCTTCGATCAGTTGGGCTTTTCGCAGGAGATACGGAATGAAGCGTTCATTGGATTCGACGAACCGTCCGAGCGATTTGATATTCGCAGAAAACTCTTCAGAGAACCGCTGGTGTTCCTGATCGCGCCAGGATTGACCGAGGTGGCTGAGTTGACCACTGACGACGGCTGATTTTTCGCTGAGTTCTTCGTTGAATCGTCGCAGCAGTTGTGCGAAGCGACGCAGTTCACCGGGGTCGACGATGGCCTGGGCCATGGGAGATTCCTTGTGCAGTACGGGAGTGTGGCTAAGCAGAAAAACGCGTGCTGGCCGTCGCCGTCGTCCCGGATTCTCGCAGTTCAGGCGGGATTTTCCAGAACACGACAGGTTCCGGATGGGGTGGATTTATCGATTATTCTGCAACGGATGCGTGTGGAGAGGCCGGTCTGCGGTGTCTTTGGGCAGTTGGCGGCGCCTGGTTTTTGTGGTTTTGGCGTGGTTTCGGGGTTATCGGGGATTTTCACAACTTTGGCGGAAGACCGGGTTAAAGTGGCAGACATTTCTTGCGAACCATGAACTGTGATCCGTAGGATGGACGATATGCGACGACACGGCGCGTCGTTTTTCCCTGTGAAATGAGCGATCAAGATGACAAAGAAGCAGTTTGTGCTGTCAGCATTTGTTGCGGCCATACCGGCATTTCTGCTGATTGCCGTGGTGGTCCTGAGTCTGATGGATTCTGAGACCGGAATTCTGACGGACGGGGCGAAGCCCTCGATTGCGCTGTGGGTGGCTTTCGTAGGTTCAGCACTGGGTGCTCTGGTGATGGGTGTGCTGCCTTTTGCCGTGATGATCTTTCCGGGTCTGTATCCGATGGCAGCTGTGGCGACCGCAGCTGGTCCGGCGGCAGGCGGCGTCCCCGGGGGCTCCGATGTTGACGGCGATGATGATGGCGTGGAAGTCGGTGTTGCGGATGACGATTTCGGGGGGGATGATTTTGCCGACGAATTCGCTGAGGATGCAGAGGCCGAAGAAGAACCTGCACCTGCAGCGAAGGGCAAGAAGAAGAAGTAATTCGTCGGTGGGGAGTAACCCGTGATTCAGCCCCTGACCTGCCCTGTATGTGGTAAGACTCCGGATCCTTCCGCCAGCACTCCGAACTCGCCATTCTGCAGCGAACGCTGTCGCAAGGTGGACTTTTTTCGCTGGTGGGATGGCCGGTACGCGATCGTCGAGGAACTTGCTCCGGGTGGCGCACTGTCTGAGCAGGACCTGCTGGATGCTCAGGAGTCTCTGCAGCCGGACGAGCAGTGAGCCCTGTAGCTATGCTCCCTGAACGTATTTGAGGAACTGCTGAGTCACCGGACTGGAGGGCTTTTCCAGTACTTCGTGGGGCGGTCCTTCTTCAACGATGCTTCCGGCAGAGAGCACATGGACGCGATGTGCGACCGAGCGTGCGAATGGGATGCTGTGAGTGACAACAATCATCCCCTGCCCTGCTCTGGCCAGATCACGCATGACATCGAGGACTTCTGCAGTGCTTTTGGGGTCGAGTGCGCTGGTGGGTTCGTCGAAGAGAATGGCGTCGGGTGACATGGCCAGAGTTCTGGCGATGGCAACGCGCTGCTGCTGACCGCCGGACAGCGATCCTGGCATGGCATCCGCTTTAAACCCCATGCCGACTTTGTCCAGCAGTTGTCGGGCCAGTGTGATTGCCTGAGGTACGGGCATTCTGAGCACCTGCACCGGGGCTTCGATCACGTTCTGCAGCACTGTGAGGTGCGGGAACAGATGGAATTTCTGGAAGACCATGCCGACTTTGCGACGAATTTTCAGCAGAGCCGCGTCTCGCTCTGTGCCGGGGATTGCGGGGAGTTCCACATCGCCGACTTTGACAGTGCCCCGATCAAATGTTTCGAGTCCGTTAATCATTCGCAGCAGTGTGCTTTTGCCGCTGCCGGATCCTCCAAGCAGTACGCTGACCTGACCTGCCGGGACCTCCAGTGAGACTCCGCGAAGCACTGGTGCAGTGCCAAAGGATTTCCAGATGTCAGTGATCGAGATCATGGCGGGGTCTCATCAGCGGAAAAGTGGTTTCATCGCCCGATGATACTGATCGCTCGTGGTTTTTTGCAGTCGGCGAACTGTACCGACTCTGTAATTCGTTGCGATTGACGGCGTTTTGCCTTGACTGGTGCGGTCCAGTCGAGAAAGTGGGGGTGTTCGGTGGGGAATGGCGGACAACCGGATAGTGCTCCGTCGAAAACTGAACTCAGTCGTGGACTTTGTTGTGGCCCTGATCGGGAAGGTTGCTCATGTCGATCCGTCTGCAGATTCTGGTAATTTCACTACTGCTGCCGTGCTGGTTGACGGGTGGGCAGTTGACCTGTGAGGCGGTTCAGCAGTCATCACCGGATCAATCGACAGAGAAATCTGCGGCGGAGAAGGCGGCGGATGGGGACAAGCCGGGTGACAAGTCTGGCGACAAGCCGGACAGCGAAGAGCTGGTTTCCACGGAGCATGTGGCGGAGATCGCCGGCCGGCAGGTGCGATATACTGCGACTGCCGGCAAACTGCTGCTGAAGAATGATGCGCTGAAATCGCGAGCGACTGTTTTTTTTGTTGCCTATACGGTGCCGTCAGAGAGTGCTGCGGAGCGCCCGGTAACGTTCTGTTTCAACGGTGGTCCGGGTTCGTCTTCGGTGTGGCTGCATCTGGGAATGCTGGGTCCCAAACGGATTCGTTTCCCGGAGGACGCGACTTATCTGCAGCCCCCGTATGCTTTGGAGGCCAATCCATTTTCGCTGCTGGATGTGACGGATCTGGTGTTCATTGATCCGGTAAGTACGGGTTACAGTCGTCCGGCGGATGAGGTGAGCAGGAGTGAGTTTCATGGTTACGAGGAGGACATCCAGAGTGTGGGTCAGTTCATTCATGACTACACGACGCGTTTTCTGCGCTGGGGTTCGCCGAGATTTCTGTGTGGTGAAAGTTACGGGGGCCTGCGAGCTGCCGGCCTGACGGCTCATCTGCAGGAGCGATACAACATGGAGCTGAACGGTGTGCTGGTGATTTCGGGTGCTGTGAATTTTCAGACGCTCCGTTTTTCTTCCTCCAACGACCTGCCGAACATCTGTTTTCTGCCGGGTTATGCGGCGACAGCGTGGTATCACAGGGCTTTGTCTGCGGAGATGCAGGCGCGAACTGTGGCTGAGGTGGTGGCTGATGCAGAGCGTTTTGCACTGGGACCTTACGCTCAGGCTCTGCTGAAGGGGACAGCGATTTCGGAGGCTGAAGAGCGGACAGTGGCCCGGCAGATGAGTGTGCTGACGGGATTGTCTGAGGAGTATCTGCTGCGGGCACGGCTGCGGGTCAGCATGGGGCGATTCGGCAAGGAATTGCTGCGGTCGCGGGGATTGACGATTGGTCGCTTCGACAGTCGATTCACAAATCGTGATCGGGATGATGCGGGTGAAACGTATGAGTTTGATGCCAGCGGGGCGGCGATTTTCGGACCATTTACGGCGACTTTCAATGATTATGTGCGCCGTGAGCTGAAGTTCAGTGATGCGCGGGTTTACGAGATTCTGACGGGGAATGTGCAGCCGTGGAGCTACAAAAGTTTTGAGAATCGCTACGTGGATGCTTCGGAGTCGCTGCGTCGGGCGATGACGGCGAATCCGTCGCTGAAGGTGTTTGCGGCCTGCGGCTACTACGACCTTGCGACTCCGCATTTTGCCATGGACTACACGCTGGACCATCTTGGTCTGGCGAAGCCGCTGCTGCCGAACATCACGAAGAAGTACTACGAGGGTGGTCATATGATGTACATTCATGAGCCATCGATGGTGCAGTTGCGTGCGGACCTGCTGCAGTTTTACGGTGGTGCGGTTCCGCAGAAGCCGTGAATTGCGGTCCGTTGTGGTTGCATGCTGAGTTCTTCGGGACTACTCTGACCGCCTATGTTTTCCCGTTTTTTCATTGACCGTCCGATCTTTGCGACGGTGTTGTCCGTGGTGATCACGCTGGCTGGCGGGATTGCTGTCTTTACGCTGCCGGTGACTCAGTATCCCGAGATAGCTCCGCCGACCGTAGAGGTATCGACGATGTATCCGGGTGCGAATGCCCGGGTCGTTGCGGACACAGTGGCAGCTCCGATCGAGCAGCTGGTGAATGGTGTGGAGGACATGCTGTACATGTCCTCGCAGTGCACCAACGATGGCACATACACGCTGACGGTGACGTTTGCTCCGGGTACCGATCTGAATCTGGCGCAGGTGCTGGTGCAGAATCGTGTGGCTCTGGCTCAACCCACACTTCCGGATCTGGTGCAGCGGCGTGGTGTCACGGTGCGCAAGAAATCGCCCGGGGTTCTGATGATTGTGAATCTGTTTTCCCCGGATGGTTCGCGGGACAGTCTGTATCTCAGCAATTACGCGACGATTCAGATGCGTGACGAGTTGTCGCGAGTGGATGGAGTGGGTGACATTTCGTTTCTGGGTCAGCGTGACTACAGTATGCGAGTCTGGCTGGATCCGCAGCAGATGGCAATGCGGGGGATTTCAACGTCGGACGTGCTGCGATCGATTGAGCAGCAGAACACGCAGGTGGCGGCAGGTCAGATTGGTCAGCAGCCCACGACGGCGGGGCAGGTTTTTCAGTACACGATGACGACGCTGGGGCGGCTGGCTGACGAGCGTCAGTTCAGCGACATCGTGCTGCGGTCTGACAGTGAAGGTCGGATGGTGCGACTGAAGGACGTCGCGAGGGTGGAGTTGGGTGCGGCCGCCTATGATCAGGTGTGCACGCTGAATTCTCAGCCGTCGACAGCCCTGTCGATTTACCAGTTGCCCGGTTCGAATGCGCTGCAGGTGGCGGACGAAGTGCGGAAGCGAATGGCCGGACTGCGGCAACGTTTTCCTCAGGGTCTGGATTATTCGATTGTTTACGACACGACTCCATTCATTCGTGAGTCTGTGAAAGAGGTGTTTGTTTCACTGCGTGATGCAGTGGTGCTGGTTTCGCTGGTGGTGCTGGTGTTTCTGCGAGGCTGGCGACCTGCTGTGATTCCGCTGGTGGCCGTTCCGGTGGCGATTGTGGGGACATTTGCTGCCATGGCGGCATTTGGTTTCAGTCTGAACGCTCTGACGCTGTTTGGTCTGGTTCTGGCGGTGGGAATTGTGGTTGACGATGCGATTGTGGTGGTGGAGGCGGTGGAGCATAACATTGAACTGGGGATGTCACCGCGGGAGGCGGCAATTCGATCGATGGATCTGGTGGCGGGTCCGGTGATTGCTGTGGGTCTGGTACTGACAGCGGTGTTTGTTCCGTGTGCGTTCATCACCGGGGTGGTGGGGCAGTTTTTTCGGCAGTTTGCCGTAACGATTTCGGTATCCACTCTGATATCCGCTTTCAATTCGCTGACGCTCAGTCCGGCGCTGGCGGTGCTGTTGTTGAAGCCGAAGCAGGGCGGGCGACGACCGGAGGTGCTGCCGCGTCCGGGGCTGGGCCTGCTGGGTGCGTGGCCGGGGTACCTGGCGGGAGCTCAGCTGAAGTTGCTGGCGGCGTCTGCGGGGCTGCCAGCGACAATGCCTGAACGTGGCTGGCAGTGTCTGGGTGCTGTGCTGGGATTTCTGCTGATCTGGCTGTGTTCGCGCCTGCTGAATGCGATTCTGGGGACGGTGTTTGATGCTTTCAATCGGGGTTTTGAAGCCGGCACTCGGCTGTACACGTCGCTGGCTGGTCTGCTGTTGAAGGTCAGCCCGCTGGTGCTGCTGGGGTATGCTGGATTGATCTGGGGTACCGGGGTCATTTTCAGCAGAACTCCGACTGGCTTCATTCCGTCGCAGGACAAGGGGTATCTGGTACTGAATGTGCGATTGCCGGATTCTGCATCGCTTGAGCGGACGCAGGCTGTGATGGCGCAGGTGGAATCTCTGGCTGCTGAAGTGCCCGGGGTGCGGCACACACTGGCAATCGCCGGCCAGTCTCTGCTGCTGGGCACGAATGCTCCGAATGCCGGTTCGATGTACCTGATGCTGGATGATTTTGAGTCGCGAGTGCCTGCAAAGCTGACGGCAGATCGGATTGCCGAGCAGTTGCGAACGCTGTATGCGGACCGCATTCTGGATGCCGACATCAATGTCCTCGGGGCTCCAGCAATTGAGGGCCTTGGCACGGCGGGTGGTTTCCGAGTGGTGATTCAGGATCGTGGCGAGAACGGTCTGGCGGCGCTGGAGGGGGTGTGTGAGGCAACGGTGGATGCGGCCGGCAAGGATTACCGTCTGCGGGACCTGTTTTCCGGTTTTCGTGCGGCCACCAACTGGATGGAGCTGGATATTGACCGCGAGGCAGTGCGGAAGATGGGGCTGTCAATGGCCGACGTCTTCAGTGCTCTGCAGGTCAATTTTGGTTCGCTGTATGTCAACGATTTCAATCGCTTTGGTCGTACGTGGCAGGTGAATGTGCAGGCTGAGGCTCGGTATCGCATGCGGACTGAGGATCTGCGTCGGATGTATGTGCGTTCGCCGTCGGCTGGCAGTGTGCCACTGGCCAGTTTCATACGCGTTCGCAGTGTCCCCGGGCCGTTGATGATTTATCGTCACAATCTGTATCCGGCGGCTTTTGTCAATGCGGATGCCGGGGTTGGGACCGGTTCCGGAGCGGCGATTCAGGCCCTGCACGACGCTGCCGAGATGCAGTTGGCGCCGGCGATGAAGGTGGAATACACAGAGCTGGCGTTCCTGCAGCAACTGGCTGGAAACACGGCCATGTATGCGTTCCTGCTGGCGGTGGTGCTGGTGTTTCTGGTGCTGGCCGCGCAGTATGAAAGCTGGTCACTGCCACTGGCTGTGATTCTGGTGGTGCCCATGTGTCTGCTGTGTTCAGCGGTGGGTGTGGCGATCGCCGGGCTGGACATCAACATCTTCACGCAGATTGGGTTTGTGGTACTGGTGGGGCTGGCCTGCAAGAATGCGATCCTGATCGTCGAATATGCTCGTGCCCGCAGTCTGGCGGGAGTGCCTCTGCGTGAGGCTACGCTGGAGGCCTGTCAACTGCGACTGCGACCAATCATTATGACGTCGCTGGCGTTTGTGTTTGGCGTTGTGCCACTGGTGCTGGGTGAAGGAGCTGGTGCGGAAATGCGGCAGACGCTGGGGATCGCGGTCTTTTCAGGAATGCTGGGAGTCACGATTTTCGGAGTGCTGCTGACGCCTGTGTTCTTTTATGTCATTCAGGGCGTGAGCATCCTGAGCAGAGGGCAAAAGCATGAAGTCGCGGACGGAGTATCTGACATTCCAGTTGCCTGAGCGGATGGGCTTTTTGAATATTACGGATCGAGTCGCCGGGATTGTGGCTGCCAGTGGAGTGCAGGAGGGCCTGGTACTGGTGAATGCCATGCACATTACAGCCAGTGTGTTCATCAATGACGATGAGCCTGGCCTGCATGCGGATTACCGACGCTGGCTGGAGCACTTGGCGCCCTTTGACTCATCGCCGACCAGATATGCTCACAATCGGACCGGCGAAGACAATGCCGATGCGCATATGAAGCGGCAGGTAATGGGGCGTGAGGTGGTGGTGGCCATCACAGCGGGTCGGCTGGATTTTGGTCCGTGGGAGCAGATTTTTTACGGCGAGTTTGATGGTCGGCGTCCGAAGAAGGTTCTGGTCAAGGTGATTGGCGAGTAGTGTTGTGATCGGAATCTGAGTTTTTTGTTGTGGTGGAGTGTTCCGGGACGGACTCCAGCCGAATCACGGCTCGATACAGTGAGACGGCCAGCAGAGCTGCCGAGACGGTGACCATCGTACCCAGCACCCATGGTGAGGCGAGCAGATGCGGGCCGCGTTTGGGTTGCGGTATCCGCTGCAGTTTTCGTTCTGTGACGGGCTGCAGAGAGGCGACGGCCGCGGCGGTATCCAGTTGCAGGGCTCGATTCAGGGCTGCGAGGTCGTGCTGAGGTCGTTCGGCCAGTTCGTCGTCATACAGCAGTCTGTAGCGGTGTCCGGGTTCAGCCAGCAGCACAACTTCGTATTGTGGTCCGGTGGCCGTAAGCCCGGTGATCTGCAGGGGCGGACTGTCAAGATTCCGGATCAGCAGTCGCAGCCGTGTCGTGTTCAGCTCGGGAGTGGGCAGATCCAGTCTTCTGTCAGACAGTGTGTCGGTTGACAAGTCTGCCAGAGTGCCGGTGGCAACGTCGATCCAGCCTGCTTTCGGATCGTCGGCAGGGACCTGTACAGAGACAGTGCGGCTGAAGTTTCGACTGGGTGTCTGCAGGTTGAGGCTGGTGATGGGTCGCAGGTCGCTGGTGAATTCGACGATGGTACTGCGGAGTTTTGCGTCTTCCTCGATGCTGACGAAATTCAGAGTTCGGGATTCGGGAAGAGTGGAGTTTGTGGTGATTCTGGAGCTGCGGAAGGAAATACGGTCGATTCGGAAGGCTCGTCGAATCCGCAGTGACGTTTCCGACTGCTCGGTCACTCCACTGCCGCTCTGTGTTCTGGTCAGTTCGCGAAATGGTGATTCGAGATCATCTGTGGCAGTGGCGATGCGGATTTTGAGGCTGCGGGAGCTGGATTTCCTGAGGGCGATTTCAGTTCTTCGAACGTCCATGAAGCGTGAGTAGTCAAAGAGCAGTGCGGGGTCGCAGAGCGGAGTGGGTGGTATTGTGGATTCGTCGGTGACTTCGATGCGCTGTTCAAAATCCTGCAGAGGGGTCTGAATCTGCAGGTATTCCGGCGTGGGATCCTGCTTCTCCAGTTTCACGAGAATGCTGAGTGAATCATCGGGTTCCGGGCGCAATTCAACTGTTGATGGATTCCACACGAACGTGGTGGAGCCGGCTGCCGAACCGGGGCTGTGGCGAATGAGGAACGGAATCAGTTGTTCGCGGTCATCCATGACTGCAGCATCGGGATAGCCTCGGCGCGTGTGGGTCCAGAAGTCGGTGTCGAGGGGAATCCGCAGCAGTCTGGGACTGTCTTCGGCAGAGAAGTCGATCTGCCGCGACCGGCGCCAGTTTTGCGGTTGTGGAGATTTGAGCTGTGGTGGCTCATCGGCCATCAGCGTGAGTGGCAGGCAGCAGACGAGGCTCAGCAGGAACCGCTGTCCGGTGGCGCGATGGACTGTCATTTGTGGGTGAATCCTTCGAGAGTGTGTGCCGCCGGGGCAGACGCTGGCTGCTGCCCTGCGGGCAACAGCGTTGCTGGTGCAGAGTCCCGGTCAATTGATGGGCGTTTTGCCGTTGGTGTCGGTGACAAAGCTCTGGCGTGATCGCAGGTACAGGAAGGAACCTCCGGTGACCAGCAGTCCGAGGATGATGAATGCGATGATCCGGTAGAACTGGTCGAGGCTGGCGAGGTCAGAGAAGAAGACTTTGCAGGCGACGGTTGTGAACAGTGTCAGTCCCGTGTAGCGCTGATGTCTGAGATTGCCGCGAATTCCGGACAGCAGCATGCCGAGGGCGAACAGAGACCAGAGAATGCTGACTCCCCCGGCCCGCAGTCCCGGCAGGTGCAGACCCAGAAAAGTGTTGACTTCCAGCGTCAGCCAGACAAACAGGGCGGCCACTGATGCGAGTCCGAGGGCAGCGCCTGCGGACTGAGATCCAGGGAGACGGAATTCCGGTTCAGCGGAGAATCGCCGGGAGGCCCAGGCGAGGAAAATGGCGAGCAAACCGAAGTCCAGCATCCGGAACATCGCGTGAACCGGGTTCCAGACCCCTGACCATGTCAGCCCGGTCAGGCTCCATTCCCGCATGTCGAAGGCCAAAAATTTCAGCAGCAGGGCTCCACCCAGCAGGGCCAGCAGTGCCTGACTGATCGCGGAGCGGGTCCTTGTGATTTTCTGCACCAGCCAGACGGCAAAGCCCAGCCAGAGCATGGTGATCATGGTCATGCGAGCCACGGGCAGGAGGATTCCCAGCGTGCGATTGAATTCCAGAGTCAGCCAGACAATGGCTCCGAAGAACACTGTGAACTGGAGCAGTCGGGCGGCGCTGGATTCATCGAATGCGGATGGAATATCGTTGCGGCGTTCGAGAGTGTCTTCCGGGGATGCCCCCACCGTGCGGCGATTGAGCAGTTGGCTGCCAAGAAACAGAGAGCCGATGGGAATTCCGAATGACAGGACTCGCTGCAGCATCTGCAGCAGGCTGTCGGTGACCGAGATTCCGGCCACGCCGGATCCGAATTCGACTGGCAGGTCGAAGACAGTCATGCGGAACATGGCGATACAGTAGAGCACAAGGCTGATGGTTTGCAGGAAATGACTGCGAATTCGCGAGGCCAGCCAGAGCATGGCAACGGCCTGCAGTGACCAGCTGGCGGCGATCCACTGTCCGGAAAGCAGCAGTGGCAGCGAGACCGAAAGAAAGACGGACGACAGTCCGATGAACGTCAGCATCAGTTCGCGATCGAGGACGCGACGAATGAGGCAGTAGTGCACATGCAGCGCGTAGAAGGCGCTAAGTCCCAGGGCCACGGCAGCAGACCAGCGATAGCCAAAGGTGCGTTCGATCAGTCCGTAACTGATTCCGAAGAACGTGGCGGCGTTCAGAAACAGCACGATCACGTCCAGCAGGTTTGACGACACGCGGACTCGCAGGTTGTAGATGAAAACCATCGTGGAGAACATTCCGAAGAATGCGATCAGGAAAGGCATCACCTGCCAGAAGTGAACAGCCGGTTCGAAGCGACCGAGGGAGGCGAGGACCAGCATGTGGTGGCAGACAAATCCAAGGTAGCTCAGCAGCGGCCAGCGGCGAAATGCAGAGACTCCAAGGATGCCGCAGCCGAGGACCAGCAGGTAACCGTACAGACCGGGATAATTGACAGTATTGGTGGACAGCATGATGGGGGTGAGGTAGCCACCGAAGACTCCGAAGACCGCCGTCAGTCGGGAGTCGAAGCGGACGGAGATGAAGCCGGCGAGAATGGTGACTATGGTCATCAGAGCGAAGCCGGCTTCGATGGACATCAACTGGTACATGCTGCTGGCGGCGAAGACGCTGAAGTAGAGTGTGGCTGTGCCTGTCCCCAGCAGTCCCTGGCCAATGAGTTTGTAGTTGCCACTGAGCAGGCGAGTGCCGGCTGTGAGCATGCTGAGCCCGGCGCAGGCAGCCAGCACTGAACGAGCCGCCGGAGGCAGCATGCCATTGTCGATGGAATACTTCAGGAAGAAGCCGACACCAACCAGGACCAGCAGCAGTCCGATTCGCAGCAGCCACTGGCTGGCGACAGCAAACTCCCACGAGACACCCTGAGGGATGTGTTCTTCACCGACAACGAACCAGTTCCAGATGCGATTCACGACATCCTGCGCAGCTGCCTCAAAGTGGTTGCGGGTGGGCGGAGAAGTCATGATGACTTCAGAGGATTCATCAGTGTCAGTCTGGGTTGCAGTGATGACCGGCAAGGCGACCGGAGGGCGTCTGGACCGGCCGTTTTCGGCGTGTTGATGCAGGGAGCTTTCGTGGTGAATTGCGGGTGCCGTCTGTGGGATTGAGGGAGCCGGTCGCGGGGGCTCAGACGACAGTTGCGGGGGCTTGGAGGCTGGTTCCGGGTGCGGCGCTGACTGTGCAGAAGCAGCAGGTTTGGGATGGGCCGGGGGCTGTTCGGCGTGGCGAACGATCCCGCTGTTCTGGATCGCGTCGTAGATGGTTTTCATCTGCAGTGTGGTTCTGTGCTGACTTTCTTTGATTTCGCTGCGCAGAGCCAGCAGGTGTGTACGGAGATTCAGCCATCCAATGAGGATCAGTATCACTGCGGAGGTTGTGAAGAAGTCGAGCAGATCCAGCATGGCACACCTCAGCAGTGAACGGAGTGAATCAGATCAGGCGCATCGCGAGCGGATACGCACACCTGAGTACCAACTGCTGAGTGGTGCACTTCTTGTGCCAGATCTCGGACTTGGGCGTTTGTGTCCGATTTTGCTGAGTTTATCGGGATTTTCCGGCGGGTGATCCGCAATCACTGGTCGGTTGCGTGGGCTTTTTTTGCATGAGGTATGTGGAGATTATGCGCTATACGTCATTTCGAACACCGTGTCCGTCAGCCAGCGGCGAAATGACTCATTGTCCTGGAACCGTTTGAAGAGCTGCGCGTCGTCCTTGAACATTGCCGTAAGTACTCGTTTCAATGCCTGGTCGTGTTCGATGCGAGCGTTTTGTCGGTCGGAGTTCTTTTTGGCGTTTTGATACTTCGCGTCGGCCAGCACCTGTACGGGAATCTCACCCGTGATTCGTTCAAATGTCCTGACCGGGTCTTTGTAAACGCCTGCATGGCGTTCATTGAATTCGTTGAGAATGTTCGAGAGCCGATCCAGCTCGGGTGCCGGCTTGTGTCCGCCACCTCCCATGGGGACAGGATCAATTTCGGCGTCGGCATCTGGCAAGGCGATGGCACGAATCGCCTGCTTTTCCGCCCGATAACTGTCCATGTCAATGGCTTCCAGAATCCCCTTTGCAAGATCCTCTTCCACTGGCGCAGGCAGTTTGGGTATCAGGAAGTTCAGAAAGATGGACAACTTTTCCCAATCCTGAACCCCATATTCCAGAATCGTCGACAGAAAATCGTAGGTCCGAGTGAAAGTCTTTGCCCGACCTTTGAAACTGACGTGGGCATCTTCATCCAGTTCGTCCTTGAGCGTGTGCAGTTTATTGACGTCAGTTTCCCTGCTGAGAATTGTCGTCCGATAGTAGGCTGCAAAGGAATTCTCGATGGTTTCCACATCGTTCTGGAAATCGAGCACAAAGACGTCATGCTTTTGGGGGTGGGCACGATTCAATCGCGAAAGTGTCTGCACGGCCTTGATGCTGCTGAGAGCCTTGTCGACATACATCGTGTGCAGAAGTGGTTCGTCGTATCCGGTTTGGAATTTGTCAGCACAAATCAGAAATCGATAAGGGTCCTGCTGAATGCGATCAGGAATCTCATTGCTCGGGAAACCATTCAGTTTTGCTTCACTGACTTTTTCGCCGCGGAATTCCGGTTCCCCTGAAAACGCCACGATCGCTTTCCAGGGGCTCTTGATCTCCGTCAGATACGCGCTGAAGGCAACAAAGTATTCAATGGCTCGCTGGATACTGCTGGTCACAACCATTGCCCGAGCCTGACCGCCAATCTTGTGCTGGCCGATCACCTGCTCGATAAAATGATCGACCATGATTTCGGCTTTGTCGCGAATGGCCTTGCTGTGGCTTTCGACATAGGTTCGCAGCTTTTTCCGAGCCTTCCTGACGTCGTATTCCGGATCGCCTTCCACTGTCTTCGCCAGTCGGTAGTAGCTGGCAACCGGTGTGTACTTTTCCAGCACATCCCGAATGAAGCCTTCCTGTATGGCCTGCTTCATGGTGTAGCTGTGAAACGGGCGATGCTTGATCTCACCGCCTTCCGGATACGGCACCCCGAACATCTCCAGTGTCTTGTTCCTGGGCGTGGCCGTGAACGCGAAATAGCTGGCGTTGGGCAACAGCTTTCGCTGTTCGATAATGCGATTGATTTTGTCCTCGGTTGTTTCCTCTTCCTCTTCAACGGAGTCACCAAGTGCTGCGCTGATCGCCGCCGCAGTTCGTCCGCCCTGACTGCTGTGAGCCTCATCGATGATGATTGCAAAGTTTCCGCCCCGATGCCGTTCACCGATCGTATCCAGCACGAACGGAAACGTCTGGACCGTACAGATAATCAGCTTCTTGCCGTCTCTGAGGAACTTCGCGAGCTGCTCGGTTTTTGAAACCCCGGCTCCTTCCTTCACGGCTCCGATGATGCTGCTGACCTGAGCAAATCCCTTGATCGTTTCGCGGATCTGCATATCCAGAATCCGCCGATCGGTGATGACAATCACCGACTCAAAGATCTGTTTGTCATTCTTTCGAGCGGCGATCAGTTGGTGAGCCAGCCACGCAATGCTGTTGGACTTGCCGCTGCCTGCTGAGTGCTGGATCAGGTAACGCGGGCCGGCACCCTTCTGTCGCACGTCGGCCAGAAGTTGCCGCACAACGTCCAGTTGGTGGTAGCGGGGGAAGATCTGGACTCGCTTCTTCCTGCCGGTCTTCGGGTTCTCTTCCGTCACAATCTGCGCGAAGTTCTCAAGAATGTCGGTCAGCCCGGCCGGGGTCAGAATGCGTTTCCACAGGTAGTCGGTCTTGATGCCGTCTGGATTGGGTGGATTGCCGGCGGCACGTCCGAGCTGCGTGGTGACGGCGGCGCGGTGCTCCTCTCGCAATGCAAGGATGCGGCGCGCGGTTTCCGTGGCCTCACGACTCACGCTGGCGATGCCACGCAGGAAGAAGGCGAGCCATTGTTCCCAGTGCCCGTGATCGCGAATCGCCTGCAGATGTTCATAGTATTCCGTGCGGTGCTGTTTGAAAAAGTGGGAGAGGTAAAGCACGGGCTTGAGCAGTATTTCCCTCTGGCAGAGCAGGAACGTGATCAGTAGCCGACCGATACGGCCATTGCCATCCAGAAACGGATGGATGGTCTCAAACTGCGCATGCGCGAGTCCGATCTGGACGAGCTGGGGGAGATCGCTTTCGGAGTGCAGGAAGGCCTCCAGGGCTCCGAGCGCGGTGGGCACCTCGTGAGGCGGCGGCGGGACAAAAGTGGCTTCGTTGAGAGTGCAACCACCAGCGCCGATCCAGTTTTGTGACGTTCGCAGTTCTCCCGGGGTGAGACGAGCGCCACGAACCCCGTGAAGCAGGAGCTTGTGGATTTCCCTGATCAGCCGGATCGAGACTGGCAACTCGCGCAACCGATCGAGGCCGTAGTTCATGGCCACGACGTAGTTAACGACTTCATCGACATCCTTTGGCGCATCCGGAGAGAGGATGTGCGCCTCGGCAGCAAGGAGGTCCTGCAATGAACTCTGGGTGCCTTCGATCTGGCTGGACAGCACAGCCTCTTTCCGCACATACATGAAAACGAAGAGATCAGGATTTGGCAGGGTCTGAATGGAACCATCCAGACGCCCCAACGCCCTGTCGGCCAGGGAGAGCAAAGACTGAATCTCTCCTTCAAGGCGAACCGGGGGATCAGGTGGGAGAGGCGCAGGAAGAAAGGCGCGATAACCCGTCAACTGCGTCTGGTAGCGACCAGAGCGATAGCGCGGATCGGCAGCGGAATGTGCTGAGTCACTCATGGTCGGCAAAGTGGAATATGGCAGAGTTTCGGATCCATATTGAAGGCTGCCTTCAGTATGGACCGGAAAACTCGGCATGTCATTGGCAGAATTCAATATGGACGGCGGATTTGGTTCATGCGCTCGCTCCTTTGGTGATTTCATTCAACAGGCCTTCAGTCTCCTGCTCAAGGGCGACGATATCCGCGCTGATCTGGGCGAGGGTGCGAAGCTGGGGCGGCTGGTAGAAGTGGCGAGTGAAGCTGACTTCGTAGCCGATCTTCGTGTCGGTGTCGACAATCCACGCATCCGGCGTGTGGGGCAGGACTTCACGACGAATGAACGCTTCGACGCCGCCCTCCTCCAACAGCGGGATCTGCTCGAAATCACGCAGCTCACTGTCGGGTTCGTATTCCACCACAGCAGCTTTGCCGTCCACCCTGACCTCGTACAGGCCGCGCAGCGGATCGGCTTTTGCCTTGCCGGGTTTGTGCACCTTTTTGATCACAGGTGCTGCGGATTCGTCACGCCAACTGACGGCGGCGATGATCAACTTCAGGTCACCAGCACTGAGTTTCACATTCCGCCGGCGAATGGCTGCTTCGACCCTCTGCAGAAAGACGTTGTGGTCGTCGAAAACCTCTTCCCCGAGCGTTTCACGCAGCTGGTCGCCAATTTCCAGCAATCCGCCATCACGTTTCCACGTAGCGAGGTCCAGCAGCCGTTTCCTGACCTTATCAGACAGGCCCTTTTTCGTACTGCCCTCGCCGTCTTCATCTTCATCGGCTGTCTCCCCAGTTCCCCAGTTGTTGACAAGCTGAGTGAGGGCATCGCGCACCGAAGCCGGGTTTTCAAACAGGTCGTCACCCAGTTCCTCATGAAGCGCGGCCCGGATGTCTTCGTCGCCGCTGGCATAACGCAGAGCCTGTCGGAATGAGGGTGGATGGCACGCCAGTTGGCTGACCGGCGGAAGACGATCGAGCGAGGTCCTGAGAACCCTGCGTTGGCAGCCGCGGAAGACTTCACAGCCATTTCTGGCCCACCTTTAGCAGAGCAAGCCCGCTTCGTCTCTGTGCTCGCCAAATTCGGCGCGCTCACCAGCTCAATCACCGAAGGCTTGCCAAGACAGATCGACTTGCGGCAGAAGCAATACGAATACTATCGCGACCTGCTGAGGCTCTTCTTCAAACCGGCTTCACCCAATAATGCCGCTGAAAACGCTGAAAAACGCTGAGATTGGAACAGGAAGGGCGAAGCGTCATGCAGACATCACATCCACTCTTCAGCGTCTTTCCGCGTGTTCTGCGGCGTACTGCACGCAATGATGCCGCTGAAGACGCTGAAAAACGCTGAAATTTGAACAGGAAGGGCGAAGCGTCATGCAGACATCACACCCTCTCTTCAGCGTCTTTCCGCGTCTTCAGCGGCGCACTTCACGCAATGATGCCGCTGAAAACGCTGAAAAACGCTGAAATTTGAACAGGAAGGGCGAAACGTCATGCGAGCATCATATCCACTCTTCAGCGTCTTTCCGCGTCTTCTGCGGCGTACTTCACGCAATGATGCCGCTGAAAACGCTGAAAAACGCGGAAATTTGAACAGGAAGGGCAAAACATCGTGCGAGTATCACGTCCACTCTTCCGCGTCTTTCCGCGTCTTCAGCGGCGCACTTCACGCAATGATGCCGCTGAAAACGCTGAAAACCGCTGAAATTTGAACAGTAAGGGCGAAACGTCGTGCAGACATCACATCCTCTCTTCAGCGTCTTTCCGCGTGTTCTGCGGCGTACTGCACGCAATGATGCCGCTGAAGACGCTGAAAAACGCTGAGATTTGAACAGGCAGGGGGAAACGTCGTGCGAGCATCACATCTACTCTTCAGCGTCTTTCCGCGTGTTCTGCGGCCCGCTGCACGCAATAATGCCGCTGAAAACGCTGAAAAACGCTGAAATTTGAGCAGGAAGGGGGAAACCGTCGTGCGAGCATCACATCCACTCCTCAGCGACTTTCCGCGTCTTCAGCGGCGCACTTCACGCGATGATGCCGCTGAAAACGCTGAAAAACGCTGAGATTTGAACAGTAAGGGCGAAACGTCGTGCAGACATCACATCTTCTCTTCTGCGTCTTGCCGCGTGTTCAGCGGCGGACTTCACGCAATGGAGCGGCGTATGGCGGAGAATCTGGCATGGATCCGCAGGTTTACACTTTCACTGCTGGAGCAGTGTCCCGATAAGAATAGTCTGGTTGGCAGGAGGCGAATGTGCGGGTGGAGCGAACGGTTCCTGACACAAGTCCTTGTGCGTATAAGACCTTAGTGTGCGCTGACACTGGTTCTGCGGGCCAGTTTCAGCAGGCCGGTCAGGGTTTCTTCCTGTTCAGCGATCTCCCGCATGGGCCATGCAAATCGCTGGGCGAGGCGATGTCTGAGGGCCGGAAAGGCCTGCACGAGTCCTCCGGAGACCGCCAGTTGATTCCAGGACGGGGTGTCGGCAAGCCGTCGCGAGCATTCGAGGTAGCTGTCAGCCATGAAGTCGAATGCGGCGCAGAACAGGCCTCCGACAGTCAGGTTTTCCGTAGTGATATTTTCGATGCGGCCCCGGTCACCCATGGCGCTGGAGAAGAAGCTGAGGTCGCAGGAGAGGCCGTTGCTGGTGGCGTGTTCCGTGGCCTCGGCGATCAGTTGCCACGAATTGGGGAGACTGATTCCGGCTGCTCGGGGCAGCTCGGTGAGCAGAGCTTCGAGCACGGTCAGTGAGCGACCGGCCGGGATGTGGGTGACAGTATTCAGGAACTGGCCGTCGAACCAGCAGCGAGTCTGGCAGTTGCCAGGCTGAAACCGGGTCGTGATCTGACTGACCTGTGAGCCTGTTGAGCAGTTGATGGACAGTTCGGAGCTGCTGAGGTCGATACCAAAGAGGGCAGCCTGTTGATCTCCGATGGCCGCGAAGCACTCCAGTTGCTGACCATTGTTTGTCAGGTGTCCGATGATTTCGGATTCGGAGGCGAGTGTTGGCCAGTGGAGTCCGTCGATTCCGGCTGCTGCGAAGGCGTCATGGTGCCAGTCACCGGTTTGCAGATTGATCATACCGATACCGTGGGATCGGTGCATGCGGGGTGGAGCGTTACAGATTTGGGAGACGACATAGTCACCGATGGTCACGGGCATGGTCTGCCGGGGCAGTTGCCGATGCTGTGCGAGCCAGTGGAGCAGAGCGGTGGCTGATCCGGGTTTCAGCTCCTTCCCGAGTTCTTCGAACTGCAGCTCGGTCCATGTCTGACGGAGCTGATCGAGCAGTGGTATGGCACGACCGGGTGCGGGCAGCAGAGATCTCTGATCGCGCCATGACAGGTAATTGGAAACCGGTTTGTGTTGTGCATCCAGCAGCAGGATTCCACCCATCTGGCTGGTGAATCTGATCTGTGTGGCTGCCGGTGCAGCCTGCAGCAGTCGGTTGAGGACTTCGCGGGTGCACTGCACGACGGCCTGCGGATCGACCTCGTGGAAGCCTGCGGGCAGAGCCGGGAGATGTCCGGGAAAGGCGGTTTTTTCGGTGTGTTCGACGAGCCCTGATTCCAGGTTGAGGATGCCGCCCTTGATGGATGAGGAGCCGATGTCGATTCCGATGCAGCGCATAACAGAGAACCCTTCGTCAGTCAGTGAATAGAGGTTCAGACCGCTTCCGGAAGTGGAACTTCGGCCAGTGCGGCGGCTTCCCGCAGTTTGGCTCGCACATCTGCGGGAAGGGCGATGCCGTGCTCATCTGCATTGCGTGCCGTGCGGAATTCCAGTTCACCGGGGAGCAGGACACCGTCTGATCCTGCGGCTGGTGGGGCATTGTGGATTTCGTCGATCAGAGACTGCATGCGGGAATTGAACTGCTGTCGATCGGTCAGGCCATCGATGTGAATGACTGTGAAGGAGGCGTTGTGCCAGGACGGGCGATCGACGGGATCGAACATCCAGCTGCCGACCTGCCATGTCATGTGGCCTCCGGGAATCAGCGCGGACAGGACTTCGCACCACAGTCCGAGTCCATAGCCCTTGTGGCCGGCCATGGGTGCCAGAGCGGCGGAGTGGGGGTAGAGTGAACCATCGCTTGTGGGCAGGCCATCCGGGCCGATGAGCCATGTGGAGGGGATGGATTCACCGCGTTGCCATGCGGCGTAAACTTTGCCGCCGGCCACGGCGGCTGTGGCGATATCGAGGAGGATGGGGTCTGTGGCGGTGGGGATGGCGAAGGCCAGTGGGTTGCTGCCCAGTACGGCTTTGCGTGAACCGGGGGCGGCCACACTGGGTATATCGTTGCCGGTGATCATGGCTGCGCAGCCGTGACGGGCTGCCTGCAGTGCATACTGCCCGGCGGCTCCGATATGTCCGGTATTGCGGATGGAGACAAACGCCACACCGCAGGCCTGGGCCTTGCTGATTGCGGTCTGCATGGCGGCCGAACAGCCCGTCTGGCCCAGTCCCGCATCGCCGTCGTACACGGCCCATGCAGCGCCTTCGCGTTCGATCCGAGGGATCGCGCTGCTGCGATAGCCGCCACCCTGAAGTTTGCGGAGGTATCCGGCCAGCAGTTTTGTACCGTGCGTGAAGACTCCGAGGCGGTCAGTACCGACGAGGCATGCGGCTGCTGTGTGTGCGTCGTGCTCCCCGAGACCGACAGACCGAAAACAGTGATTGGTGAAATCCATCAGAACATTGACGGGAATTCCTGCAGACACGTGACTGCCCCTGCGCGATGCTGGAAACTGACTTTGCGGCTGCCTCTGACGAAACAAAAAACCGCGGTGGAGTGAACCACCGCGGAAGATGATGAATTCCGGTTGCTGTGACCAGTGAGCCCGGGAAAATAGTTTCAGTTCAGATCCAGCTTCAGGTCGGAGCTGCCCGATTCGGGAATTTCCAGGGTGATCTCGGAAGTCTCCGGGCTGGCGTATTTGGCGGGGATATCCAGTGGCGGCTTCGGCATCTTTTTGGGATCTTCGACAGTGGAGCCCAGGCCGTCATCTTCCGGTGGCTGCCAGATGACAGACACCTTATGGTTGCCGGCAACAGCACCATCGCCGTGGGCATTGGTGCCGAGGGTGAATCGGCCATCTGCGTCAGTCGTACCGCTGGCGGTACGCTGATCACCGGCGGGGTGCAGAGTCACGATGAAGCCGGCCAACGGTTTGCCCCGGAATGTCAGAACACCTGAGGCAGACACCGTCTTGAAAATCTCGGCCTGTGGAGAATACTGGCTTCCGCAACCGGAAATCAGCACAGCGGACAGCACCAGTGCAAGCTTATGAATTCGCATGGATATCGCCTGGTCTGAAATCAGGGGAACCGGACAGGTGTACTGGTCGCGGACGGGTCACCATTCCGAGACGACTTCGTTGCCGTTGATACTTCCGACGGCACGCCAGACGCGAATGTCAATGTTCTCGCTGACGAACCGCACTGAGCCGTCTCCGAGCACAAGTTGAGCACCACCGGTGTGGAAGCTGCGTGTGGCGAGGTGTCCACGGTCAAATCCCACACTGCGGATGCAGTCACGAAACCGTGAGTTTGGCGTCAGTGTGTGTGAGTAGAATGTGGCTACAACAACTCCTCGATAGTACTGTTTGCCGCGGTACAGGATCGCGCTGGTCGCCCGATTATCGCAGGCTGCCACGGGGATCGTGTCGCCAGTGGGGCTGGCATCCCAGGTAGCGAACGGGAGGTTTGTTGCGACCCAGAGGTCCTGCGGGGTACCCGCGGCGACGACACCGGATGTTGGAGCGCCATTGCTTGGTCCAAGGATGATTTCAGCAAACATCCCGCTGTTGGACATTCCATCCACAAAGTCTCGGAACGCAGCGCCTCGATTGCGTCCAAAGGGGCCTCGATCTGCCGCATAATTGGCGTTGTCGCCGAGGCTTTGGACATAGTTGGTGGTCCCGCAACCGTTTGGGCACTGCGATGGGGGCAGAACAAAAGCGGGGCTGCCGATCTGGGACGGGCACTGCAGAATTGCCAGACGCTGCTGGCGGGCGTTCAGGTTGGTTGCATGCGAGTTGATATCGTTGTTGAAGTTGAACTGATTGTATTCATTGCTGGCTTCGAAGTATGGCAGGATCTGGGTGTGTGTGGAGGCGTTGTTGACCCCCAGGAACCCGGGTGGCAGTCGGGTGTGTGTGCCTTCGTAATTGTGCAGAGCCAGTCCGATCTGTTTCAGGTTGTTTTTGCACTGAGTGCGGCGGGCGGCTTCGCGAGCCTGCTGTACTGCGGGCAGCAGCAGCGCCACGAGTATGGCAATGATGGCGATGACGACCAGCAGTTCAATCAGGGTAAAGGCGCGACGTTTCATCCAGACCACTCCACCGATGAAGGAAACGAATGCAGTCGAACAGTGCCTGACTGCTGTATTTCCGGGGGATCTGGCCCGGGAAAGGCAGCAGGCTGAGAACGTCTCAGGGACGATCTGTTCATGGGCTGTGTGAGCATAGCGTGGCGAGGTCCGGTGACCACTGCTGGATTTGCGGCGGAATTCACAAAATGACAGGATTTTTCAAAATTCCTGGTTTCGGTGTTGTTGGAGGGGTGATCTTCCGCGGAAATTTATCCTGACAAATGTTGCGGAGGCTGTTAGCATTCGCGCAGGGGTTGGCGGAGCATGTGTGTGTGTGCAGAGTCGGCCTCGGTTTGGGCAGTTTTTGGTGGGCAGCGAATTTCCATGTCAGATTCTCGAGTCAAACTGAGGCAGCCGTGGCTGGCAGCTTTTCTGGCATTTCTCCTGCCGGGTTTAGGGCACTGGTATCAGGGACGACGATTCAAGGCAGCGATTTTTTCTGCTGGCATTCTGGTGCTGTTTGGTTGGGGGCAGGTTCTGGGTGAGGGGCAGGCGACTTACAGTCGTCTGGTGCTGAGAACCAGTGTGGACTCGCCGCAGTTTTCTTCTCAGTCGCCTGCGACGAAAGCGTCCTATGGTTTTTGGGCTCAGGTGCTGGTGGGCTTGCCGGCATTCCCGGCTTTGCTGCAGGAGGCCCGTTTCAATACGGTCGACAATTCCGTGGGTTTTCTGGACGCTGAAATTCGCAGTGATTTCGTGGGTGCTCTGATCGAAACGACTCGTCAGGGCGATCTGCGAACGCCGGTGACCGGCACCCTGCAAGTCACGCCGACGCGTCCGGAAGGCAGTCGGACGGTGCAGGGGGAATTTGCGGCAGTGACAGTGGACGGGGGGACCGCCAGTTATCGTCTGGGTGGAGAGATTCAGCTTGGGCGAGCAGTATTTGGGTCGCCGCGGCGATCGATTGAGTGTCGTCTGGTGGATGAGGCCGGCAATTTTCTGAGTGCTCGGATTGAGGGCACGATCAGCCGCAGTTTTTTCAACTGGTACATGGCTCCGCTGGATTCGCAGGAGTTGGATCGGCTGCATGGTAGTTTGAGTCGGCAGTACGATGTTGCGGCGGTGTTGACGTGGATTGCGGGATTGTTGAATCTGATGGCAATTTGGGATGCGGCACAGGGCCCGGCGTACGGGTATGGCGACGAGTCTCGTCGAGAGGGAGATGGGTCTGGATCCGGTGGCGATGGCAGTGGCGGCGGTGACGGGGATGGTGCCAGGGCTCCTGCAAGCGTCTGAATCGAGCTGGCTGTGACGTTTTAAAGGCTTATTCACAATGGACTTAGGTTTGATAACTCAGGCCTTTCCCCTGACCGCGATCGTGTGTCTTGTGTATTGTGCAACGCGTTTTGAGTTGCCCGAGAAGATCGTGCGTTCCGCGCTGGTGATGTTTGGCAAGACGATTCTGTTTCTGGGGGTTGCGTGGCTGTTGCTGCTGTGGGTATCAGGTTGAGGTCGCGTGTGGCTGCTGGAATTCCCCCCGGAAAACGCATTTGTCTCCGGGCATTGGTTTGACATTTCCAGGTCGCCCCCTGACAATTTGGGCACATTCTGCTTCCGGCTGACAATCAGCCAGCCTGAAACCTGTCGCCCTTGGACTATCGTGTCTGCCCTTCGTGGATTCTGCCAGTCAAACAACTTCGGCTGAGGCTGTCACCATCGGTTCTGCGCCTGCTGGGTTTGTTCCCGTGGTGGGTGTTGTTGGTGGTGTGGGATCCGGTAAGACGTCAGTCGTGCGGGCGGTCAGTGGTCTCAGGCTGTGTGTGATTGATGCGGACCAGATCGGACACCAGCAGCTTCAGGACCCTGTGGTTGCTGCCCGGCTGGTACAGGAATTTGGGGTGGGGATTCTGGACGACGGTGTCATCAGTCGGGCGCGACTGGGGGCGTTGGTGTTTCAGGATTCTGCTGCAGGCCGTCAGCATCTGTTGCGGCTGAACGAGATTGTGCGACCGGGGATTCAGGCTGAGATTCATCGCAGGCTGAGTGTGATTCCGCAGGATGCGGATGCGGTTGTGCTGGATGCTGCACTGCTGCTGGAGGCTGGCTGGGCGGATCGGTGTGATGCATTAATCTGGATACAGACTCCGTTGCAGCAGCGTCAGCAGCGGGTCGCAATGACTCGGGGCTGGTCGCCTTTGCAGCATTCGCAGCGCGAATCTGCACAGTGGGACGTGGATCGGAAGCGGGCGGCCTGTGAGTTTGAGGTAGACAATTCGGGCAGTCTGGAATCTGCTGCGCAGCAGTTGCACGGGTACTTGCGGCTGATTCTTCTGCGAGGTCCACGCCCCTGTCGAAGTGCCAATCCTGTCGGCGTGCCGGTTTCCTGAAATCTTTGGGGTTCTTTTTCAAGCGGTTCGAAATTCCTGCCCATCAGTATCTGCTGATGTCCTTCCTGAGCAACGGTTTCGCCGGAAACAGTGGTTCAGGTCCTGTCAAAATCCGGCAACTTCTGCCCTCTTCCTATCTCGGAGGCCCCTTGCGGCCATGTCTACTCGCTCTCCCCGTCCTGATGAACCTCGTGGTCCCCTCGGTCGCTCCCAGCGGACTCGTCCTGAAGACAGTCTGCCGGCGGACGACTTAGAAAAGTCTGTTTCCGAAACGTTTGCGCCGCCATCCGAAGATCAGATCAACATCGCTGAGCTGCAGCGGATGTCGATGAAGGATCTGATTGCGATTGCTGAGCGGGATCAGTTGACCGAGTATCATGGCCTGAAGAAGCAGGACCTGATTTTCCGGATCCTCAAAGAGCGGACTCGGCTGAACGGTCTGATGTTCGGAGAGGGAACGCTGGAGATTCTTCCGGACGGTTTTGGTTTTCTTCGCAGTCCGGACTACCACTACCTGCCCTGCCCTGACGACATTTATGTCAGTCCCAGTCAGATTCGGCGTTTTGGTCTCAGGACCGGTGCGACGGTGGCTGGTCAGATCCGACCACCGAAAGAGAACGAGCGTTATTTTGCGCTGCTGCGGGTGGAAGCGATCAACGGTGAGGATCCGAACCTGCTGACGAACAAGGTGTTCTTTGACGACCTGACGCCCCTGCACCCGGAGCAGCGTCTGCGTCTGGCGGACAATGCTGAACACATCAGTACTCGCATCGTCGACCTGATAGCTCCGATCGGTCTCGGCCAGCGTGGTCTGATTGTTTCTCCACCGCGTGCCGGGAAGACAGTTCTGCTGCAGCAGATGGCGAAAGCCACGCTGCAGAATCATCCGGACGCCTACGTCATTGTCCTGCTGATAGACGAACGTCCTGAAGAAGTCACGGATATGGAGCGGCGTCTGAAGGGGCGGAACTGCGAGGTTGTCAGCAGTACATTCGACGAGCCGTCGTCGCGTCACGTGCAGGTGGCGGAGATGGTGATCGAAAAAGCCAAGCGGATGGTGGAATACGGTCATGATGTGATCATTTTTCTGGACAGCATCACTCGACTTGCGCGAGCGTGGAACACAGAGATACCGAATTCCGGCAAGACATTGTCGGGCGGTGTGGACGCCAATGCTCTGCAGCACCCCAAACGATTTTTCGGCGCTGCGCGGTGTGTTGAGGAGGGTGGCAGCCTGACAATCATCGCGACCGCTCTGATTGATACCGGCAGCCGAATGGATGAAGTGATTTTTGAGGAATTCAAGGGCACCGGTAATACGGAGCTGCATCTGGATCGCAGACTGGTGGAGCGTCGTGTCTGGCCGGCGATCGATATCAATCGCTCGGGTACGCGACGTGAAGAACTGTTACTGAACGAGGATGAGCTGCGGTTGATGTGGGTGTTGCGGCGAGTGCTGAACGATATGAATCCGGTCGAGGCCATGGAACTGCTGGTAAATCGACTGAAACGAACGAAGACGAACGAAGAATTCCTGCTGTCCATGAATCTCAGTTGAGAGCAGACTGTGGATTTTCGTGTGACTGGTTGTCTTTGAGTGAAGAATGGGAACTGTGATGCCTTCAGAACTTTCTGCCGGGCTGGTCGCGACGGGCTGCCGTTTTGCCATCGTGGTTTCCCGATTCAACGACCTTGTGACGCGGCGGTTACTTGAAGGCGCGATTGACACGGTGGTTCGGCATGGTGGCTCAGCGGATCTGATCACTGTGGCGTGGGTACCGGGCTCATTTGAGATTCCGCTGGCGGCGGAAAAGCTGGCAGAGTCGGGGCGGTTTGATGCGGTGATCTGTCTGGGGGCTGTGATTCAGGGTGCGACGTCGCATCACGAGCATGTGAACAGTCAGGTGGCCGCCGGGATTATGGCAGCGATGCGAAAAACCGGTGTTCCGGTGACGTTTGGTGTGATTACGTGTCAGTCGATGGAGCAGGCGCTGGATCGTGCTGGTGGCAAGGTTGGCAACAAGGGGACAGAAGCGACGCTGGCGGCGATCGAGATGGTCAATCTGCTGAGGCTGATCGGAAGCTGAACCCCGGGCAGCGGGATCTGCAGTGGTGCCCAGCACTGTTCAGGTGGTTTCCTGTGGCTGGCTGTGACCTCGGATGGGAATTTTCAAACCATCCCATGCGGGGCGAATGTGTTCCGGCAGGGACGAGCAGAGTTCGTCGTAGTCCATTTCGTGCGACATGTGTGTGAGCCATGTTTGTCGGGGCTGCAGTTGCCGAATCAGTCTGAGGGCTGCGTCGAGGTGCAGGTGCGTGGGGTGTGGTTCGCGTCGCAGGACTGACAGTACGAGGGTGTCCAGACCTCCCAGCATTTCCCGGCTTTCCGAGGGCATGGTGGAAACATCGGTGCAGAAGGCGACGTTGCCGATGCGAAATCCGAGGATATCCAGCGAGCCGTGTCGGAGCCTGATGGGCAGGATTGAGAGTCCGAGGAGGGAGAATGGTTGTCCCGGTGAGATCCCCTGAAAAGTGAGTCGTGGTGCGGCGTATTGGTGGGAGTGTGTGCTGGGGTCGGTGAACGCATAGGAGAATGACTGTCGAATCTGGGCTTCGACGGGGGCTTCGCAGTAGATGGGTACAGCGGAGTGCAGTCGGAAGCCGAAGATTCGCAGATCATCGATTCCCATGATGTGGTCGGCGTGAGCATGTGTCATGATGGCCGCCCTGATCAGGGTGGCTCGTTCCCTGACCAGTTGAATGCGCAGTTCCGGACCAGCATCAATGACGAATTCGCCTTCCGGAGCGCGAATGAGAACGCCGGTTCGCGTGCGGCGATTGCGGGGGTTGTCTGACAGGCAGACGCTGCAGCGGCAGCCGACCACGGGCACGCCGATGCTGGTGCCTGTGCCCATGATGATCATTTCCCCGGTTGCAGCGAGGCTGTGCGACGCGTTGGGGTCTGCCTGGGACAAGTGAAAAGCTCTCCTGCGATCTGATCCGAGCTGCCGGGGTTTCACAATTCGACGGTGGTTGGAGGCTGTCAGTTTAAGGCATTTGCCACAGAAGGCCAGCGGACGATTTCGGATTCAGTGGTGTTGGTGCGGGGGGCGGTGCTTGTCAGGATCGGGTTGGCTGGGATAGGATCCGGGTGGGACTGTGCGGATCCGCGCAAGCAAAGAGTGCAGTGCTGGAAGTGGGGGCTGGCGTGGTGGACACCAATGAAGACGATCTGCAATTTCTGAGCCGTTCACTGCAGGAGACCAGTCGTACGTTTGCGCTGGCGATTCCGTTGCTGGGCACTGAACTGCGGCATCAGGTGGGGATTGCCTATCTGCTGTTTCGGGTCGCTGACAGCATTGAGGATGCTGCGGGGGTTGCTGCGGATCGCCGGCACGTGCTGTTGCAGCGGCTGCGTGCCTGTCTGCAGTCGACGGTGGAAGGCCGTTTTGAGTCGGGGGCAATCGGGGACGGTTTTGATGGGTTGTGGCCTGCGGGTAGTGCGACAGAGCGACTGATGGTGGCGGCTCCGAGGCTGCTGCGTTTGTTTCATCAGTTGCCTCCGGCTGCAGTGGCCTGTATTCGAGGTGCTTTGGATCGCACGATTGGGGGGATGCTGGATTTTCTCAGCTCCGGATCGGCTCGCGGTGCAGAAATCCGGATGGAGACCGTCGCGGAATTGCGGCTGTACTGTTATTTCGTGGCGGGAATTGTGGGGGAGATGCTGACGGAACTGTTTTTTCTGCAGTCTGCGGTTTCCGGGCAGCAACTGGGGCGTTTGCGGGAGCTGGCGGTGGGTTTTGGTGAGTTCCTGCAGTTGGTGAACATTCTGAAGGATTCGGAGGGGGATGTCCGGCTGGGGCGATGTTTTATCCCGGTGGGTGTGTCCCGGGAAACGGTGCTGTCGCTGGCCGAGTCCAGTGGAATAGTGGCTGGGGAGTATATTGGTCAGTTGGAGACTCTGGGGGCGTCAGCGGATGTGCTGGCGTTCTGTCGTTTCATCAGTCGACTTGCTGAGGGTTCCCTTGAGGCACTGCGGCAGCGTGGAGCGGGTGCGAAGCTGAGTCGCAGTGAAGTGTTCAGTATTCTGGAATCAGCCGTCGATTCTCAGGATTCTGCCTGAGATCTGTAGCGGGGTTTCGGCATTGTACGTGTTTTCGCGAATCGGCATAATTCGGGAAACGGAGTGAAGTGGTCTGAGACCAGCAAGAGGGCGCAGCACGGATGGCGAAGCGAGGCAACAGAGTTTGCGTGATCGGGGCTGGTCCCGGTGGTCTGGCGTCGGCGATGCTGCTGGCGAAAGCTGGTGCGGAAGTCACAGTAATTGATCGGCTGGCGCGACCTGGGGGGCGTTGTTCGGCGCTGGAGGCTGAAGGTTTTCGTTTTGATCACGGCCCCACGTTCTTCCTGTATCCGCGGGTGCTGGACGAGATTTTTCAGGCGGTAGGGCGTGATCTGCGGGCTGAATGCCCGATGACTCGTCTGGACCCGCAGTACCGTCTGGAGTTTGGTGCGGGTGGTCGCATTGATGCGACACCGGATATTCAGCGGATGAAGCAGCAGATTGCCGGTATCAACCTGCAGGATGCCGAGGCTTTTGAGGGGTTTTTGAACGAGAATCGGCGGAAGCTGGAGTTGTTTCGTCCGATCCTGGAGTCTCCGTTCAATTCGCTGCTGGACCTCGTGCGCCCGTCGGTGCTGAAAGCCGTACCGATGGTGCGTCCGTGGCGTTCTGTGGCGGGTGATCTGATGGCTCATTTTTCGGATCCCCGGCTGATCACGGCTTTTTCGTTTCAGTCGAAATACCTCGGGATGTCGCCGTTTCAGTGTCCCAGTCTGTTCACGATACTGGCATTTCTTGAGTATGAGTATGGGGTCTGGCATCCGACCGGGGGGTGTGCCGCGGTCAGTGAGCGGATGGCGCAGGTGGCAGGGCAGCTGGGTGCTGACATCCGTTTGAATGAGGAGGTGACGAAACTGCATTTTGAGGGTCGTCGTGCGGTGGGTCTGGAGACGGCGGGTGGCCAGCGGCACAATTTTGATGCTCTGGTGATCAATGCGGATTTTGCTGCGGCAATGCAGCGGCTGGTACCTGACACACTTCGTCGGCGCTGGTCGAATCAGCGTCTGGCTCGCAGTCGTTATTCCTGTTCCACGTGGATGATGTATCTGGGGATGGAGGGCAGTTTCCCGGATCTGCCGCATCACACGATCTACATTTCGCAGGATTATGAACGGAATCTGCGGGAGATTGATGCGGAGGGGGTCTTGCCGAGTGATCCGTCGTTTTATGTACAGAACGCCTGTATCACTGACAGAACTCTGGCCCCTGAAGGTCGCAGCACTTTGTACGTGCTGGTGCCGGTACCGCATGAATCACCTCGAGTGAACTGGCAGCGGGATTCGCAGGGGTTTCGTGCGAGGGTGCTGCAGCAGTTGCGGCGAGTGGGTCTGCAGGATCTGGAGCAGCGTATTGTTTTTGAAAAGGTGCTGACTCCGGATGACTGGCAGCATGGATTCCGCATTTATCGTGGTGCCACGTTCAATCTGGCTCATAATCTGGGCCAGATGCTGCATCGTCGTCCGCACAATCGATTTGAGGATCTGGAGCATGTGTATCTGGCCGGCGGGGGGACTCATCCGGGCAGTGGACTACCAGTGATTTACGAGTCGGCGAGAATTTCCTGTCGGATGCTGTGTGCTGAGTTGGGGCTGTCTTTCCCGGAGCCGGACGTGCCGATTTCGGGAGTTGATCTGCTGCCCTTGTCTTCGAAGCGGGTGGCCTGATGATGTCCGGGCTGACATCTGTGAGCGGTGTGCGGGAGTGTCTGGCAGGCTGTCGTCAGGTGCAGCGAAGCTGGAGTGAGATTCCCGTGCGTCAGCGACTGCGGGTGTTGAGGCGTCTGCGTTTGCGGGCTGCAGATCGAGCGGGCGAACTGGCGCTGGCGGTGGGGCGTGAGTCTGCAGCGGAAACGTTGTCGGCGGAAGTCCTGCCGCTGCTGGATGCAGTGCGGTACCTGGAGCGTTGTGCGGTGCGTCTGTTGCGGGAGCGGCGTGTTCGTCCGGCTGGCCGACCGCTGTGGCTGTGGGGTAACCGGTTGATTCGGCGTCCTGAGCCATTGGGTGTGGTGCTGGTGATTGGTCCTGGGAATTACCCGCTGTATCTGCCGGGGGTGCAGCTGGTGCAGGCGCTGGCGGCCGGGAATGGCGTGTTGCTGAAGCCGGCTCCGGGATGTGCCGGGCCGCTGCGGTTGTTGTTGCAGATGGCGATTGAGTCAGGATTGCCGGAGGGGCTTGTCCAACTTCTGGAGGACTCGACGGCGGCGGGTTCCGAGGCGCTGGGGTGTGGTGTTGACAAGGTTGTGTTAACGGGGTCGGCGAGTACCGGTCGTCTGGTGGCTGGTCAACTGGCAGCGGGACCGATACCTGCGGTGATGGAACTGTCCGGCTGTGACGCGGTGTTTGTGCTGGAGGATGCGGATTTTGGGCTGGTGGCTGACTGTCTGTGGTTTGGGTTGCGTTTAAACGGCGGTCGCACGTGTTTGGCGCCTCGTCGGGTGTTTGTGCGTCGGGAGCAGGCGGAGCAATTACTGGAGCGACTGCGTGGGCGGATTGCGGCGGCGGGAGGATCCCGCAGTTGTCCGGAGCCGTGTGGTGACCGGGAGGCGTCGGCTGTTCGCCATGCTCTGGGGGTGGTGCGTGAGGCGTTGCAGCAGGGAGCGGTGCTGAGATCAGGTTCACTGCCTGATGTCAACAAAAATTCGCCGGCGGTGATTCCGATGATTCTGGATTTTGTGCGACCGGAAATGCTGGTGGCTCGCGAAGATCTGTTTTTTCCGGTGTTGTCGGTGCTGCGAGTGGGGGACGAGGAGGAGGCACTTGAGCAGTCGCGAGCATGTGCGTATTCGCTGGCGTCGACAGTTTTCGGTGGAACGGCGAATGCGCTGAGAATTGCACGAAAGGTGGATGCCGGGACGGTGGTATTGAATGATATGATTGCTGTTACAGCGGATCCTCGTGTTTCCTTTGAAGGACGGCATGCCAGTGGTTTCGGGGCGACTCGCGGTGAAGCAGGATTGCTGGAGTTTGTGCAGGTGAAGCAGATGATTCGGCCGCGGCCATTCTTTCGGCCGCATCTGCAGGATGCGGGGCCGTGTGATGCTGTGCTGCTTGAGCGTTTGATTGGTGTGGAGCATGCGGGTTGGATCGGTCGGCGTGTGCTGCGACTGCCGGGGCTGATGCGGGCAGCGTGGCAGCAGTGGAACTGGCGTCGCAGGCGTGAAACGGGGAAGGAGCAATTCGATGACTGAGCGAACGGATGCTGTGGTGGTTGGCAGTGGTCTGGCCGGGCTGGCAGCAGCCTGTACTCTGGCGGCCCGTGGATATGCGGTGACGCTTGTGGAGAAGAATCCGTGGCTGGGTGGCAAGGCTGCTTTGCTGACGGATCGTGGTTATCGGTTTGATATGGGGCCGACCATTCTGACTCTGCCTTCGGTCCTGCGGCGAGTTTTTGAGGAGGCCGGTCGGCGTCTGGAAGACTATCTGACGATGATCCGTCTGGATCCGCAGTGGCGCTGCTTCTTTGAGGATGGATCGAAGTTTGATCTGGTGGAGTCACTGCCGGAGATGCAGCAGCATCTGCAGGAGTTCACGGGTGGTGAGGAAACCGGGCGGGGTTATGAAAAATTCATGTCCATTTCGCGACAACTGGATGACGTGTCGCAGCGATTTTTTTTCTGGAAGAGTGTGGGTGGTATTGCTGACACGATGAACCTGCGGCAGTCGATGTCGCTGGGTGTCCTGAAAGACCTGTTGAGCCTGCGTTTTGGTCGTACGGTAGCAGGGCTGGTGCGATCGCATATTCCGGATTCCCGAATTGCCCAGATGATGGATCACTTCACACAGTATGTGGGATCCTCGCCCGAGCAGTCTCCGGCGGTGCTGTGCGGAATTGCTCACATGCAGACCAATGAGGGCATCTGGTATCCGCTGGGCGGGACGCGGGCGGTGCCTGAAGCTCTGACGCGTCTGGCGCAGGAATTGGGTGTTCGCTGTGTGACTGGTCATCAGGTGCGTTCTGTGGACACGGAACGTGGTCGGGCCATTGGTGTGACTCTGGACAACGGCGAAGTGCTGCGTTCGCAGGTGGTGGTTTCCAACTCGGACTGTGTTCGCACGTGTGAGGAGTTGCTGCCGCGCGATACGGCGCAGAAGATGCTGTCAAAACGCTCATTTGAAGCGGCTTGTTCGGGGGTGGTGCTGTATCTGGGATTGAAGCAGCGGTACGATCATCTGCTGCATCACAATTTTGTGTTCAGTCAGGATCCGCATGAGGAGTTTCGGCAGATTTATTCGGCTGGTGAACCCGCTGCGGACCCGACGTGCTATGTCTGTGCGCCGTCATTGTCCGGTGATCGAGTGGCTCCGGGTGACGGTGAGGCGTTGTATGTTCTTGTTCATACTCCGTATCTGCGCCCGCATCATGACTGGACGAAGATGCTGCCGGGTTATCGACAGGTGATTATTGACAAGCTGAAGCGGACGGCGGGCATGGGGGATATTGAGGACCGGATCGAGGTCGAACATTCTCTGACTCCGGCCGGAATCAATCAGCGATATCACGTGCTTCACGGCGCGATTTACGGATTGGCCAGTCATGGACGATTCATGGGGGCCTTCAAGCCGGGGAATCGTGTCCGCGAGCTGCCGGGTTTATATCTGGCGGGTGGGTCAGCGCATCCCGGTCCGGGGATGCCGATGGTGATGATGTCGGGGTGGATCGCTGCGGATTCGGTGGATGCGGATCTGAACGGAGGTCGCACGGGAACTCGGCGGGACTCATCACGGAGGGCAGCGTGAGCAATCCGGTTTCCGGACTGCTGTCGCGGGTTCTGAACCGGGGTTTCCGACGTTATGTGAGGAGATTCGTGCGTTCGAACTTCAATGCGGTTCGGGTGGTGGGTCACGAGGCACTGCAGCAGATCGGTGAGAGGTCGCTGGTGGTGTATGTGAACCATCCGGGCTGGTGGGACCCGATGGCGGCCGTGCTGATGACGGACCTGCTGCTGTCGCCCCGCCAGTTTGCGGCGCCGATGGATGCCGTGGCGTTGACGCGTTATCCGATACTGGAGCGACTGGGTTTTTTTGGTGTTTCGCGTGATTCGATCTCGGGGGCTCGCGAGTTTCTCCGGAATGCTCGCGTTGTCCTGCAGGATTCTCAGACAGCTCTGTGGATTACACCGACGGGGCATTTTCATGATGTGCGTCAGCCCCTGCCCTTTCAGCCGGGTTTGGCGCATCTGGTGGATCGGAAGTTTGGCGGAGTTGTACTGCCGATGGCTCTGGAGTATCCGTTCTGGAATGAGCGGCGTCCGGAGTTGCTGGCGGCTTTTGGAACGGTGATTGATTGTTCGCAGCTGGCAGATGATCGGGATGAGCGTACGAGGCAGTTGGAGGCCGGCCTGCAGACCGTGCAGGAGCGGCTGCGGTTACTGGCAATCGGGCGTGATCCGGCGTCTTTCAGGACGCTGCTGGCTGGCCGATCCGGAGTGGGTGGCTGGTATGATATCTGGCGTCGTGTGACCTTCTGGCGACGCGGGCAGAAATTTGCCGGGCGACATGAGGAGGGGGAGGATGGCTAGTGTGCTGGCAGTTGTTGCCTTCGGCAGCTGCGCGGCGGCCTGTTTTGGTGCCATGCAGTTCGTGGTGAGTACGCTGATGTTTCGCCGGGCTCCCGGCGTCCATGAGTTGGCAGCATCGGCAGTTCAAGAGGACTGCAGCGGGCCGGAGGTGTCGGTGCTGATACCAGCTCGCAATGAAGCGGAGCGTATTGCGAAGTTACTGCAGACCGTGCTGTCCAGTCGTGGTGTGCAGCTTGAGGTGTGCGTGCTGGATGACGAAAGCACGGACGGAACAGCGGAGATTGTGGGGCGTTTTGCCGTGGCAGACTCGCGTGTGCGGCTGTTGCGGGGGGTGCGGATGCCGGGTGGCTGGAATGGCAAGCAGCATGCCTGCTGGCAACTGGCGCAGTCGGCCCGTTACACCGAGCTGGTGTTTCTGGATGCAGATGTGGAGTTGTCGAGTGACGCACTGGTGCGAACTGTTGAGCTGCGGCGGAATCTGGGGGTGTCGCTGCTGAGTGGATTTCCGCGGCAACTGACAGTTTCGTTGGGGGAATCACTGTTGATTCCGCTGATTCATGTAATTTTACTGTGTTTTTTGCCGTTTCCGCTGATGCGCTGGAGCCGTATGCCGGGAGCATCGGCGGGGTGCGGGCAGTTTTTTGCGGCGGAGCGAGCGGGGTATCTGCAGACCGGTGGCCACAGTGGCATCCGGGATTCGCGGCATGACGGCGTGATGCTTCCACGGCTGTACCGGCGTGCCGGTCTGAAGACGGACATCTTTGACGCATCAGACCTTGCGACGTGCCGGATGTATCAGTCACTGAGCGAGACGTGGCAGGGATTGCTGAAAAACGCGACGGAAGGATTTGCTCGCTGGCCGGCCCTGCCGATGATCACGCTGGTGATGGCTGCGGCTTTTGTGTTTCCTCCGATGCTGATGGTCGTTGGGGCAGTCGGGCAGTTGCCGGAGGACGCGAGGCGGGCAGTGGCAATCGGGCTGCTTTGCGGTTACCTTCCACGCGTAATCTGTTGCCTGCGATATGACCGGGCGTGGCTGGGTGCACTGCTGCATCCGGTGGCGGTTGTGCTGTTTCTTGCGATTCAGTGGACCGCGTGGGTGGATCAGAAACGCGGTCGAGCGGTGCAGTGGCGGCAGCGAAGCTACGAAACTCTGTCTTCATGACTCAGGAACATCAGCCCATTCTGACGTTGCAGGCGGTGCGGAAATCGTACCGAGGCAGGGCTGCGCTGCAGGGAATCTCGCTGCAGTTGTTTCCGGGGGAATTGCTGGGTTTTTTCGGTCCGAACGGTGCCGGTAAAACCACGATGATTCGCTGCATCTGCGGGTTGTTAAAACCGGATGAGGGGAGCATTTCGCTGCGGATTCCGGACAGTTTTCGGGGATCCCGAGCTTCCCGTCCGGGGCTGGTGCCGCAGAATCTGGCCGTTTATCCGGATCTGACAGTGCAGCAGAATCTGGAGGTATTCGGGCGACTGGAGGGTGTGCGGGGGGCTGCACTGCAGCAGCGAATTGATGAAGTGCTGGACTGGTCTGCTTTGCGGGACCGCCGCCGCAGTCTGGCTCGAACCCTGTCCGGTGGAATGCAGCGAAGGCTGAACATTGCCTGTAGTGTGCTGCATCGTCCGGCGGTGCTGTTGCTGGATGAACCGACAGTGGGAGTGGACCCGCAGAGTCGTGAGCGGATTTATGCGATGATGCAGGAACTGACGGCTGCCGGAACGGCGGTGTTGCTGACCACGCATCAACTGGAAGAAGTGGAAACTCGCTGCGACAGAATTGTGGTGATGGATCATGGCCAGATCGTGGCTGATGGTCGTCTGCCGCAGCTGGTCGCCTCCAGTCTCGGACTGCCGCACCGCGTTGAGCTGTCATTTCAGCACGCCTGTACTGTGGAACTGCGGGATTTTGAGTTTGATGAGCAGCGGTTGACGGCTGTCTGCCGGCTGGCCAGTATGCAGCAGCTGCCGGGGGTACTTGAGGTTCTGCAGCGACTGCCGGAACCTCCACAGGCGATCAACGTCCGCAGTTTCGGTCTGCAGGACGTCTTTCTGGCACTGACAGGAAGGAGTCTGCGGGAATGATCCTGACCTTCCTGCGTATTGCCTGTCTGCGGCTGCGGAATAACCCGCTGGAACTGCTGCTGGTATTTGTCATGCCCGTGCTGTTTTTCAGCATCTTTGCGATGATTTTCAGTCAGGGTATTGCGGCGGGTACTGAGAAGCCGGTGCGACTGGGACTGTTGCTTCCTGAGGGGAATGTGGCTGCTGCGGAACTGCAGTCTGAGCTGCGGCAGAATAGCTCCCTGATTTGTACGGATCTGGGGGTGTTACCGACGGAGTCAGAGGGGCGTGAGCGAGTGATTCTGGAGGCTCAGAATTCCAGTCGATATGACCTGCTGCTGTTACTGCCGACCGACTTTTCGACGGCTGAGGAAGCTCGGTTTCAGGTGCGTCTTGTGACGGATGGTCAGAATGCGATGGCGGTGGCGATGGTGCGAGCGATTCTGGAAGAATACTACGCCGTGCAGCGGGTTGAAGGTGTGGTGGAAAAGTTGCAGGATGCTGCGCAGGCAGCAGCAGAAGTGGCAGCAGCAGCAGAACGCGCGCTGCCAGCGGTGGATGATCCGGAGGGTCAGGGCAGTTTTTTCAGAGATCCGGTATCGCCTCGCCGGGTGTTTGACGGCAGTGGAGCTCCAGCGTCGGTCGAATCTGAGCTATCGCCGGTGGCCGCTGAGCAGCCGGCTTCGGTGCTGGACCCGCCGCTGGATCCGGCACCTGGGATGTCTGCAGATGTCGTGGATGTGGATACAGAGAAGTTGCTGACGGCCGGGCCTGAACCTCAGATTTCTGTGGATAATCCGCAGGCTGCGGATCAGCAGAATCCTCGCATTGCCATGTACGCAGCGGGGATTGCGGTGCTGTTTCTGCTGTTCGCGTGTACGGGGCATGCGGCAACAATGCTGGAGGAAGCGGAATCAGGAACGCTGGATCGAATTCTTGTCAGTGAGGCCGGTCTGCTGCAGATCGTTGCCGGGAAGTGGCTGGGTATCTTCCTGATGGGTTGTCTGCAGTTGTCTGTGATGTTTGTTTTCGCTGAAACTGTATTTCGCATTCATTTGTGGTCGCATCTGGATGGATTTCTGGTGATGGCTGGCTGCACATCCGCAGCAACGGCCAGCTTTGCCATGCTGATGGCGACTCTCTGCCGAACTCGATCGCAGCTGCAGGGGACGGCCACTGTGATCATTCTGAGCATGTCGGCGATGGGTGGCAGTATGATTCCGCGATTTGTGATGAGTGATCGGATGAAGGAACTTGGGAGGTGGACATTCAACGCATGGGCGCTGGATGGCTTCCAGAAGGTGTTCTGGTTCCAGTCACCGATTGAGAGTCTGCGGCCGGAGGTGACTGTACTGCTGGGAAGTTCGCTGGTGATGTCACTGGCTACGCTGCTTTTGAGCGGTCGCTGGAGACGAGGACTTTAACGGAGATTTCCATGGATCAGGGAGGAATCGTGCGAATTGCTGCGCAACCGTCAGGGGTCGTTCGGCTGGTGCCGTTGGCGGGAATTCTGGCTCCGCTGGTTCTCTGGGGTGTACTGTCAACGGCGAAAACGGGATCTTCGGTGAGCGTGGGAGTGCCGTTGGTGGAAGGGTCGGCGGCCAGTGCCATGGTTGTCACGGTATCGGCTCTGCGGAGTGAGCCGGCGAAGTCTGCTGTCGGAGTGATGTTTGAGATCAGTGGATTGCGGGCCGACACGGGACATCTCTGCGTGGCTGTTTTTGCGGGTGCAGCGGGTTTTCCCAATACGGACCGGGCGGAGCAGACGCAGCGTCTGGAGGTTGAGGGAGATCGCATGCAGGTGGAAGTGCATCTGCGTGAAGGTGAGCCGCAGGCGGTGGCTGTGTTTCAGGACATCGATGGAAATGGCAGGCTTTCAAAGAATCTGCTGGGGATCCCGGTGGAACCGTATGGATTCAGTCGCAATGCCCGGGGGGCTCTGGGACCACCGAGATTTGACAATGCATCAATCGTTGTGCCGGTGGAACCTGATGAATTGTCGATCCGTCTGAAGTGATGGGGGGCGAAAATGATTCGCAGGCATGCAGTGGCCGTGGCGGGGCTGGTCTGTCTCAGCGTGATGGCACCATCGCAGGTTTGCGGCGATGATGCTGAAATTGATTTCAATCGTGAAATCCGTCCGATTCTGGCAGAGAACTGTTTTTACTGTCACGGGCAGGACGGGAACAAGCGGCAGGGAGGTTTGCGGCTGGACCAGCGTGAGGCCGCAGTGGACAGCGGAGCGATCGTGCCGTTTGACACGTCTGAGAGTGTTCTGCTGCAGCGTATTCACAGCAGTGATACGGACCTTCAGATGCCTCCGCCGAATTCCGGTCGGGTGCTGACGGATCAGCAGAAGCAGAAGTTGCAGCAGTGGATTGGACAGGGGGCGAAGTACAGTACTCACTGGGCGTTTGAGGCTCCGCAGCGTCCGGTGGAGCCGCGTGTGCGGAACGCGGCGTGGATCCGGAATCCGATTGACAGTTTTGTCCTGAGTCGTCTGGAGGCTGAGGGTTTGCAGCCGGCTCCTGAGGCTGATCGTGCCGTATTGATTCGGCGTTTGTCTATTGATCTGACGGGCCTGCCGCCGACTCCTCAGGAGGTGGATGCCTTCGTGGCCAGTACGGATCCGCTGGCCTATGAGCGACTGGTGGATCGACTGCTGGGCAGTCCGCATTATGGAGAGCGGATGGCGCTGCCGTGGCTGGACGCGGCTCGTTATGCGGACAGTAACGGATTCCAGCAGGACGGCGACACGTGGCAGTGGATCTGGCGAGACTGGCTGGTGAGTGCGCTGAATCAGGATCTGCCGTTTGATCAATTGACGATCTGGCAACTGGCTGGTGATCTGCTGCCTGACGCAACGAATGAACAGAAGACAGCAAGCGGGTTCAATCGGAATCATCTGCTGAATGGCGAAGGCGGTGCGATTCCGGAAGAGCAGCGGTGGGTGATTCTGTTTGATCGCATGGAAACAACCGCGACGACGTGGCTGGGTCTGACCATGAACTGTGCCCAGTGTCATGATCACAAATACGACCCCATCACCATGCGGGACTATTACAGTCTGCTGGACGGATTCAATCGCGTGCCTGAGTCGGGGACTCCACAGTACTTTTCGTCCCGCATTCGTGTGGCTGCTCCGTTTCTGGAGCTGCCGAATGAATCGTGGCTGCAGCGGCAGTCGGAGTTGCAGGCGGTCGTAACTGGCGCTGAGGAGCAGATACGCGCGGCGACGGCGGTGGATTTTGATAAGTGGCAGCGGCATGTCGGTACGGCAGGCGCACTGCCTGATGGGGGTGCGATTCCGGAGGCTCTGAGACTGCTGTTATCAAAGCCCGCGAGTGAGCGGAGTATGGCGGAAGAGGCTGCCGTGCAGACCGAGCTGCGGAAGCTGTTTGACCAGAAGGTTCTGCCGACGCTGAAGGATCGTGTGCCGGCAATTGGGCAGCGCGAAGATGCTGTGCGTCGACTGGCGGAATTTCGGGCCGATCAACTGCCTCGGGTGATGATCATGAGTGATGCTCAACCCCGTGAAACTCGTATTCTGAATCGTGGGGAGTATCTGACACCTGGCGAAAAGGTCGAGTTTTCCACGCCGGCCTTCCTGCCTCCCCTGCCCCCTGATGCTCCGCGGAATCGTCTGGGCTTTGCCCGCTGGCTGGTTTCAGGTGAGCATCCGCTGACTGCGCGTGTCCAGGTCAACCGCATGTGGCAGTATTTTTTCGGGACGGGCCTGGTGCGGACATCGGAAGATCTCGGGGTTCAGAGCGAGTATCCGGAACATTTGCCGTTGCTGGACTGGCTGGCGACGGAGTTTCCATCGCGAGGCTGGAGCATCAAGCAGATGCACAGACTGATTGTCAGCAGCGCGACATATCGGCAGTCTTCGCGAGTCACACCTGAGCTTTACCAGCGTGATCCGGAGAACCGTTTGCTGGCACGGGCCAGTCGTTTTCGAATGCCGGCGATGATTCTTCGTGACTGGGCGCTGGCTGCGGCAGGTCTGCTGGAGGAACGCATCGGTGGTCCGCCGGTGTATCCCTACCAGCCGGATGGTATCTGGGAGTCGCTGGCGATCACGAAGGAGCGGGATTTCACATATCCGTCTTCATCCGGGGCAGATCTGTATCGTCGCAGTCTGTACACGTTCTGGCGTCGCACCGTCGGGCCGGCGAACATCTTTGATGCTTCGAATAGGCAGGCTTGCCGAGTGCGACAGACACCCACAAGCACTCCACTGCATGCTCTGACGACATTGAATGATCCGACGTGGGTGGAGGCTGCTCGGGTGCTGGCGGAACGATGTCTGCTGGAAGCTGCTGACACTGACAGTCGTCTGACGGCAGCCTTCCGTCGTGTCGCAGGGCGGGTTCCGAGTGCTGCCGACATGACGGTACTGCGGCGTCTGCTGCAGCGGCAGCAGGATCTTTATGAGTCAGATCCTGAGGCTGCAAAAGTCCTGCTGACCACCGGTGCGGCACCTCGCAGCAATGCCATCAGGGAAACTGAACACGCCGCATGGACGGCTGTCTGCCTGGCAATGCTGAATCTGGATGAAGTCCTGGTGCGGCAGTAGTACGAGGGATCAGGCGGGCGTGGGGATCTGGAAGTATGTTCCGGACACGGCCGCTCCGATTCCATTGAGTGTCGTCTGGAACTGATCGATGAACGGGTGCAGACCTGTGGCCATGATGTCTTCGGCCCTCAGGGACGCCAGTCGTCGCGAAGTCTCTGAAACCAGTGCTTCGGCTTCATTCTGAGGATCGGCTGTGGTATTCCCGCTGATGGCTCGCAGCGTGGCTTCAGCGGCATCGATGCAGAATCGCAGAGAACGCGGAAAGGTCGGACTGAGGACGAGGAAGTCAACGACCCGTGCCGGCTGAATGGGGCCCCAGGTGCGGCGATACATCTGCAGGGCTCCGGTCGATTCCAGCAGGGCCGCCCACTGCACCACATCCAGTTGTTCGCTGCCCGTATGGAGCATGGGCAGCAGCAGGAAGTAGCGAACATCCAGAATTCGCGAAGTTTTGTCGGCTCGCTCCAACTGGTAGCCGAGCGATGAGAAGTGCCACGCGTCTTCGTGAGACCACGTGGCCTCGCGAACCCCCAGAACCTGGTGGGCGGAGCGTTTGATTCTTTCGAGGAACTGATGGGGCTGCTTCAGGATTCGGGGTTGTTGAGCCGCATCCGTTCGGACTCGAAGATAGAAGCGATTGACGGCTTCCCACAGCGGGGCAGTCAGCGTTTCCCGGACTGATCTGGCATTCTCGCGGGCGGCCGTCAGGCAGCTCACCACGGAATTCAGATTGCGACGATCAAACAGCAGATAATTGATGATGTTTTCGCGAGTGGGTGCCGCGTAACGCTGCAGAAACGCTTCAGCGTCACCGCCGGCGTGCAGGAGTGATGACCACAACGCCTGCTCGCTGCCACGGTAACCAAGGGCGATGCTGGAAGTCACATCGATGAAGCGTGCCTGATTTTCGGCGCGCTCCAGATAACGGCTCATCCAGAACAGGGAATCTGCAACTCGGCACAGCATGGGAATCGGCCATCAGGTCAGGGAAATGAAGCTCAGAATGCGGGTCAGTTCTGCTGCAGCACCCACGTGTCCTTGCTGCCACCGCCCTGAGAGGAATTGACGATCATGGAACCTTCCCTGAGCGCGACTCGCGTCAATCCTCCGGGAAGTACAAAGGTCTGTTCACCAAACAGAATAAAAGGTCGCAGGTCCACATGTCGGGGAGCCAGTCGTCCATTGATGACTGTGGGTACAGTGGACAGCGTCAGCATCGGTTGAGCGATGTAGTTCCGCGGATCGCGACGAATGGATTCCGCACATCGCTCACGCTCGTCCTGGGAAGCCACCGGTCCCATCAGTATGCCGTATCCACCGGATTCATTGGTGGGCTTAACCACAAGACTGGCAAGGTTTTCAAGGACATACGCACACTGCTGCGGATCTGAGCAGAGGTAGGTCGGCACGTTGCTCAGAATGGGCTCTTCAGAGAGGTAGTAGCGGATAATGTCGGGGACATACTGGTAAACGGCTTTGTCGTCAGCGACGCCGGTGCCCGGAGCATTCGCGAGTGTTACCCGACCTGCCCGAAAGGCACGCATCAGGCCAGGTACTCCCAGCATGCTGTCCGGACGAAACACCTCCGGGTCAAGGAAGTCATCGTCAATGCGCCGGTAGATCACATCGACTTTCCGGGGTCCGCGAGTTGTCTTCATCCAGACTGTGTCATCGCGATCGACGAACAGGTCCGGACCTGTCACCAGTTCAATTCCCATCTGCTGAGCGAGGAACGAGTGTTCGAAGTATGCGGAATTATAGATGCCGGGGGTCAGTACCACAGCAGTGGGATGTTCCGCATCAGCCGGAGCCGTACTGAGCAGTTTTTCAAGCAGGCGTTCCGGGTAGTCATCGATCGGGGCAATGACTGACCCTTCAAACACCTCAGGCAATACCCGCTTCATGATCTCGCGGTTCTCGAGAACATAACTGACACCCGAAGGGCACCGCAGGTTGTCCTCCAGAACGTACAGCGTGCCGTCATGATGTCGGACGAGGTCTGTGCCGGTGACATGCGTCCAGACGCCACCCGGGGGACGGAAGCCCCGACACTCCGGGCGATACGTTTTGGCTGTGCGGATCAACGCTTCGGGGATGACCGCGTCGCGAAGAATCCGACCCTCATTGTAAACATCGTCGAGGAACAGATTCAGAGCCCTGATACGCTGCTTCAGCCCAGCCTCGATCTGCTGCCATTCGTGAGCTGGAATCGGACGGGGTACGACGTCAAATGGCCAGATTTTCTCTGTGCCTGCATCGTGGCCATACACGGCAAACGTAATGCCCTTTTCGAGCAATTCTTCTTCAGCCAGTTTCTGGCGCTCTGCCAGCACATCCGCCGACAGCGCAGCCAGACATTCGGAAAGTGCCGAGTGTCGTGGGACGCCGGATGGAGTCAAAAGTTCATCGTAGTTGGGCGCTGTCTGTGTCACGCTGACGGCCTCGTTGCCTGAGTTATGAAATGGCTTCGGCGGGATATTTGCTGAGATTTCAGACAAGGTGCCCGAATTGCGGGCAAGTGTTATTCATGCAATCGCCAGCATTCTGTGACGCCATCGGGGTTGAATCACAGTCATAGCAAGAATTGTGCCGGCTTCCTGCTGATTTCACAGGCGGTAGCTTAACGGAAGTGAGAATTCTCAGCGTTCAGCCGGGTCGATTCTCATGTAACAGAGGCGGCGACGATCGCCGGTCTGATAGAGTCGTTCGAGCATGTGAGCGACTGAAGGCTGATAGTCGATTCGCCGATCTTTTCTGCCTTCGACGATGCGGATGGGTCTGGCTGGGTCGAGGTCCGGGATTTCCGGGCTGATGTACAGTGTGACATCAGCCGGAGCGGATTCTATGCGAATGACATTGGCCGAAGAGACTCGCGCGTCCAGTGTGGCGGGGCGGAGTTCATCTTTGTCCGCCTGCGACGGAGCGTCGAGTTGTGTGAATTGCGCTGGCATCCCATTCAGTTCCATCCAGCCCCAGTCCGTGTCGGTGGACCGCAGCAGTTTTGCATGCAGTCGTTTGGGGTACGATTGTCTTCGGTACTGCTGAAACCAGCGGAATAAATCATCTGCTTCTTCGGCCCACGCTTCGGCTCCGTGATCGGGATATTTGATGAAGGTGGTGTCGAACCACACCTGGATTTCTTCACCGCGTCGGAACAGTTTGGCAGCCAGTTGCCCCATTTTTTCAAACCAGAGCGGGTGTGCATCGCCAATGACGATGTACCATGGTTTTTCAATGGCGTTTGTGGCTGTCCACTGCAGATGCCGACGTCCGGTGGAGCTGAGAGCGGCGACTGCAGTAAATTCCTGGGCATGCGAGGCCATGAGGTCCATGGCAGCTTCCCCACCGACTCCGTGTCCTGCGAGGTAGATTCGTTCGTCATCGATTCGCAGACCGAGTCGGATTGTGCGGAGGAGGTTCAGCACCTGTCGGTGTTCGGTCGCTGAAGCGGTCCAGCCGGATTCCGCGGTCTCGCCAGTGAACAGCGGCATGACGACGATATAGCCATTTTTTTCGGCCTGCGGCTGCCACCAGCGGAGCCAGGCTGCGGGATCTCCGGGAGTTTGTGGGAAGGCGACGATCAGGGGCCAATTACGAGTCTGGCGATACTCGGGGGGCACGAATCCGAGAGCGCCAGCGCAGTTGTCTGTCGGTTCGATCCGAAACCATGCGGCTGAACCTGGTGGTGCGGCATCGGTGCGAATTGGCTGGATGGCGGGCAGTTGCCGGATCAGTGCGGCGGTCCGTTCCGCACTCACGCCCTCCATCCGAGCGATCTGCCCCGCCAGTTGGCTGCGGAACTCGGTTTCCTCAGGTTCACTGGCAAGATAATTCAGGATCTGCTGCCGTGCTTCAATCAAAGACAGTACGTCATTCAGATTGCTGGTTGTATTTTCCGCCCCCAGCAGCCATCCGGAAAGTGCAGTTGCCAGTTGTTCATCGGCCGCTGGTCTTTCTGCCTCGGCAGCGTCCAGGATCAATTCGAAGGCGGCGAATTTTCCGAGGGAATCATGATCCATTTGCTCAAGGCTGAGTGTGACGGCATGCTGTGCCGCTGCTCGAATCACGGGGTCCTGCAGTTCTGCAGCCAGTTCTGACAGGACATGTCGAATGCGGTCCATGCGCTGGCTGCTGCGAACGTAGTCCTCTGCGATCCGCTCCACTCGAACGACAGTTTCCGGGGTCAGGTTCTCGGTTGGATACAGACGCGATCCATTGGCTGCAAGAAGATGCTGACCGGCGCTGCGTCGCTGCTCCAGCGTCTCAGTGATCTGGCGTGCAAGCTCTTCACGTACCACCTGCTGCTGTTGTTGCTGAACAGCCAGCTGATCGGGAAAGTCGCGGCCGACTGACTGCAGAATGGCGGCGGCTTCAGGATATCGCTGCGATTTCAGCAGCAGTCGGACAACCTCCAGTCGTCGGATCGGGTTCTGCTGAAACCCCTCCACAAGCGTCAGCGTTTCCACAAGTGTCTGCGTGGGAAGTGAATCCAGCGAGACCTGATACTGCCAGTCATGCGTCAGGCTGCTGACCACTGCGAAAAGATCGTTGATGGCCGTTACGGCAACTTTCAATTCCTGTGTTTCACCGGATGGCCGGATGACGCTGGTTTGGGCAGTGCCGTTTCTTTCGAAGGCTGGCAGTGCCGGCAGTATCAGGGGCCGCGGCTGTCGCGCGTTTCGCTGTCTGGGAATGGGGAGGGACACGATCGGCCATGCGGTGACATCCGGGACAGTTTCCTCAGCCCGGCGGCGAGGCACGTAAATCTCCCGGTACCCCTGATCGATCATTCGCAGTGACAATTTCTGATCCTGTTTGTCAACTACGCGTCGGCTGGCCGGCATCGGTGCGAGGGTTGTCGCACTGGAGATCATGCCGCTGTAAATATGTCCGCTGGAAACTCGTACGGATCCTGCAACCGGCTTTTCTTCATCCACCGGGATGAACCGCACATCTCCCTTTTTCTCATCGGCTGCTGAATGGCAGATACACAGCAGCCAGATGGCCGACAGCAGCAGGCTTCCTGAACTGCGGATGGTCACTGCAGCACTCCCACAATGAACACAGGCCGACTCGAGAAACGAGCGGCCTGTGAGGTGATTCTGACTGCCTGGTCACGACGGTGATTACTTCATGAAGAAGTCAGTCGGCCCACGCAGGGTGTAGTACGGATACTGATAGACGGCCGGCGGCGCGTTTTGCGGAGGATATGACAGACCATCCGGAGTTGTATAGGTATGGAAGTTGCGATGCACCGGAACGAACGGAAGATTACAACTTCCGGTCGGACACATGCCGGACTGCGGACAGTTCTGACCGTGGATCACGTGGCCACCATGTCCGACAGTTCCCTGGCAGCTGGGGCAGCCCTGCACCATGACAGGACCGGAAGACCACTCACCAGGACCCTGGCCACGAAATTCCGGAGTTGTGGACGCGCAGCCCGTCGCCAGCAACCCAATCGCTCCTGAAAGCAGCAGCGTCAACGTCGATCGATGCATGAATCCCACTCCCTCGTGTCCCCCCCGGAATTACCGCCGGCACCTCACTGCTCGACGGTTCAGCAGCGTCTGTGATGGCGAAATCCCTGCCGGGATCGCCCCTGCTGATACACTTCTGTTATTCGTTATCGGCAGAACAACCGTCGAATCATGCAAAATCCCTCCAATTCCGTCGCCAGAATTCCAGGAAGTTTAGAAGGTCTTGCGAAAACGGGGAGGTCAGCATACAGTCCGGTGACGCTCAGGCGGGACTGCTGCCCGCTGAACCGTGTTTTTTGCAAGTGTTACTCTGGATTCAGTTTACGTTGTTCAGGGAGGAATCGGTGCATCTCGCAGTCTCAACGCGAAGTCTCTGGGATCAAGCGTTCCCGGCTGCCTGCCTGCAGGTTCAGGAACTGGGCTTCGATAAGATCGAAATCTGCTTCAAGGACTCCAGCGACCAACTGAAGATGTCGGCGGTGGCTGCGGACCCTGAAGGCCATGCCATGCAGCTGAAAGACGCCAGCAGGCTGTCCGCAGTCGCGGTTTTCGTTGAAAGCGAACCTGATATCCCGACTTTCACGGGGCTTGTGCGGTACGCTCAGTTGTTGAAAGTCGCCCAGCTGACCATCGAATCCTCTCCTCGCGGAACGCCTTTCAACAGTGAAGTGGATCGTTTGCGGGAACGGAATGCGATCTGCCATCACGCCGGCATTCGTATGTCCATCCTGACGCGAACCGGGACTCTGGCAGAGGATCCGCACACAGCGGTGGAGCTTTGTCGGGCGGCGAGGGGTGTCGGTATCACGCTGGATCCCAGCTACTTCATCTGTCGCCCCGGTGGTGTTGTCGATTTTGACGTGACTTTGCCTCACGTGCTGCACGTGCATCTTCGGGACACATCCGTGACCGATCTGCAGGTACCGGCTGGGTTGGGAGAAGTGGATTACGGCCGCATTATCGCAATGCTGCGTCAGCAGAATTACAATCGATCGATTTCGGTGGATCTGCTGCCCGGGACTCTGCAGGGAGATGACCGCCTGCGAGAACTGCGAAAACTGCGTCTGCTGCTGACCAGTATGATGTAGTTTTATGCGGGGTCTGTGGCATCGCCCTGATCTGCTGTGGATCGCAGCGCGGCGTCGAAGGCCTGCAGGTCAGTGCTGATCCGAATGGCTTCGTCCTGTTCCGGCTGGATTCCGCCGAAACGCAGTCGGTTGAATGCGTCTGCGATGCGTGCGGGCAGGTCGCTGGCTTCTGCCTGCATAAGCTGCATGGCAAACGTCAGTTCTGCCTGTCGGCAGAACTCGATGGCGGTCAGGGATTCACCGCGTTTCAGTCCCGCTCGCTGGCACAGGACGGAGAATGTGTCGTAGAAGGCAACAGCGGACGTACGAGGGCTGGCTCCCCCAATTTGACGCAGCAATGGAATTCCTGCCAGCAGCCGTTGCAGGATGTACCAGCGACGCTGTGCCCAGTAGCCTGCACCTGCCAGCAGCAGCACAGCCGGCAGGATGATTTTCCAGTCGTGCCACGTTTTTGGAGCCGCGAACGAAGACCTTACGGCATTCTGCAGGACTGGTACCACACCTTCACTGCGAACGCTTGAAATAATGGATGTCCAGGAATTCAGCAGTGGGCTGAAGAACTGTTTCTGACGTTCGGCCGACATGCTGCTGACGTTACCGGTCCACAGATCCGAAAGTGCAGCCTGAAACGACGACAGTACGGAACGATCGGCGATGGCCTCGCGTTCTGCCTGACGCTGGGGGCCGGGTGTCGGGTCCAGAGTTACCCATGTTCCGGAGAGCCAGACTTCCGCCCACGCATGGGCATGACGGCTGCGAACTTCGTACTGATCTGTGGCGGGATTCAATTCGCAGCCGCTGTAGCCCATCACAAGGCGGGATGGAATTCCTGCTGCCTGAAGGAGCAGTACGCAGGCTGAGGCAAAGTATTCGCAGTGCCCTTCCCGGGACTCAAAAAGAAACTGCTCAATCGGGTCCAGATCGAGGCTGACGGATGGTCGATCGAGGCTGTAGCGGAAACCATTTGCGGTACTGAGGTATGCGAGGATGCGATCCACACACTGCCGATCGGTGAGTTTTTGATTTTCCTTGCGGCACAGTTGTCGAGCCGTCTCGTAAAGTCGCGGGAGTCGATTGCGGAGATCATCGGTGATGTAGCTGGCCGAAGCGCGCAACTGCAGTGAACGCTGCTGCGTCCCGCTGCGCATCTCGACTCGGTTATAGTCGGGAGTCCACCACGGGAATCCGATTTCCGGGTGACGCAGACGGGAGACACAGCGGACTTTCCAGGAGCAGTTGTCCGTGGGAGTGTCTGAGTCAGTGATGTTCCAGTTCAGGGAGTTGTTCCAGTTGCGTTCATTGATCTTTCTGCCACCGGCGGGTTCAATTGAAGTCATGGGGAAAGGTGCAAAGGCGGATGGTGGAGCTGGTGGATCGTGCGAGAATTCAAGTATGAAATCAGCCGGCGCATTTCTGTGGAACGGCTGCGGTGGCAGCCCGCTGCTGCGATTACCGGGGCCGGGCAGCCAGCGACCATTTGTGTAGAAGGATGCCGCTGAACCTCTCAACAGAAGCTCATCCATCTCCATTTCTCTTTCAAGAGTCTCCACTGGCAGGCGTTGACCGGTCCGAATGTCCGTAATGGTGAATGTCATCACGCGACGATTGTCCGGCAGCAGTCGACCGTATTCACCCAGTCGAACAGTGCCTGCATAGCCCGTGGCAGCAAGTCCCCCCACGTCATCCGGGAAGGATTCGCTGAGTACTCCACTGGCCGACACGTTGATGCGGGGAAATGCGGCAAATACGAACATGGCGACGACGATGGACAGCATCCAGCAGCCTGTCACCAGCGCCGCAAATCGCGGCCCGGTCCACGACTGCTGCGATCCGTAATCGCTGCCGTGCAGGACAGAGATTTCCGGTGGACCACTGACTGCAGCGGTGGTCGCAGCAGGCCGAGCCAGTCCGAGGAACGACAGGATCCAGCGGCGGGAGGGTCGCCAGCGTCTCCACCGGGCAGGGGAATTCGCTGGATTTTCGCGATCAACTGCCGCTGCCGTCGATTCCGGCATCACCAGTTGACGGGCTCGAGCCAGCGAGAAGATTGCCAGAGTCCACATCATCAGCAGGGCAAACAGGAATGTCGTCAGGCCGTAGGACAGGCTTGTGGAAATCACAGCAGTGGCCGTGCACTGCAGCATGCTCAGCGCAATCAGCCACCAGTACTGGCGGCTGCTCTTCGACATCAGCAGAACAATCCACGTCAGAAAGATCAACAGGTCTGTGCCGGCTGTCAGTCGCTGAAAGTTGCTGCCAGTAAACCGCTGACCGGCCACGTAGAGCGACGCCAGACCCAGCAGGTTGGCCATCAGCACAGACAGACGGAGTCGCTGCTGCAAACGCTCCGGACCCAGCCCGATGAGGGCCACCAGAGGTGTGAGTGCCGGAGGCATCATGCGGTCCTGACCGGAAGCCAGAATCAGGGCCGACGCAGTGACCATGCTGAAAACACTGGCTGAGAACGTTAATTTCAGACGCTGGTCGGCGACGGTCAGCAGTGTTTGGTTCATCAGACCGCTCCTGCTGCGACGAGTTCGACGTGTGGCGGAGTGCAGTATCGCAGCAGCTCGCCATGTTCCGTTGACATGATCGTGACGCCGGCTGCACTGACTGCAGCCTGACCACTGACTGCCAATCGCTGCAGTTCACTGCGGATCGTGGCCGGACGCGGGGTCAGCAGCAGAATCACTCTTCGTCCCCGACCGGCTCGCAGACCCTCCCCAAGTAACAGTTGCAGCGACGGCGTGGGCGATGCCTGACAATCAGCCAGCGATTTGAGCGCGGCCTCACGAAATGCAGCCGTCCCGGCCGACTCAATTCGAACGTACTGTGCACCTGCGATACAGATCCGCTGCAGTTGCCACGCACTCTGCGATGAACTCTGCAGGCACAACGCTGAGGTGAATGACACCGCCAACTCCAGTTCATGCCCCGCCACTTCCGCTTCAGCGAACAGATCCAGCAGGACCACCAGTTCAGCACGCCGCACCGGCCGCTGCTCACGTACCATCAACTGGCCAGTGCGAGCAGAACTGCGCCAGTGCACGGCCCTGTGGTTGTCTCCCGCACGATACTCCCGGATGCCATAAAACTCGTCCTCGGCTGCTCCGTGATTGCGCATGCGGGAATGTGCCGCCGCCGCCAGCTCATCCTCGCGCAGTCGCCAGCCGGACAGCAGACGAGCCGGAGCCGGGTAAATGGTGAGAGTCTGCTGCAGTTGAAAGGTCTGGTGCTTTTCCCCGATGCCCAGCGGAAACTGCGAACTGACTTTGACCGGTCCAAGATTGTAAATTCCACGAGTGGCAATCCGCAGCTGGTATTCGGCGGTCCGTCTTTCACCAGGACTGATTTTCATGAACAGAACACGCGGCTGCTGTTCACCACCTGGCCCCGACAACTGATCGTGGACCAGCAGCAGGTGCGATGACAGCAGCGGACGCAGGTTGCTGACCGAAACCGCGACACGGAAAATCGCACCTGCTTCGGCCATCTCAGGCGCAGTTCGCTCCACCCGCAGCTTCAGCAGCATCAGCACGACAATCCAGCCGTTGACTACGAACGGTCCGGCCATCAGACCAAAGACCAGCAGCAGCATGTTTCCAGTATCCGGGTTGCCCCCGGTCAGCGCCGCGACCGCAATCACCAGCATCATCGCCAGATAGACGAGTCCCTCACGTGGTAACAGCAAACGCGATTCAAAGCCCAGTCGCATCGCAATCTGTGTCAGTCGCCGGCGGAATCTGAGCGTCAGTCCGGCGATCGCCAGCAGCAGCAGTCCCCCCGCAATCAGTAATTGCCGATACATCGGCTCAAGATCAGGGAAACGATGCGGCAATACCCACGCGCCCAGAAAGCAGGCCGCTGCCGAGAGTAACTGGACAATCAGCCCCGCACCAACACCCGCAGCACCACCGATGCGGGGCACATCGGCAGTCTGGGCACCAGTCGGGACAGACACATTCTTACGCGTTTCTGCAGACATACAGCAAACTGCCGGATGAATGACGGTCGAAATGAGGATGATGGCGCCAGCATCCAGGACAATCGCACCGCGGTAGTCCTGAATGAGCATCTCAGGAAGCGCGGAGACCTGCAACTGTAAACGGACAGAGACAGCCAAAGATCCCCGGGAAACTGCACGCGCGGCAGTCCTGACCGGAATCAGCAGGAGTGATCCAGGGAAGTACAGAACAACCTTTTCCGGCGCCCGGCACTCAGACTCGCAATGACTCCGATGGGCCGGTCAGATCCATGGCATATCTGCGACGCAGTGGTTCGATATGCTCACTGAGGAACCTGTCCACCTGCTCAGCCGACCGACCGGTGAACCGGGCAGCATCAAGAGTGCCGGTCACGTCGACGCCCGAGAATGCCGGATCGGCCTCCAGCCGCTGCAGCAGATCGTTCGGTAACGCCTCTCGCTTCACCCGGTCCGCCGCTGCCTGGCTGTGAGTCCTGATGACTTCGTGCAACTCCTGACGATCCCCGCCAGCCTGCACCCCAGCCATCAGAATCTCTTCTGTTGCCATGAAAGGCAACTCCGCTTCCAGATTGCGAGCGATGGTTTTGGGATATACCACCAGACCGTCAGAAATGTTGCGGTACAGAATCAGGCAGGCATCCGCTGCGAGGAATGCCTGTGGAATCGCCAGACGCCGAATCGCACTGTCGTCGAGCGTGCGTTCCATCCATTGAGTCGCCATGGTGGCGTCGATCCCGGCCTGCAGACTCATGGCAAAACGCGCCAGCGAACACATGCGTTCGCTGCGCATGGGATTTCGTTTGTAAGCCATCGCGGATGAACCAATCTGCGACTTCTCAAACGGCTCCTCAATCTCCCTGCGATGCTGCAGAATTCGGATGTCGGTCCCGGCCTTGTGGCAGGACTGAGTCAGCCCGTTCAGAAAAGCCATCACCTGCGAGTCGGACTTGCGTGAATACGTCTGCCCGGTGACCGGGTGAGCTTCAGTGAAACCCATGCGTGCTGTCACGCGCCGATCCAGCTCCTCCACCTTTCCGTGATCACCGCCGAAGAGGGACAGGAATGAGGCCTGCGTGCCGGTTGTGCCTTTGACACCCCGGAATCGCAGAGTCTTCAGGCGATGTTCCAGCTCTTCAAGATCCAGCAGCAGGTCCCAGCACCACAGTACGGCGCGTTTGCCCACGGTCACCGGCTGGGCGGACTGCAGATGTGTGAAACCGAGGCATGGCAGGCTGCGGTACTGAGCGGCAAATGTGGCCAGCTGATCAATCACCTGCACGAGGCGTTTGCGCAGCAGCAGCAGGCTTTCACGCATCTGTATCAGTTCAGAATTATCGGTAACGAAGCAACTGGTGGCACCGAGGTGAATAATCGGCCGCGCCAGAGGCACCTGATCACCCCACGCATAGACATGCGCCATGACATCGTGGCGCAATTGCTTTTCATAGCCGGCTGCGACGTCAAAGTCGATTGCATCAACCGTCTCGCGCATCTGCTGCAACTGCGGATTTGTAATTGCGAGGCCCAGCTCCTGCTGGCATTCCGCGAGTGCAATCCAGAGACGTCGCCATGTCGAATGCTTGCTCTGGGCTGACCAGATGCGAGCCATCTCGCGGGAAGCGTATCGAGTAATCAGCGGGTTGTCATAAACGTCATGGGCCACAGTCGCGGCTCCTTCAGATCGGCTGAAGTACGGGAACAGGTCAATGGTCAGTTGGCTGGAGTCGTCCGGAAACGCATTGTCAGAAATTCCCAGTCCGGGTTCTGCTTCTGACAGTGCAGCGCTTCCCACTCCGATTGAAACAGCACGGCCGGCTGCTCGTACTGATCAATCACCTGCCGGCTGGAAGACAACAGCTGCAGTTCGGAACGACAGCCGGGTTTGGCTACCACCCAGCGGGCCACCTTGTAGTTCAGCCAGCGGACTTCCGTCTCAGTGTCGTATTCTGACTGCAGCCGGAATCGAACCACGTCAAACTGCAGTTCTCCCACCGCCGCCAGGACGGTCTGCCTTACCGACGAATTTGCCGTCTGAAAGACCTGAATCGCGCCTTCCTCCAGCAGCTGCGACAATCCCCGTTCAAACTGCTTGCGACGATTGGTATCCGGGCACACCAGCATCGCGAAGAATTCAGGGGAAAACTGCGGCAACGGCTCGTAAACAACCGGCGCACCCTCGCAGATCGTGTCTCCAAGCAGAAATTCACCGGGATTCACCAGTCCGATAATGTCGCCGGGAAACGCTTCATCCATCGTTTCACGTTCCTGCCCGAACAGTCGATGGGCGCGCTTCAGCCGAATCCTGCGACCCGATCGCGGATGAAAAACTTCCATATCGCGACGAAACAGACCTGAACACACGCGAACGAAGGCAATACGGTCACGATGGCGAGGATCGAGATTCGCCTGAATCTTGAAGACGAATCCGGAGAATTCAGATCGCGTTGCCAGGATCGGCCCGGACTCACTCTGACGATCCCGCGGCTGCGGGCAGTAATGCAGAAAGCCACGCAGGAATTGTTCCACACCGTAGTTGGTCAGGGCTGATCCGAAGAACACCGGAGTAATTTCGCCACGCAGAAACCGCGCCTGGTCCCACTCAGTCCCGGCTTCAGTGATCAGCTCGACCTCTTCGCGAGCCTGCGCAACGATGCCGGCTGGCAGCGAATCTTCATTCAACTCGGCCAGCGGCTGCACACGAGCGGCGATACGGTGGGAATTATCGCGGGTCTCGAAGATACAGGCCTCGCGAGTATCCAAAGGGATGACTCCACGGAAATCAAAGCCAGTGCCCAATGGCCAGTTCACAGGCACCGGCTGGATTCCCAGCTTTGTCTCAATATCCTCAAGAACTTCCAGAGTCTGTTTGCCAGGGCGATCCATCTTGTTGATGAAAGTGATCACCGGAATACGCCGCAGACGACAGACGTTGAACAGTTTTTCCGTCTGAGTCTCTACGCCATTGGCCAGGTCCAGCACCATCACCGCACAGTCGGCAGCCACCAGCGTACGATACGTGTCCTCGCTGAAGTCCTTGTGTCCCGGAGTATCGAGCAGGTTGATGGAGACGCCTTCGTATTCAAAGGCGAGGCAGGTGGAACTGACCGAGATACCGCGCTGCCGCTCCAGTTCCATCCAGTCTGATGTGGCACCGCGCTGGTTCTTGCGACCACGCACCGCCCCTGCGGCTTCAATACAACCACCGTACAACAGCAGTTTCTCGGTCAAAGTCGTCTTGCCGGCGTCAGGGTGCGAAATGATCGCGAAAGTTCTGCGCCGCGCTGCTTCGCGGGCCACTACAGGGTCTGAAACTGCCATTGTTGCCTTAAGCCGACGAAAAGGTTCGAATTTGACCGGGGCGACAGAATACCGTTTCGACAGTCGGCAGGCAACCACGGGGAATTTCGGTGTCTGAGTCCGGAACGGTGGCAAAGCCCGGGAAACAGAACAGGAGCTCCCCCTCGAAAGGAAGGGAGCTCCTGCTGAGTTGTGTGCCACCATGCACCTGCGGTTGCAGTACGGTACCGGTCAGAATGGCGAGTCCGCCGTCTGCGCGTTGCGGGTGCCGCGACGTTCGGACCCGCCCGATGGGCGAGCCGGCGGTCGAGCGTCCTCGACGAAGTCGAAGGACAGCGCCTCAACGCTGAGAAAGTAACGCACTTCTGCGGTTTCGTCACGCTGCCAGCGACGCCCCGACAGGCGGTAGGTCACGCGAATCACGTCCCCTTCCCGCAGGTCATCCACGGAACTGCAGGCATCGCCCACAAAATCCAGCGGAATGTAGTTCGTCGTTTTGCCGCGAGCCTGCTGGAGTACAACAAGCCGCTTCCGAAAACCGCTCTGACCGAAACTGCGGACAGGTTCAATCAACAGAACCTGCCCTGACACTGTGGAGTCTGACATAAGTCACCTGTATTCCACGTCTGCACCTGAAAGCGTCATGCCTGTAAAGAGAAGTGTCAGTACTCTCTTACGACGTATAGTATACAAACTGAATTAGGGGGTTATGAAACACCGCGTGTTGGTAATCGGTGGCAAATTCGAAAAAAGTGGTGGAAATAACGCTCCGGGGAGTTTCTGCAGCGGGCGCTGAGTAGAATTCTCAGCGCGGCGTTGAATTCGGCATTTCACGCGCAGCCTTACTACCCTCATCCCGCTCGAGCTGTCACCATGCACATCACTTCCACCGCCCGACTGGGGCTGGCCCTGCTCTGCTGCTGCCTGTCACTGGATGGCAGCCGGGCTGACGAAGACCTGCTGATTGTCCGCGATGGCGACCTCCCGATTCTGATTACGGCCCCGCACGGTGGCAAACTGGATCTGACGGACGTGCCTGTGCGTACCGGCGACGGCCTCAAAAAAGGACCCTCCGGTTTCTTCGCCGGACGCGACACCGGTACGGAAGAGCTGGCCTTGCGAGTGGTCGAGTTGCTGGACAAGAAGCTCCCGGGCAGCCCGTCCTGCGTGATCTCACGCGTGCATCGCAAATATGTCGACTTCAATCGGCCTCCCGAAATCGCAGTTGAACACTCCAAAGCCCGCCAGGTCTATGACTCCTTCCATCACGCTGCTCGCAGCAGTGTCAATCGCATTCTCGCAGCGCACTCACGCGGTCTGCTGGTGGATATCCACGGTCAGGGTTCTGCAGCAGCGACGGCCTATCGCGGTACCAGCAATGGCGTCACGGTCGAACGGTTGCGGCGAATCTTCGGCGAAGAGGCTCACACCGGCGAGCACAGTCTGATGGGTTTGCTGGCCGGAAAAGGCTGGAAGGTGCATCCGGACCCCGGTACCGGGCGCGAACAGTCAGGCTTTACCGGCGGTTTCATTGTCCGCACCTACGGCAGCAATCGAGCAGATGGAATTGATGCCATCCAGCTGGAGCTGGGGATCGATTATCGTCGGGCCGAGTCGCGCGAGAAGTCCGCCGAAGCTCTGGCCAGCGCCATCACCGAATGGGGCCGAAAGTATCTTGGGCTGACGCCCGAGCCGAATGCCTCAGGAGCCCAGCCCGGCAACTGAGAGCAGTCTGTCCGCCAGTGCGGGCAGATCATGGCGGGCCCAGACCGGACACGAGATTCCTGACAGTCGATCGTCCGTCACGACGGCCACGATTCCGGGGTCTGCTGCGGCCCACGGTTGATCCCCGACGGCCGCTCGCCAGACTTCCACTCGCGGAGCCTCAGCCTGCAGGTCCCCTTCGACCAGCAGCAGATCACAGTCGCGAAATGCAGGGGCATCGAACAGCTGATAACGCTGTGGCCCTGCCAGTTCGCGGTCCTGCGGCACGAACATGGCCACCATCCCCGGCGACAGAATGCCCACGGCGACTGACCCCGCCACCCGCTGACGCCACGAGTCCTTCCCCGGGACATCCAGTTCGTGGTGGTGATGGGTGTGTTTGACCGAACCAATCCGCAGGCCTCGTTTCGTCAGCAGTTCGATCAGGTCACAGACGAGCGTGGTTTTGCCCGCGTTCTTCTTCCCGACAATGTGAATTCTCGGGGGACCGGACATCACAGCTCCTCCTGACTCCACAGTCTCACGATCGTGCGCAAGCGTTCCGGCAACTGCTGCTCCAGTCGGCGTCGCGCTTCGGCGACGTGAGTCCTGGTGCTGAGGTGAGCCAGTATGATCAGTTCGTTGCGAAATCTGTCAGCACGCTCCAGCAGGTCGTCCAGATGCATGTGTCCGAATTTGTGAATCTTCTCCCGCCGATGCTCCGGGCGGAAAAACGTCATTTCCGTGATCAGCACCTTTGCCAGATAGACGTCAGGATGAGCATCGAGGCCGGCGGGGTTGGTGTCGCCGGTGAAGCACACCAGCGGTGTCAGAGTTTCAGCGGCCACTTCCAGACCCTGCTGTCGCAAATCCCGGATCTGATCACCGTGCAGACCGTGATATTCCGGCTTCAGCTTTTTTCGGACATCATAAACCACATAACCGCAGGATGGGACGGTGTGCTTTGTGGAAAAGGCAGCCACTCGATGTTCGCGTGAAATGGAAATCAGATCTCCGGGATTCATGCCAATCAGTTCGCAGTTCATTCGTCCGCGATCCAGACGCTGCCACGCCTTCAGGACTCGCCACGCGTCGTCCACGATTTCGGCCGGCAGGTAAATGACCGGAGGCTCCATCTTCATCATCCGCCGGCGGGCCACAAAGACCGGCAGGGCTGCCAGATGGTCGAGGTGTCCGTGGGTGACGAAGAAGGTACGAGTCCCCATGAAACTCCACGGACTGGCACCCAGCTCAAACCCCAGCTTCAGCTCGGGAATCAGCCAGTAACTCTGCACCGCTGCCCGCGAATACCCCTGTATGGTCAGGCCGCCGTGTGTCAGTATTTCCGAGGGCAGGTTTTCCAGCATGGTCCGGTCTACAGAACAGAGAACCGGCGTCAGTTCGATGACGCAGGATGTTTGTGGTCGCCAGAGGTTGCGGTGTCAGCTGCGAAGCTGCTGCTGCACGTAAGTCCCGATACAGTCGGCCGTCAGGGAAACCTGGCTGCCGCTGGTCAGATCCTTCACCTGCCAGATACCCGCTGCAAACTCCTCCGCACCCGCAATCACGCAGAATCGAAATCCACGGCGGTCCGCATACTTCATCTGCCGACCCATGTTCTTCGCCTCCGGATACACTTCAACCCCCAGCCCCTGCTGTCGCAGCAGACGCCCCAGCAGCAGATACTGGGGTACTTTCTGCGGATCGAGCATGGTGATCAGCACGGGAGCTGGAGTTGATGTTTTGCGAGTTCTGCCGAGTTCTTCCAGTGCCGCCAGCATGCGGTCCAGGCCCAGACTGGCTCCGACACCCGGCAGAGGCTGCGTTGTGAACAGCTCAGCCAGATTGTCGTAACGTCCGCCCGAACACACGCTGCCGATGCCGGGCAGATCTCCGAGAATCGTTTCGTAAATGGTACCAGTGTAGTAATCCAGACCGCGAGCAATCGAGACATCCAGTACGACTCGGCCCTCAGGCCAGCCGCACTGTGCCGTACAGGCGAACAGATCCCGCAGATTCTGCAGTCCCAGTTGGCCGGTTTCACTGCCTTCCAGCATACCATCCAGTTGTGACAGGATCGCATCGGGGGTGCCATTCAACTGCGCCATGTCGAGCACACGAGCTGCGGCAATGGCGGGAATTCCGGCCTTCTCCACCATTTCCGCCTGCACGGCATCACGCCCGATCTTGTCCAGTTTGTCCAGCGCTCGCAGAATTGACACAGCCTGCTGCTGCAGTCCGCATTTTTCCAGCAGTCCGTTCAGGACGCGTCGGTTGTTCACACGAATCGTGAAACGTTCAATCCCGATCCGCTCCAGCAGATCGTTGATGACAAACAGCGTTTCGATGTCGGCGGAATTGCTGAGCGTTCCGATGGTGTCGAAGTCGCACTGGATGAATTCGCGGAACCTGCCGCGGGCCGGACGTTCGCCGCGCCAGACAGGCCCGATGTGGTAACGACGGAACGGAGTGCCGATTTCGTTGCAGTACTGAGCGGCGAAGCGAGCCAGCGGAACGGTCAGGTCAAACCGCATCGCGACATCACGCTCGCCCTGGTCACGAAAGCGGAATACCTGCCGATCCGATTCTTCGCCACCCTTCCCCAGCAGCACTTCGGCGTATTCAAGTGCCGGCGTGTCAATCGGGGCAAATCCATAGCTGCGATAGACGGCACGGGCAATGTCAATGAGCTGCTCGCGAGCCATCATCTGGTCGGGCAGGAAATCACGAAACCCCCGCAGCGTCTGCGGTTTGATTCTCTGTTTCGGGGTGTCAGTCACAGCACAGATTCCGATTCTTCGACAGGAAAAGACAGCACAGGGGCTTATCAGCCAGCCTGCAGGATGGGCAGGCTGACTGGCTGATCGGCCGCGCGACGAGGAAGTGGCGGCAGTACGGCCTGGGCATACTCCCACAGCTGTTCAGCGGTCTCAAAAAACTGATCATAGACCCCGTCATTATCGTATTCACACTCGTCGGTGGTGTAGCTTCGGCAGATCTGCGGCCGGGTTTCATAAATTCCGCAACGATGATCGGCCTGCAGATGCTGGCAGTCACCCGGCACCATCAGATACCAGCTGGCGCCGTCCACAAAAACGGAATAGGGGCCGTGCAGCAGGTACCAGCGGATGTGATCGAACTGTTCGCGAGTCTCCGGGCGGTCAATCTGCATGGCGAAATAACGGCAGCAGCGAGCAGTGCAGTAGCTGCACAGGACTTCGCCACGTGGCAAAGCTTCCCGGGTCATCGGCGTCTGAGACATGGATAATTCCTGAAAAAAGAGGTTGCGGGGATTGTCCTGAAGCTGGCGGAGTTCGCAACCGTCCCGACCGTACATTTCCCGGCAACCCAATCTGCGGAAGTTCCTGCCACCCTGCCCTGATCGGCAATCACTGCCGATGCAGCAGCGCCAGGCGCTGTGGCAGCAGACGCAGAAAACGCAGGTCATGGTTGTCAACCCTGCACGCTTTGCCGATCAATACACGCCGCTCCGGCAAATGCTCAGTTTTGCCCTTTTCTGAGTTCAGTTCCCGGTTGTCATGAAATCGTGTCCGCTGCAAGATCACCGGAGTGTCTGCCCGGTTCCGGCTGCAATCCGGAACCAGGCTGTGGCCTGACTTCAGGCCGGATTTTCGAGTTGTCTGACAGCAGGAGGCTGGCAGAGTGTCATTCAGGCGATGTAAGCAAACGACAGTCTTGATGCTGCTGGCCGCAGTGATCGCTCAGGGCTGCGCGGCTCCGGGACGCTCGCTGCAGTACCTGCTGGAAAATGGCTCCACCGGCAGTCACTACCGCAACTACGCGTCCTCGCTGCAGTACGCCTCGAGCTCGGAAACGCATTCCACGGATGCCTCCCTGTTCCAGGCACCTCGGTCGATCACCACACTCGAGGATGTGGAACAGAGGCCCATCGGTCTGAACGAATGCATTCGGATGGCACTGTCCAATGCCGCCATTGTTCGAGATGACCAGAGCTTTCTGTCACCCGGTAATCCTCTGCTGGCCAACCCTCAGCGAATCACCTCCATTTTCGATAATGCCATCCAGGACACAGGTTTTCTGATCGGCAATCGTGGTGTGGAAGCGGCCCTGTCTGACTTTGACCCAGTCCTTACCAGTAATCTGCAGGCCGGTCGCACCGAAGACGTACAGAACACAGCCAACATCGGACTCGGTCAGGGTGACGTGCTGGCTGAAAACTCTGCGCAATGGCAGACGCGTCTGGAGAAGAACTTCGCACACTCCGGCACCTTCGCTGTTGAGAACAACTGGTCCTACAATCGCAACAATCAGTCGCGATTATTCGATTCCGCATACCTCGGCTTTGTGCAGGCCGAATACCGGCAGCCGCTGCTGGCTGCTGCCGGAACGGAATTCACCCGCATCGCCGGACCCTCCGCTCAGAACCTGCGCGGTGTCAGCGGGGTCTCACAGGGTGTGGTGATTTCCCGCATCAATGCCGACATCTCTCAACTGGATTTCGAACAGTCAGTTACCGGTCTGATTCGCGATGTCGAAAATCGCTACTGGGACCTGTATCTGTACCTGCATCTGTATCATTCTGAAGTCATGACATTTCGCGACATCGTAAAGTACAGTGATCTGCTGGCCGCGCGAGCCGAAGCTCAGGACGTGGTTTATCAGGCGCAGAATCGCCTCTACGAAGCTGATGCCCGCATCAAGGGTTCACTGGCCGATGTTCTGCAGGCGGAAAATCGCCTGCGTCGACTGCTGGGACTGCCACTGAACGATGGGCAGTTTCTGAAGCCGTCTGATCATCCGTCTGAAGCCCAGTTGGTGCCCGCGTGGGACTCCACCCTGACCGAAGCCCTGATTCATCGACCGGAACTGCGGAAACAGAAGTTCGAAATCAAAAGTCTGGAACTGCAGTTGCGAGCTGCGAGGAATCTGAATCGACCGCGACTGGACCTTGTCTCACAATACCGCGTCAATGGATTCGGGGATACGATCTCCGGGACGTCCAATGACGATGACGGTGTCACTGAAGCCGGATACAAAAATGCCCTCGAAACACTGGCTCAGGGCAACCTGACCGGCTGGGGGGCCGGAGTGCAGTTTTCGATGCCGCTTGGCCTGCGCATTGCCAGAGCTCAGGTACGAAATTATGAGCTGCGGCTGCGAAAGGCCCGCAAGGTCCTGCAGGTCCAGGAAGAAGAAATCGCCCGCGAACTGAACAACGCCATTCTGGAAATGGATCGCTGGTACCTGCTGGCCGAAGCCAATGCCAAACGCGCTGACGTGGCGGTGGAATACGCATCCACGGCGGAAGAGCGAGTCGCCAATGATGATTCCCGTGATCCGACGTCGATCGGGCGAGTTCTGGAAGCAAAAATCACAAGTCGCGATGCGGATCAGAATTACCTGCGAAGTATCGTGGAGTACAACAAGGCTGTGACCGAGCTGAATTTCCGCAAAGGCGGACTGCTGGCAGCCAATGCTGTGTACCTTGCCGAGGGCGAATGGAATCCGGAAGCCTATCGCCAGGCTGATGAACGCGGTGAAGCGATCAATAAGGCTCTGGATAACGAACTGCTTGAGGCTGTGCCGGAACCGATCATCGACGGCCCGGCGGATTCAGCCTGGGAATCACTGAAAGCCCCCGGACGTCCGGGCAGCAGTGCCCCTGCTACCCCCGCTCCGACTCCGGCACCGCCCGGGGATGCTGCGGGTGACCAGAAGCCCGCGGCACCGGCTCAGGCTGTTCCCGCTGTTCCCGTGAATCCCGCCACTCCGGACCCGCAGGCGGCAGCTCCCGGCAGCAAGGCTGGCACCGCAGCAGAAGCGAAGCTGCCGGTATTTCCGCCACTGGATGGAATCCAGCGACCGGTTGGTCAGGATATCAAGGCCATCTCGACACCCACAACCACCCCGGCTCCCGCCAGTCCGAACAGCGTACAGCCGGCCGCGAAACCAGCAAGTCTGATTCCCTCCGGATACATGCCGGTACTGCCGGCAATCCGTGGTTCGGCCACTCCGATCGCTCCGGCGGCAGCGGTGGCACAACCCGGGACTCAGCCTGCTGGGCAGCCCGCGAAGCAATTCCTGCCACCGGCAACCCAACTGCAGCCAGCCATGCAGCCTGTTCCGCGACCTGCGGTTCCGGCTGTGGCTCCGGTGCCATCCGGGGTCCGGCCAGCAACCTGGAAACCGATTGCTCCGGCTGGTGGTGGACAGGCGACAGTTTCGCCTGCGGCGGCAGGATCGTCTGAAGTGGAGTTGGCTCCGTGGCTGGAACCTGCCAGTGTGTCATCGGCGAAGCCTGCGACGGTGGCACCATCACCTGCGCCAGCGGCACCGCCGGCTGCCAGCGTTCTTTCGCGTCCACAGGCCCAGCGTCCGACGAGTGGGGGCTGGACTGCATCAAAGAAGAATGCCGCTAAACCGTGACGAACGGTGGTTTCGCAGCAACCGCCGGATCTGCGGAATCAGGCGCTGCATAGCAAATCATCCGGCCACCTCTGCAAGGTGGCCGGCAGATGCACGATGCCGCTTCTGCGTTGCACTCACCACCCCAGAACGTAAGCGAAAATCAGGGGCGCGACGATCGTGGCGTCGGATTCCACGATGAACTTCGGAGTGTCCACGCCGAGCTTGCCCCACGTGATTTTCTCATTGGGCACGGCGCCTGAATAGCTTCCGTAGCTGGTGGTGGAATCACTGATCTGGGCAAAGTAGCCCCACAGTGGCACGTGTTCCCGCTGCAGGTCCTGATGCAGCATCGGTACAACGCAGATCGGGAAGTCACCCGCAATGCCGCCACCGATCTGGAACATGCCGATGGAATTCTGAGCGGACGTGCGCGTGTAAAAATCGGCCAGCCATGTCATGTATTCGATCCCCGTGCGGACGGTATGCACATTTTTGATGTCCCCGCGGATCACGGCAGCGGCGTACATATTGCCCAGAGTGGCATCTTCCCAACCGGGGACGATGATTGGCAGATTCTTTTCGGCCGCAGCCAGCATCCACGAGTTTTTCGGGTCGATCTGGTAGAATTCGCGGTATTTGCCGCTGAGCAGCACCTGATAGAAGAATTCGTGGGGGAAAAATCGCTGGCCGGCCCGATCGGCTTTGGTCCAGACCTCCAGCATCGCGGATTCCATCCGCCGCATGGCCTCGCCTTCGGGGATGCACGTGTCGGTGACGCGGTTCATGTGCCGTTCCAGCAGCGCCTGCTCGTCCTGGGGGCTGAGCTGTCGGTAGTGGGGAACGCGTTCGTAGTAGTCGTGAGCCACGAGGTTGAAGACGTCTTCTTCCAGATTGGCACCGGTGCAGGAGATCAGGTGCACCTTGTCGTGGCGAATCATTTCAGCCAGGGACAGACCCAGCTCCGCAGTGCTCATGGCACCTGCAAGGCAGACCATCATCCTGCCATTGGCGTCCAGATGAGCCTTGTAGCCTTTGGCAGCATCCACAAGTGCGGCGGCGTTGAAGTGGCGGTAGTGATGAGTAATAAAGCGGGAAATCGGACCGCCGTATTCAGATGACTGGGACACGCAGGAACCTTTTGGCAGTTGCAGCAGGGGAAACAAACAGGAACGAATGGAAGGGAAGTCGGCCAGTCAATCGCAGCCATGTGCCGAGTCTGTCTCCGAAATCCGCCGGAAATCTGTGCGTATACTACCCACCGGCGACGACTCGTCCACCGTCCCGCCCTGCTCTGCGTGGAACCCGGGAATTTTTCAAGGTTCTTTCTGAGAACTTCGCGGCAGCGGGGTGATTTGAGGATCAACGCGAAATCCTGTGCGCAGTTGCAGATTGCATTGCCACGGGTGTTGACAGAGAGTGGTCGAGGCAGAACTGAAACGCCCCCGAAAACAGGGTTTCCGGCCTCAGGTTTTTCTCCCTCCCAGGGGGAAACACGAAGCACTGGCTCGGTGCCCCCCTTCAGGACAACACCCGTTGGCTTCCGCCAACGGCTCGCCTTTGGAGGCCTCTACAATCACGGCTGGCTCGCGCCCTGGGCGCTTTGCGTTGAGTTGGCAGGTTTGCGCCAGCCACGCGGATCTGCTATGAATTTCCCTTTTCGGATCGAGAAATCTCAGGGACGGATGAACGTGGCCACGCGGACGCAATCGGCGACTCTGGAGGAATTGGTTACGTGCTTTGAGGACCTGGAAGATCCACGTTCGGAGGTGAATCGAAAGCATCCACTTGTCAGCGTTGTGTCGATCAGCATCATAGCAGTCCTTGCCGGCGCTGACGGACCGACTTCGATTCATTGCTGGGCCATGAACCTCGAAGAACAGTTGCCGCAGATTCCGGATCTGCCCAATGGTATTCCATCGCATGACGTGATTCGACGAGTCCTGTGTGCCCTGCGACCAGAAGTTTTTCAGCAATGCTTCAGCGAATGGATTAATCGTCTGATTGGTAACAACGACGGCAGAGCGCAGCGGCATGTTGCTGTCGATGGAAAGATGCTTCGTGGAAGCGGTGACGCAAGCAAAGGAATCGGGCCGTTCCATTTGGTCAGCGCATAGGCTGCTGAGAAAGGACTCTCGCAGGCTCAGGTGCCGACCGTTCAAAAATCCAATGAGATCGCTGCGTTCCAGAGCAACTGAAGTTGATCGATCGTGGGACGTCTTGCCAGCAGATTGCTGCTGGAAGCCGCGACTGCATTCTCGAGTTGAAAGCCAATCACGAATCGACTGACACTCATGTTATCAACTATGTTGAGGAACACCTGAAATAATAACCTTTCGGGGACCCGTCATGAACAGTTGGATGAGTCAGGGACAAAGAGCAAACTGATATTCGATACGACCACAGCAGCCTGCCACTGGATGTCGCAGGGTTTGCACGCTGTGTCCGCCATCATTTGGGGATCGAGAGTCGTTGCCACTGGAGCCTTGACCTGACGTACAATGAGGATGGATTGAAGTCCCGAAATTGTCTCGGAACGGAGAACATGGGATGGCTCAGACGGTTCACTTGTCACTGTTGAAGCAGCATCCACGGAAGATGAGCCTCGTAATGAAACGCAAATCCTGTGGCTGGAATTGGAAATGCCTGTTGCAGGTCCCTGGTGTCAAAGGGAGTTCGTGTGCGCTTGCCCTGGGTGTGGCGGTAGTTGGCGAAATGCGGGCTGCTGCGTAGAATTCGCCAGGGACCGGTGCCGATCCCGCCGCAAGTGTTTTCTGGGGAATGGTCAGAGCGATGCCAACGTATGTGTATGGTGTAATCCTGTCCGATGACGACGACGAGGCCGTAGGGGAAGTTTTCGAGGTGGAGCAAAGCATTCATGATTCGCCGCTGACCCAGCATCCGGAAACAGGGCAGCCTGTACGTCGCCTGATTTGTGCTCCATTCATCGCCGGAACGTGGTCACCCCTGCGTGCGAAACAACTGCTCAGTGATCGCAATCTCGCCAAACGCGGGCTGACAAAATATGTCCGCACCAACAGTGGTTACGAAAAGACGACCGGGAAAGGACCGGATCTGCTGCCACGGGATTAGGCTTCACTGTCCTGCGACGTTTACGTGAACACGGTGCCCACCGATTGCGGGGCTTAAGACTGCTCAGAGGCCCGGGTTACACCGAATTTCGCTGCACGTTGCGTTGATCGCATCGCTGTGTTCAAGGGCGTCGCTGCACACGGTCTGGGAACCCTTCCGACCGGATTACAGCAGGGAATCGGCCCGGCTCCGCCAACTCCCGTTGGTCCCCCAGCAGTTCCCCACGGCTACCGTGCTCGATCCATGAGTCCCCCGAAACTATTCAAACAGCCCTTCCAGAGGATTGCCGAACAGGTCGTCCAGCAGGTCGAGATTCGCAGGGGCTGCGGCCGGTGCTTCGCTGTCGTCAGACAGCAACTGTCGTGTCGGCGTTCGCAAACGTGCTGGCAGTCTGACGGCTGATACGGCTGATACGGCATCGTTCGCAGTCGGCGCTGCACTGCCGACAGATATCAGGCTGACATCCGGCGACAATTCATCGCGTTCCTGCTGATTCCACTGTGTCGGTTGCGGTATGGTATTGTCCGGAGTGGCCAAATCGGCGGGGCTGCCGGCCATCGGCACGTGGCGTCGCTGACCGGGCAGAATCGTACCGGACATGATGCTGTCGCCCG
>Ga0255095_1000047_pt1 | contig 78513 bp, 67 predicted proteins | sample Colum_Law_RepC_8_2_FD_188435 | JGI IMG/M metagenome (GOLD analysis project Ga0255095, IMG submission 188435) | Freshwater microbial communities from Columbia River, Oregon, United States - Colum_Law_RepC_8d | ecosystem: Environmental > Aquatic > Freshwater > River | place: USA: Oregon...
GTCCAACGCGAGGGCATAACCCTGATCGAAGGCCGTCAGCACGCCGGGGAAGGGGGCCGTTGATGGCGCGCTGGGCGGGGCGACGAAGGCATGCAAATCGACTCTCGCCTCGGCGAGCGTCAAGCGGCTGATGCTGACGGTGTCCCACAGCAGAGCGAGCGGGTTAAAGCCCAGGTCGAGTGTGGACCAGCTCACCGCCGCGCCCTGCGCGCTGACCGACACGCCGCGCAGTTCGACCGACCAGGGCGTGATAAAGACGTAATCCAGCGTCAGTTGATCGACCAGCGGCTGGACCTGCGGCACCAGCCAGGCTTTCTGACGCTCGGGGTTGAAGACCAGCACAGACGCGCCCGCCAGCACGAGGAGCAGCGCGGCCAAGGCATAACGCAGCCAGCGCCAGAGACGGCGCCTCATGCCCCGAACCTCATGCGATGGACCCGCGTCATGCGACCGCCCTCAGAGATTCAACATGGCCATGCGATTTTCGTCGTAGCGCGTGCCGGCCGCGAAGCCGCGCGGCGCGGCCTCCTCCAACGCCGCCAGTTCGGCGGGCGCCAGCGTCATCTCGAGCGCGCCGAGGTTTTCTTCGAGTCGCGCGATGCGGGTAGTGCCCGGTATGGGAATGACGTGCTCCCCGCGTCCCAGCACCCAGGCCAGCGCGAGTTGCGCGCTGGTGCAGCCGCGCGCCTTGGCGAAACCTTCGATGCGACGAACTACATCAAGGTTGCGTTCAAAGTTCTCGCCCATGAAGCGCGGCGAATTACGCCGATAGTCGTCGTCTGCGAGATCTGCCGGCGAACGGATAGCGCCCGACAAAAACCCGCGTCCCAGCGGACTGTAGGCCACGAAGGCCACGCCCAAGGCCTTGCAGGCTTCCTGATGCCCGCCGTCTTCGGTGTCGCGCGACCACAGCGAATACTCCGACTGCAGCGCCGTGATGGGGTGTTCGCGAAAGGCGCGGCGCAGCGTGTCGGGATGCGCTTCGGACAGGCCGATAAACCGCACCTTGCCCTCCTTCACCAGCTCCGCCATCGCGCCCACGGTTTCCTCAATCGGCACCTGCGGGTCAACCCGATGCTGATAGTAGAGGTCGATGTAATCGGTGTTCAGCCGCCGCAGGCTCGCTTCGCAGCTGCGGCGGACATAGTCCGGACGCCCGTTGATGCCGTGCCAGCCGCCGACTTCGTCGCGCACGATGCCAAACTTGGTCGCCAGCACCACGCGGTTGCGGGCCCCGGTAAAGGCCTTGCCCAGCAGGATTTCATTGCTGAATGGGCCGTACATATCGGCCGTGTCGAACAGGGTGACGCCGAGGTCCAGCGCGCGGTGGAGCACCGCGATGGCGTCTTCTTCAGCGGTGGGGCCGTAGAACTCGGACATGCCCATGCAGCCAAGTCCCAGACCGGACACCAGCGGACCGAGCGCGCCCAGCTTGCGCATTTTCATAGTGAGTTGCTCCCCGACGCGTCCGCGGTGCGGTCCGCGTTCGTATTCTTATTGTGAGATCCCGAGTCGATGATGCCCGGGTCGCAAGCGTCGAGTCTACGGCCGGTCGTGCCCACGAATGAAGTCGCGCATGCGCGGCGCAATTTCTGCCCGGAAGCGGGACCCGTTGAATACCCCGTAATGCCCCACGCCGGCCTGCACGTAGTCAATCCGGTTGGCGGCCGGGATGTTGACGCACAGGTCGTGCGCGGCCTGCGTCTGGCCGATACCGGAGATGTCGTCGTTCTCGCCTTCAACCGTCATCAGCGCGGTGCGGGTAATGGCTTTGGGCTCAATCAGGCGGCCCCGATGGCGCATGGTGCCGTTCGGCAGTTGATGCTCCTGAAACACGACTTTCAGGGTCTGCAGGTAGTACTCGGCGCTCAGGTCCAGCACCGCCAGGTACTCGTCGTAGAACTGCCGGTGCTGGGCGACCGAGTCGCCATCGCCTTTCACCAGACTGTTGTAGAGCTTGTTATGCGCGTCCATATGGCGGTCGAGGTTCATGGTCATGAAGCCCGTGAGCTGAAGAAAGCCCGGATAGACCCGGCGCATGAAACCCGTATTCGGGAAGGGCACGGTCATGATCACATTGTTCTCGAACCACGACAGCGGCCGCGTGGTGGCCAGCAGATTGGGCTGGGTGGGGCTGCGGCGGGTGTCGATCGGACTGCCCATGATGACCATCGAGGACGGCGCGGCCGGGTCCTTGTCGGCCGCCAGCAAAGACGTCGCCGCCATCACCGCGGGTCCTGGCTGACACACCGCCACCACGTGCGTGTTGGGGCCCAGAAAACGCAGGAACTCGATGACGTAGTCCACATAGTCTTCGAGATCAAAACCGCCCTCGGTCACCGGCACGCTGCGCGCGTCGTGCCAGTCGGTGATGTAGACATCGTGCTCGGGCAGCAGCGCTTTCACCGTGCCACGCAACAGCGTCGCGTAATGGCCGGACAACGGCGCCACGATCAGCACCCGCGGGTCGCGCTGGCGCGAGGTGGGCAAGGCGTCGGCATCCCGCCGAAAATGCAGCAAATCGCAGAAGGATTTTTTCAGCACTACCTCTTCGGTCACCGTCACCCGACGGCCGGGCAGGTCAATGGTGGGGATGCCGAAGGCGGGTTTGGCGTAGCGCCGGGTGAGGTTTTCAAACACATCCCAGCTTGCCGCCAGCGCCCGGTAGCCCGGGCTTTGCGCCCAGGGATTCCACGGCTGGTCAAATAGCAGGCGGTTCCATTCGATGAACGTTCGCCAGGGGGCGATGGCGGCGTGATTAAGTTCGTAAAGCTGATAAAGCATGCACGCCTCGCCATCGAACTGTGGGGATGGCTTCGAGTATAGGCAGCCATGTGCAAGCGCAGCAAGGCGAGCAGGCGAGCGGATCTTTCCTTCAGATGGAGGACGCCAGCGCCCGCGCAGCGCTGGCGAGCGCGAGGCCAGTGGTTACAATCCGGAAACGCAACGCCTGACGCCAGCAAGGAGTCTCCTCATGCATACCGGCATGTCTGTGATCTTTCAAAACACCCACAAACAGCTGACCGACCGCCAGGTCTATCTGAACGACGTCGGGCTGGCCGAACTCGCCGAGCCGCTGGGCTTCGATTCGGTGTGGACGGTTGAACACCATTTCACCGACTACACCATGAGCCCCGATCCCTGCCAGTTCCTGAGCTACATGGCGGGCCGTACGCGCAAGGTCAAGCTGGGTTCGATGGTCATCGTGCTGCCCTGGCACGACCCGATTCGCATCACCGAACAAATCTCCGTGCTCGATCATCTCTCGCATGGCCGCATGATTCTCGGCCTCGGGCGCGGCGCGGGCCGCGTCGAGTTCGATGCCTTCCGTCAGGACATGGGCGACTCGCGTCAGCGCTTTGTGGAATCTGCTGAATGCGTGCTGGCCGGCCTGGAGCAGGGCTACTGCGAGTATCAGGGCGAGCTGGTGCAGCAGCCGCGGGCCGACATCCGCCCTGCCCCGTTCAAGACCTTCAAGGGCCGCACCTACGCCGCCGCCGTGTCGCCCGAGTCCGTCGCCATCATGGCGAAGCTGGGCGTGGGCCTGCTGGTGGTGCCGCAGAAGCCTTGGGATCAGGTCGAAAAAGAAGTTGCCGACTACAACAAGGTTTACGAGGCCCTGCACGGCACCACGCCGCCGGCGCCCATCATCGCGGGCTGGACAATGTGTCACCCGGACCGCGACACCGCCTACGCGCTCGCCAGGGAATGGATCGGCGGCTACTGGCAGACGGTGCTCGATCACTACCGCTTCCATGAAGACCATCTCAAAGGCCAGAAGGGCTACGAGTATTACGGGCAGTTCGCCAACAAGATCCAGAAAGGCGGGGTCGATATGGCGACCGAGTACTTCATGAGCCTGCAGGTCTGGGGCACGCCCGAGATGTGCTACGACACCATCGTGAAGAACGCGGCGCGCATCGGCGCCGAAGGCTACATCGGCATCTTCAGCTATGCCGGCATGCCCATCGCGGAAGCCGAGCGCAGCATGCGGCTCTTCGCCAAAGAGGTGATGCCGCGGCTCCAGGCGCGGCAGGTCACCGGCGTCATCGACTGGGCGGCGTGACACGCCCGGCACCACCATAAAGAAGCGACACAGAGGGAGAGATCAGATGAAGTTCAGCTGTCACGTACAGACGCGCATTTCGGACTATCGCATCGCGAAGGATCTGGAGGACTGGGGCTACGACGCCTGCTGGTTCCCCGACACCCAGATGATGTGGTCGGACTGCTACGCCACCATGGCGCTCGCCGCCCAGTGCACCTCGAAGATCAAGATCGGCACGGGCGTGGCCATCACCGGCACCCGCATTGCGCCGACCACCGCGGCGGCCATTGCGTCGATCAACGTGCTGGCCCCGGGCCGCACCTTCCTCGGCATTGGCACCGGCCACACCGCCATGCGCGTGATGGGCCAGGACCCCATGCCGGTGAAGGAATTCCGCGAATACCTGCGGGTCGTGCGCACCATGCTCAAAGGTGAAAACGTCGACTACACCTATCGCGACAAAACCACCGAAATCGCCTGGCAGAACCACGCCAGCGGCGTGCGCAACACCTTCGACCACATCCCGATTTACGTCGCTGCCAACGGTCCGCTGGCGCTGCGCGCGGCGGGTGCCTACGGCGATGGGCTGATCTCCATCTTCAACGAGCAGCCGGAGGTGATGAAGGCCAACCTCGATCTGGTCCGCGCCGGCGCCGAGAAAGTGGGCCGCACGCTGGACGATCATTTCCACACCACCTCGCTGTGTCATGCGGTCGTGGTCCGGCCGGGCGAAACCCTGCGGTCGCCGCGCGTGATTGAAGCCGCCGGTTCCTGGGTGGTCACGGCGCTGCACTTTGTGTACGAAGTCTGGCGCTACACCAAGGACGACAGCGTTATTCCGTCCTACATGAAAAACGTCTGGGACCAGTATCTGGAACGGGTGAAGCACATTCCGCTGCCGGAAGAAAAACACCACCAGCTGCTGCACGAAGGTCATTGCAGCTACTACCCGTCGGTGGAACGCCCGCTGCTCACGCCGGAAATGATCGAAGGCACCTGCATCACCGGCGGGGCCTCGGAAGTGGCGGAAAAAATCCGCGCCGCCGGTCGCGCCGGGCTGAAGGAAGTCAGCCTGCTGCCGCCGATGATGCACCTGCGGGAAATTGCGCGGGAGTTTGCCCGCGACGTCATTCCGCTGATCTAGTCCCGTTTCGCCTCGCGCCCGCCGCCGCTGGCGGCGGGCGCGATGCCGGCCAGCCTTATGAACACACCGCTCCCCGCGCCGTCGCGCCGCGCGCGCCTGATTGCCGACACGCTCTTCGTGGTGCAGCTCAGCTGTGGGCTCGCCTTTGGCGGCGGGCAGACGCTGAAAATGCTGGAAAGCACCGAGGGCGTGTCGATCAGCTGGCTCGCCTTCTGGGCCATTTTTCTGCTGATCAACATGCGGCTGTCGTTTCAGTCGCATCGCGCAGCGCCCAGTCGCGTCACCGCGCAAACGCTCTGCATTTACATCGTGTGGACGCTGCTGATGGCGGTGAACCTCAGCGTACTGATTTTTCACGGCACCGGCCGCTGGAGCGAAATCGACACGCTGACCAGCCTGCTCGCGCTGGCGGGGGTTGGCGTAACGCTGGCCATCGGCGCCCGACACCGTCTGGACTGGCGCGACCCCATCGTGCGCGGCTGGCTGGCGGTGTTCTTCAAGGGCGTGCCGCAGTTGACGCTGGCCTGGAACATCTGGCTACACGGCGGCGCGGGACTGGCCGCGGTCGGCATCTGGGCCGGGCACGTGACCATCGGCACCCGCATCGGCCAGCTGGTCTACGCCATCCGCGAAGCCGGCTGGGATCGCTACCGGCGCGGATCCTTGATTAGCGAAGTAGCCAACGAGGCGAGCTGGATCGTGACCACCGTCGTCTGGTTGCTGGTGTAGCCGCGATGCTGCCCGGCACCCGCCCCATCGTCATTGCCCATCGCGGCGCGAGCGCCCAGCGCCCCGAACACACGCTGGCGGCCTATGCGCTCGCCATTACACAGGGCGCAGATTTCATCGAGCCGGATCTGGTCGCTACCGCCGACGGCGAGTTGATCGCCCGCCACGAAAACGCCCTCGCCGTGCTAAGTCCGACGGGCGAACTCGATCGCGGCAATACCAGCACCGACGTCTACAGCCGGCCCGAGTTTGCCGCGCGGCTGACGAGCAAAGTCATCGACGGCGAATTGGTCCGCGGCTGGTTCAGCGAAGACTTCACGCTGGCTGAAATCCGCCGCCTACGGGCAGTGGAGCGGATTCCCGCGCTCCGCCCGCAGAACGCGGCCTACGACGGCGAGTTTGGCATTCCCACGCTGGCCGAGATTGTCGCTCTGGTGAAAGAGGAGGAAGCGCGCAGCGGCCGGCGCATCGGGATTTATCCCGAGACCAAGCATCCCTCGTATTTCGCGCAGGAGGGGCGTCGTCTCGATGGCAGCCCCATCGGCATCGACCTCTCGGCGCTGCTGGTGAACGCCCTGTGCGTGCTCGACTTCACCGATCCGACGCGAGTGTTCATCCAGTCCTTTGAGACCGGCAATCTGCAGACGCTCGCGAACGTCTTGCTTCCCGCTGCCGATCTGGTCATCCCGCTGATCCAGCTGATCGATGCCACAGGCGCACCGCGCGATCTGGTGCTGAGCGGCGACCCGCGCCAATACGCCGACCTCATTACCCCGCGCGGGCTCGCGCAGATTTCGCACTATGCGCAAGGGATCGGCGTGCCTAAACGGCTGGTGTTTACCGAGCCGGCGCAAGTCCCGACGCGGCTGGTGCTGGACGCGCACGCGGCCGGGCTTGATGTCCACGTGTGGACCTTCCGGCCAGAGAATCATTTTTTGCCCGCGCAGGACCGCGTGGGCGATGGCGCAAGCGACCACGGCCGCCTGGCTGATGAGCTGGCACGCCAGCTGCGCGCCGGTATCGACGGCTTTTTTACCGACGACCCTGCGGCCGGCGTGGCGGCCGTCCGGGCGGGCTTCCCTGCCCTGCCCGGCTAGCACGCCAGAACTTAGATACTCCGCTGCGGCGGGCGCTCACCGCGCGCCGCGCGCAAGGCCTCCGCCGCCTGCTGGGCTGAGGCGGGGTCGGTAAACATCATCTCGTCAAACATCACCACCGGCCGCGCGCGGTCAGCGCTCAGCTGCCCCACGCACCAGCGCTTGTCAGCTTCCACGCAGACCACCACATAGGCCCCGGGAATGGGGCCGAAGCGGCGGCTGTTCAGCGTAAACAGGCACTCGCCCAGCTGGTTCATGCGGTCGGGATCGAGCGTGCCCAACACCGACTGCTCCAGCGAACTCGGCCCGCCCTCCAGCGCCGGCATCACATGTTTGCCGGTGGGTGTGGGCATTACCCGCGCCCGCGCGCCGCTCACGGCAGCGGCCCCGCTTTGAGGAAGCCCTTGATGACGTTCTTCATCAGGCGCGAGACGTTGTTGTCGTAGTTGTTATGAGAGAGGGCACCACACCAGGCCAGCGAACCCGGCGCGAACACCGCCCCGTCGTTCGGCGTCTTGTAGTAGATCATGTCGGCGCGAATCATCGGGTTTTCATCGCCGCCGCCGTAGTAGCCGCGGACGGTGAAGTGGATTTCCTCGTTCACCTGCATCATCAGGTCGGTATGCCCTTCCGAACGCGCCAGCAGGAAGGCGTTGTGCGGGGTGCCGAACTCAAGGTCGTAGCGGTCAATTTCAAGCCCCGCCGCGCCGCCGCCCACCAGGCCGAAATCGCCGATGATTTCGTTCTCACCGATGCCGTTGAACATCCATTTGCACTCGGGGCGCAGGCTGTCCGGTTCGCGGCGGTAGTAGCTGGAAACGTCGAAGCCGTAGCCGGTGAACGTCAGCCCGCAGACCTTGCTGGGAATGCGCCCGCGCGCCCGCCACATGCCGCCGTACTTGCCGTCGAAGGCGTTGTTGTACTCGCCGGGGTTGGCGGTCCAGGCCCGCGTGCCTGCTTCGCCCTTGCGCACTTCGATGATGTTGCCGTTGTCCGGGTGGTACTGGCTGCACCAGTAGAAGCCGTTGGCACCCAGATACAGCCAGCGTCCACCGCTGGCCTGATAGGCCTCGTAGGCGTCCAGCATGCGCTCGGAGGAATACTCCGGATGGCTGCCGGTCAGCACCACGCGGTAGCGCGACAGCAGCGCGAGGCCTTCGCGGTCAAGGTCTTCATCGGTGTGCACGTCGTAGTCGAAACCCATCTGCTCCAGCCAGTCGGTGAGGTGGAGATCCGCGTTGAACTGCCACAGCGACGGCGACAGCCAGTGCCGGTACTTCGGCCGCATGTTGAGAATGGGTCGCAGGCGCGAGCTATAGCACACGCCCGAGCCGTCGGAATGGCAGGAGTAGGTCGACAGGCCGTATTCGCGGTGCTCGTTCAGGTACAGGTCCGAGGCGTTCATGATCGGCACGCGACCCGCCAGCAGTTCGGCGACCACCGAGTTGGTGGCGAGATTGTCGTTGGAATAAGCCATGTAGCTGTTGGTCGGCACGATGAAGGCCATTTTGGCCGTCGCCTTGCCCTTGGGCGGCCGCACGAAGAACGGAATGTAGTCTTCAGTTTCCGGCGTGCTCTTGCCGCCGATCCGCAGCCGCACGCTGTACACGCCGCTCTTGAGGCCCTCGGGCACGGTGAAGCTGAAATCGCTGCTCCAGCGCGCATCGTCAATATCGTCATCGTGAAAATGGATGGCGCCGTATTCTTCCGGCGCGTGGTGATAGACGATTTCGTCGCCTGTCCAGTTGTAGCCGGTCATGCCGCGCACCGGCAGGTTGATCGCAAAGCCGTGGCGGCGATTGGGCGAGACATCCACGATCTGGCAGGTGGCAACGCTCTTCGTGATGCTGGCGTGGAAATCCCAGGCGCCCAACACCTCATTGCGCAACTCACCCGGGCAGCCGGCGAAGCCGCGCGCCAGCGCGTCGATTTCGCTTTTGGCGAGCGCCCGGCCGGCCATGCGCGGACGGTCGATCTTGCCGTTGTAGCACCAGCCCTGCTCGGGCAGCGGCACGGGATCAACCGCCTCTTTGTAATGACCGCCCTGAATGGCCCGCCCGGCATCGCTCACGACCGTCGCGGCGGCGAACAGCAGCGGCGCGTCGTTGGCCGCGGGCTTGGCGCTTTTCGCCGTAACGACCGCACTGGTTTCGCTGGCCGGATGCAGCAGCGCCATGCCCAGCCCGCCGTTGGTGTTCGACACCACCGGCTCCTGATAGAGCACCACTTCGCCGCTCGCCGCGTCGTAGCTGACGGCGACCAGATACCAGACCTTGCGCAGCAGCGGCTTGTCGCTGGAAACGGTCGTCACCTTGCCCTTGCCCGCGCCCAGTTTCGCGACCAGACAACCAGCCTCATCGATAAACAGGCCGAACCCGGTCTGCTTGCCAGCGTGCCATTTGGTGACGATGCCCTGCATGCCCTTGTCGTGGCAGTAGCCATGCGGGCCTGGGCCAGGCGTCGTCGGGAAGATGAAGGCCTGCAGCGTGAAGCTGCCGGGGTTCAGGCCGGCGGTATCCGGCACCAGCACGTAGGAGCCGCCGTGGATTTTTTGCTGACGCCCGGCATAGGCCTTGTTGACCGGCGCGTCGATTTCCTCCTCCTTGAAGCCGGGACCTTCCGGATTGGTGTCGCCGTGAATGACCCGGACCAATTGCGCCTGATAGCGCTCGGCCTTTTCAGAATTGACGTAGAACTGGACGGTGTCGCCTGGGCAGGCGCTGTAGCGATCGCTGTAACCGGTAATGCGAAGCATCGTGAAATCCTCTTGACTGTGGCGGACGCGAAACTGCGGTGAATGATTAAGGCGCTTCAACTGACCCCGTATTGCGCCATCAAATCAGCCACGCGTTTGAGAAAAATGGCGTGTTCGCAGCTGTCTTCAGAGGGGTATTTGTCTTTCAGCAGTTTCACCGGCTTGCCGCGCACGCCGCTGCACACGCCGATGCGGTAGTCGGCATGCGGCGTGACGCAAATCCGCACGTATTTGCCGGCCATGGGCGCGCGCCGGAGCTTGTCGATAACCCGGGCCAGATCGTCGCTGTGCTGGATCCCGGCCTTGCCGGCCTTGCCCGGCATGCCGATGGGGTTACCCGCATGCTCGGCTATCAGGCGCTTGCGGCTGGCTGGATCCGCCAGCAGGGGGAGCACGTGAGTGCGGGTAATAAAGTCGTCGGTCGAGGCGTAGGCCTGATTGGTCTGCACGCCGGTGGGCTCAGCTGACATCGTCCGTTCTCCGCTGGTTGGGTTCCCAACGGTATAGCACGCGATTTCAGCTAGAGAAACTTTTTTTACTTATGTGCAACGCAGAATTTTTGACGGGCTCAGGGTAAGACCTCGTATTGCGCCGGTTCTGCACCAATACCTACCCAGTCCGCCAGCGCCTGCGCCAGTTTGTCCGCGGTCACGCGCAGTTGCTGTGCGCCAAGGGCGGCGTGACCCTGCAGGATAAAGATCACCTCGCGGGTGTCGGCGGTGACCTTGGTGGCCTCGGCCTGCCGGCAGGCCATCCGGCCCAGCAGCTGGCCGTCGGCGTCCCGATAACCGTATTCGTGGGCGCTCAGTGCGATGGGGCTGGCCTCTCCGATTAACAGCACGCGCTCGCCGCCGACCGTCGGCTGCAGGCGCAGCGGCAGGCGCAGGCGCGCCGCATCGTGCGCCCCGATCGACACCCGCGTTTGCAGAGAGATCAGGGTGTAGGCGTCGATCAGCGGATCGACCGCGCGCCAGGCGCCGCGCTTGAACATCAGCTTGAACAGGCTCTCCGGCGCCGCCAGATATTGGCGGCCGGTCTTGCCCAAACGGGCGTGCAGATCGCGGTAACCGGCAAGTTCGGGGGTGGCGGCCAGCGCCTCGTAAGTGGAGGTGGCGAGCACCTCGGCCACGAAGTCGGCCAGCGCGCGTTCTACGCCTTGCGCCGGCCGCTCGCGGGTCAGGCCCCGCACCAACAGGAACGCCACCGGGATCTCGAGCGACGGGTCGCGCTCGCCCAGCGTCAACATCGGCGGCTACTGCGCCATCCAGCCACCGTCTACCGCCATCGCGTGACCGGTGGTGAACGACGCGCCCGGCGAACTCAGCCACAGCACGGCAGAAGCAATTTCTTCTGGCTGGCCGAGCCGCCCCAGCGGCTCCAGACTGGTCATGGCGTCCAGCACGCCGGTGCGGCGGGCTTCGGCTTCTTCGAGCATTGGCGTCATGATGCCGCCGGGGCATACCGCGTTCACCCGAATGCCGAAGCGCGCGTATTCAAGCGCGGCCGTTTTGGTCAGGCCCAGCACGCCGTGCTTGGCCGCCGCATAGGCGCCGCAGCCGCGCAAGCCGGCCAGACCGGCTACCGACGAGGTGTTCACAATGACGCCGCTGCGCTGCGCGGCCATCACCCGCAGTTCGTGCCGCATGCACAGCCACACGCCTTTGAGGTTGACCGCGATCACGGCATCGAAATCGTCTTCGCTGACCTCACCCAACAGCTTCAGGGGCGGGTTGATGCCTGCGTTGTTAAACGCGATATCCAGTTGCCCGAAGCGGGTCAACGCCGCCTCGACCATCGCTGCGACCTCGGCGTCGCGCGCCACATTGGTCACCACGCCCAGCGCTTCCGCCCCCGCCTGCTCCGCAGCGGCAACCGCCGCCGCCACGGCGTCGGCGTTCAAATCGGCAATCACGAGCTTCGCCCCCGCGGCTGCAAACGCCAGCGCCGTGGCCCGCCCGATGCCCGAGGCGCCGCCGGTGACCAGCGCGACCTTGCCCGCAAATTCTTTGCTCATGCGTATTCTTTCTTCACATCGTGATGCCCAGCACCGGGTGCGGGCGATAGGGCGCGGCCAGCGTGTCGAGTTCGGACTCGTCCAGCGTGATCGTCAGCGCGGCCAGCGCATCGTCGAGATGGTGCAGCTTGGAGGCGCCGATGATCGGCGCCGTTACGCCGGGCTGCGCGAGCAGCCAGGCCAGCGCGATTTGGGCGTTCGGCACGCCGCGCGCGGCCGCCACCGCCGTCACCGCATCGACCACCTTGTGGTCGTCGGCCTGGTAGTACAGGCGGTGGGCGAAATCGTCGCTTTTCGCGCGCGTCGTCTCGCCCGCCTTCACCGCGGCGCGATTGCCCGCCAGAAAGCCGCGCGCCAAGGGGCTCCACGGAATGACCGCGATGCCTTCGCTGATGCACAAGGGAATCATCTCGCGCTCTTCTTCGCGGTAGACCAGGTTGTAGTGGTTTTGCATGGAGACAAAGCGACTCCAGCCGTGGCGCGCCTGCACCGCCCGCATTTTCGCGAACTGCCAGGCAAACATGCTGGAGGCGCCGAGGTAGAGCACCTTGCCCATGCGCACCAGATCGTTCAGCGCTTCGCAGGTCTCCTCGATCGGCGTGTGCGGATCGAAGCGATGAATCTGGTAGAGATCGATGTAGTCGGTGCCGAGGCGGCGCAGCGAGGCGTCCACGCCCTGCATGATGTGCTTGCGCGAGAGCCCGCGATCGTTGCAGTCGCTGCTCATCACGTTCCACACCTTGGTGGCAATGACGGCGCGCTCGCGCGGCAGACCAAAGTGCTTCAGCGCGCGCCCCAGCACCACTTCGCTCTGGCCCAGCGAGTAGACGTCGGCGGTGTCGAAAAAATTGATGCCGGCCTCAATCGCGCGCCCGAAGAACGGCAGCGCGGCCTCCTCGTCCAGCACCCAGTCGCGCCAGGTCGAAGCGCCATAGGTCATGCAACCCAGACTGAGCGGCGAGACCCGCAGACCGGTCTGGCCAAGCTTTACGTATTTCATGCGGGCTCCTTGATGGGTGATGACCGGCGCGGTCGGCGCGCGCGCCTAGCCCCGTGATGCGCGATGGTGCTGACGCCACAGGACCAACAGCCAAATGCCGCCACCCGCGCAGGCGGCGCCCTTCCACAAGGCGTCGCGGGCGGTGGCGAGCATCAAATCTTCGTAGTTAGCGAAGCCGCTGAACTGGCTCGCCGTCCACCAGCCATAGGCGGCAGCGGCGAAGAACGGCAGGCTGGCAATGAACAGCATGATGGCGAGGCCCAGATGGACCGCGCGCACCACGGGCTTCAAATCGGGACGTTGAGGCTGCATACGAATGACTCAGTTGCAGCAGGTACCCGCACGGCGCTGGGCGCACCGGACAGGGTGTGGGTGGTCAGGACAGGGCGCTTGCGCGCCATGCGGGCACCTGCACATTTTTACGTTAAACATCAGCTGATGGTTCACGGCGCGGGCAAGGCATAGGCGATCAGTTCATCGCCGGGCTTGAAGCCAAAAAGCGTGTTGCCGCCGGCGGCCACCGCCACAAACTGCCGACCGCCGACGGTGTAGGTCACGGGCGGCGCATTCACCCCCGCGCCTACCGGGTCGGACCACAGACGCCGGCCGTCGCCGCTGGCAAAGGCGCTGAAGGCGCCGCTCGACTCGCCGGTGAACAACAAACCGCCGGCGGTCGCCAGCACGCCGCCGATCAGCGGCTGCGGCATCTTTTGCTGCCAGGCCAGCTGGCCGGTGTGCAAATCAACCGCCGTCAGCAGCCCATAGCTTTCGCCGGCCGGCACCGGCTGCACGAAGGTATAGGTGGACCAGGGCAGGCCGGCCTCGGCCTTGACCTTGCGGGAGTAATACATGGCCGGCCAGTGGATGGCCGCGATGTAGGCCCGGCCGGCCGCGGCATCCACCGCAATCGGCGACCAGGAACAGCCACCCAGCGCCGCCGGCGCGATCCGGACGCCGGCCTCGGTCGGCCGCGCAAACAGGTTTTCCTGCGGCACGAAGGCCGGCGAGCGCTGGAGCAACTCCCCGGTCTCGCGGTCGTGCACGAAGAGATGCCCGACCTTGCCCGCCTCGGCGACCACGTCGCGCGGCTGGCCGTTGACGTTCATCGTAAACAGCACCGGCGGGCTCGCCACGTCGTAACCCCAGCGGTCGTGCGGCACCTGCTGATAGGCCCAGCGCAGCTTGCCGGTCGCCAGTTCCAACGCGACCAGACTGAGCGTGTGGCGGTTGTCGCCCGGCCGCGTCGGGTCGTCCATCTGCGGCGCCGGATTGCCCGTGCCGAGATACAGCAGTCCGCGCTTTTCATCGATTGCCGGGGTCGTCCACACCGAGCCGCCGCCGTAGCGCCAGCTGTCCTTATATTTCTCGAGACTTGCGCGCTCGGCGGCGAGGTCACGGTTCAGGGCCTGGCCCCAGGCGGTGGTCGACTTGAGGTCACCTTCCCAGCCCGCATCCGTCACATACCAGCGCCAGCGCTCGGCGCCGGTTTTGGCATCCAGCGCTAGCAGAAAACCGCGCAAGCCCAAATGCTCGCCGCCCAGACCGGCGACCGTGAGCCGCGCCTCACCGCCTTCCTTGGTCTCGACATGCAGGCCATAACCGGCACCGGTCACGCCGACCAGCACCAGATCGCCCACCACCTGCGGCGCCATGTTCGCGCTGTAGCCGGTGTTGCCCGTCTGCTTGGCGCCGGCGAACTCGGGCACGTTCAGCATCTGCCCCAGATCTTCCATCGCGCCGACGTCGGTGTCGGTCAGCGGGTGTTCCCAGAGGGGTTTGCCGGTGTGGCGATCAAGCGCAATCAAACGCGCATCGATGGTCGCGATGAAGACCGCCTGCTCGCCCACCGCGACGCCCCGGTTAGCCGGTCCGCAGCAGGTGTCCTTGCGGGTCAGGGTGTGGGTGTAGCGCCAGCGCTCGGCGCCGGTTGCGGCGTCCAGCGCAATCACATGGTTGAACGGGGTCGAGATGTACATCACGCCGTCCCGCACCAGCGGCGTCGCCTGAAACGAGCCCTTGATGCCGGTGTGCACCGACCAGGCGCGGCGCAGGCCGGTGACGTTGCCGGTCGCAATCGCCGACAGCGGGCTGAAGCGGGTGTTGGCGGCATCCAGTCCGTGCAGGGGCCAGTCGCTGTCACCGCCCTGGGCGGAGACCAGCGCCGGCGCCAAAGCAAGCACGGCGGACAACATGAGCGCGAGGCGTACTGACATGGGCAATCTCCATCGGCAGGCTGCCGCATCCTAAACAGCGCCCTGCCAAAGTGCGAGCCTTGGCGTAGCCGCCACGGCCTGACGGCGCATAAGATGCGGCCATGAGTGTAGAAGACCTTCTCGAGCAGGACGCGAGCGCGCAGGCCGCGGCGGTCGCCAGCGGCGCGGTCAGTGCGCGCGAACTGGTGGCCGGCGCCATCGCCCGCATTGAAGCGCTTAACCCACGCCTCAACGCCGTCATCCATCCGCGCTTCGAGCAGGCGCTGGCCGAGGCCGCAGGACCGCTGTCCGGCCCCTTCGCCGGCGTGCCGTTTCTGGTGAAGGATTTGATGCTCTCCAATGCGGGCGAGCCTTACCACTGCGGAAGCCGTTACTTCCAGCGTCTGGGCCTGCGGGCCGACGAGGACAGCACGCTCGCAGCGCGCTACAAGGCGGCCGGCCTCATCGTGCTGGGACGCACCAACACGCCGGAATTCGGCAGCATCACCACCACCGAGCCGGCGGCCTATGGCCCCACCCGCAACCCCTGGCACACCGCGCACTCGCCGGGTGGCTCAAGCGGCGGCTCGGCGGCGGCCGTCGCCAGTCGCATGGTGGCCGCCGCCCATGGCAACGACGGCGGCGGCTCCATTCGCATCCCGGCCGCGCACTGCGGGCTGGTGGGCATGAAGCCCGGCCGCGGTCGCATTTCACACGGCCCGGCGCGGGGCGAACTGTGGCTGGGCGCAGCCAGCGAACACGTGCTCACCCGCAGCGTGCGCGACAGCGCGGCGCTGCTCGATCTCACCGCCGGCCATGTGCCGGGCGACCCTTACTACAGCGCACCCGCCTCGCGGCCCTACCTCGCCTGCGCCAGCGAGGACCCGCCCCGCCTGCGCATCGGCGTGATGTATGACACCCCCGGCGGTCGTCTCCCACTCGACCCGGACTGCGCCGCGGCGCTGGCCACCGCGGTCGCGCTGCTGGGCGATCTGGGGCATCTGCTGACACCAGACTACCCACGCGCGCTGGATGCCGAAGACGACGCCCGGCACTTCATGCGGGTGGTGGCCGCCTCCATTGCGCACGACATCGACGAAGTCGCGGCGCGGGTCGGCCGACCGCCGGCGGCGGACGAACTCGAACCGCATACGGCCATCATCTATCGCAAGGGTCAGGCGCTGAGCGCCACCGACTATCTGCGGGCGCAAGTCTGGTGGCAGCGCTACGCGCGCGACATCCAGCACTGGTGGACGACGGATTTCGACGTCCTGCTAACGCCCACCACCACCGCGCCGCCGCCGCGCATCGGCGCCTTTACCGGCAGCGCGGCGGATCCCATGGCGCCGCTGCGCGGGACTGTGCCCTACATCGCCTACACCATGCCCTTCAACCTGACCGGCCAGCCGGCCATTTCGCTGCCGCTGCACCTGGGGCGCGAGGGCCTGCCGATTGGCGTGCAACTGGTCGCCGCGCTCGGCCGCGAGGATCTGCTCTACGGGCTCGCTGGCCAACTCGAACGTGCGGCGCCCTGGGCGCAGCGTCGTCCAAGCGCGTGATATACGCGCTGGCCGGATGAGCCGGCCTTGCCTATGCTCCGGATGCAGCCCGCGTCGTCGGGTCTGCACATGCCTCTAAAAAATTAGACTACCGGGGAGAGAACACCATGACCGCCACCGCCTGCGCCCTGCTCAGCCTCGTTGCCTGGGCCATCCTGTTGACGTTTGCACTGGTCTTCACCCGCGGCGCCGCCGGCGCCAAAGGGAAAGCGCTCAATTCCTTCAGCCCCGCCGGCACTGACCTCGATGGCTTCGGCTATCGGGTGACCCGCGCCCACGGCAACACGCTGGAAAATCTCGCCATCCTCGCCAGCCTGCTGCTCTACGCCCTCGCCACCCAGCAGACCCAGATCACCGACGGTCTGGCCGGTGTGCTGGTCGGCGCGCGGGTCGCGCAGTCGGTGGTGCATATCGCCTCCGGCAGCGTGCCGGCGGTGCTGCTGCGCGCTACCGCGTTCTCCGTGCAGATGGTCATCGGGCTCTACTGGCTCTGGCAGTTCTGGCAAGTCGGCGCCGTCGGCTAAGCGCACGGGTCAGAGATGAGCGACGCGCTGTCAGCACTGCTTACCGCTGCCCAGCGCGTTGCCATTTTTACCGGCGCTGGCATCAGCACCGAATCCGGGGTGCCGGACTTTCGCAGCCCGGGCGGGATCTGGACCCGCCTCGCGCCCATCGACTTCAAGGACTTCCTGCGCTCCGAAGACCTGCGCCGCGAAGCCTGGCGCCGCAAGATTGAAATTGACCGCGATATGCAGGTGGCTGAACCCAACCGTGGCCATCGCGCGGTGGCGGCGCTGCTCGCGCAGGGCAAGGCCCGCGCCGTCATCACCCAAAACATCGACGGGCTGCACCAGCGCTCCGGCATCGCCGAACACGCGGTGATTGAACTCCACGGCAACGGCACCTACGCCCGCTGCCTCGACTGCGGCCTACGCCACGAACTGGCGCCGCTGGTCGAGGCCTTTACCCGCGAGGACCGCTTGCCCGAATGCATGGACTGCGGCGGCATCGTCAAATCGGCCACCGTGTCTTTCGGACAATCCATGCCCCAGGCCGCGATGCAGCGCGCGCAGGCCGAAGCGCTGGCCTGTGATCTGTGCCTGGTGTTGGGCTCGTCGCTGCTGGTCTATCCGGCGGCCGGCATTCCGCGCATGGCCCGCCGCAATGGCGCCAAGCTGGTCATCATCAACCGTGAACCGACCGATCAGGGTCACCTCGCCGATCTCGTGCTGCGCACCGACATCGGGCCCACGCTGGGCGCGGCGCTGGCTGTCGACTGAATCCGACCCGGCGCGGCCACGCCCGTCGAACGTGGCCGGTGCGCGGGCTTAAACCCGCCACCCGCTGAACAGCACGCCCAGCAGCGCGCCGCCGCCGAGCACCGTCAGCGGCTGACAGCGGAAGCGGAACAACCCGAGCGCGGCCAGCAGCGCGATCATCACCGCGGCGCCGTCGGGTCCCGCAGAGAGCCCGGCGGGAAACAGCACGTGCGTGGCAAAGAAGCCCGCCAGATCCAGCATCACGCCGACCACGGCGGCCGAAATGGCCAGCAGCGGCGCGGTGAACGCGGGGCCGCGGCGGCTTGCTTCCACCAGCGGCGCACCGGCCAGAATGAACACAAACGACGGCAGGAACGTGAACCAGGTGGCCAGCGCCGCGCCGATCGCGCCGGCCAGCGGGCGGTACGCCGGACCGAAGGCCGCCTCGGTATAACTGCCAATAAAGCCCACAAAGGCCACGATCATGATGAGCGGACCTGGCGTCGACTCGCCGAGCGCCAGACCATCGAGCATCTGCGCCGGGCTGATCCAGCCGTAGCGCTCGACCGCGCCCTGATAGACGTAAGGCAAGACCGCGTAGGCGCCGCCAAAACTCAGCAGGGCCGCCTTGGTGAAGAACCAGCCCATCTGCGTCCAGGTGGACGCCAAACCGGTACCGGCCACCAGCGCGGCCATCGGCAACAGCCACAGCAAAACGCCCAGCGCACACACGCGCAGCCCCTGCATCCAGGGCAGTCGGGACGGGGCTGCCGTCGGCCCTGCTGGCGCCGCCGATTCGTCCGGCAGGCCGAGTTGCGCGGGCCAGCGTCGCCCCGCCAGCAGGCCAATCAGCGCGGCGCAGAGCACAATCAGCGGAAACGGCAGCTTGGCCACGGCCGCAGCGACCAAGGCCGCCAGCGCCAGCCCTTGCAGCAGCCGGCTGCGCAGGACCCGCCGCCCGATCCGCTGCGCAGCGTGCAAGACCAGCGCCACCACCGCCGGCTTGATGCCATAGAAAACCGCCGCCAGCAGCGGTAGCTGACCAAACGCGAGATAGCCCCAGGCCAAGGCGCCGATCAAAAACAGCGAGGGCAGCACAAATAACACGCCGGCGACCAGCCCACCGCGATTGCCGTGCATCAGCCAGCCCAGATAGGTCGCCAGCTGCTGCGCCTCCGGTCCGGGCAAGAGCATGCAGAAATTGAGCGCGTGCAAAAAATGCGGCTCGCTGATCCAGCCGCGCCGGTCGACCAGTTCCGTATGCATGAGCGCAATCTGGCCGGCGGGCCCGCCGAAGCTGATGAAGCCGAGCTTCAACCAGAACCGCGCGGCCTGACGGAAGCTGACGGCCGGAATCGCCGGCGGAAGGGGCGTAGACATGGGCATGCCCGCAGTATTCCCAGCCCCTGATGAACCGTCCAGCGCACAACAAAACCTGCCGGCTCGGTTACGCTAGCGTCACGTCACGTCACGCCCGACGCCGACGGCGTCGCCCTGTCCGCAAAGGAAGCCCGATGAAAGTCATTCCGGAAATCGCCGCCCGCCACGCCGTCCACCGCAGCTGGCGTCACGAAATTCATCGCCACCCCGAACTCGCCTATCAGGAACAGCGCACCGCCGATCTGGTGGTGCGGCAACTGGAAGCCGCCGGCATTCCCTATGTGCGCGGACTGGGGCGAACCGGCGTGGTCGCGACCATCGAAGGCCGCGCGCCGGGCAAGCGCGTGGGCCTGCGCGCCGACATGGACGCCCTGCCCCTGCAGGAAATGAACGACTTCGCCCACCGCTCGCAGCATGAAGGCGTGATGCACGCCTGCGGGCACGACGGGCACACCGTCATGCTGCTGGCGGCGGCCGAACATCTGGCGGCGCAGCGCAACTTCGACGGCACCGTCCACTGCATTTTTCAGCCGGCCGAAGAAGGCGAAGCTGGCGCCAAAGCCATGATGGACGACGGCCTCTTCGAGCGCTTTCCGATGGACGCGGTGTTTGGCCTGCACAACTGGCCGTGGCTGCCGGTCGGGCAGATGGCGCTGCGCACCGGGCCGGTGATGGCCTCGATGGATATTTTTGAAGCGACGGTCAAAGGCCGCGGCGGGCATGCCGCGCAACCCCATATGGCGATCGATCCGATCGTCGTCGCCACCGCCATCGTGCAGGCTTGGCAGAGCATCGTCTCGCGCAATGTCGATCCGCTGGAGGCGGGCGTGGTGTCGGTGACCCAGATCCATGCCGGCCACGCCTGGGCGGTGATCCCCGAAGAAGTCGTCTTACGCGGCACCGTGCGCAGCTTCAAGCCGGCGGTGCAGGCCTTGATCGAGCAGCGCCTGCAGGAACTGGGCGAAGGCATTGCCAAGGCGCACGGCTGCAGTTTTGCCTTCCGCTACGAGCGCCGCTTTCCGGCCACCATCAACACCGCCGCAGAAACCGATTTCGCGGCCGGCGTGGCGGTCGACCTGCTGGGCGCGGACAACATCCTGCGCGACGCCGCACCCAGCATGGGCTCGGAAGATTTCGGCTGGATGCTGCAGGTGAAGGAAGGCAATTACGCCTGGCTCGGCACCGGCGGTGAAACCAGCTGCCTGCTGCACAACCCGCGCTACGACTTTAACGACGACGCCATCCCGCTCGGTGCGAGCTACTGGGTGCAGTTGGCGCGCGCCTATCTGGCCTGATCGAGGCTGCGCTTAAACCCGGAGAATCCCCGATGACCACGCCCCGCCTGTCGTGCTGTATCACCTTCGATTTCGACGCCATGTCGTCGTGGATCGGGACCGTCAAATCGCAGAACCCGAGCATGATTTCGCGCGGGCAGTTCGGCGCGGTCGCGCTGCCCCGCCTGCTCGACCTGCTGGATAACTTCGAGATTCGCTCGAGTTTCGCGGTGCCAGGTCATACGGCCTACGCCTACCCGCGGCTGATTGACCAACTCTGCGACCGTGGGCACGAAATCGTCCACCACGGCTGGGTGCACGAGAACCCGGCGGCCTTCGACGAGGCCGGCGAGCGGCGCATTCTGGAGCTTGGACTTGAAGCGCTGGAGCGCGTGGCCGGCGTGCGCCCACTGGGCTATCGCTCACCGGCCTGGGATTTAAGCCCGCGGTCGGTCGACCTGTTGATCGAATACGGCTTCCAGTACGAATCAAGCTGCATGGGTCACGATTTCTACCCCTACTACCTGCGGAGCGGCGACCGCTGGTCGGTAGATACGGCCTATCACTTCGGGCCGACCGTCGACTTAATCGAACTGCCCGTGACCTGGATGCTGGACGACTTCCCGCCGGCGGAGTTTGTACTCGGCATGAACACCGGCCTGCAGGCGCCGTCCACCATCGAAGAGAACTGGCGGGCCGATTTCGACTTTGCCTACCGCAGTTGCCCGGGTGGCTTGTTCACGTTGACCCTGCACCCGCAGACCGTCGGCCGCGGCCGCTACTTCCTGATGCTGGAGCGCCTGCTCGACTATTACGCCAGTCATCAGGACCTGCAGTTTGAAACCCTGGGCGACTACGCCACGCGCTGGCGCAGCGCCAACCCGCTGGCCGACTGGGTCGCCGCCAACCCGGATTTGACCGGCGCCCACGCCATCGAACCTTGAGCCGGTAAGCCAGACGCGCGCTGTCGTCGTAACCGCATGTGAGCCCCCATTGCGCGGCGCGACAAAGCCGCGCGGCATGGGCTAGGCTCTCGCTTTCTGGCCGTTTTAGTGAAGGATCCCCGCCATGTTGCTGACCGAAGAACAAACCCTGATCCGCGACCTCGCCCGCCGCTTCGCCGCCGACCAGCTGACGCCCCATGCGGCGGCCTGGGACCGGGAACAACGCTTTCCGGCGGAGGCCCTGCGCGAGATGGGTGAACTGGGCCTGATGGGCATGCTGGTGCCGACCGAATGGCGGGGCGCGGGCACCGACCACGTCGCGCTGGCGCTGGCGCTGGAGGAAATCGCGGTCGGCGACGGGGCCACGTCCACCATCATGAGCGTGCAGAACTCGGTGGTGTGCATGCCGCTGTACCGCTACGGCACCGAGGCCCAGAAGACCGCCTGGCTCGGCAAGGTGGCGAGCGGCGAATGGCTGGGCGCCTTTTGTCTGACCGAGCCCCACGCCGGCTCTGACGCCTCGGCCATCCGGACGCGCGCCACCCGCAGCGCCAACGGCTGGGTACTGAACGGCACCAAACAGTTCATCACTTCTGGCAAGCACGCCAGCATCGCCATTGTCTTTGCCGTCACCGATCCGGACGCCGGCAAGCGCGGCATCAGCGCCTTCTGTGTGCCTACCGACAACCCGGGCTACCGGGTGGCGCATGTGGAGCACAAGCTCGGTCAGCGCGCGTCCGACACCGCACAAATCGCTTTTGAAAATTGCGAAATCCCGCTGGAAAACGTGCTGGGGGATATTGGCGAGGGCTACCGGATTGCGCTCGGCAACCTTGAAGGCGGACGCATCGGCATCGCCGCCCAGGCAGTCGGCATGGCCCGCGCCGCACTGGAAGCCGCCGCCCGCTACGCCGCCGACCGCGTCAGCTTCGGCCAGCCCCTGAACGCCCATCAGGCGATTGCCTTCCGGCTGGCCGACATGGCGACCCAGATTGAGGTGGCCCGTCAGATGGTGCTGCATGCGGCCAGCCTGCGGGATGCCGGCAAGCCCTGCCTGCGCGAAGCCTCCATGGCCAAGCTGTTTGCTTCGGAAATGGCCGAGAAAGTCTGCTCGGACGCCATCCAGATCCACGGCGGCTACGGCTATGTGGCGGATTTCCCGGTTGAGCGCATTTATCGCGATGTGCGGGTCTGCCAGATTTATGAGGGCACCAGCGACGTGCAGCGCATGGTCATTGCGCGCCAGCTTGACGCCGCCTGAGCCGGGGATTCCGATTCGGCGTTGACCCTTGGTGGGGCAGCGGTTAGCGTCGGCCGCACGGTCGGCACGGTACCGCTGGCCCTCACAAGGAGATTCCACCTTCATGTCCGGCATGTTGCTTGGCTACATCGCGATTGCGCTGAGTCTCCTCGGCGCAGGCCTGCTAACTGCCGCGCTGTGGCCGATGCGGTTTCTGGTGCGCCACGCGAGAGACTACGCCGTCCGCTGGCAGGCCTTGCGCGGCCTCATCGTGGTCTTCGTGCTGGGATACGCCGCCTTCGCCTTACGGATGATGCTCGAGGCCAACCCGCGACCTGAAGATTTGATTGCCGCCATCGTGTTCCTCGGGGGCGGGCTTTTCGTTTTCAACGTCATCCGCCTCAGCGTGGCGACCGCCCGACATTTATTGCTGCTGGGCGAACAGCAACGCGAAGCCGCCCTCCACGACTCGCTGACCGGGCTGCCGAACCGCGCGTTATTCATTGAACGGCTTAACCGACAGCTGGCGTTGGCACGACGCAGCGCGCAGGCGCTGTGCGTGCTGGTGATGGACCTCGACGGCTTCAAGGCGGTCAACGACGAGTTAGGCCACGAGGCGGGCGACCATTTACTGGCAGCGCTGGGGCCGCGGCTCAGTGCCGGCATCCGCGAAAGTGATTTTGTAAGCCGGATGGGTGGCGATGAGTTCGCGGTGGTGCTGGTTAACTGTCAGCAGGAAGAGGCGCTCACCGTCGCCGGCAAGATCGCGGCTGCCGTACGGCAGCCGGTCGAGCTTTACGGCCGAGCGCTGTCGGTGGGCGTGAGCATCGGCATCGCGGCCTGTCCGGAGCACGGTGCAGACGCGGCAGCGCTTTTGCGCAACGCCGACCGCGCCATGTACCGGGCCAAGAAAACCGGCCGTCCCGAGCGCTACCGCAGCGGCGACGCTGACGATAGCGCCTGAGTCTCAGGCGGGATAAAAACCCTCGCCGCGCGCCGCGCGTGCCTTCAACGCCGCGGAGGGCTGGAAGCGCGGCCCATAGGCGGCCGCCAGCCGTTCGCATTCGGCAACAAACGGTCCAATGCCCACGGTGTCGATGAAGGACAGCGTGCCGCCCGTCCAGGCCGGAAAGCCCCAGCCGAGAATGGACCCCAGATCCCCATCAATCGCGGTGCGCAGCACGCCCTCTTCCATGCAGCGCGCGGTTTCCAGCGCCTGAATGTAGAGCAGACGCGTCTTGACCTCTTCCACCGACGGCTGCTCGGCGGCCACCGGGAAATGCTCGGCAAGCCCGGCCCACAGCCGCTTGCGCGCATCCGCCGGGTACTCATAAAAGCCCTGACCGTGGCGTTTGCCCAGCCGCTTCAAGTCTTCGACCATCTTGCGCAGCACCGGCCAGCTGGACGCCGGCGTATAGGCCGCACCCAGCGCCTCGCGGCTCTGCGCGGTGACGTGATAGGCCAGTTCCAGCGTGACCTCATCCAGCACCGCCAGTGGTCCAACCGGCAGCCCCGCCATCTTGGCGGCGTTTTCGATCAGCGCCGGCTTCACGCCTTCGCCGAGCAGCGTCATGCCTTCGTTGGTGAAGGTGCCGAACACCCGGCTGGTGTAGAAGCCGCGGCTGTCGTTGACCACGATGGGGGTCTTCTTCAGCTGCATGACGTAATCAATCGCCTTGGCGAGCGTCGCCTCGCTGGTTTCCTTGCCGACGATGATTTCGACCAGCGGCATTTTCTCGACCGGCGAGAAAAAGTGAATGCCGATGAACTGCGCCGGGCGCTTCGAGGCTTCCGCCAGCCCGGTGATCGGCAAGGTGGAGGTATTGCTGGCGAACACCGCGGTCTCGGCAATCACGGCCTCGGTCTTGCGGGTGACGTCTGCCTTGATCGCGCGGTCTTCAAACACCGCTTCCACAATCAAATCGCAGCCGAGCAGGCTGTGATAGTCGGTCGTTGCTTCGATGCGGGACAGGGTGCGCGCAGCCTTGGCCTGATCCATGCGCCCGCGTTCCACTTCCTTCGCCAGCAGCTTCTCGCTGTAGGCCTTGCCCTGCGAGGCTTTCTCCTGCGTCGAGTCGAGCATCATGACGCCCATGCCGGCGCGCGCCGACACATAGGCAATGCCTGCGCCCATCATGCCCGCGCCGAGCATGCCCAGGGTCTGCACCGGCTGCGCCGGCTGATTGGCCGGCCGGCCGGCGCCTTTTTCCGCCGCGCCCTTGTTCACGAACAGGCTGCGGATCATGTTGCGCGCCACCGGGTTCAAGAGCAGCGTGCCGAGGTAGGTGGATTCGATTTTGAGGGCGGTGTCGATCGGCAGCTGGGTGCCTTCATAGACCGCCGACATGATGGCCGCCGGCGCGGGATAGTTGTGCTGGGTGCGCTTGGCCACCAGCGCGCTGCCGCCCATGAAGGTCTGCACCGTGCCGGGATGCATACCGCCGGCGCCGCCCGGCACCTTGAAGCCTTTCTCGTCCCAGGCATTGACCGCCTTGCCGCCGTCCAGAATGTAGCGACGCGCCGTGCTGATAAGGTCTTCCGGCGCCACCACCACGTCGACGATTTTTTTCGCCGCCGCCTGCGCCACGTTGAGATGCGTGCCTTCCACCATCAGCATCAGCGCATCGCGAATGCCGATCAGCCGCGGCAGACGCTGGGTGCCGCCCGCGCCGGGTAAGAGCCCTACCAGTACTTCTGGCAGGCCAAGCCGCGTGGCCGGGTTATCGGCCGCCACGCGGTAGTGGCAGGCGAGCGCAAGTTCCAGCCCGCCGCCCAGCGCCGTGCCGTTGATCGCGGCAACCATCGGCTTGCCCAGGGTTTCCAGCTTGCGGAACAGCGCGTTCAGCGGCGCGGCAAAGGCCCAGGCCTGTTCGGGTGTCTTGATCGACGAGACCGAGGAGAGAATCCATTTCAGATCTGCGCCGGCCATGAAGTCAGCCTTGGCCGAGCAGAACACCGCGCCGCGAATGGCGGCATCGGCCTTGATCTGGTCCAGCGTCGCGTTGAGCTGGGCATGGAAATCCGGCGTCAGCACGTTCATCGGCCGGCCCTGCACGTCGATCGTGACCAGCGCCACGCCCTCGGCGTCGACGCTAAGCGTCATGCATTGATTCATCTGCGTTTCTCCCCGCCGCCGGGGCCGTCGCGGTGACGGCAGCCGGCGGGCTGAATGTCGTTATCGCTTATAGGCGTTCGATGATGGTGGCGGTGCCCATGCCGGCGCCGACGCACAGATTGATCAGCGCCGTGCCCTGGCCGCGCCGTTCCAGTTCGTCCAGCACGGTGCCAAAGATCATCGCGCCGGTGGCGCCCAGCGGATGGCCCAAGGCGATGGCCCCGCCGTTCACGTTGATGCGGTCGTGGCTGATGTTCATCTGCTCCATGTACAGCATGACGACCGAGGCGAAGGCTTCGTTGAGCTCGAAGAGATCGATGTCGCTGGTCTGCATGCCGGCACGCGCCAGCGCTTTACGCGCCGACGGCGTGGGGCCGGTCAGCATGATGGTCGGCTCGCTGCCGGTCGAGGCGAAGGCGCGAATGCGGGCGCGGGGTTTAAGCCCCAGCTTCTCGCCGATTTCCCGCGTGCCGATCAGCACGCCGGCCGCGCCGTCGACGATGCCGCTGGAGTTGCCGCCGGTGTGCACATGATCGATTTGCTCGACGTCCGGGTAGCGCTGCAGGGCGACGGCGTCGAAACCGAACTCCTCACCCACTTGCGTGAATGCGGCCTTCAGCGAACCAAGGCCTTCCAGCGTCGTGCCGGGCCGCATGTGTTCGTCGCGCGCCAGCACCACCTGACCCAGCGCGTCACGCACCGGAATCACGCTTTTGTTGAACCAGCCGTTGTCCCAGGCCTGCGCGGCACGGCGCTGGCTTTCCAGCGCATAGCTGTCGACATCGCGGCGGGAGTAGCCCTGACGGGTGGCGATAAGGTCTGCGCCAATGCCCTGCGGCGCGAAATAGGTTTTGTAAGCCACCGCCGGGTCGCTGACCCAGGCGCCGCCGTCTGATCCCATGGGCACGCGGGACATCGATTCGACGCCGCCGCCGATGGTTAGATCCGATTGACCCGACATGACCTGGGCCGCCGCCGTGTTGACCGCTTCGAGGCCGGAGGCGCAGAAGCGATTCAGCTGTTTGCCCGGCACGTTCTGCGCGTACTCGGCGACCAGCGCCGCCACGCGCGGGATGACGGCACCCTGCTCGCCCACCGGCGACACGCAGCCGAAAACGATGTCGTCAACAAAGGCGGTATCCAGCTGGTTGCGCTCGCGCAGCGCCTGCAGCACCTGCACGCAAAGCTGGATAGGGGTGATTTGATGCAGCGAACCGCTGGGCTTCCCGCTGCCGCGGGGGGTGCGCACACAGTCGTAGACGTAGGCTTCGGTCATGGGAAGGGTCTCCACGCTGGGCCCGGCGGCGAGGCTTGCTGCCGGAAGGTGCCCGCATTGTAGGGGCCGCAGGGCTGGCGGAACAGGCTGGCTTGCGGCACCGTGACGGCCTTGCCGCCGGGACCGTCCGGCACATTTTGTTTGTCACAGGAGCCCTTCGCCATGAGCACACCCGCCATCAGCCGTTTTCCCGTCCCCGTTCTGGCCGAACTGCCGGAAGACATCCGCAGCCGCATCGAGGCCGTGCAGGAAAAATCCGGCTTCATTCCCAACGTGTTTCTGGTGCTGGCCCACCGGCCGGACGAGTTCCGCGCGTTCATGGCCTATCACGATGCGCTGATGGACAAGCCGGGCGGGCTGACCAAGGCCGAGCGCGAGATGATTGTGGTGGCGACCAGCGCCACCAATCAGTGCCTGTACTGCGTCATTGCCCACGGCGCGATTTTGCGGATCCGGGCCAAGAACCCGCTGATTGCGGATCAGGTTGCGATCAATCACCTGAAAGCCGACATCACCCCGCGCCAGCGCGCGATGCTGGACTTTGCGGTCCACGTGGCGGGCGACTCGGCCAGCGTGGGCGATGAGGACATCGCCGAGCTTGAAGCCCACGGCTTTACCCAGGAAGACATCTGGGACATCACCGCCATCACGGCGTTTTTTGCGCTGTCGAACCGCATGGCGAATGTCTCCGGCATGCGGCCGAACGATCAGTTTTTCAGCATGGGTCGCTAAGACCCTGTCGCCTCAGGCCCGGCTGCTGCGCACTTCGCGCAGCAGTTCGGTGGCGATGATGATGCGCCGGATTTCGCGCGTGCCGGCGCCAATTTCCGAGACCTTGGCGTTGCGATAGTGCCGGTTGACTTCGGTCTCCCACATAAAGCCCATGCCGCCGTGGATCTGCACCGCCGTGTCGACGGCCAGCATGTGCACGCTGCCGGCCTTGAGCAGCGCCGCCGCGCACAGCTTGTGCAGCGCGCCGGTGCCGCCGCCGCCCTGCTCCAGATCGTTACAGGACAAAAGCGCGCGATAGGCCAGCAGGCGGGCGGCTTCAATTTCGGTGTAGAGGTCGGCAAGCATCGCCTGCACCATCTGCTGCTCGGCAATGGGTTTGCCGAACTGCTCGCGCTGCGCGGCGTATTCCAGCGACAGATCGAGACAGCGCTGGGCGGCGGCGCAGATCGGCACCGCAAAAAACGCCCGCTCGATGTCTAGCCCGCTCATCACGATCCCAACACCGGCGTTCTCGCCGCCCACCAGATTGCGCGCCGGCACGCGGCAGTTCTCAAACACCAGCTCGCCGGTGGGGCAGCCGCGCCAGCCCATTTTTTTCAGCTCTTTAGCGACCCCGAAGCCCGGCATGTCTTTCTCGACGATGAAGGCCGAAATGCCTTTTGCCCCGCGCTCCGGCGCGGTCTTGGCGTACACCAGCAGCACGTCGGCGATGGGGCCGTTGGAGATAAAAATCTTCCGCCCGTTGAGGACGTAGTCGTCGCCGTCCCGTTTGGCGGTGGTACGCATGCCGGTCAGCGCATCGGAGCCCGCGCCGGGTTCGGTCAGGCCCAGCGCGCCGATGATTTCGGCGCGACAGAGGCGCGGGATGTAGCGGGCTTTCTGCTCCTCGTTGCCATTGCGCAGCAGGTTATTGAGGCAGAGATTTTCGTGCGGGCCCCAGATGCAGTTGGCGTTGAGATTCCAGTAGGCCATGGCCTCGGCGACCATACCGGAGGCGAACACATCCATCCCGGCCCCGCCCAATGCCGGCGGCGCGGTAATGCCGAGATAGCCGGCATCGGCCAGTTCTTGCATCAGATGCGGCGGATACCAGTCTTCGTCATCCATCCGCGCCATCAGCGGATGCAGGCGCTCCCGCGAGAAGCGAAAAGCCTGATCGTAAATATCCTGATACTCACCCCGCGGGTTGAGCAGATTGGGTACCGACATGTGTTCTCCCCTGTGTCGTGAACCGCGCGGAGGCACTGCCCCAACGCCGGTGCCGCAGGCTGGTCTACTGCCTACTCTGCGGCTTCGTAGTGAATGATCGCCAGAAACTGAATTGGCACCTGCAGCAGGCGCTCCGGCCCGTGCGGCACATTGCCCTCGAAGCTGAGCGAATCGCCCACTTTGAGCGCATACACCTGCTTGCCGTGGCGGTACTCCATCTTGCCTTTCAGCATGTAGATGAACTCGACGCCCGCATGCTGGAAACGCGGAAAGAGTTCGCTTTGGTCATCGAGCGTGATGAGGAAAGGATCGAAGAGCTTTTTGGGGCCCTGGTCGTAGGCCAGCAGTTCGTAGGTATGGCCGCGCTTGGTGCCGCGCCGGACCACTTCCATGCCGCGCCCCTGTGGCACAAAGCAGGCAACGCCGTCGGGCAGGTCGAAATCCTTGAACAGATTCGCCAGCGAGACGCCCACCGCGCCGCAGATGCGGGCCAGCGTGTCCAGACTGGGCATGGCCTGCCCGTTCTCGATGCGCGAAATCATGCCGCGGCTGATGTCGGCCAGACTGGCCACATCCTGGATGGTGAGATGCTGCAACTGGCGCTGTTTTTTAAGCGCCGCGCCGACAAAACTGCCAACGCCCGCGCTTTCCCGGACGGCGTCGGCGGCCGCCGGCGCGGTTTTCCGCGGACGTCGGCTCACAGGAGATTTCTGCTTGGAACTTGAAGAAGACATGGGCTGGCACCGGTCACAAACCGGTGCCAGCCTAACGGACTCCGCCGCCGTCGGCCACGACAGCGGGTCCGGCGCCTAGTAGCGGCCGGGAACCCAGCTGGTGCCAGCAAGCGGTACCCCCGCCATCGCGGCGGCTTCCACGGTCAGGGCGGCCAGATCCTCGGGCTCCAGATTGTGGACATGCGATTTGCCGCAGGCCCGCGCGATGATCTGCGCTTCCATGGTCAGCGTGCGCAGGTAGTTGGCAAGGCGCCGCCCGCCTTTAACCGGATCAAGACGCGGTGCCAGATCTTCCCGCTGGGTGGTGATGCCCGCCGGGTCGTTGCCCGCATGCCAGTCGTCGTAGTAGCCGGCGGCGCTGCCGAGCTTGCGGTATTCCTCGTCCAGCGACGGGCTGTTATCGCCCAGCGCGATCAGCGCGGCAATGCCAACCGACACCGCGTCTGCACCCATCGCCAGCGCTTTCGCCACGTCAGCGCCGGTGCGGATGCCGCCAGAGACGATGAGCTGCACTTTGCGGTGCATGTCGAGTTCGGTCAGCGCTTCCACCGCCTGGCGCACGGCCGGGAGGGTCGGAATGCCCACGTGCTCGATGAACACGTTCTGGGTGGCGGCCGTGCCGCCCTGCATGCCGTCGACCACAATCACGTCCGCGCCGGCTTTGACCGCCAGCATGGTGTCGTAGTAGGTGCGGCTGGCGCCGACCTTGATGTAAATGGGCTTTTCCCAGTCGGTAATTTCGCGCAATTCGCGGATCTTGATTTCCAGATCGTCCGGCCCCGTCCAGTCCGGATGCCGACAGGCGCTGCGCTGGTCGATGTTAGGCGGGAGATCACGCATGCCGGCGACGCGGGCGTTGATCTTCTGCCCCAACAGCATGCCGCCACCGCCGGGCTTGGCGCCCTGCCCCAGCACCACTTCGATGGCGTCGGCCTTGCGGAGGTCATCCGGGTTCATGCCGTAGCGAGACGGCAGGAGCTGATAGACCAGCGTCTTGGAGGACAGGCGTTCTTCCGGCGTCATGCCGCCGTCGCCGGTGGTGGTGCTGGTGCCGACCGCGGTCGCACCGCGACCCAGCGCTTCCTTGGCCTGCGCCGACAGCGCGCCAAAGCTCATGCCGGCGACCGTCACCGGAATCTTCAGCTCAATCGGCTTTTTGGCGTAACGCGTGCCCAGCGTGACGTTGGTATCGCAGCGCTCGCGGTAGCCTTCCAGCGGATAGCGCGACATCGACGCGCCCAGAAACACCAGATCGTCGAAGTGCGGCAGGTAGCGCTTGGCGCCGCCGCCGCGGATGTCGTAGATGCCTTCAGTCGCGGCGCGCTGGATTTCGTGAATCACATCGCGGCTGAACAGATAAGAGGGGATAAGCCCGGGGTCACGGGTGGTCATGCGTGGCTACTCCTGCGCTTGGCCTGGGCCAGCTCAATAGGCATCGGCGTTGTCGATGTTGAAGTGATACAGCTTGCGGGCCGAGCCGTAGCGGCGGAACTCGCTGGCCGGGTAAGGCATTTCGGCTCGCTTGAGCAGCTCGTCCAGCGCCGCGAGATGTTCGGGCGTCATCTCCTTGGCTTCGCAGTCGGCGCCGAGGTCGGCCACCGTGCCGCGCACGTAGATTTCCGCTTCGTAGAGCGAGTCGCCCAGCGCCGCGCCGGCATTGCCGCAGACCACCAGCCGCCCGCGCTGCGCCATGAACGCCGACATATGGCCGACCGAGCCCTGCACCACGATGTCCACGCCTTTCATGGAAATACCGCAGCGGGCCGAGGCGTCGCCTTCGATAATGACCAGCCCGCCGCGCCCGGTGGCTGCCGCCGCCTGACTGGCATTGCCTTTCAGCCGGACTACGCCAGACATGATGTTCTCGGCGAGCCCCGTGCCGGCGTTGCCGTGGATGGTGACGTTGGCGTGCTTGTTCATGCCCGCGCAGTAGTAGCCGACGTGACCATCGATCTCGACCTTGACGGGCGCATCGATGCCCACCGCCAGCGCGTGATCGCCCTGCGCGTTCAGCACTTTGAAATCTGGCCCGCTGGTCGCGCCGTTCAGCCCATGCAGCGCCTGATTCAGATCGCGCACCGTGTGCGTGGTGAGGTCAAAAACCTGTTCCTTGCTCATCAACTGTTCCTCAATGCCCGGCGCCGGCGCGTTCGCCGCCCCAGACGTAGACGGTGGCGGGTTCGGGCTCCCAGAGCTTGGCGTGCTTCACGCCCGGCAGGCGGGCCAGGGCGCGGTATTCGGAAGACATCGCCACCCAGTCGTCGGTCTCGGCGAGCACCGCCGGTTTGCAGGCAATGGGGTCGCGGAGCACGGCAAAGCCGTCGCTGGTGCCGATGGTGAAGGTGTAGAAGCCGTCCAGATCGCCGAGCGCGCGGGTCAGCGCCTGACTGAGCGTTGCCCCCTGCTGCATCTGCACGTCCAGATACTGCGCGGCCACTTCCGAATCATTCTCGGTGCGAAACACCGCGCCGGCTTTTTCCAGCTTGCGCCGCAGCCGGTTGTGGTTGGACAGCGAGCCGTTGTGCACCAGGCAGAGGTCGCTGCCGGTGGAGAACGGATGCGAGCCGGCGGTGGTCACCGCGCTTTCCGTCGCCATGCGGGTATGACCGATGGCGTGACTGCCGCGTAGCCCTTTCAGATTGAAGGCATTGGCGACATCAATCGGCAGGCCCACCTCTTTGTAGATTTCGATGTGCTGCCCGATGCTGACCACGGTGAAGGGCCGCGGCTCGGCCGCAAGCCAGGCACGCAGATCTGCTTCCGCCACCGGCAAGCGGACGAGGCAGTGCGTATGGTCGCGCCGGAAGTCGACGTCGACCTTGAACTGCTCAGTCAGCGCCGCCGCGACATGCGCCCAGTCGAAGGACAGGTCGGGATTTTGCAGCACCAGCTTCAAGGCACCGGCCGGCGCCGGATCGCGATACACCGCGAAGCCGGTGCTGTCCGGGCCGCGCTGGGTCATTTCCAGCAGCATGGGTTCAAACAGTTCGCCGAGTTGCGACTCGAGCGCGGGATTTTTCAGATAAAGACCTACGATTCCACACATGGCGGCGGCGTTCCTTAAAAGAATTCGAGATAACGCCCGACTTCCCAGTCGGACACGTGACGCGAGTACTCCACCCATTCCATGCGTTTGAGCTTGATGAACTCGCCAATAATTTCGCTGCCCAGGGTCTCCGCGAACAGCGGGTCGGCGGCCAGTGCATCTACCGCTTCTCCCAGATTTTGCGGCAGCACCTTGATGCCTTTGGTGATGAGCTCCGCCGGGCTTAATTCGTAGAGATTGAGGTTTTGCGCCGGACCGGGGTCGAGCTTGCGGTTAATGCCGTCGAGGCCCGCCGCAATCACCGCCGCCGAGGCGAGGTAGGGGTTACAGCTTGGGTCCGGCAGGCGGCATTCCAGACGCCCGTAGGGAATGCGCACCATCGAGGTCCGGTTGTTGTCGCCGTAGGTGATGTAGGCCGGGGCCCAGGTCGCGCCGGACAAGGCCTCGCCCACCACCAGACGCTTGTAGGAATTAACGCTGGGCGCGAGCAGCGCGGTGAGCGCCGGCGCATGCGCCAGCAGGCCGCCCAGAAAGTGATAGGCCATTTTCGACAGGCCCAGGCCCTGCTTGTCCTTGGCGTCGTGAAACAGGTTGCCGGTGGTCGCATCCGACATCGACAGGTGCATGTGCATGCCGCTGCCGGTGCGATTGCGGAAGGGCTTCGGCATGAAGGTGCAGATAAGGCCGAGTTCTTTCGCGATCTCACCCGCCGCCATGCGGAAAAACACGTACCGGTCGGCGGCGTTCAAGGCGTCGCTGTAGGTGTAGTTGATCTCGAACTGGCCGTTCGCGTCTTCATGGTCGATCTGATAGACGTCGAAGCCGGTGGCCTGCAGGGCTTCGACCAAACGTTCCAGCATCACGCGGTTGCGCGAGAGGCCCTTGTAGTCGTAGCAGGGCTTCTCCAGGGTGTCGCCGTCGTCGGCCGGCGCAATGCTGCCGTCGGCCAGTTTCTTCAGCAGCATGAACTCGGGTTCGATGCCGACGTTCACCGTCCAGCCCTTGGCGGCGGCAGCAGCGACCTGATTTTTTAGCACCAGCCGCGAGTCGTAGGGATAGGGTTTGCCGCTGACGCGACCGTCGCACACGATGCGGGCGTAGCCGGGCTGCCAGGGCACAAGCGAGAGCGTGTCCAGATCGCCGACCGCCAGATAGTCCGCGGAATGCGGGCCCATGCCGAAACCCCAGACCGCGAATCCGGCAAAGCCGGCGCCAGCGGTGAGGATGTCCTCGAAGTGCGACACCGGCACTGACTTGGTCTTCGCCACGCCATGGATGTCGACGAATTGCGCCAGCACGTAGCGAACCTGATTGTCCTTCAGGAATTTTTGCGCCTGTTTGAGATTCATCGCGTGGTCTCCGTAATCGCCAGAAAATCGTTAAAACCGGTCAGGCATCCGCCGCGTGCGCGGACCCGTTCGAGCAGCGCGCCGCCCAGCCACACGCCTTCGGCCGGCGCGCACAGCACCCGGAAGCCCCAGGCCTCGCGGCAGAGCACGGCGTCGATGCCGCAAATCTGGGTGGGAAACCACGCGCTGGCGCCCGGCGCCGCGCTGTCGGCGGTGGCGATTTCAAGAATCAGGGCCGCCCAGTCCGGGCCGCCCACGGCGAACTCGGCGAATTCGGTGACCAGCACCAGCGCGCCGGCGCTGCTCGCCAGCGCGGGCAGCGTGGTCGGCGTCGTCACGTGCGCTGAAAGCAGGAACTGGCGCGGTGCGGTTTGCGCGACGCAGGCCGCGCCACCGACCGCCACCTCGAACAGCGCCGGCGTTGGCAGACCGGCAGCGTTCAGGCTTGAGGCCGCGTCAGGGCCGGTCACCAGCAGGCGCGCCACCGGGGTAAGTTCGGCCAGCCACAGGCCAGCGCCGCTGTCGGGCACGGCCAGCCCCGTCAACATGCCCGCCACCTCGCCGAGTGCCGCTTTGGCCTGCTGGTAGTGCGCGATCAAACTCACCGCGCGGCTCATGCGGGCTGCTCCGTCAAACGGGCACCGGTGGGGTCATAGAACGGCAGTTCGGCGCGGCGGGCGCGAATAAGTCGACCGCCTTGAATACGAATATCAAACTGGCTGGCCGTCATGCTCTCGCCCTCCAGCACCGCAAGACCGATGGTTTTTTGCAGACTCGGGCTGAAAGCGACGCTGGTCACCCGGCCCGCGATGCGCGCGCCGTCGATCACCAGATGGCACTCTTCAATCGGCTGCGCCGGGTCGGCATGGTCGGTGGTGAAGCCGACCAGCTGGCGCTGCACCCCGGCAGACAGCAGTTCGCAGGCCGCCCGGCCCATGAAGCGCGGCTTGTCCATTTTCACGAGGCCGGCCAGCGGGGTTTCAAAGGGATTCATCACGCCGTCGGTGTCGAGACCGACGATAGGGTGACCCTTTTCCAGGCGCAGCAGGCGCTGCGTCTCGACCCCGAATGGCCGGCCGCCAAAGGCCGGCGCGCGGGCCTTGAGGGCCTCCCACAGCGGCGCGACCTGCGAGTAGGGCAAATGGATTTCAAACGCGCTTTCGCCAACGAAGCCAACCCGCATGACCCGCGCCGCCACGCCCAGCACCCTGCCCTCGCGGACTTCGGGAAACGGGAAAGCGGCCGCGGACAGGTCAATTTCGGTGAGTTCCTGTAAGAGCTCGCGCGCTCTGGGTCCCGCCACGTTGACCGCTGCCCAATGGCGCGTGAGGTCAATAACGTTGACGTCGAGTTCGGCCAGGGCGGCGAGCTGGTTCATTTCGCGCACGGTCGCGACGACGTGGCCGGTGCCGGCGGTGACGTAGTAGTGGTTGGGCCCGAGGCGCGCGGCGATGCCGTCGTCGACAATGATGCCGCGCTGATCGAGCGCCATCACCACGCGGGTAACGCCGACCGGCGCCTTTGAGAGCCGCGAGGTGTAAACCAGATCGAGCAGCGCCGCGGCGTCCGGCCCGAACACTTCAATTTTGCCGAGCGTCGAGACATCGATGAAGCCGACGCGCTCACGCACCGCTTTATGCTCTTCGAGGATCGCTGCGCCAGCGCCCTCGCTGCGGTAGTACTTCGGGCGACGCCACACGCCGACTTCCGTCCAGGTCGCCCCCAGCGCGTCGTGCGCGGCGGTGAGCGGCGTTTCGCAGTGCATGCGCCAGCGCGGCCCGCCCAGCACGCCCATCGGCACCGGGTGATAAAACGGCCGGGGCGTGGTGTGGCCAACGACGCCCACCGCTTGCCCGAGGTGGCTGGCCAGAAAGCGCGCGGCGTTGACGTTGGAATGCTTGCCCTGACTGGGCCCCATCCCGTTGGTGGTGTAGCGCTTCATCAACTCAACGCCATCGAAACCTTCGCGAATGCTGGTGCGCAGGTCCTCGATCTGCAGGTCTTCGTCGAAATCGACAAAGTTTTTCCGACGTGGATGCTCCACCAGCGGCAGCGGATGCGACTGCGGCGCCGCCTCCGGCGCCGGCCGCGCGAGACTTGCCTCACTGCCGTCAAGAAAGGCCAGCGCTTCGGCCGCGGCGGCCGCGCCGTCGGCCTGGCGGGCTACCAGACTGAAGCGACCGTTCACGCGACCCGCGGCAAACACGCCCGAAGGTAATTTGGTCGGTCGTAGCTGGCCCAACGTCTCGTCAAATTCAAACTTTGTGCCGGCCTGCGCCAGCAACTGCGCCGCCGGCGCCCAGCCGACGCTCATTAACAGCCCGTCGCAGTTGATCTGCTGTCCCGGCGCATCGCCCGCCGCGCCCGCCGCGTTCAGCGTCACGCCGCCAAGTTCCCCGTTTACCGCATGGGCTGCCGCCACCTGCGTGCGGGGCAGGATCCGGATGCCGGCCGCTTCGGCACGCGCCGCGGAATCTCCACGGCTGGCGGGGTCGGCCAAATCGGCAATCGCCACAATGTTGATGCCCGCCGATTTAAGCGCGAGCGCCGCCTCATAGGCCTCTGCGTTGCCGGCCAGCACCACCGCGTCGCGACAGGGCGCCACGCCAAAGCAGGCGACCAGGCGTCGCGCGGCCGAAGCCATCATCACGCCCGGCAGGTCGTTGTAGTGGAACACCGCCGGCTGTTCGATCGCCCCGGTGGCGATGATGACCGCGCGGGCGCAGACGATACTCATGCGCTCGGCTTCGATTACCGGCACCGTGCCGTCGGCGTAATAGCCGGCCGCGTAGGCGCCGGTGATCAGCGTGACCCCGGCGGCGGCGCGCAACTCGGCCAGCGTGCGGTCGCGCCACGCGGTCGGCACGGGCGAGGTCTGGGCGAGATTGAGGCTGCCCCCGGCACGCGCGTGTTCATCGACCACGACCACCCGCTTGCCGGCTGCTGCCAGCGCCTGCGCGGCGGCGAGCCCCGAGGGGCCGGTACCAATGACCAGCGCGTCGCAGACCAGTCGGCGCGTGGTGCCGCGGGTGGTCGGAAAATCGGTGTTGATTCTGCCCAGCCCGCTCAGGCTGCGGATCAGGCGCTCCCAGAACGGAAAGCTCGCGGCCGGCCGGTAGAAGGCCTTGTAGTAGAAGCCGGTCGGCAGAAAGGCGGCGAGTTTCTCGATAAAGCGCGCCTTGTCACGCGCCAGTCCGCCGAAGGTATTGACCGCCTTGTAATGCTCGCCGGCCACCAGCGGCTCGACGTCGCCGCGAATATTGATGCGCGTAGCCGTTTCCAGCAGCACGTTGACGTCATGGTTGGCAAAGGACAACACGCCGCGCGGGCGGTGGTACTTGAAGCTGCGGCCGAGCACGCGGGTGCCGGCCGCCAGCAGCGCGCTGCTGATGGTGTCGCCGGCGAAGCCGCGATAGGCGCTGCCTTCAAACGAAAAGGCAACTTCCTGTGCGCGGTCGATCCACTCGCCGTCCTGGGGCGGCAGTCTAAACGCGCTCATCGGGGCTCACTTTCGTTGCAAGTTCGATGCTGTGGACGAAGTCGGTGGCCGTGTCACGTTCAAACACAAACCACAGCCGGGACGGTTTGTGATACCACCACTCGCGCTTCACGCGCGCCGTCGCATCACCGAAGAACAGCGCTTCACGCGCGGCGTCGCCGTCTTCCATCAGCAAGATGCCGACCGAACCGCCGCTGCAGATGAACTCCGGCGCGGGACGGCGGCCAATCACGGGGCATTCAAAATGTTTCATGGTCGTCTAGTGCCCTACCGAGGCCGCGCCTTTTTCGCCCAGCATGGCGAGGCGCCGGAAACGCTCGGTGCCAAAGGCTTCAATTAAACGGTGGTTGGTGTCGTGCGCGACGGTGAAGGCCATGGTTTCGCCGCAGACGGGCGTGGCTTTGAAGCCCCAGGTGCCCCAACCGGCGTCGAGGTAAAAGCCGCCGACTTCAGTCTTGCCCATGACCGGCGCGAAGTCCGGCGTCATGTCGGCCATGCCGGCCCACTGCCGAACAATTTTGACGCCAGCGAGAAACGGAAAGAGATCCAGCATCTGGTCCGCCAGCGAGGTCACGAACTCCAGCGAAGACCGCGTGGAATGCAGTTCGGCCGGGTCGACCGAGGCGCCCATGACCAGTTCGCCACGCGCCGTCTGACTGACGTACACGTGGAGGCTGCCGGAAACAATGATGCTGTCGAGCCAGGCTTTCATGGGTTCGGACACGCAGGCCTGTAGCGGCACGATGTCGACCGGGCTCTTCAGCCCGACCATTTTCAGCACCGTTGGCGTTGAACCGGCTACCGCCGACACCACTTTGCCCGTCGCAATCCGGCCCTTGCTGGTATTGACCGCAACCACGCGCCCGGCGCTGACTTCGACGCCCGTGACGGCGGTGTGCTGGAAGATGTCGACGCCCAGTTGTGACGCGCGGCGGGCATAGCCCCAGGCCACCGCGTCGTGGCGGGCGATGGAACCCGGCGCGTGGTAGAGCGCGCCCAGAATGGGATGGTTGCCGCCGCACTGGAGATCAATTTGCGGGCAGGCCTTTTTCACATCCGCCGCCGAAACCAGTTCGCTGTTCACGCCGTAATGCTTGTTGACCTCGGCCCGCCAGCGCATGGTCCTCAGCGTGGCTTCGGAGTGGGCCAGCGTGAAATGCCCGCGGTTGGAATAGAACAGATTCAGGTCGAGCCGGTCGGACAGGCTCTCGAACAACTCCACGCTGCGCTTGTAGAACAGCACGCCTTCGGGCGTCAGGTAGTTGGAGCGGATGATGGTCGTATTGCGGCCGGTATTGCCGCCGCCGAGATAACCCCGCTCGATGACGGCGACGCGTTTGATGCCGTGTTCGGCCGCGAGGTGGTAGGCGCAGGCCAGACCGTGGCCACCACCGCCGATGATGACCACGTCGTAGCTGTCACGCGGGGCATCGGGCGTGTTGAAGAACCGCGGTTCAGCGTACTGCGGGTTGAGCGCGTATTTGAGGAGGCGTAGCGACATGGGTGCATTATATGAAACTAAGTTGCTTTTAATGCAACCCCGCAGACACGAAAAAATCACCATTTCGCGAGGGCGCGGCAATGAAGCGGAACAGCGAGGGGATTTAGTCGTCGGACGCCTGCCGCGTACAAGCCCCGGAGGCTGAGCTTCGCGCGAAAACGCGCTGGTACGCGGCAGGCACCCGCCGTAGGTTGGCCCGGCACGCCGACACGGCGCGGGGTGAGTTAGCAGCGCTTTTGCAAAGCTGAGGCCAACCGCGCTGATTCGCGAAAAATGCTGGTTTTGCGGGCCGCCGGGCGCGCGGCCCAAGCGTCAAGCAGCCTGCGCCGACCACTGGCGGATTCATTCTGGCGCGCGCCGCACCAGCGCCGCGCACCGCTCACAGGCCGCAGGCCGCTCGCCAGTTGCGGTAGAGGTGATGCGCCCACTGGTTGAACGCCGGGACACAGGCTGCCGCCTCACGCTCCAGCGTAATCGCGCCCTCGGGGCCCAGATGCTGTTCGAGCGCCGCGCGGTATTCCGGAATGGCACGCCACTGCGGCACCGTCTCGTCGGTGATCTCCAGATGAAACTGCATCGAGAAAGCGCGCTCGCCGACGCTCATGGCCTGCACCGCGCAGCGCGGTGAATGCATCAAGGCCCGGCCGCCCGGCGGCAGGCGCTGCACTTCAGCCCCGTGCCACTGCAGGACCTGAAGCGTCGACGGCATGCCCGCAAGAAACGGGCTGGGCGCGTCCGCGTCGCAGCGTTCCACCGGCATGATCCCGACTTCGCCCAGCGCCGCCGGTCCCACCTCGCCGCCCAGCGCGGCCGCCAGCAGCTGATGGCCGAGACAAAAGCCGAGAAACGGCAGCTGCCGCGTTACCACCGCCTCCCGGATCGCCGCCTGTTCCGGGATTAACCACGGGTGGCTGTCCGTCTGCCAAACGTCCATCGGCCCGCCCATGACCCACAGCGCGGCCACCCCATCCAGCGACGGCACAAGGTCACCGGCGTCGAGTTCCACCGGCACGTAGTCAAAGCCATCAGCGGCCAGAAAGTCGCGGAACACGCCGGGGTGCTCGACGTCGAGATGCTGAAACACGAGGATTGTTTTGCGCTTGGCGGACATCGAGACCTCCGGATGACGTGCTGGGGCTGGTGATTGAGCGCCGGGGCGCCCGCTGGCAGGATGCAGGCCACATGGCGTTGGCAGCAAGCACTCGGGAGTTAGCGATGGATCTGAAACGACACGGGGTCTTTTTGTTCAACGAAGGCATGGCCGCCAGCGCCTTGAAACAGCACGTCCAGCGCATCGAGCAGCTGGGCTATGGCGCGGTGTGGTTTCCCGAAGCCATCGGCCGGGAACCCTTCGCCACCGCAGCGTTCATCCTCAATCACACCGACACCCTGATCGCTGCCACCGGCATTCTTAACATCTATGGCCGCGACCCCACGGTAACCGCGATGGGGCAGCAGACGCTGGCCGAAATGTCCGGCGGGCGCTTTCTACTCGGTCTTGGCGTCTCGCACAGTTTTTTTGTCGAGGCGCGCGGCCACACCTACGGCAAGCCGCTGGGCGCGATGCGTAGCTATCTGGCCGCGCTCCGGCAGTGCCATACCGGGATCTCCATTACCCGCAATCTCGCGGTGGACGGCTTTGCGCCGCAGCCGGTCGGGCGCGGCAAGCTGGGCGCGATCTTGACGGAGGTGGGCGAGTTGCCGGTGGTGCTGGCCGCGCTGGGGCCAAAGATGAACGCACTGGCGGCGGAGTTGACGCAGGGCTCTCACCCTTACAACACCACGCCCGAACATACCCGACGCTGCCGCGAGATCCTGGGCCCAGACGCCCTGCTCTGCCCGATGCAGCGGGTCTGCCTGACCACCGATGCGCGCAAGGCGCGGCAGGTCGGGCGGCAAATTATCGCGATGTATCTGGGCCTGCCCAACTATCGCAACATGCTGCTCGACTGCGGCTACAGCGAGCTCGACTTTGAGGACGGCGGCAGCGACCGACTGATCGACCAGCTGCTCGGCTGGGGCGATGAAACCGCGATTCGGGGCTACGTGCAGGCGCATCTCGACGCCGGCGCCACCCATGTCTGCGTCCAGCCGATCGATGTGGACCATCCCAACCGCCCGGGCATGGCGGCGCTGGAAGTGCTCGCCGACTAAGCTAGCCGGGTCCGGTCTGCGCGAAGCCCTCGCCGAACGTGCCGGTCGCGCGCGGCCGCCCGCCGGGGCCGTCGACACCCCGCGTCACTTCCGCCAGCACTTCACGGTAGCCACCACACAGCGCCATCCGCGGGCCAAGGCCGTTGGCCAGCAGCATGGCGTGCAGCGCCGGCAGGCGATAACACGGCACCCACATCAGCAGGTGATGCTCGAGGTGATAGTTCACCCAGTACGGCGCGATGAACGCGCGCTCCAGCCAGTTCGCCCGCACCGACCGCGCGTTGCGCAGGGGATCGTTGCCATCGGGCACGGCCGCGTGCTCGGCGATGTTCCGCACGCGAAGCACCAGCTGCTGCCAGGTCAGCAAAGGCAGCAGCCAAAGCAAGGGCCAGGCATACCAGCCGACCGCCTGTGTCAGCAGGATAGCCAGCGCCAGATTGACCAGACATTGCGGCCCCAGCGCCTGCCAGAAATGCGCGAGGCGCCGCGACCAGGCCCAATCTGCGGCGCCCAGCGCGGCGGTGAACTGCGCGCGACGCTGCGCGTAGCCGGTCAGCCCGAGCAGATCTCGTCGCAGCTTGCGCCACAGGCTGGCGCGGGAAATCGGGTAGTGTCCGGTGAGGATCAAGTCAGGATCGGCCGGCTGCATGGTATGGGCGTGATGCCGCAGGTGATAGCGCCGATAGGCATCCGCATCGGCCAGCGTTGGCCAGGCGCAGCCGAGCTGGCACAGCAGGCGATTAAGCCAGACGCGCTTGGCCAGCATGCCGTGTGCGCCGTCGTGCATGAGGATGAGCAGCCCGAGCTGCCGGCTGCCGATGACCGGGATCGCGATAAGCCAGCTGAGCGGATGCGGAAAGGCCGCAACCAGCGCCATCGCCAGCGCGATCACAAGCCAGGCATGCGCGACCAGCGCAAGGCCGCGCCAGTCGGAGCGCTCGCGCAAGACGGCGATTTGTTCAGGCCTGAGCAGTTGCCCGGCGGCGGGCGCGGTCTTCACGCGCGCATCCCCAGCCAGCGCGCAATGCCGTCTGGCGCCGCCTGCCACCAGCCAATTTTTGCCCACTCAAGTCGCACCATGATCGCCTCGTCTTTGAACATCGGGACAGTGGCGTATTGCGGATATTTGAGCGTCAGCGCCGCCACCGCCGCAGCCCAGTCCGCATGGTCGTCGCGAACAATTTCGGCCATGCAGGACAGCCGCAGCCACCATAGCGCAGACCAGTCTTCTTCGTAGTGATCGAACAGCAGCATCACGCGCGGCGCGCGTTCCAGCCGGGCCAGCCGCGACAGGCCGGCGCCGCTGCGCTTCGGCTTGCCGTCAATCGGAAACCACAGGGCTCCTGTCGCGCGCGCAATGACTACCGGCAAGGCCTCGGGCTGGTCGTCGTGATCGCGCAGCGCGAGGCGTGCGACCGGCATCCGGTCCAGCACGCCGTGCAGCAGCTCCTCGGCCAGCGCGGGCATCGCGGTTACAGCGCGATTTCGCGCTCTTTGGTAATCACAAAATCAAGCGGCTCAACCACGAAGTTGTGCTCGTCGTCGCGCGTCACCTGATACTCGGGCATGGTCGCGGAATCCCGCATCGCGGCGGTGCCGGTGAACCAGGTCAGCGCCACACCGTCCAGATCCGGTTCGCTACCGTTGCGGTAGGCGGCCAGCCGCGTGTGGCTTTGCACGTAGCGCAACACCTGCGGAATCGAGCCACCCAAGGGCCCGTGCACCACTTCCCAGTGCCGATGAAACGCTTCCGGGCTGAGGTCCGGCCGGCGCAGCACCAGCTCGATGTTCTTGACCCCGTCCGGCGGGATGGGTCCGTCCTTGATCACCACATCTTCGGTGACGATTTCGCGCCGCGTGGCCGGGTCGATGAAATTGGCCTCGTCGGCCAGCACCGCGCGCAACTGCGGGCTCGCTGCCACCACGCGCAGCGCGTTGGTGTCGTCAAACCAAAGTTCGGCCATGCCATCGATCGCCGGCGTGCGATTGCGATAGCCGGAGGCCAGCGTCTGCGACTGCACGTAACGTCGCAGTCCCGGCAAGGCCGCTACCAGTCGCGCATGCGGCCCCTGCCAGTGCGCGCCGAAGTCTTCCAGCGTCATCCCCGCCTTGCGGCAAAACACCACCACCAGTTTGATCATTCGGGGCTCCTTACAGCGAATTGGCCAAGGCGTCGCGAAAATCCGGATGCGCGATGGCGATCAGCGCGTCGGCACGCGCGAAGAGGTCTTTGCCTTTCAGATGCGCCACGCCGAACTCGGTCACGACGCAATCCACCGCGAAGCGCGGCGTGGTGACCGGCGCGCCGGCGGCCAGCCGCGCCACGATTTTGGAATGCTTGCCGTCGTCAGTGGTCGAGGGCAGCGCGATGATCGACACCCCGCCCGCGGACTGCGCGGCGGCCTCCACATAGTCCATGCTGCCACCGACGCCGCTGATCTGCAGCGCGCCCAGCGTCTCGCCGTTGCTCTGCCCCTGCAGGTCGATTTCCACCGCCGAATTGATGGAGACAAAGCGCGGCAGCGCGGCCATCAGGGCCACGTTGTGGGTCACGCGCATGCGCGCCATTTCAATCGTCGGCGTCGCGCCACAGAAATCGTAAAAGTCCTGTTCGCCGGCCAGCTCGCCGACGGTGACCTTGGGCGTGTGCCGTGCCTTATCGAGAAAACGCTGCAGACCGCCGGTCAGCAGACCCGAAAACAGGTTGATGCCGTTCAAGTCCGCCAGTCTGGGCAGCACGCGGTCCGGCACGGCCCCGATGCCCAGTTGGACCCAGGCCTGATCGGGGACCAGCCCCAGCACGTGTTCCAGAATTTGATGGTCGCGCGGCTGGGCGTCGGGCGTGCGGTAGTTGCACAGGGCACTTGTCGACTCGGTTGCCAACGTGACCTTGGACAGCGGCAGACGACTGTCGCCGGCCGTGACCGGCATATGCGGATTCATTTCTGCGATGACCAGGCTGGCGCTGTCGATGAAATCGAGAAACGGTCCCACGCTGATCCCAAGGCTCAAGTCGCCCTCGGCGGTCGGCAGCGAAGTCTGGACCACCACTACGTCGGGCTTGATCGGTCCATCGCGGTGAATCACGCGATTGAGGTCGGCCAGTCGCAGCGGCACGAAGCCGAGCTTGCGACGATCGTTTTCACCAAACAGCTTGCGCAAGCGTGCCGAGGCCTGCCAGGTCACGAAGCGGAAGTGATCGCCAAGCCCGCGCTCCAGATAGCCGTACTGGCCAAAACTGAAGCCACTCATGACGGTGAGGGCGCGGAATCGATCGACGCCGGCACTGAAGGCGGCATAGAACTCGCGCGGCTCAGCGCAACCGCCGGGGAAAATAACGGTGGCGCCGTCGGGAATAGCCGCCACGGCCGCGGTGGCAGCAACGGTTTTCATGGCGCGATACCCACGGACCGGATGACGAATAAACAGACGGCAAGCATGGCGCTGAACCCCGGCGACAGATCATGAAAAGGGCTTGGACGATAACCGAAAAGTCCTCGCCCCGGCTATTCGCGGCCGGGCCGCAGGGCTAGACTCGGCAGAAGCCTTTAGCCGCACGCCATCATGCTGAATCGACGGTCCTTCGCCCTTGGTCTGCTCCTGCTGACGCTGGGGGTTGCCGCGCCCTGCGCCGGGCCGGATCTGAGCGGTCAGTGGCAGCTGCTGAAAAAAGAAAGCGATGACCCGGAGAAAGCCTTGAAGGGCTTGGGCATCGTGCGCCGATCGCCACATCTTTACCCGCCCGACGCCGCGCGCAATCCGCGCGACTCCACCGAAGCGCGCTACTTCGCGCAGCAGGAACTGCTGAAAGCCAAACGCGCGGCGAATGCGAGTGCCGACGTGGGCTTGATCGGCAACCTGCTGGGCGCCGAACTTATGCAAATCACCGACAAGGGCGCGACGGTCGAGATAAACCTTGACGCCGCCCTGCGGCGGACGCTGAAACCCGCTGAAGGCGGCCCCGTCTATTCGGCCAAGGGGGCGGAATACACGCGCGACCCGCTGGGCGATTCCTTGTCGTGGCGACAGGACGGCATCCTGCAGGTCGAGACCATTCTGGTCCCGCGCGGGAAGATGCTGGAAAGCTATCGCCTGGACAGCAGCGCACAGCGCCTGGTGGTCGACATCACCATCGATAACCCGGACTGGATTATCCCGGCCAAGATTCGCCGGGTGTTTGGGCCCGCCAGCGCGCGCTGACGGGCCGCAGGGCCTACTGCTTCGCCTTTTCCTGCTCGCGCAGTTCGCGCCGGATGATCTTGCCGGTGGTGGTCATGGGCAGCGCCTCTACGAATTCGATCAGCCGCGGCACTTCATGCCGCGCCAGCCGATTGCGCACCGAATCCCGCAGTTCCTCGGCCAGCGCGTCGGAGCCCGTGTAGCCGGGCGCGAGAATCAGGAAGGCCTTGATGATTTCGGTGCGTACCGGATCGGGCACGCCGATGGCCGCCGCCATGCGAACCGCCGGATGCTTCAACAGCGCGTCCTCAATTTCACTCGGCCCAATCCGGTAGCCGGCGCTGGTGATGACGTCATCCGCCCGGCCGTGGAACCAGAAGTAGCCGTCCTCGTCCATCTGCCCTAAATCGCCGGTAATCAGCCACTCGCCGATAAACTTCTCGCGGGTCGCGTCCGGCCGGTTGAGGTATTCGCGAAACATCACCGGGTGCGGCCGCTTGCAGGCGATATGGCCCATCGTGCCCGGCGGTACTTCCTGTCCGTCGTCGTTGATGATGGCAACAATCGAGCCCGGCGTCGGCTTGCCCAGCGAACCGGGTTTAATCGGAAAGATGTTGCCGTTATTGCCCAGAATGACGTTGCACTCGGTCTGGCCGAAGCCTTCGTTCACCTTAATTTTCAGTTCGCGGTCGACCCACTCGAAAAGCTCCTTGCCCACCGCTTCACCGCCGGAAAGCACGGCGCGCAGCGAAAGCTGGTAGCGGGAGAGCGCATCCGGCACGCCGCGCATCAGTTTCAGCATGGTCGGGGTGAGCAGCGAGAGCGTGACCTTGTGCCGCTCGAGGATCTGATAGGCATATTCCGGGTCGAAGCCCTTCATGGCCGTCGCGACCACCGTGCAACCGTGGAACCAGCCAGGCATCAGCACGTCGAGCAGACCGGCCATCCAGGCCCAGTCGGCCTGCGACCACAGCACGTCGTTGGGCTGCGGGAAAAAGTCGTAGATGAACTCCAGCGGCGGCATATGCCCCAGCACCATGCGGTGCGGTTGGACCGAGCCTTTGGGGTTGCCGGTGGTGCCAGAGGTGTAGCTGATCCAGGCCGTTTCCTCGGCCGCGGTATCGACGTTCTCGAACGCATCGGACGCGCCGTTGACGGCGTCCCAGAAATTGATAGCCCCGTCCGGGGTGCCGTCGATGACCATGACGTGCTGCACGCTGGGGCATTCGGCGCGCAGGCCGTTGACCTTCTCGTAGTTGGCCATGTCGGTGATGACCACGCGGGTCTGCGCATTATTGAAGCGGTACGCGATGGCGTCCGCGCCAAACAGCACCGAGCAGGGTCCCGAGACCAGACCGGCCTTCCAGCAGGCCACATGACCGATGGCGCATTCCGGATTCTGCGCCAGCAACAGCGTGACCCGGTCGCCGCGACTCAGACCCAGCCCGACCAGCACGTTTGCCAACCGGTTGGCGTGGCGCTGGATGTCGCGAAAGGTGTAGCGGTGGACCTGCCTGGCGTCGTCCTCATAAATCAGCGCCACCCGCGATTCGTCGCTGGCCCAGCGGTCGCATACATCGTTGGCGATGTTGTAGCGCTCGGGAATCTGCCAGGCGAAATGGCGGCAGATTTCCTCGTAGGTGTCGTAACGTTTCAGCAACGCGGTCATGAGCGGTTCCTCTGCAAAAGCGGCCAGTCGGGAATTTTTCCCGGTTTATGACCCATTCCCCAAGGGTGGCGCAACTGGCTACACTCCGGGTGGGATGAAAAAAATCCATACCGCAGTGTATGGAAAAACAAAAAGCAGAATCCAGCCAACAGGCCGGGAGGGTAGACCGCATGTCAGGCAAACTCGAAGGCAAAGTGATCATCGTAACCGGCGGCAGCACTGGCATCGGCTACGCCGCCGCCCGTCGCTGCGTGGCCGAAGGCGCTGCCGTTCTGATTGCCGACATCAACGAGGCGGCCGGCAACCAAGCCGCCGCCGAACTCAGCGCCAACGGCGGTCGGGCGCATTTCCTGCTGACTGATGTCACCAGCGCGGCGGCGGTCGAGGCTTCGGTCAAGACCGCCGTCAGCCGCTACGGCCGGCTCGACGGCGCCTTCAACAACGCCGGGATCGACGGCGGCTTCACCAACACCGTGAAGATGACCGAAGAGGCCTTCGACCGCACGATTGCGGTGAACCTCAAAGGCGTGTGGCTGTGCATGAAGTACCAGATCGAGCAGTTTCTCGCCCAGGGCAGCGGGGGCGCGATCGTCAACACGGCGTCGGTGGCGGGTCTGGTGGGCACCCGTGGCGGCGTTGCCTACTGCGCCTCCAAGCATGGCGTGGTCGGCATGACCAAATGCGCCGCGCTCGATTTCTCGAAGAAGAAAATACGCGTCAATGCGGTGTGCCCGGGCATAATCAAGACTCCGATGCTGGAGCATATGGCGGAGCTGACCGGCACCAGCCTCGAGACCTACGCAGCGCAGGAACCGGTTGGGCGTCTCGGCGAGCCGCGGGAGATTGGCGACACCGTGGCGTTTCTGCTGTCGGAAGACGCATCCTTTATTACCGGCGTGGCGCTGCCGGTCGACGGTGGCTGGACGGCGCTCTAAAACACCACCAAAACGCTGCGGCAGGATGCCATGAAGCGCATGGAAACCACCCCGGACACGCCACTCGAACAGGTCTTCGCCCGCGCGATCCTGCGGCATCGCCGGGCGGTCATTGCACTGGCCCTGTTTCTGGTGGGCTGCTGCGCTACCGGCGCCTTGCAGCTCAAGCTGACCAACAGCTACCGGGTGTTCTTCAGTCCAGACAACCCCGAACTGCTTGCTTTCGACGCCGCCCAGCACATGTTTTCCCGCCACGACAACGTCATGTTCGTGGTGGAACCCGCTGACCATGACGTTTTCACCCGCGACAACCTCGCGGCGGTGGCCGCGCTGACCGAGCGGGCCTGGCAGTTGCCCTTCGCCAGCCGCGTCGACTCGGTGACCAACTTCCAGCACACCGAGGCGGATGGCGACGAACTGACGGTGCGCGACCTGGTTGGCGACCCGCGTGAACTCGACCCCGCAGCCCTCCAGCAAATTCGCCACACGGCGCTGGCCGAACCCGTGCTGGCGGGTAACCTGGTCGCGCGCGACGGCGGCACGACGGCGGTCAATACCGTCATCCTCTTACCGGGTAAAGACGAACAGCACGAAGTGCCCTCGGTGGTGACGGCGGCGCGCGAACTGGCGCGCAGCATCGAGCAGCAGTTCCCCGGCGTCCGAATCCACCTCACCGGGGTTCTGGTGATGGACAACGCCTTCGCCGAAGCCTCCATGCACGACGCCCAGACGCTGGTTGCGGCAAGTTTTGCGCTGATGCTGACGCTGGCCGGTCTGTTGATGGGCGGGCCGGTCGCCGGCATTGGCACCGCGCTGGTGGTGGGGCTTGCCATTGCCGCCGCCATGGGGCTTGCCGGCTATCTGGGCTACCCCGTCTCGCCGCCCATTTCGGCCGCACCGGTCATCATTTTGACGGTGGCCATCGCCAACTGCGTGCACGTGCTGGAGAGTTTTCTTGAGCACTGGAGCGAACAACCGGACCGCGAGGCGGCGATCGTCTACGCCGTCAGCAGCAACCTGAAACCCATTTTCCTCGCCAGCCTGACCACGGTGGTCGGCTTTCTCAGTTTCAACTTCTCGGATGTGCCGCCGTTCCGGCAGCTGGGCAATATCGTTGCGTTTGGCGACATTGCCTCGTATCTGCTGGCGGTCACGCTGTTGCCGGCGCTGCTGGCGGTGGCGCCGCTGCGCCGCCCCACGGCGCGTCCGCAGCGGGTCGCGGTCTTTGCGCGGCTGGCCGATCTGGTGATCCGGCACCGGCGGGCGCTGCTGGTAGGCGGCCTGGTGCTGATCGTCGGCATCACCGCCAACATCCCACGCAACCGCCTGAACGACGTCTTCCTGCACTACTTCGACCAGACCATTCCGTTCCGCGCGGACTCCGACTACACCATCGAGCACCTGACCGGGCTGTATCACCTGCAGTTCACCCTGCGCGCGAAAGACGCGGGCGGCATCAGCGAACCCGCCTTTCTGCAGTCGACCGAAGCGTTCACCCGCTGGCTGCGCGAGCAGCCTGAAGTCGTTCATGTGAACGCCTTCGTCGACACCATGAAGCGCCTGAACCAGAACATGCACGGGGACGATGCCGCGCAGTACGCCCTGCCCGCCTCGCGGGAACTGGCCGCGCAATATCTGCTGCTTTACGAAATGTCCCTGCCCTTCGGGCTCGATTTGAACAACCAGATCAACGTCGACAAGTCTGCGCTCCGTATCAACCTCGCCTTGCGCACCCTGTCGAGCGCAGAAGCCATCAGCTTCAACGACCGGGCCGAACAGTGGGTGAAAGACCACGCGCCGGGCATCGCGAGCGCCAAGGGCACCGGCACCATCATGATGTTTTCCCACATCGGGCAGAAAAATATCCGCAGCATGCTGATTGGCACGGCAGTAGCGCTGGCGCTGATCTCAGGCCTGCTGCTGTTCATGCTGCGCTCGGTGAAACTGGGCCTGATCAGCCTCGCGCCCAATCTGCTACCGCCGGCCCTGGGCTTTGGGCTGTGGGGGCTGATGAGCGGCGAAGTCACGCTGGCGCTGTCGGTCGTCGCCAGCATGACGCTTGGCATCATCATCGACGACACCGTGCATTTTCTGGTCAAGTACCAGCGCGCCCGGCGCGAACTGCCCCCGGAAGCGGCGGTGCGCGCGGCCTACACGGCGGTCGGCCCGGCCATGTTCTTTACCTCCATCATCCTCATTGCCGGCTTTCTGGTGCTCTCGTTCTCGCACTTCACGCTGAATGCCGGGATGGGTCTGCTGACCGCCATCGTGATTGCCTTCGCGCTTGTGTTGGACCTGCTGGTGCTGTCTCCCCTGCTGCTCTTGTTTGAGGAAAACGCCGATGCGTCTGCTGCTGGTCCTGCTGACCGCCCTGCTGCTACCGACTAAGGCCGCGCTGGCCGACGAGGCCGCCGAGCGCGGCCTGGCCATTGCAACCGAGGCCGACCAGCGGGATCTGGGCTGGCGGGACAGCAGCGCCAGCATGACCATGACGCTGCGGAATGCGGCCGGCGAAGAAAGCACCCGCGAACTGCGGGTGAAAGTGCTCGAAGTGTCCGGCGATGGCGACAAAAGCCTGACCCGCTTCGACTCGCCCCGCGACATCGCCGGCACCGGTTTCCTCAGCTACACCCATGCGCTGAAGCCAGACGATCAGTGGCTGTACCTGCCCGCCTTAAAACGGGTCAAACGCATTGCCTCGGCCAACAAGTCCGGCCCCTTCATGGGCAGCGAGTTTGCCTACGAAGACCTCACCTCCAGCGAAATCCAGAAATACAGCTATCGCCTGCTGGGCGAAGAAAGCCTCGACGGGCGCGAGGCTTTCATGCTCGAGGAAACGCCGGCCTATGAGCACTCGGGCTACACGCGGCGGGTGGTGTGGCTGGACAAGACCATGTACCAGCCGCTGAAGGTCGAGTTCTACGACCGCAAGAACGCGCTGCTGAAAACCCTGCTGGCGAGTGACTACACGCAGTACCTGGATCGGTACTGGCGCGCTGGTCGCATGTACATGACCAACCACCAGAACGGCAAGGAAACCGAACTGCGCTGGCGCGACTATCAGTTCCGGCAGGGGCTGAGCGACCGCGATTTCGACCAGAACACCTTAAAGCGCTGAGGCGCCCGGCGCGGCGGCTCAAACGCCCGGCCCGCGCCGCGACTGCTGCCGCAGCGCGGGCGCTGGTTCAGCGCCGGTAGTGGGCGATGTAATCAGGCATCGGCACGTCTTCGGTCTGCTTGGGGTCGCGTTCCGGCGCTTGCGGCACGACCGGGAGCGGAATCACCCCGGCCCAGACCGGCAAGGCCAGATCTTCTTCATCGTCGCCGGGCGGCCCCTGCCTGATCTTGGCCGATGCGGATTCAATCTCCAGCGCGATGACGGTCGTGACCTTGATCTCCTTCGCGTTCGGCTGGCGGGCCTCAGCCCAGCGGCCGCGGGCGATGTGTTCGGTCAGGCGTTCCATCGCCGCCAGTTTGTGCGCCGGGTCTTCAATGGTGGCGCCACGGCAAAAGAGCACCGCCGATCGGTAGTTCATCGAGTGATTGAACACCGTGCGCGCCATTACCAGACCATCGAGCAGGGTCACCGTCACACACACCGGATTACCGGCGTTGATGTGCTCCAGCATCCGCCCGCCTTTCAGGCCGTGGATCAGCAGTTCGTCGCCCATGCGGGCGTGGATGGTGGGGATCACGTAGGGCTGACCGTCGATCGCGAAGCCCACGTGGCAAATCAAGGCCTCATCGAGGATGGGGTAAATCGTGTCCCGATCGTATTTGCCACGCTTGGCATATCGGCGCACTTCATTGCGCCCGGTCAGTTCAAAGTCACTCATCGGTATTTCCTCATGCCAGGGCCGCGCCCCGTAGCGGGATTCTAAGCGCCCGCTCGCGCGCGACACCATCGTCATCCCGCGGATTGACCGTCAGGACAGGCATCCGCAGAATCCGGGGGCTAAATCCTATTTTTTTTCGGGGAGCACGCCGTGACGGAAGTTGTCCGCACTGCCATGCGCGGCCACGCGCTGGAAATCACCATCAATCGCCCCGACCGGCGCAATTCGATCAACGAAGAGGTCTGCGCCAGCATCGCGGCGGCGATTGAAGCCGCCGAAAACAACGCGGACGTCCGCGCCATCGTGCTGACCGGCGCGGGCGAGGCGGCGTTTTGCGCGGGCGGCGACCTTAAGCCCAACGCCGACGGCGCGCCCTTTACCATGGAACCAGCCGAGCCCAATCATTTTGTGGTGAAGCTGTTCCGCCGCATGCAGCAGTGCCGCCTGCCGATCGTGGCGCGGGTCAACGGCGCGGCCATGGCCGGAGGACTGGGCCTGGTCTGCGCCTGCGACTTCGCGATTGCCGGCGAGCACGTGCGTTTCGGCGTACCGGAAACCCGCATCGGCCTGTTCCCGATGATGATCCTGCCCTACATGATGCGCGTCATCCCGCGCCGCAAGCTGATGGAAATGTGCATCACGGGCGAGCTCATCAACGCCGAGGAGGCGCTGGCCATCGGCATCCTGAACTACGTGGTGCCGGCGGCCGAACTCGACGCCAAGCTCGACTGGCTGCTCGGCCGAATCTGCGACAAGTCCCCCACCGCTATCCGCATCGGCAAGCAGGTCTTCCACGCGATTGAAGACATGACGCTCGACCAGTCCTTTGAACTGACCCAGGTGATGCTGCCGGTGATGGCGATGTCGGAAGACGCGAAGGAAGGCTTCGCCGCCTTCAACCAGAAGCGCAGCCCCAACTGGACCGGCAAATGAGCGAGCTTCGCGCGGTCCGCATCGGCTGCGGCGCCGGCTTCTGGGGCGACAGCGCCGAGGGCCCCGCGCAGCTGGTGCGCGCGGGCGGCATCGACTATCTGGTGATGGACTATCTGGCCGAAATCACCATGTCGCTGCTGGCGCGCGCCAAGGCCAAGCGGCCGGACAGCGGCTACGCCACCGACTTCGTCACCGCCGTGATGAAACCCCTGCTGCCGGCGCTCGCCGAGCAGGGCATCAAGGTGGTGACCAACGCCGGCGGCGTGAATGCCCCGGCCTGCAAGGCGGCGCTCGAAGCGCTGATCAAGGACGCCGGCCTCAGCTTGACGGTGGCCGCCGTGAGCGGCGACGACCTCCTCGCGCGGGCGGACGAACTGCGCGCCGCCGGCGTCAGCGAACTCGACAGCGGCGCCCCGCTGCCGGCCGCGCCCTGGAGCATCAACGCCTACCTGGGTGCGGCGCCCATCGCCGCCGCGCTCGCCGCGGGCGCAGACATCGTCGTGACCGGCCGCTGCGTCGACAGCGCGCTGGCGCTGGGCCCCTTGATGCATGAATTCAACTGGGCACCGCATGACTACGACCGGCTGGCGGCCGGCAGCCTGGTCGGACACCTCATTGAGTGCGGCACGCAGTGCACGGGCGGGCTCTTCACCGACTGGCAAGACGTGCCGGGCTGGGACGACATGGGCTTCCCGATTGCCGAGTGCTTCGCCGACGGCAGTTGCATCATCACCAAGCCGGCGGGCACCGGCGGACTGGTCAATGTGGCCACGGTGGCCGAACAGCTGGTCTACGAAATTGGCGACCCCGCGCGCTACCTCCTGCCCGACGTGAGCTGCGATTTTTCGGCCGTCACGCTGACCGATTTGGGCGCGCACCGGGTGCGGGTCAGCGGCGCGCGCGGGCGGCCGCCGACCACAACCTACAAGACCTCGGTGACCTACAAGGACGGCTATCGCGCCACCGCCACCATGATGATCGGCGGGCGCGAAGCCCGCGCCAAAGCCGAACGGGTCGCCGACGCCATCCTCACCCGCACGCGACGACTGTTTGCGGCACGGGGCTGGGCCGACTACCGGGAAATCTCGGTGGAAGTGCTGGGTTCGGAGGCGACTTACGGCCCGCACAGCCGTCACACCGACACCCGCGAAGTCATTCTGAAACTCGCGGTGGCGCACGCCGAGGAAGCGCCGCTGGAGCTGTTTGCCAAAGAGATTTTTCCGGCCGCCACCGCCACCGCGCAGGGCCTGACCGGCTTCGCCGGCGGGCGGCCCGGCGTGCAGCCGGTGGTGCGGCTGTATTCCTGTCTGGTCGAGAAGACGGGGCTGCCGATCACGGTGGAGGTCAACGCGCAAACGCTGGCCCTGCCCCCGCCGCTGCCGCAGGTCGCCGCCGACAGTCCGCTGCCGGCGGTGCCGGGCCCTGAACTTGCGGCCAGCCTGACCGACCCCGTGGTGCCGCTGTATCGGCTGGCGTATGCCCGCAGCGGCGACAAGGGCAACTCGGCCAACATCGGCCTGCTGGCGCGCCATCCGGATCTGCTGCCGCTGATTCGCGCACAGCTGGGCGCACCCGAGGTCGCAGTCTGGTTCGCCCACCTCGCCGACGGCCCGGTGACGCGCTATGAGTGGCCGGGCGTGCACGGATTTAACTTCGTGCTGCAACGGGCGCTGGGCGGCGGCGGCACGGGTTCGCTGCGTCACGACCCGCAGGGCAAGGCCTACGCCCAGCTATTGCTCGATTTTCCGATTCGCGTGCCCGCAGCGCTGCAGCCCTTGCTGAAAGCCGATGCCGGCGCGCCCCCTCGTTAGCGGAGCCTCTCCATGCTGAAGAACGTCCTGATTGCCAACCGCGGCGAAATTGCCTGCCGCATCATCCGTACGCTGCGGCGACTCGGGATCCAAAGCACGGCGGTGTATCACTTCGCCGACCGTGGCGCGCCGCATGTGGCGGCGGCTGACTATGCCGTTGAGTTGACGGCGGAGGTGCCCACCGCCGCCTATCTGGACGTTGCCCAACTGCTCGCCGCGGCCCGCAGCGCCGGCGCCGACGCCATCCATCCGGGCTATGGTTTTCTCGCCGAAAATGCCGGCTTTGCCGCCGCCGTCGAGGACGCCGGGCTGGTCTTCATCGGCCCGCAGCCGGAAGTGATCCGGCTGATGGGCGACAAAATCATTTCGCGCGAGTTTGCCGTTGCCCAGGGCGTGCCGGTGGCACCGAGCTGCAAGCAGGAAGGCAGTCTGGAAGACTTCGTGGCGGGCGCCACGGCGATCGGCTTTCCGCTGCTGATCAAAGCCGCTGCGGGCGGCGGCGGCAAAGGCATGAGCATTGTGCGCAGCGCCGACGAACTGCCGGCCCGCGCCGCCACCGCCAGCAGCGAGGCGCTGCGCTATTTCGCCGACGGCCGCGTTTATGCGGAGCGCTACGTGGAGCGGCCGCGTCACATCGAAGTGCAGGTCTTCGGCGATGGTCAGGGCCACGTGGTGCATCTTTTCGAGCGCGAATGCTCGGTGCAGCGCCGCTTCCAGAAAATCATCGAGGAATCTCCCGCGCCCAATCTGCCGGCCGAGCTGCGCGACCGGATCTGTACCGCGGCCGTACAGTTGGCCGCAGCGGCCAACTACCGCAATGCCGGCACGGTGGAGTTCATCCTGGCGCCGGACGGCGCGTTTTATTTCCTCGAGATGAACACCCGCCTGCAGGTGGAACACCCGGTAACCGAATGCGTCACCGGGCTCGATCTGGTGGAACTGCAGCTGCGGCTGGCCGGCGGCGAGCCTTTCTCCCTCGCGCAGTCCGACATTACCCAGACCGGCCACGCCTTCGAGTGCCGCCTGTGCGCCGAACAACCCGAACACGATTTCCGCCCGGCCACCGGGCGCGTGATGCGCCTGCGCGAACCGGCGGGCGAGGGGCTGCGCTTCGACGGCGGCCTGCGCGAAGGACTCGCGATTACCGCCGCGTTCGACTCCATGCTCGCCAAGCTCATCGCCCATGGTGGCGACCGGCAAGAATCGGCGGCCAGGATGCGCGATGCGCTGCAGGAACTGGTGCTGCTCGGGGTGGACCACAACGCCGACTATCTGGCGCGCATCTTCGCCCACCCGGCGTTTCTGGCCGGCCAGTTGCACACCGGCTTTGTGGTGGAACACGCCGCCGCGCTCGCCGCGCCGACGCTGGACCCCACGCAACGGGCCGCCGTGTTGATCGCCGCCGTGCTCGGCACTGACGAATTTCAGCGGCTCGCCTACGACTGTCCCGAACCGCACGCCTCCATTGGCCACTGGCGCAATTAGCCATCCCCCGCCCCCAACGCCGGAACGCATCTATGCCCAGCATTCTCACCCTCGACGGCGCGCCTGCCGAACTTGACGTCACCGCCCGCCGTCCGCTGCTCACCCTGCAGGTAGACGGTCAGGCCTACACCGTAGAAGAACTGCCGGCTGATGAAGACGGCGCGCGCACGCTGCTCATTAACGGCGTGCCCTACACCGTGTGGCGCACGCGCGAAGGCGACCGGGTGCATGTGAAACTCGACGACGCCTATTACTCGGTGGGCTATCAGGAAGCGGTGGTCGCGGCGGCCCAGGGCGGCAATGCCGGCAACGAAATCCGCGCCGACATGCCGGGCATGGTGGTTGAGGTGATGGCCACGCTGGAAGCCGAGGTCAATGCCGGCGATGCGCTGCTCGTCATCGAGTCGATGAAAATGCAGATCACCATCGCCGCGCCGCGCGCCGGGGTGGTGGAAAGCCTGCACGTTGAACGCAATGGTTCGTTTCAGAAAGGTGCGCTGCTGCTCAGCCTGCGCGCGCTTGCGGAGTAAGTCCGATGGCCCGTCTGTCCTCTTCGATCATCACCAGTTCGGCCGACTTCCGGCGCAACTACAGCGCCAGCAAGGCGCGCATCGCGGACTTCGAAGCCCGCCAGCGTGCGGCGCGCTTTGACCGTCCGGCGCGCGACGTCGAGCGGCTGGCCAAACAGGGCAAGCTCTTGCCGCGTCAGCGGCTGGAAGCCCTGCTCGATCCGGGCACGCCGTTTCTGGAGCTTTCCTCGCTGGCGGCCAATATGGCCTACGACGGCGAGTCGCCGGGCGCGAGCAGCATCACCGGCATTGGCGTGGTCAGCGGGCGCGAAGTCATGCTGCACGCCGACGACTCCAGCATCAAAGGCGGCGCGTGGTATCCGCATACCATCAAGAAAATCGTGCGCTGTCTGGACATCGCGCTGGAAAACCACCTGCCGGTGGTGCACCTCTGCGACAGCGCGGGCGGCTTCCTGCCGCTGCAGTCCGCACTCTTTCCCGACAAGCACATGGCGGGCCGCATCTTCCGCAACCAGTCGCTGTTGAGCCAGCAGGGCATCAAGCAGCTCGCGCTGGTGTTTGGTCATTGCACGGCGGGCGGGGCGTATATTCCGGCGCTGTCCGACTATGCGGTGATCGTGCGCGGCACGGGCGCGGTGTTTCTGGCAGGCCCGCCGCTGGTGAAGGCGGCGACGGGTGAAATCGTGACGGTGGACGATCTGGGCGGCTGCGATCTGCACACGCAGGTCAGCGGCTCCTGCGACTATCCCGCCGCCACCGAACAGGAAGCCATCGCCATTGGCCGCGAAATTGTCGCGCAGTGGGATCGCCCGGCGAAGTGGCCGGCGCAGCGCGACGCGGTGGAAGCGCCCTACTACGACCCGGACGAACTCCACGGCATCATCCCGGACGACATCAAGCGCGGCTTCGATATGCGCGAAGTCATCGCGCGCCTGGTCGACGGCAGCCGCTTCCACGAATACCAGCCGGCCTACGGCACCACGCTGGTCTGCGGCTACGCCAACCTCTGGGGCTACAAGATTGGCATCCTCGCCAACAACGGCGTGCTGTTTAACGACTCGGCGCTCAAGGGCGCGCACTTCATCGAACTCTGCAACCAGAACAACACGCCGCTGGTGTTCCTGCAGAACATCACGGGCTACATGGTGGGCCGGGAATACGAAGCGCGCGGCATCACCAAGGACGGCGCGAAAATGATCATGGCGCAAAGCTGCAGCCGCGTGCCGAAGTTCACCGTGATGTGCCACGGCTCCTTCGGCGCCGGCAACTACGGCATGTGCGGGCGGGCCTATGACGCTCGCTTCCTGTTCGCCTGGCCCAATCACCAGATTGGCGTGATGGGCGGCGAGCAGGCGGCGCGCACGCTGGCGGAAGTCAAAATGCGCCAGCTGGAACGTAACAGCGGGACGGTCGATCAGGCGGTGGTCGATGCCGTGTATCAGGAGACGCTGAAGGCGTATCAGGAGCAGCTCTCGGCCTACTACTCGACCTCGGAGCTGTGGGACGACGGCATCATCAATCCGGTCGATACGCGGAACGCGCTGGGCGTTGCCATCAGCGCCTCGCTGAACGCGCCGCTGCCGGACAATCGCTACGGGGTATTCCGCTTCTAGCCACCGCGCCTCGGCCCTGACGGCCGGGGCGGGTCAAGGTCAGCCGCGCTCGAGCAGCATCCGCAGTTCAATCACGGCGGCGTTCGCGCGCGAAATGTAAGACGCCATCACCAGCGAGTGATTGGCGACAAAGCCAAAGCCTTCGCCGTTCAGGATCATCGGACTCCAGATGATGTCCTGCGTGGCTTCCAGTTCGCGGATGATCTGGCGCAGGCTGATCAGCGCGTTTTTCTTTTCCAGCACACCGGAGAAATCTGCTTCGACGGCGCGCAGAAAATGGAGCAGCGCCCAGCTCGAGCCGCGCGCTTCGTAAAACACGTCGTCGAGTTCCAGCCAGGGCGTCTTGACCGTCACCACCTCGGGCGCGGCGGACGACTGTTCGGCGCCAGACTCACCCGCCAGATCGGTATTGATCCGCACCTGTCCGACGCTCGCCCCCAGGCGCTGCGAGAGATCGCCCAGCCGTTTTTCTACCACGCCCAGATAGCGCGCCAGATTGTCGGCCCGGGCGTAGAACTGCGACTGCGGCTGGTTGGGATCAGCGATGCGCTGCAGATAGGCTTCCAGCGCGCGCTGGGCGTCGCCGTATTCGGTTTCTGCTGCAGGAAAGAGCCAGGACTCGGAATCAATCCGAAGGTGGTTGTCGGCCTTGATGAGGTCCTGATCTTCGGTGGACTGGGTCTGCGAGCGGGAGAAGTCGTTGCGTAGCGCAATCGCCAGATCGCGCGACTGCACCAGCACGCCCCATTCCCAGTTGGGAATGTTGTCCATGAAGACGCCGGGCGGCAGCACATCGTTGGTCAGGTAGCCGCCGCGCTTGTGCAGCAGCCGGTCGATGGTCTCGACGAGCGCGCTGGTCAACGCCGCGCCGCGCACCGGCGCCTCGCTGCCGGATCCGCTGCGCTCGCGCGCCACCGCGCGAACGTCGAACGAGGCAGGTTCGTCGTTGAACAGAAAGCCGAGCACCAGCGTCAGCAGCAGCAGACCGCCCAGCAGCGCCAGCGCGCCGCGGGACCACCAGCGCGCGCCGCCGTCGGCCGTCAGCCAGGTGCGAAATGCGTTGACCATCTGCCCTCCTCCCTGGACGTCAGGCACCCGCAGGCGGGGCCGACGCTCAGGCTGTGAATTCCACCTGCAAGACCTTGTCGATCGCCGGGATGCCGCTAATCGCGGCGAGTTGCGCCGCGCTCAGCGCACGCGACACGCCCAGCACGCCGATCGCGGAATCGCGCCCTTCGGCCGCGCCGACCTGCATGCGGGAAATGTTGATGCCCTCGCGCCCCAGAAGTTCACCCAGCGCGCCGATCACGCCCGGCTTGTCGGCATGACGGGTAAACACCACGTGGCCTTCGAGCGGTGCTTCCAGCGCGTACTCGTTGACCCGCACCAGACGCGGGTGACGCCCGTCGAACAGCGTGCCCTCAAGGCAGCAGGCGCCGCCTTCGGCGCGCACGGTGACCCGCAGCACCGAGAGATAGTCGCGCACGTCGGTCGACTTCACTTCCGACAGGCGAATGCCCTGGCGGCGCGCGAGGTGCGCGGCATTCACGCGGTTAATGGGCGTATCCAGATGATCCTGCAGGAGACCGGCCACCACCGCCGCCACCAGCGGCTGGCTGTCCAGATCGGCCGCGCTGCCGTAGAAGCCGATTTCGACTTCCTGCAGGGCGCCCACGGCCATGCCGGAGACCAGCTTGCCCAGGCGCCGCGCGAGCTGCGCATAGGGCTCGAGCTGCGCCAGCCGTTCCGGCGGCACGCTCTTGATGTTCACCGCGTTGCGGATTTCGCCTTTGAGGAGGTAGGCCGCGATCTGGTGGGCAATCTCCACGCCGGTCGCGGTCTGCGCTTCTTCGGTCGAGGCGCCAAGATGCGGCGTGAACTGGATGCGCGGCTCGGCGAAGAGCGGCGAGGCGCCCGGCGGTTCTTTCTCGAACACGTCCAGCGCCGCGCCGGCGAGATGCCCGGTCTGCACCGCCGCCAGCAGGGCGGCTTCGTCGACCAGCCCGCCGCGCGCGCAGTTGATCAGGCGTGCGCCTTTTTTCATCAGCTGCAGGCGCTCGGCCGACAGCAGGTTGCGGGTGTCGTTGGTCATCGGGCAATGCAGGGTGACGTAGTCGGCCTGCGCCAGCAGCGCGTCGAGTTCCACGCGCTCCACGCCGTAGTCGGCAAAGGTCTGCGGATTCACAAACGGGTCAAAGCCCAGCACCCGCATTTTCAGTCCACGGGCGCGCTCCGACACCAGCCGGCCGATGGTGCCAAAGCCGACGATGCCGATGGTCTTGCCGGTAACTTCCGAGCCCATGAACTTCGAGCGCAGCCATTGGCCTTCCCGCGTGGTGCGGTCGGCTTCCGGCAAGGCGCGCGACAGCGAAAAGAGATGCGCAATCGCCAGCTCCGCCGTGGTCGTGGCGTTGGCGTCCGGGGTGTTCAGCACCACGATGCCGCGTTCGGTGGTGGCGTCGAGGTCGATGTTGTCAACGCCAATGCCGGCGCGTCCCACCACCCGCAGCTTCTTCGCCGCTTCCAGCAGCTTGCCGCGAATCTTGGTCTCGCTGCGCACGATGACGGCATCGGCGTCGGCGATATGCGGAATGGCGGCCTCAAGGTCGAGGCCGGGCGAGAAATCGATTTCGAGCGGGGTGTATTCCTTCAGCGCCGCGATGCCCTCGAGCGCGAGCTTGTCGGCCACAAAAACCTTGAACATGGGTGTAAAGCCTTTGAAAAAGGGGAGAAACGACGCCGGCCCTCAGGCCGGCACGACCTGCGCGTAGGCCCATTCGAGCCAGGGCAACAGGGCCTCAAGATCGGCGGCCTCGACCGTGGCACCGCCCCAGATGCGCAGGCCCGGGGGGGCGCTGCGATAGCCGTTGATGTCGTAGGCCACGCCTTCGGCGGCCAGCAGGTTGGCCATTTTCTCGACCGCCTGCGCGCGCGCCTTGGCGTCGAGTTCGAGGAACCAGGGGGCGGTGATCTTCAGGCAAATCGAGGTGCTGGAACGCTGCGCCGGATTGGCCGCCAGAAACTCGACCCACGGGGTGCGCGCGACCCAGCCGGCCAGCACCGCCAGATTGGCCTGCGAGCGGGCGCAGAGCGCGGACAGGCCGCCCAAACCGTCGGCCCAGCGCAGCGCGTCCAGATAGTCTTCGACGCAGAGCATAGAGGGCGTGTTGATGGTGGCGCCTTCAAACAGCGCTTCGTCAATTTTGCGGTCCTTGGCGAGGCGGAAGATTTTCGGCAGCGGGTGTACCGGCTCCCAGCTGGTCAGGCGTTCGGCCGCGCGCGGGCTCAGCACGATCATGCCGTGCGCACCTTCGCCGCCCAGCACCTTCTGCCAGGAGTAGGTAACGACGTCGAGTTTGTCCCAGGGCAGTTCCATCGCGAATACCGCAGAGGTGGCGTCGCAAATCGCCAGACCGGCCCGGTCGGCGGGAATCCAGTCGGCGTTCGGCAGGCGGGCGCCGGAGGTCGTGCCGTTCCACACAAACACCACGTCGTGGCTGAAATCGACCGCGGCGAGATCCGGCAGTCCGCCGTAGGGCGCGGTCATCACACGGGTGTCCGGCAGACGCAGGCTCTCGGTGATATCGCTCACCCACTCCTGACCGAAACTTTCCCAGGCCAGCACGTCGACCGGGCGGGATCCGAGCAGGCTCCACAGCGCCATTTCCACCGCGCCGGTATCGGAGGCCGGCACGATGCCAATCCGGTAATCGGCCGGGATGCCCAGCAGGCGGCGGGTTTCTTCAATGGCGGATTTCAAGCGGGCCTTGCCTTCTTTCGAGCGGTGCGAGCGGCCCACGAGGGCGCCCGACAAGGCATCGACCGTCCAGCCTGGCCGCTTGGGGCAAGGACCGGACGAAAAGCAGGGGTTCGCGGGTTTCACCGCGGGCTTAGGCATCTCTCTGTTCATGCGTATTCCGTAGGGCTGCGAAGCGAGGCCGCATTCTACTGGCCAAAGGGTTTATTGCAACGCAACTAAATGACCCGCGGGCGAGCGCTCAAGGCCGCGCGATGCGACGGGCCTGCCCGCCTCTCAGGCCGTCGGACCTTCCAGTGCGGCCCGCCGCAACAGCGCCCGTGCAGAATCGGCCGTTGCGCCCTGCTCCGTGTGCGCCGTACCGCTGGCCAGCAGACGCGCGTAGGCCGCATGTAGCGCCTGCTCGCGCCGCGCCCAGGCGCGGCTGAAGGTCTGGCGCAGGGCCGCTTCGCGCGCCTCCACCCGCGCCGCGATGAGCGCCTCGACCGGGCTGTCGGCTGGCGTTGCCGCCGCCGGCGCTGACCCCAGTGTCTGCCAGGGCACCGCCAGATAGCGGGCACGATGTCCGGCTGCGCGCAGTTGAAAGGCCGCAGCCGCCGCCTGCGTCGGATCATCGGCGTAAGCCAGATAGGGCTGCGCGGGCGTCAGCCGCGCGCAGAGCCAGGGCAAGAGGGCGAGCGGCACATTCAGTGCCCCGTCCAGATGCGCCACGCGATACGCGGCCGGCTCACGCACGTCCAGCCATACCGCGCCAGCAGCCTGCGCGAGCGTCGCTTCCCCCGCGACCAGTCCTTCCAGCACGGCGCTGCAGATCGCGCTCCTGAAGACCGCCGCCGGCAGTCGCATCACGGCCCCGTCCGCTTTCCAGCGCACGCGGGCAGTCCACGGCTGACCGGTAATCAACGGCACCTCGCCAAAGGCCTCTCCCGGTCCAAGCAGGCCCAGCGACAACCGGCGCCCCTCGGCCGGATTTTCCCGGCTCATCGAGGCGAGCCCTTCGGCCACGATGTAGTAATCGCCGGCCGGTGCGCCCTCGGCAATCAGGGTCTCGCCGGCCATGAGCGGGATCCGCTCCAGCGCGTCAAACACACGTTTCAGGCTGACCGGCGCCAGCAGCCCGAACAAGGGCGACTGCAAGAGGCGCCCTGCCCAGTCCGGCGCGCGGTCGCCGTCCAGTTCGTCAACTTCAATCCGGGTATCAGGCGCCATCGCAATTCCTGCGCGAGGACCAAGCGGTCGGGGCTTCACTATGCGCAAGCCCGCCACCGCCGCCCCCGAGCGAGATCAAGAAATCCCACCCGCCTTTACAAGACCGGCAGTGGCGGGCATGGTCAGCGGCCTTCCCTTGATCACCCCCGGATTGGAGCGCCCACTGTCATGTGGCAGAGCCTGCAGATTTATCACGTCAACATTAACTGCACGAACCTCGACCGTTCGTTTGCCTTCTATCAGAAGCTGGGGTTTCACGAAGTCATCGACCTGCCCGAAGGCGAGCTGCCCGGCCTTGGTCCGGTGCCGCGTCGCGGCCGCGCCAAGCTGCTGCAGTTGGGCAAGGACCCGCGCGGCACGATGCTCGATTTATTGGAATGGACCGATCCCCCGACCAGCGGCACGCCCTACCCGCATCTCGCTCACGTTGGCATTGCGCGGCTGTGTTTACGGGTGAAAGGTCTGGACGAGATGGTAGCGATGCTGGAAGCGGACGGCGTCACGCTGGTCGACCGGCCGCATCGGCCGGGCTTGAACGGCGCCAATCACCAGTTTGTATGTTTTCTCGACCCGGACGGGACGGTGATCGAACTGATGGAGTTCTTCAAATAGCCGCGTGCACCAGCCGCGACCCGCGCGGCGGCAGGCGCATCAGCATAAACACCACGATGCCGACGTTGAGCAGGTTCCAGCCGGTGCCGTTCAGGAACGCGCCGGTGTAATTGCCGGTGTAATCGTAGATCGCGCCCGACATCCAGCCGCCCAGCGCCATGCCGAGCAGCGTGGCGGTGACGACCATCGCCACCCGCGTGCCCGCTTCGGCGGCCGGGAAATACTCGCGAATGATGATGGCGTAAGAAGGCACGATGCCGCCCTGAAACAGGCCGAACAGGGCCGAGACGACGTACAGCGAGACCAGCCCGTCCGCCGGCAGGAAGAGGAGCAGCGCCACGCCCTGCATCGTCGAGCCGATGAGCAGCGTGCGCAGGCCGCCAATGCGGTCGGCGACGAAACCCGAGGCCAGCCGGCTGATGATGCCGCAGGCCAGCATCAGGGACAGCATCTCCGCGCCACGCGCCGGCCCGAAGCCCAGGTCCCCGCACAGCGCCACCAGATGCACCTGCGGCATCGACATCGCCACACAGCAGGCCACGCCCGCCACACAGAGCAGAACTTGCAGCGTCGCCGGCGACAGCTCGCTGGCCAGCGCGCGCGACCCGCCGAGCCCGGCCGCCGCGCTTCCGGCCGGCGCCACCGGCGCCGGCCGGCGCAGCAGGAGCGCGATGGGCAGCATGCAGGCGGTGCAGGCGAGACCAATCATTTCGTAGGTACTGCGCCAGCCGTAGGCGGCGACCAGATGCTGGGTAATCGGCGGCCACAGCGCGCCGCCGAGGTAGTTGCCGCTGGCGCAGATCGCGACCGCGATGCCCCGCCGGCGCGAGAACCAGTGCGAAATATCCGCGAGCAGCGGCGAGAACGTGGCCGAGGCGCCCAGCATGCCGATCAGCAGCCCCTGCGCCAGCGCGAACTGCAGCGCGCTACCGGCATGCGCCGCCACGCCAAAGCCGATGCATTGCATCAGCGCGCCGGCCAGCACCGGCCGCATCACGCCGTAGCGATCGACCAGCCGGCCCATCAACAGGCCGCCGGCGGCAAAGCCCAGCATGGTCGCGGTAAAGGGGAACGAAGCGCCGGCGCGCGCGATCTGGAATTCGCTCTGGATGCCGGGCAAGACCACCACCACGGTGTACATGCCGGCGCCACCGATGGTCATCAGGGCGACCGCCGCCGCCAGCCGCAGCCAGGCGTAGGGCGATTCGACCGCGTCGGTAGCGTGGTAAGTCATGCGGGGCGGGAGACTACAGGGAATCCGCTCGCCCGTCGCCGCTAGCGGCCACGCCGCGCCGCACGGATTAGCGCCGCGCCGCGCTCGGCAATCATCAAGGTCGGCGAATTGGTATTGCCCGAGGTGATGGTCGGCATGATGGACGCATCAACCACCCGCAGCCGGCCGATGCCCCGCACGCGCAGTTCTGCGTCCGTCACGGCCTGCGCATCATCCGTCCGACCCATCGCGCAGGTGCCCACCGGATGAAAGATGGTGGTGCCGATGCGCCCGGCAGCTTCGGCCAGCGCTTCCTCGGTGTCGGGCCCCGGACCCGGCAGGTATTCCTGCGGTTGATACGGCGCCAGCGCCGGCTGGGCAACGATCCGGCGCGTGATGCGCAGGGAGCGCGCGGCGGTCTGGCGGTCGTCCTCGTGGCTCAGATAACAGGGCGCAATCGCCGGCGCGCTGGCCGGCGCGGTGTCGCGGATGTGCACGTAGCCGCGCGAGGACGGGCGCAGATTGCACACGCTGGCGGTAAAGGCCGGGAAGTTGTGCAGCGGGTCGCCAAATTTGTCGAGCGACAGGGGCTGCACGTGGTACTCGATGTCCGGCGTCGCCGCGCCCTCGTGCGAGCGGGTGAACAGCCCCAACTGGCTGGGCGCCATGGTCAAGGGGCCGCGGCGGAACAGCGCGTATTCGAGGCCCATCATGGCCTTGCCCCACAGGCTGTTGGCCTGCTGGTTGAGCGTCTTGATGCCGGAGACCTTGTAAATCAGGCGCAGCTGCAGATGGTCCTGCAGATTGCCGCCGACCCCTTCGAGCGCGTGGGCCACCGGCACGCCGCGCGCCTGCAGCAGCGCTGCCGGACCAATGCCGGAGCGTTGCAGGATGGCCGGCGAGCCAATGGCGCCGGCGGTTAGCACCGTCTCCAGCCGCGCCCGCGCGATCTGTCGCACCCCGCCCAGTTCAAACTCGACGCCGCGCGCCTCGCGGCCGTCCAGCACCAGCTTGTCGATCAGCGCGCCGGTCACCACCCGCAGGTTCGGGCGCTGGCTGGCGGGCCGCAGGAACGCCTTGCTCGCATTCCAGCGCACGCCGCGCCGCTGGTTAACTTCAAAACTGCTGACGCCGGCGTTATCGCCACGGTTGAAGTCGGTGGTCGCGGCGATGCCGGCCTCGGTAGCGGCTTCGGCAAAGCGGTCCAGCAGATCCCAGCGCAGACGCTGCTGCTCGACCCGCCACTCGCCGCCGCTGCCGTGCAGGGCGTCGCCGCCGCGCCAATGGTCTTCGCTGGCCTTGAATACCGGCAGCACCGCGTCCCAGGCCCAGCGAGGATCGCCGGTCAGCGCCGCCCAGCGGTTGTAGTCCTCGGCCTGCCCGCGCAAATACAGCATGGCGTTAATCGACGACGAGCCGCCCAGCACGCGGCCACGGGCGTACATGATGGAGCGCCCGTTAAGGCCGGGCTCGGGCTCGGTCCGGTAGCACCAGTCGGTGCGCGGATTACCAATGCAAAACAGATAGCCGACGGGGATGTGGATCCAGATCCAGTTGTCCTTGCCGCCGGCTTCAAGCAGCAGCACGGAAACCTCGGGGTCGGCCGAGAGGCGGTTGGCCAGCACGCAGCCGGCGGTACCGCCGCCGACGATGACGTAGTCGTACTCGCCAAACTCGCGGATGGTGCTCACTTGTTCACCGGCATCACAAATTCTGGACCTTTGGCGATCGAGTCCGGCCAGCGCTGCATCACGCTCTTGTAGCGAGTGTAGAAACGCACGCCCTCCTCGCCATAGGCGTGATGGTCGCCGAACAGGCTCTGCTTCCAGCCGCCAAAGGAGTGCCAGGCCATGGGCACGGGAATGGGCACGTTGACGCCGACCATGCCCACTTCGATGCGGTTGACGAAAGCCTGCGCGGTGCCGCCGTCGCGGGTGTAGAGCGACACGCCGTTGCCAAAGGCATGCGAGTTGACGAGCGCGACGGCCTCCGCAAAGGTCGGCACCCGCACCACGCAGAGCACGGGCCCAAAGATTTCATCGCGGTAAATCGACATCGTCGGGGTCACGTGATCAAACAGGCTCGCGCCGAGGAAAAAGCCCTCGCCACAGTCCGCCGGCAGGCCTTCGCGCCCGTCGAGCAGCAGCGTCGCGCCTTCGCGCACGCCGGCGTCCAGATAGCCCGCCACCCGGTCGCGATGCGCGGCGGTAACCAGCGGGCCAATGTCGATGTTGTCCGTGAGACCGCTGCCGATACGCAAGCGCTGCGCGCGGGCCTGCACGCGGGCGATCAGATCATCCGCCACCTCGCCCACCACCACCGCCACCGAAATGGCCATGCAGCGCTCGCCGGCCGAGCCGTAGGCCGCACCGATCAGCCCGTCCGCTGCCTGGTCGAGATCGGCGTCCGGCATCACGATCAGGTGATTCTTGGCCCCGCCCAGCGCCTGCGCCCGCTTGCCGGCGCGCGCGGCGGTTTCGTAGATGTAACGCGCGATGGGCGTGGAGCCGACGAAGGACACCGCCGCGATGTCCGGGTGCGCGAGCAGCGCATCCACCGCCAGCTTGTCGCCCTGCACGACGCTGAACACGCCCGCCGGCAGGCCCGCTTCGGCCAGCAGCTCGGCGGTCAGCAAGGAGGGCGAGGGGTCGCGCTCGGAGGGCTTCAAGATGAAGGCGTTGCCGCAGGCCAGCGCCATCGGCGCCATCCACATGGGCACCATGAACGGAAAATTGAAAGGCGTGATGCCGGCCACCACGCCGAGCGGCATGCGCTGGCTCCAGTGGTCGATGCCGCCGCCAATGCCGTGCGAGTGCTGGCCTTTCAGGAGATGCGGCGCACCGCAGGCGAACTCGATGACCTCCAGCCCCCGCTGCACTTCGCCCGCGGCGTCGGGCAGGGTCTTGCCATGTTCCAGCGTGATGAGGCGCGCGAGGTCGGCGGTGTGACGATCGACCAGATCCTTGAACTTGAACAACACCCGCGCCCGGCGTTGCGGCGCCCAGTCGGCCCATTCGACCGCTGCCGCGCGGGCCGCGGCCACCGCCTGTTCCACGTCGCTGGCTTCCGCCAGCGCCACCTCGCGTACGGCCCTGCCCTGTGCCGGGTCGTAGACCGGCGCGGTGCGCAGCGCGGCGCCGGGCTCAAGGCGACCGTTGATCCAGTGACCGATGCGGTTTTGCGGTTCCAGATGGACAAGGCTCATGGACAGACTCCGGAGTAGGCGGACGGGGCATTTGAGCCGGCCTTGAGGGGCTTGCCAAGCGGCGCGGCGTGTTCAGGCTTCGGCATAGCGAATCTCCAGTACAAAAAACGCCGACTGCGGGGCCTCGCCGGCGGCCTGCACGGCGTCGTCCACGCGCTTGCCAAGCAGCGCTCGCGCCAGCGGGGAGTCGACGCTGATCGCGCCCTGTGCGGCATCGGTCTCGTCGCTGCCGACGATGCGGTAGTCGCGCCGGCTGCCGTCTTCGGCTTCAAGCGTCACCGTGGCGCCAAAGAACACGCGCCCGGTATCGGCCGGCACGCTGTCGACCACGCTCAGCGTTGGCATGCGTCGCTGCAGATAGCCGACGCGCGCGTCAATGCCGCGCAGTTCTTTCTTGCGGTACTGATACTCGGCGTTCTCCGAGCGGTCGCCTTCTGCGGCCGCCGCTGCGAGGTGGACCACGACTTCCCGCCGCCGGTCCCACAGCGCTTTTAGCTCTTCTTCCAGCCGACGATAGCCGGCGGCCGTGATGTAGGGCGAAGACGGGGGACGGGGCGGACGCCAGCGGCTCATGGCGGGAGTATAGCCGCGAGCCTGTTCACCAAGCGTCATCGCGACCAACCCGCCGCGCCGATATGGATTGGCCACCGGCGTTTCTGCCGCGCGACGTGTCGATATGGATTGCCTCCTGTAGGAGCGGCGCGCGCGCCGCGATAGTCCGCGACGCATTCGCCAAACCCGATTCGCGGCGCACGCGCCGCTCCTACACAGGTTGCCGTACGCCGCGATAGTCTCCGGCGCATTCGACTCCTCAATCGCAGTGCACGCGCCGCGCCTGCCCGGGTGCTCGCTACCGGCGCGGCGTTCCTCATTAGTGGAAATCGCGTGACGTGGTAGCAAGGGCGCCCAGCATCCGGCTGTGGTCCGTCAATTCCTCCGCCAGCAGATGCACCACCGGGCCTTCGCGCTGCACTTTGCCGTGGACACCCAGCAGGCGCGCGCCCAGCACTTCGCGCCGGTGGGACTCGACCAGACTCGACCAGACGATGAGATTGAGCATGCCGGTTTCATCTTCCAGGGTAATGAAGACCACGCCGGTGGCGGTCCCCGGCCGCTGACGCATGGTGACGAGGCCAACGGTGTGCACGTACTCGCCGTGGCGGGCCTGCTGAACCTCAAAGGCGCTGAGGCAGGCCAGTTCTGCGAGCTGCGGGCGCAGCAGTTCCAGTGGATGACTGGCGAGCGAAAAACCGAGGCGGCCGTAGTCGGCGAGCAGATCTTCCCCGTCGGTCGGCTTGCGCAGCAGCGGCGTCGCCTCGTTGATGCGGATCTCCGGCAGGATCGGCAAAGGCGGCTCTTCGCCCAGCGCCGCCCAGTGCGCGCGATGGCGATGGCCGGCAAGTTCTCGGAGCGCACCGGCCTCGGCCAGCAGGCGCAGTTCGCGTCGTGCAAGACCCGCGCGGCGGGCAAGATCGGTCGGGTCGCGAAACGCGCCGGCGGCGCGGGCCGCCATCAAACGCTCGGCCGCGGTTCGGGACAGGCCTTTGACGAGGCGCAGGCCGAGTTGCACCGCCGGCTCCCCGTCACGGGCGGTGGGGGTGAGCGTGCAGTCCCAATCGCTGGCATTCACCGCCACCGGCAGCACCGCCACGCCGTGGCGGCGGGCGTCCTGCAGCAGTTGCGAAGGCGCATAGAAACCCATCGGCTGGCTGTTCAGCAGCGCGGCGACAAAGGCTGCCGGCTCATGGCATTTCAGCCAGGCCGAGACATAGGCCAATAAGGCGAAGCTCGCGGCATGGGACTCGGGAAAGCCGTATTCGCCGAAGCCCTTGATCTGGTTGAACAGGCGCTCGGCGAAGTGCTCGTCGTAGCCCCGCGCGCACATCCCGGCCACCAATTTGTCGTGATAGTGCTGCAGGCCGCCGTGACGCTTCCAGGCCGCCATCGCCCGTCGCAGCTGGTCGGCTTCGCCGGGCGTGAAGCCGGCCGCCACCATGGCGAGCTTGATCACCTGCTCCTGAAACAGCGGCACCCCGAGGGTGCGTTCCAGCACGCCGCGAATCTCGGGACTGGGGTAGCTCACGGGCTCTTCGCCGTTCCGACGCCGCAGATAGGGATGGACCATCTCACCCTGAATGGGGCCGGGCCGGATGATTGCGACCTGGATGACCAGATCGTAGTAACGCGCCGGGCGCAGTCGCGGCAGCATCGCCATCTGCGCGCGGGATTCGATCTGGAACACGCCGATGGTGTCGGCGCGGGAAATCATGGCGTAGGTCGCGGGGTCTTCGGGTGGAATGGCGCTCATCGGCAGCCGTTGGCCGCGAAAGCCGCTGACTAAATCGAGCGCGCGACGGATGGCCGTCAGCATGCCCAGCGCGAGGCAATCGACTTTCAGCAGGCCGAGCGCTTCCAGATCGTCCTTGTCCCACTGGATGACGGTGCGCTCCGGCATGGCGGCGTTTTCAATGGGGACGAGTTCGTCCAGCGGGCCGTCAGAAATGACAAAGCCGCCCACGTGCTGCGAGAGATGACGGGGAAAACCCAACAGCGCTTCGACCAGCGCCAGCAGCTGTCGCAAGACGGGCAAGTCGGGGTCGAAGCCGGCCTCGCGCAGCCGCTCTGCCAGATCTGCGCCCTTGTCCCACCAGTAGAGGTTGGCCGCCATGCGCTCGACCTGCGCGGTGGCCAGCCCCAGCGCCTTGCCCACATCGCGTATGGCGCTGCGCGTGCGGTAGCAAATGACGGTGGCGGCCAGTGCCGCGCGCTGCCGGCCATATTTGCGATAGAGGTACTGGATGACTTCCTCGCGTCGCTCGTGCTCGAAGTCGACGTCGATATCCGGCGGCTCGCCGCGCTCGCGCGAAATAAAACGCTCGAACAGCATTTCCATCCGCGAGGGATCGACTTCGGTAATGCCGAGGCAATAGCACACCGCCGAATTGGCCGCCGAACCGCGGCCCTGACAGAGGATCCCGCGGCCGCGTGCAAAGCGGACCAGATCGTGAACGGTCAGAAAAAACGCCTCGTAGCCCAGCTCGGCAATAAGCGTAAGTTCGTGCTCGATTTGCGCCCGGACTTTGGCCGTCACGCCCTGCGGCCAGCGGTGGGTGATACCGGCCTCGGTCAGCGCGCGCAGATGCTGGCTGGCGTTCAGTCCGGCCGGCACCAGCTCACGCGGGTAGGCGTAGCGAAGCTCGGCCAGCGTGAACTGGCAGCGCTCCGCGAGGCGCACCGACTCGGCCAGCAGTGCGGGCGAATAAAGCCGGGCGAGTTGCGCGCGCGGCCTAAGGTGGCGCTCGCGATTGCCCGGCAGGGCAAAGCCGGCTGCCGCCAGCGGGCAGCGCAGGCGAATCGCCTGCAGCACATCGGCCAGCGGCGCGCGCGAGGGCTCGTGCATCCGGACATCGCCCACCGCCACCAGCGGCAGCGCCAGCCGCTCGCCCAGCGCGCGGAGCAGCGCGAAGCGCTGGCGGTCGTCGCCGTCATGGCAGCGCGTGACCGCAATCCAGCAGCGTTGTGGAAAGCGCGCCGCCAGCCAGCCGAGGTCGGCCTCTAGCGCCGGTGTGCCGGGCAGCCACAGCGCCAGCAGGCCGCCGCCGGCCTGTTCAACATCGGCGCGCCCGAGTTGGTATTCGCCTTTGCCGCTGCGCCGGCGGCCCAGCGAAATGAGCCGGGAAAGCGCGGCGTAGGCGCCGGCGTCGGGTGCGAGCAGCGCCAATTCAAGCCCGTCGTCGAGCCGGAAGCGCGCGCCAAGGATGAGCTTCAAGCCCAGCTCGCGGGCCGCCACGTGCGCCCGCACCACCCCGGCCAGGGAACATTCGTCAGTCAGGGCCAGCGCGGTATAGCCCAGCGCCGCCGCCTGACGGACCAGTTCCTCGGGATGCGAGGCACCCTCCAGAAAACTGAAATTACTGCGACAAAGCAGTTCGGCGTAGGCGGGCTCGGGCATGATTGGATTTCCGGAATACTGTTTTTATATACAGTATCCAGAGCACTGCGCAAGCCTCTGTCGAGCGCGGCTTAAAGTCAGCGCCGGCCAGCGCCGCTACGCCGACTAACGCCGACCAGAGATTTTTCACCATGCGCTTCCTGTCCGTTCTGCCCCTGATGCTTTGCCTGTCGAGCACAGCGCATGCCCTGCCCGACGGCGCCGCCCTCCAAGCCAAGGCAGAAGCCTTCGCCGCCGCGCGCGCCACCGACGCACAGGCCATCCTGCTCGGCCCGCAGCGCCCGACGCCCCCGACCATCGACCCTGCGCTGGACTGCAACGCGCTGTACGCGCGGCGGGTGGCGCTGACCCGTCAGCAGCTCGACTACCACACCGGCTATCTCGACGATCCCCGCAACCAGACCGCAATTGCCGTCGGCACGGTGAGCACCTGGGGCTTCGCCTACCTGCCCTTCACCGCCCTGCAGTCCTACACCCGCAGCGCCGCCCGGGGACAGGTCGAAACCGAGCTCGACGCGCTCCGCCAGGCCTCGGCCCGTCTGCAGTGCTTCCGCCGCTGATTGGTGCATAGCCTAGACCCGGGCGCGCGGCTATTATTCGCGCCGTTCCAGCATGGCGCGCATCGGGCGCGCTGACGGACGGAGATACAAGCCCGCATGTTCGAGACCCTGAAAGCCCTCAATCCGGATCCCATCCTTGGCCTGCTGGCCGCCTACCGTCAGGACACCAACGCGCGCAAGGTCGACCTTGGCGTCGGGGTGTACAAGGACGAAGCGGGTCACACGCCCATTCTTGAATGCGTGAAGCAGGCCGACCTTGCCCATCGCGCTGAAGAAACCACCAAGACCTACGTCGGCCCCGCCGGCGACGCCGATTTCGACGCCGGCATCGAGGCCCTGATTTTCGGTGCTGACCACAGCGCCCGTCGCGACCAGCGGTTGCGCACCCTGCAGGCCCCGGGCGGTTGCGGTGCCCTGCGCATTGCCGCCGAACTGCTGAACCGGGCCAAGGCCGGCGCCGCCATTTGGGTGTCCGACCCGACCTGGGCCAACCACGTGCCGCTGCTCGGCGATGCCGGGCTCGAAATCAAGATTTACCCCTACTACGACGGCGCCAGCCAGTCGCTGAAGGCCGAGGCCATGTTTGCCGCGCTGGAGCAAATCCCGGCCGGCGATCTGGTGCTCTTGCACGGCTGCTGCCATAACCCCTGCGGCGTGGACCTCGCACCGGCCGACTGGGACCGCGTCGCGGAAATCGCCATTCGTCGTGGCTTCACCCCGTTTGTAGATCTGGCCTACCTGGGTCTGGGCGTGGGGCTGGATGAAGATGCCTACGGCGTGCGCAAGCTGGCCTCGGCCGTGCCCGAGCTGCTGGTGGCCAGTTCCTGCTCCAAGAACTTCGGCGTGTACCGCGAGCGCGTGGGCGCCCTGTCGCTGCTGTGCGCGACGCCGTCGCAGGCCGACGTGGTGTTTGGTCAGGCCCAGAACGTGGCGCGTGGCGTGTATTCCATGCCGCCCAACTACGGCGCGGCGCTGGTCGGCCGCATCCTGCGTGACCCGGTGGCGACCAAGGCCTGGGAAGCCGAGCTCGGCACCATGCGCGATCGCATCAACGGCCTGCGCACCCAGCTGTCGGACAAGTTCCGCCAGCGGCTGAACAGCAACCGCTTCGACTTCATCCCGGCGCAGCGCGGCATGTTCTCGTTCCTGGGCTTGAGCAAGGAGCAGGTGCAGCGCCTGAAGGCCGACTACAGCATCTATATGGTCGATTCGAGCCGCATCAACGTCGCCGGCGTCAGCCAGTCCAACATGGACTACGTCGTCGACGCGGTCTGCGCGGTGCTCTAAGCCCTGCCCTACTGCCGGGTCCGCGACGGGCCCGGCAGTGTCTCCCTCTCTCCCGCCGTATCGCTCCTGCTCGCGCCCGCCAGCGCGCAGCGTCTTCGCGTTGGCCAGCACCTGCTGACCAGACCTCAGCTGTTTACACGCACACCAGTACGCCCGGCCGGCCAGCTTGCGGTCATCCCGCTTGAGGCGCCCGCGAGTGCTCATTCGTCCGGTGGGCGACACCCTGCCCGAGACTTTCTGCGAGGCAAAAAAAAACGGGCCGTGCTTGCGCACGGCCCGTTCCTGTCAGCCTTGACGGCGGGGTCTTAGGCCCCGACGGCTCCGCCGCCCATCTTGGCGATGGACTCTGCCTGCCAGCCGCCCAGCCGCTGATCGCGGATGGTATCGCGGTCATCGATATGCGAATCGGTGACGAAGCGCGGCTTGAACATGTGGACCAGCAGCGGGACCAGCGTGATGGCGCCGATCATGTTGCTGAACAACAGCAGACACAGCAGCAGCGACATTTCGCCGTTGAAACGCAGGGTCGAGATCGGGATCCAGAAGATGATGCCCGCGAAGATGGTGGTCGCCGTGAAGAGAATGGCGGCACCCGTCGTCCGCATGGACGTCACAATGGCGTCGATCAGCGTGCGATGACGCGCTTCTTCTTTCAGACGATCCAGCATGTAAATCGCGTAGTCGACGCCCACGCCGATACCTACCGCCGTTACCGGCAGGGTATTCACGTTGAGGCCGATGTCGCGCATGCCCATGAACGCACGGTTGGTCATCACGCAGAGGATGAGCAAAACGAACACCATCGCACCCGCCACGAAGGAGCGGTAGGCGACGATGATCGCCAGCGTCACCACCAGCACGATGGCAACCGTCGTCTTGATGTCTGACTCATGGGTTTCCTCGTTGGCCGCCGCCGTGGTGCCGATGATGCCGCCGGCGAAACGCGGGGTCACGCCTTCGATCGGGTTGGCGTCCAGCCAGGCATGCGCCTTGTCAACCGCTTCGCTGACCGTGGGACCCGTAGCGTCCTTGTAGAACACCACGAAGTTGGCGGTCCGGCCTTCCAAATCCATGTACTCGAGAATAACGCCCGGCATGGACGCACCCGCTTCATACATAAACAGGGTGTTACCGATGTTGGTCTGCGAGGCCGGGATCAGCGACCAGCGCGGATCGTCGTAGTGGTACAGACGGTTAATCGAACGCACCAGCTGCGGGATGTCGCGGGTACCGCCAAAGTTCCGGGTGTCCGCCATGTAGCGACCAAAGGCCTGCATGGCAGCGACCACCTTGGGATCCTTCATGCGGTGCGGGCCATCGCCTTCAAAGTACAGGCTGAACTGGTTAGCACCGGCAAACTTTTCCGCGATCTTCGAGGCCGAGACGTTGTACTCGTGCTCCGGATAGAGAATCGGCGAACCGGGTTTGCTTTCACCAATCTGGATCGTCCAACCGAAGTAGAAGGCCCAGACGGTCAGCAGAACGGCACCACCCATGACGATGACCGAGGCTTTCGGACCGACCAGAAACACGCCCAGGTTGTGCATGATGCGCGACGGCAGATGCTTGTGCTCTTCCTGAATCGACACGTTCGGCTTGGGCAGCAGCGACATGATGAGCGGCACCAGCACCGCTACCGTCACGAGGTTGCTTGCGCCCCAGAAGGAGCAGTACATGCCGAGTTTCGCGATCATCGGCATCGACGACACCGTCAACACCAGCAGCGCGAAGGCGTCTGCCAGAATGCCCAGCGTGGCCGGCAGCAGCAGTTCACCCATCGACGTGCGTACGGCGGCTTCCTGTTCGGCACCCACGCGAATTTCGTCGTAGTAGCGCTCCATCATCTGCACGCAGTGACTGGCCGTTCGGGCGGAAATCAGCACCGGCACCACCAGAATCAGGGGGTCGAGGTTGAAGTCCATCCAGCCGACGAAGCCGAGACCCCACACCGCCGAGAGGAGGGTGCCGAGCATTGGCACCACCACACCCGCTACTGAGTAGAAGTGGAAGAACAGCAGCGCCACCATCACCGCGAGGGTGATCCCGAAGATCACGACGAGTTCGGGGGTGTAGTAGTAGATCCAGCCCTTCAGCATCGGCTCACCGGCGATGTAGAGCTTGGTCTGCCCGTCGGCTTCGACGTTCTTTTTGAACTCCAGCATCTTGTCGTGGATGGTGCTGTACTTCAGCACGCCTTCCACGAAACCCGCGAAGATGAGCGCGAGCTTGCCGTCGGTCGAGATGTAGGTGCCGTAGACGATGTCGTTGTTAAAGGCCTCTTCGCGCAACTGCTTCAGCGCTTCGGGGTCTTTCGGCAGGTCTTTGGGCAACACTGGCTCGGACTTGATCAGGCCGCCACCGGTGGTCCGGATTCGGCGCACCTTGCCGTGGGCGATACTGGCCACCTGGTAGTGGTTGACGCCCTCGATCTTGTCAACTTCCTCGGTGAGGTATTTGAGCTTTTTCAGGGTGTCGTAGGTGAAGATGTCAGTCTTGTCGTCGGTCACTTCCAGCGCCATGGTGATGACGTTGGCACCGCCGAAGGTCTGCTTCATCTTGTTGTAGTTCTTGATGTACTCATGCTCTGAGGGGAGCAGGTCTGAGAACTGCGACTCAACTTTGATCTTCGGGATGTGTAACGCGAGCAGGATCGTCGGCACGCAGATAAGCAGGAACGATGCCCACTTACGATCCATCAGCCAGTTGGCGATGGCCGCGCCGCGAGTCTCGCGCGCTTCATGATTGTGGTTACCAGCCAAAACTCCCCCTAATCCCTGCCCTGGCAGGTGAACATTAGTTTCTGACGCCTTCACTCCAGTGTGGCCACTGGGCGAAGCACTGACACCGTAGCGCGCCGCTTGAGTTGCGGTACGCGGCTACTTCCCTGCGGTCATGAGCACGGCGTCCGAACCGTCCGGCAAAGGCGGTTCTCGGCACCCGGTTCATTCCCGAGGGTAGGGCCAATGGTATGCGATGCAATGCCCGATGGCGATACCAGAAAAGCGCTGATTTTCTCCCTTGAAGGCGGGGAATGGCCCCCATATGAAGGAAGGTGCAAGGGGCGCAGATAAGGTGGGCCGTCTAGACCAGGGCCTCGAAGTTGAAAAAGGCCTTCCGCCAGCGGCTAATCCGCACCGTCGTAAACAGGCCAGCCTGCTGGAACGGGTCGCCGGCGAGGAAAACTTCGGCCACGGCGCGGTCCTCGGTATCCAGCAGCATGACCCCGCCATTGCCGCGCGCACCGTCGTCTTCCAGCATGCCGCCGGCGGCCAGGAGCAGGTGCTGGTGGCGGCGCAAATGCTCGATATGGGCGGGTCGCAAGGCCTCCCGCTGCGCGAGCGTGGCGGGGTCGGCGTTTGTGATGATGACGTAGGGCATGGCGAATCTCCGCGGCTGGCCGGGTCGTGGCCGGCGCGAGCCGAGCGTATCATCGCGGCTTCCTTCCGCCGAGAACCGCCATGAGCGAAGCCACCCGCCCGGTGCGTCCGCGCGACGCCGCCACCCTTGTCATTCACCGCCCGTCCGCGCGCGGCATCGAAGTCCTGATGGGCCGCCGCAGCGACAAGGCCCGCTTCAAGCCCGGCGTGTATGTGTTTCCAGGGGGCGGGCTGGAGGCCGCCGACGCGCGGGTGCAGGTGCACTCCGCGCTGGAGGCCTCAATCCCGCCCCGCCTTGCGGTCGGCAACTCAATGGTCCGGGCGCACGCGCTGGCGCTGGCGGCGATCCGCGAGACCTTCGAGGAATGCGGCCTGCTGGTCGGCGTGCCCGGCGAGATTGGCCCTAACCCACACCCCTCCTGGCAAGACTACGGACAACGGGGCCTCGCGCCGCCGCTTGGCGCCCTGCGTTATCTGGGGCGTGCAATAACGCCGAGCCCCCAGCCCATCCGCTTTCATGCGCGCTTTTTTGCCGTTGAGGAGCGCTACGTGTCGGGGCAAATTGATGACACCCACGAGTTGGGGGATTTGCAGTGGGTGCCGGTAAAGCAGGTACCGGACCTGAACGTCATGCCGGTCACGCTCTTGATGCTGGAGGCACTCGCCCGCCAGTTGGAACAGGGCGACCCGCGCGCGGCGTTTCTGTCGTTTCAGCACGGGCGTCGGCAGACGCTGTGGGTCTAGCGGTGCGCCGTCGCCGGATAATCAGGCGGCCGGTCTCAGCTCACCCCTCGCCAGCGAGCACAGCGCACAGGGCACGCAGAGCGCGGCGGCAAAGCCAAAACTGATGCTGAGCGCGCGCGCGAGCGCGGGGTAAGTCTCTGCTTGAATGGCGGCATCGCCCATGGTGAACGAGAACGCCATCGCCACCAGTCCCATGCTGCAGACCTGCCCCAACACCCGCATGGCGGCGACCGCACTGCTGGCGGCCCCCTGCTGACCACGTCCGATGGCGCCCATGATCGCGCTGACGTTGGTGACCGCGAACAGACTGAAACCAAGTCCGGTTAGACCCAGACTGGCCGCCACCCGCCCAAGGC
>Ga0255095_1000049_pt1 | contig 77015 bp, 55 predicted proteins | sample Colum_Law_RepC_8_2_FD_188435 | JGI IMG/M metagenome (GOLD analysis project Ga0255095, IMG submission 188435) | Freshwater microbial communities from Columbia River, Oregon, United States - Colum_Law_RepC_8d | ecosystem: Environmental > Aquatic > Freshwater > River | place: USA: Oregon...
ATTCAGATCAATGACCTTCTTCGTGGCAGGCTGTTTTCCGGCATAGGCCAACATCTTGCGGCTGAGGCCGGCCGCCGTCTCAGCAGAACGGATGATTCCTTCCAGGCACTGTGAACCTGCCGGCGAGCCGGGTTCCAGGTACTTCAGCAGGTCCGCATTACCGATCACGCCGACCAGAAGATTGTTGAAATCATGCGCGATTCCGCCGGCCAGTGCTCCGAGACTTTCCAGTCGTTCCGTCTGAGCCAGCCGCAGTTCGATGCGTTCGGTTTCCTGTCGCTGCTGTTCCGTATGCAGGATTTCTTCCTTGAGTCTTCGATTGGCATTTCGCAGCTTGCGTCGATCTCTGAGAAGAATGATGGCCAAGCCACAAAACACGGCAAATCCGATTCGCGAAAACCTCAATGAGCGTTGGCTTTCTTCATCCGCTCGCAATTGTGCTTCGGTAATTCGCTCGGCCTGCATGGCCATCATCCGGCTTGCTCTGGAAGTATTCCATTCACCTAGTGTCAGAGACGTCAGTCGAACTGTGGCCCTAAGACTTCGCGCGCGTGTTGCCAGACATTTTCGTAACTCCTGGCGGTTATGAACCCCCGTCCCATTAGCTGGTAAGTTTTGTACTGCTCCTACAAACTTTCGCAGCGTGTCCTGGCAGTTGATCATCGGAATGGAGTTATAGAGAGAGTCGAAGATCGACTGCACCCGTACGAGATCATCCTGCCTCTGAAGTATCTCGGTCATGCTGAATTGACACATCGCAATAATCGTTTGATGCTTCAGTTCCCTGGCCAGCTTCAGAGCTTCCTCCAGCGTCAATAATGCGGCTGAATCATGCCCGGATTGCTGTTCCAGATCGGCTATCAGCAGGAGAGTCGAGATTCGCAATTCGCGGGACAGAGCCGAAAATTCCGGCCTCCGTCTGATCGCATCACACTGCTGCAGGAACTCCGAAACGGGTTTCTCGGGATTCGACTTTAAATCGCAGCGAAGCGTCAGGATCTCGTGTCGTGTTTGAACATCAGACTTCACCTGTGATGACAGAACAGAGGAACATTCCAACAGAAGGGCGTCAGGCATGATGCCATCATCAAGCCGGCAAGCCACCAGATCCTGCAGAAGCCGGCAGCGGATCTCGCGGCTGCCATTCGGAGTCGGCATCGTCTGTTCTGAAATCGGTGGTATCGGAACAAAAATTGTATGACTGAGTCCCAGAATCCGCTGATGCTGAAACAAGGCGTGCGTAAAGAAAAGCTGGTAGCTCTGATGATTGCTGACAGGAAAAAGTTCCAGTGCCCGACGGAACTCGTTGTCGGCCGCTTCTATTCCCTCCAAACTCGACCTTGCACTTGCCCTTTGCATCATGGCGATGGCAACGACGGCTGGCTGATCGCAAGCCTGCGCGAGCTGAATCGTTTCCGTGCATAGTCGGATGGACTCTTTGAGGTCCTGATCAAGTTGAGCGGCATTTCGGCCGAGGAGCCGCGACCAATCTTCGAAGCCGTAGTCCTTTTCCGGCGACTGCTGAACCTGCGAACTTGCAACAACCAGGTCAGCCGAATCTGAATACCGAAAATCGCTGGCCCAAACACAATGCTGCGGGATCATCAATGCCACTAGTACCAGCAGTTCTGGCAACAGCATTGTTTTTCGGACCATGATTCTGACATCCATTTCGACCGCACGCCCGTGTGATACACTTCGAGGACTGTTAAGGATTGCGAATTCCTTACGGAGATTCAATCCAAGCCCCCGTCGGAACCTCGATATCTTCACATCGAAGTCGTTCAGGTCCTGGGCTTCTTCGATGTTAAACGCCGCCATTCATTGGTTTCTGTGATCCCAGGAGAATTCAATGCGCCCGCTGAAAACAGCCATTATTGGCACAGGCTTTATGAGCTGGGTTCATCTGGATGCCCTTCGCAGAATAGGTGTCCACGTCACAGGGATGCTGGGATCATCCGAAGCAAAGAGCCTGGGTGCGGCAAGCAAGTTCGGCTTGAATCGTACCTACCTGTCAATTGAGGAGGTTCTGGAGGACTCGGAGGTTGACTGCGTTCATGTTTGTACTCCGAATCAATCCCACTTCGATCTGGTTTCACGAGCCTTGAAAGCCGGCAAGCATGTCCTGTGCGAAAAGCCTCTGGCGATGGACAGCCATGAATCTGCTGAGATTGTCCATCTGGCGAGCCAGTTCAATGAACAGGCGACGGCCGTTAACTACAACATCCGCTTTTATCCTCTTTGCTCTGAGGTGCGTTGCCGGATTCAAAATGGAAGTCTGGGCGAAGTTCTACATGTGAACGGAAGCTACATTCAGGACTGGCTTCTTAAGTCCACCGACTACAACTGGAGAGTGCTTGCCAGTCAGGGGGGAGCTCTCAGAGCCGTTGCTGACATTGGTACGCACTGGCTTGATCTGATCACATGGATGACTGGACTTCGAATCTCTGCCGTCTGTGCGGATCTGATGACTGTCCATCCCGTTCGCAACAGACCCGTCGGTGAAATCACAACCTTTGCAGCGGCAGATGAATCGGCAAGAAAGCCCGTTGAAATTTCTACCGATGACTACGGCGCGATTCTTTTGCAATTCGAGAACGGCGCGAGGGGAAGCCTTCATGTGTCTCAGGTGAATGCCGGGCGAAAAAACTGTCTGCGGTTTGAGGTCGCGGGTTCGGAGTCTGCCTGCGCGTGGAACAGCGAAGTCCCCAACGAGCTTTGGATGGGCCATCGAGATCGCTCGAATGAAACATTGATTCGTGATCCGGCCCTGCTTTCGCCAGCAGCAGCAATTCATGCGGCTTATCCGGGCGGTCACAATGAAGGCTACGCGGACTCCTTCCGCGGCTGTTTTGCTGCGTTCTACAATGCCATTCAGCAGCGGGATTTTTCGGGGCGGAGTTATCCGACATTTGCCGATGGCGATCGCGAAATCAGGATTTGCGAAGCAATTCTCAGAAGCCATCAATCTCGAAGCTGGGTCGAAGTGCTCTAAGGCCGGAGTTCTTTGTTTCGCCTGAGCGGCAATTCTGGGTATCATTCATAGTCCCGTGTTGGCTCGTCTGGAATCCCGAATTCACTAATTCCGAATTCACGGTGCCTGAGCCGACCAGCTCATCCTGCCTTGTGTTCCTCGCTCGAGAGTTTCCTCATGCGAAACGATATTCTGAAATCACTTCTGACGAATCCGGGTATCGTTTCTGGCGGGCTCCGCTCAATTGCCGTACCGGTATCTGCGCTTCAGGAGACATCCGATCGTCGTTCAATGCTGCAGCGTTCTGCGCTGGGTATTGGCGCGCTCGGTCTGGCCCATGTGCTGAATGCAGACGGTCGATTGAACGCGATGGAAGCTGGTCCATTGAATGATCGGCCTTCTCCCTTTCTGCCGAAGGCCAAACGCGTCATTCACTTCTTTCTGAATGGTGGTCCGTCCCACGTTGACACGTTCGACCCTAAGCCGCTTCTGAGCAAATACGCCGGGCAGTCGCTGGGAGATAATCTGCTGACCGAACGTAAGACCGGGGCCGCATTTCCTTCTCCGTTTAAGTTTCGCCGTTACGGTCAGTCGGGTATCGAAGTCAGTGAGATTTTCTCCCGGACGGCCGCCCATATCGACGACATTGCCGTGATTCGTTCCATGTATGCGCAGGTGCCGAATCATGAACCCTCGCTGATGCTGATGAATTGCGGCGACTCCGTGCAGCCGCGGCCAAGCATGGGAGCATGGGTTTTGTACGGGCTTGGGACCGAGAATCAAAACCTTCCGGGGTTTGTCGCGATGTGTCCCGGCGGGCTTCCGATCAAGGACACGGAAAACTGGCAGTCGGCATTTCTCCCTGGTGCGTTTCAGGGCACCTATGTTGATTCACAGCATAAGGAGCTGAGCAGGCTCATTGAAAACATCGAACATCCCCAGATCGCAACAGACGCGCAGCGCAGACAGTTGAGTCTGCTGGCTCGACTGAATGCAGAACATCGGGCTCAGCGAATCGATCAAAGACTCGACGCGCGGATTCAGTCGTTTGAACTGGCGTTTCGTATGCAGCACGATGCGGCCGATGCGTTTGACGTGACCCGCGAACCGGCTCATATCCAGCAGATGTACGGAGAAGGAATTCATGCACGCCAAACGCTGATCGCGCGTCGTCTGCTGGAGCGAGGTGTGCGTTATGTTCAGCTATGGCATGGTGCCGGGCAGCCGTGGGATAATCATGCGGGCATTGAGGCAGCTCATCGAAATCTGGCCGGACAAATTGATCAGCCAATCGCTGCTCTCATGACGGATTTGAAACAGCGAGGTCTGTTTGAGGATACTCTGATCTTATGGGGAGGCGAGTTTGGTCGGACACCGACGGTCGAACTCTCCGGAGACGGTAAACCTCAATCCGGTCGCGATCACAACCACTGGGGCTTCAGCGTGTGGCTGGCTGGCGGTGGAATCAAGGGCGGTACGGTCTACGGAGCGACTGATGACATTGGATTTAAGGCTGTCGATAAGCCGACCAGTGTTCATGATTTGCATGCGACGATGCTGCATTGTCTTGGTTTTGATCACAAGAAACTGACGTTCCGATATGCCGGCAGAGATTTTCGCCTGACTGATGTTCATGGCGAAGTGCTCCACGATATTCTGGCCTGAGTACGCATCGATTAATGTGGGGCGCACTCCGCATCGGGCTGAAGATTATACCCGGTGATCCATACTGCCAGCTTCACGAACGGCGCTTGATAAACGTTGCAGGTCAAAAGGTTTTGTCAAAACTTTGAACGGATGACTGGAAGCCGCCTGACCAATTGCAATGTGCTCCCCCAGTCCGGACATGAAGACGAATCGCATGGTGGGATGAATCTCCTGAATCTCACGTGCGAGCGTAAAGCCATTTCCTCCACCCAAGACAACGTCGGTCAGGACAACATCGATCGATGCTCCCTGCGCTCGAACCTTCTGAATGGCCTCGTCGATCGTGGTCGCGACCAGAACTTTGTACCCCAGCTGCCGCAGCGATAATTTGCCGATCTTGAGCATTGCGGGCTCATTTTCCACAAGCAGCACTGTGCCGCCTTTGGGAACGGTCGCCTCATCGGCCTGAGCGGGGGTCTCTTTCTCCGGGCCACCATGCCTTGGCAGATAGATTCTGAATGTTGTGCCGACTTCGGGACTGCTTTCGACGTCAATGGAACCGCCGTTCTGATTGACGATTCCGTAGACCGTTGCAAGCCCCAATCCTGGTCCGGGGCCCTCGCCTGCTGGCTTGGTCGTGTTATACGGTTCGAAGAGATGTGTAAGAGTTGCTTCGCTGATCCCGCATCCCGTATCGGAGACCGTTACGACAACATATTTTCCTGGACGAACTTCGTGCGTGCGAAACTTACGAGTGGTCCGGAGTGTTTCATTCCGCGTCGACAACATGATCCGACCGTGATCTGAGATGGCATCGCGAGAGTTAATGCAAAGATTGGCCAGAATCTGATCCAACTGCACCGGATCGATATTCACCGTCCAAGCACCTTCTCCGGGCATCCATTCGATCTCGATTTTTTCTCCCATGGATTTCCGCAGCAGATCCAGCATTCGCTCAACGGCTTTGTTGATATTCACTTTCTGAGGCGATGCGTTCTGCCTCCGCGCGAAAGTCAGGAGTTGTTGAGTCATCGCTGCCGAACGATGTCCGGCAGTCTGAATTGCTTTGAGATGAACTTTGTACTTGGATGGCAGCGTTTCATCCAACATCATCATTTCTGAATGCCCGAGAATCACCGCCAGCATATTGTTGAAGTCATGCGCAATACCACCGGCAAGCCGACCAACGGAATCCATGCGCTGTGATCGAGTGACCTGCTCCTGCAGACGCTCGCGTTCTTCAGCAATCAAGCGACGCTCTGTGATGTCCTTGAATGAGCCAAACAATCGTACAACTCGACCATCTTCCGAGGCTGTATGACCGATGGCACGCATCCAGCGATGACGCCCCTTCGCGGTGATGAAAGGCAGTTCCAGATCCCACGCGGTGCCATCCTGGACCGCCTTTGCAACGGCATCCCGAATTAAATGTCTCGACTCCGGGGCGTAAAAGTTGATCGCAGTACTAACTGTCGGCACATAGTCTGCGGGAACCTCGTGCATCCTTTGTGTCTGGGCAGACCACCGCAGAGTCATTGTGGTTAAGTCAATCTGCCAGGCTCCAACTTCTGCCACACGCCCGGTTTCTTCAAGCCATTCTTCTGTCTGACGCAGCGAACGCTCGGTCTCACGACGCTGAATATCCCTGCGATGAGCATCGATCAGTTGACCGATCGCCGTGACCAATGGCTGCAAAAACGTCACGTCAGCTTCGGAATAACCATCCGGACAATTGGCGACCCCAATCAGTCCTGCCAGTGAATTGTCGCGGATAATGGGAAGAGCCAGAAACTGATTCAGAGGAGGATGCCCCTCTGGAATTCCTCCCCGCCTTTCATCCGTCGATGGCGAATTACTGATTACCGGACGTGCCGTCACCAGAGCTTCACCAAACAGCGTCTTCAGGTTTCTGAATTCAAATCCTTTGGCCGCACTGTCTTTATAAAGCTGATGCGTTGCTTTGTCCCAGGAGATGTCAGAGAGAGCAAGCGTTCGCAGCCAAGGTGCCCCGGACTCATTAAAGCAGACTTCGCCAATGAATCCGTACTCACTTGAAGTTAACGCCAGCAGACGTACCAGCAGATCTTCAAATGCGATGCGAGGATCATCGGTCGAAATATACTTGCTGAGGCAGACACTGACGGTTTCCAGCAGCCAGTGCTCTCGCAACAACGCGGCTTCGAATCGCTTGCGATCGGAAATGTCACTCTGGACCGACAGGTAGCCAATCAGTTTTCCACTTTGATCGGTGATTGGCTGAGCATCCAGCGAGATCCAGAAGATACTGCCGTCACGCTTGTAGTTCAGGATCTCACATTGAAATCCTTTGAGGGCTGCGACGTTTTCATGGATCAGGCGAACGACAGTAGGGTCCGTTTTCGGACCATGAAGAAACTCATGTGGCTTGAGTCCGACAATTTCATTCAGTGGCCAGCCGGAAACACGAGTGAACGCCTCATTGACCCAGACGGTGCCCCCGTCAATATCAGAGATCATCACAGGATGAGTCGTGAGGCTGGCCACAAACGGGAGGAACGAGAGCGCATTGAACGCCGCCGCATCCGTTCCCCCCGAAATCAACTCCGTTTGTTTACGTACATGCGTCCGATGCACTGTTTTCTCCCGACCTGTCAGTGACCTGTTACGGGGGTCCCGGAAGCGACCGCATTAATCTTTGGCGGATGGAAGAAGATCGCCATTGCCAATGACGCAACAATGGCGGCGGCCATCGGCACAAGGAACAAACCGTGGAAGTCAATCACTCCGTCTTTGGTGTAGACTTCCTGCATCAGATAAGGGCAAACCGTGTTCGCGACCAATGCGCCTACGCCAAGAATCATCACATTAAACAACCCTTGCGCGCTGGAACGAACGTCCTTCGGAAAATGCTCGTCCACAAAGATGTAGACTGTGGCAAAGAAAAACGCATAGCAAATTCCATGCACGATCTGAACGACGATGATCAGTTCTTTCTGAGGCATGAATGAGTAAACCGCAAACCTTAATGCGTGCCCCATAACTCCCACGATCATTGTGGTACGCCAGCCCAGAGCTTTCAGCGTTGCCCCCAGAACAAACATCGTCAGGATTTCCGCAATCTGTCCGATACTCATCACGGGCATAACCCAGTTGCCGGGAATGCCAACTTCTTTGCTGGAGAGAAATGTACCGGTCCAGTTGAAGTAGCAGTTATGAACGAAAGAGTCGATAAAGGCGACGATCCAAAGGATCAGAACGAACGGATGCTTCAACAGTTTTGCTGCCTGCAACCAGGCCAATGACTGAGCTTCTCCTTCAACAGCAGCTTTCGGAGGAGTGTGCGGCAGTGTCAGGCTGAATGCAGCCAGCACCAATGAAGCCACTCCGGCCACGATGTAGGTCCACTTTGTTGCATCCTGAAGTGGTTCGCCTGTGAGTCCATTTGCCAGGACTGCACCCAGCCACGCAACAAAACCGACAGGTTGAGCAGCATCAACTTTGGCCCAGTCAACAAGAATGAATGTGAACGGCCATGCGGCAAATATCCAGCCAAAGGTGCCGCCCATTCGCACGATCCCGAACTCCTTTTGAGCATCCTTCATATTAGCGAAGGCAATCGAGTTCGTAATCGAGATCGTCGGGACGTACAGCAAACAGTGCAGCGACATCAGGCCAAAGAATGGCCAGAACGATTTCGTAAATGCCAGCCCCAGAATTGCGAGCCCACCAACCAGATGGCTGAAGGCAAGGAAACGCTCCGCAGAGAAGTTTCGGTCGGCAAATTGGTTACTGAAGAACATTCCGATAATGGACGCGATTGGAAACGCGTTCAGAATCCATGACTGCTGAGCTGTAGTAAAACCGAGCCCTGGCAGGTAACCAAAAATCAGTGGCAACCACGCCCCCCAAATGAAGAACTCCAGAAACATCATGGCAAAGAGGCGAGTTTTCATAGTGTTCTTCAATAATCCTGGCAAAAAAGTGTCTGCGGGATAAGGCGGACATAGATCCAACGATGTCGGATGATGACAGCCTAATTTACCGAGGGCAACCGTCTGCCACCCGTTCTTTGACAGGACTGACGGCATTTTTGCCGTTGAGTTGAATCTTTACCGCCATTGCTGATTCCTGTTAGACTTCAATGCCCAGTTTTTATTCAGTGCGCGGTCACAATTGAACCATTGCTCCAGATGATGTTCCCGCGAACACCCGGTCTCAATGTCATGCCGTGCATAGAATTACTATCTCCCGAATGGATTCCCGGGACTCCAGGAGTTGCTGAATCATGGATCGATTCCGACATCAAAAGCGTTTTTTGCTGCTGTCCGGTGCGGGTTTTCTGTTGACCGGCTGCGGTTCAACGGAACCTGCTCCAGCCGATGCAGACAACGCCCTGATCGATGAACTGCTGAGCTCCGGTGGCGATTCCACAGCCAAACTCAAAGAGCCCGCTGAACCCGTCTACACCGAAGACAATCAAACAGATCACACTCAGACCGTCAGCCGTACTCGACCCGCAGACCGTCGCTCCGGCCAATCCAGTGCTCGTGGTGATCGTCTGGAGCTGCGTCTCCAGAAAGGCGACCGCTTTCCGCTGGTCAAAACGGTGCACCAGACGTTGAATCAGAGATCCGAGCAAGCTCCGGCCCTTGCTGAAACTCGGCTGGAACTGACGCTGGTGATCACAGTTGAGGAAGTCCGCGACGATGCGATCCTCCTTGGAGTCCGCTATTCCCGAGTCAACTATGCTCACGATGTGGCCGGACAGCAACTGGCTTATGACTCGGCAACGCATGCAGGGGCCGTCCCGTGGGATGCTCTGCCTTACGCAGGAATGATTAACAACGGCTTCTCGTTCTGGCTCGGCCGCGATAACAGCATTCGCGAAATGGTGGGCTACAAGGAGTTTCTGGAACGTTGCGTGGCAGAAGTTCCTCTCGAACGACGAGAAACGCTGCTCTCAGAAATCAGCAATCGATTCGGCGACGACGGCGTGGCCAACTTTGTGGATGATTCCATCGGCCTCCTTCCCTACGACGCAACCGTCGATCCCGATGCGGCCAGTCGAGTCCTGCCCGGTGACGTCTGGACTCGCGAACGTCGTCTGATGCAACCGGTTCCGGTTCAATTGACTTCCACTTATCGCCTTACGGAAATCAACGATACAACGGCCGAAATTGATATTACTGGCCGAATCGCGTCTGGTGATGCTGCAGCCTCGAACACAGCGGGGCGATTGAGAATTTCCGGCGGACACAGCCTTGGTCGCTGCATTGTCGACCGAGCGACCGGACTTCCACTGGAGATGAATCTGACACGTTACATCACGATGAAACTGACCACGGCTGACGAAAAAGAAGTCGTGCAGGAAAAAACCATCGTGACCACAATTCGAGCGTTCCCGGAAACTCGAGGGCCGGTTGCTGCCGCCCCTGTTTCCACTCCGATTCAGCGTGTCTCCGGATTCAACGAGCCTCAGAATCCTCAGTCGTCATCATCGGCACAGCCGAATACTGGCAGCCGCGCGGTTCGAGCTGTGTACCCGGAATAGAATCGCAGTGACATCATTGCACCGAAGCTAGTGAACCTTCGCTGATCGTCGATCAGCGAAGGTTTCACCTGTGACATGCGGACACTGTTTGCACAGAGATGGCCACAAGGTCGTTTCTTGTCACACGGTTTGCCACAAGACGTTTACGGGCCGCTCGTTACTTCTTCCAGAACTGGAACCAGTGTTTCTTGCCACGGGAAGGCGAACGTGGTGCCACAACATCGAACTCAGGAACCAGCGACTCTTCTGTCAGAGCCCGCTCCCAATCCTCTTCGCTGGTTTGATTTTGTCCTGAAGCCTGGTCGTTGAAAGAGTCATCTCCGTCGGGAGAATAAAACTTCTCGTTTCCAGCCAGGTGAAGATTTGGCGACTGGGTATCGAATGATGGTTCGTCATCAAACGATGGCTCCGAGTCGATATCCGCGTTGCCTTTGGCAGCTCCATGACTGGCAGGATTGAATGCTGTTTTAACACCGGGATCAGCGTTTGCTGCAGAACCAGAACGTCTGCCAGGAGCGAATTGTGGATCGTGCTGCATCTGTAGACGAACGTAGTCTCCCAAGTCCATGACTTCCAAGTTTCGAGGCGGCTGCCATAACGCTTCAGCCATCTGATAACCTGTTTCGATGCCAGAGAACTTCAGGGTCAGTTGAGTTTCTGTTTTGGGGAAGTCGATGCGAACAGTATGGGGCAGCTCATGCTTACCACAGGACTTGTAGTCGCTGAGATCTGCAATCAGCAGCGGTTGAGCATCGCTGTCATAAAGTGCATGACGGCGGATTACTCCCTGGACGGTGTCCACTTTGATGACTCGTCGCAATGATGAGCCGTCCGGAGCGTCTTCAATGGCAACCAGCCAGACTTCTTTGGATCCCATCGGGGCATTCTGCAGATCGTATCGATCGGCATCGAGTGGTTCGACACCCAGCACGGTCATCAGCCACTCAGGCTCCAGCCGGGGTAAGCCGCCTGGCAAGTGCTGCAGCAGAGCTGAATCTTCATGTTTCCATGTCATGACGACCGACTTGCCCGGCTTTACATAAGCCCAGCAGATATCTTCATTGGAGCCGAAATCTGCATGGCCAACGGTATTGTCGCAAACGAGTCGAAATTGTCCGGGGGCAGAACAGGCCAACGTCCCCTTGAGTTTCTGAGCGATCATCAGATCAGGGCTTCTGACGTGAACCTGAGTGTTCATGCAACGCCAGCTCTGCAGTCCGGCGGTTTTGCCGTTCAGATATTCGACCAGCTCGATCCGGCCGATTGACTCCGGCAGCACTGGATCAACGATACGAACTTCCTGTCGACGCCCGCCCAACTGACAACCAGTGGCTGTCAGAGCAATCAGCAGGATGATTCGAACAGGGTGCATTAACGGGTGTTCCTGACAGTGCAAAAGAGATCTACGCTACGCCGCGATCGAACGACCAGAGTCAAACAGTTGATGCTGAAGCCTTTCGATCTGATCCTCTGAGAGTTCCTCTTCAGGAACGTCAAATGGGCCTTCGCCGGCACTGCCGACCAGATGCATCACAGGACGATCATCAATGTCGATGACCTGCTCCAGAATCAATCGTCGTTTTCGTAACAGCAGCAGGGCCAGCACATAGCGATATTGCTGCTGGACGATGTTTGGAGAATCACTTAACTGAAGGAAGTAATCAAACAGTGAGTCCGCATCCAGCTTTGGGCGACCGGCATCTGCAGATTCGGCAACCTGGCATCGCCAGTGTCCAATTGCACCTGTCGGCGGACCGGCCCACACTTCGGCGCTAAAATCCTGTCTGACCAATTGTCCGTCTTTTTCGAACAACACAGACCAGCACGTATCACCCGGACGAAACGTCCGGCCCGTTTTCGCGCAGGCTTTGCCGACAGGGCGAATATTGAAATCCATTTCGAAATCGCCTCGAATCAACCTTTGAGTGAGCAACGGGGCACGTCCCAGTGCCTTCGCGACCAATCACAATTCAACAAAGCCCGGAATACTACTCCGAATTCTGATTTCCGGCCAAGAGGAACTTGGGTAATGAAAAACGGGCGATTTGGGCGGCCTGCGTCGTTATTCTGGCATTTGGTTTCTGAGAGTACGTCCCGAAGTGTTTTGAGCAGATAACACCGGGCGGCTCTCGTGTTGTACCATGCTTCATCGACCCGCCGCATATTTTCAGTCGGATGACCAAAACCCGTGTCTCGAGATTTCTACAATTTGGATGAACTGGTTCAGAAGCTCGGACGAGATCGACGTCTTGTCGAGAAACTTGTGAATCGAGGTGTCATTCCGGGGCGACGGATCGCGGGCGAATGGCGATTTAACGAGATCGAGATCACTCACTGGCTCGAGCAGGATATTCGGAGTCTCGATGATGAAGGCCTGGCTCAGTTTGAGCAGTCTCAGCAGAATACGGAACTTCGAACTCCCAACGCGATAACTGAGTTGCTGCATCCCGATACCTGTCAGGTTCCGCTTGATGCCGGAACACGTCCGGCGGTTCTTCAGGCTCTGATTGAGGTGGCTGGCCGAACGTGGCATGTCTGGGATCCGGCGGCCGTGCTGAAGGCCGTGAAGGAACGTGAAGATGTCATGTCGACGGGCTTCGAGAATGGAGTTGCCATTCCGCACCCAAGAAATCCTCTTCCGGATGCTCTGGGCCAGTCAGTGATTGCCTATGGCCGAACGCTTTCCGGAATCCCGTTCGGTGCTCCGCGACGTGTGATGACGGATCTGTTCTTTCTGGTTCTTGCCCGGGATTCGGCCACGCATCTTCAGATCCTCGCCCGCCTGGGACGAATTCTGCAGCGTGAGGGCGTGATCGATCAACTTCGTCAGTTGGAGTCATCGCAGGAATCGTACCAACTGCTGGTTGACACGGACGAACAGGTTAACAAGTAGTCGTCAAAAGACTGTCTCTGCATGACTTCCATCGTCCTGACAACACTCAACGCCCGTTACATTCACTCCAGTTTCGGGCTTCGCTATCTGCAGGCCAACCTCGGAGCGCTGCAGGCTGACTCAGTCATCCGCGAGTTCACAATCAACGATAACCTTCAGGATGTTCTGGCCGCGATTCTGAGTGAAGCTCCTCGGATCGTGGGCTTTGGAGTTTATATCTGGAATGTCGACCAGACACTGCGATTGATTGCTGATCTCAAACAGGTCGCTCCTGATGTCGTCGTGGTGCTGGGCGGTCCGGAGGTGAGTTACGAAACGGAGACACAGCCAATTGTAGCTCTCGCGGATTTCATCATCACCGGTGAAGCTGATCTGGAATTCAGGTTGTTGTGCGAACGACTGCTGTCGACCGGAGACGCCGAATCTCGCCCTTCGATTCCTAAGATTCTGCATGCGCCTGTGCCTCAACTGGATCAGATTCATCTGCCGTATGAGCATTACTCAGCGGAAGATCTTGCTCATCGAGTTCTCTACGTTGAGGCGTCGCGGGGCTGTCCATTTACCTGTGAGTTTTGTCTGTCGGCTCTCGAGATTCCCGTCCGCGCGTTTTCGCTGCCGCTGTTTCTGGAGTCGATGCAGAAACTGATGGACCGAGGCGCGAAGCAATTCAAATTTGTCGATCGAACATTCAATCTGAATCTGCGGATCAGTCGAGCGATCCTGGAGTTCTTCCTGGAGCGATGGACGCCCGGTTTGTTCCTGCATTTTGAGCTGATTCCCGACCGACTTCCGGAGTCATTGCGTGAGATTATTCAGCGATTTCCTGCCGGGTCTTTGCAGTTCGAAATTGGAGTTCAGACTTTCAGCGATGACGTCAGCGAGTTAATCAGTCGACCTCAGGACAATTTAAAGCTGGAAGAGAATCTGCGATTCCTGCGTAGCGAGACTGGCGTTCATATTCACACAGATCTAATCGTTGGTCTGCCGGGTGAATCGCTGGAGAGTTTTGCGGCCGGGTTTGATCGCTTGTATGCTCTGCATCCGCAGGAGATTCAAGTTGGCATTCTCAAGCGATTGCGTGGCACGCCGATTATTCGTCATGATGCCGAATGGCAGATGGTTTACAGCCGGAATGCACCGTATGAAATTCTATCGAATCGGCTGTTGTCGTTTGAACAGGTGAATGGACTAAGACGTTTCGCGCGGTATTGGGATCTTGTCGGCAACAGCGGGAATTTTTCGGCCACGTTACGGATGATGCTCGACGATTCAGCTTCGGCCTTCGCAGAGTTTCAGGTCTTTTGCGACTGGCTCTATGAGAAAGAGCAGCGACGACACGGGATTTCGCTCAGTCGTTTATTTGAGCGTGTGTTCGAGTACCTCACGAACGCCCGTGGGCTGGAAGAGCGAAGCGTCGCACTGGAGATCTGGGCCGACTACACTCGCTCCGGTCGCCGTGATCGCCCTGCGTTTTTAAGGAAGTTTGACCTGCCGTCGCCGGCTGCTCGTCATGTCTCTGAGGTTGATCTTCCGGAGCGTCAGTTGCGGCATCTTTAGGCGTTCCACGTTTGATTGTTCAGTCTCTGCTCAGCATCGTGCTTTAAAGGAAATACGAAATGTCGTCTGCAAATAAAGTTGCCATCGTGACTGGTGGAGGAACCGGTGTGGGTCGAGCCACCTCGGTGGCATTGGCTCGAATCGGTTATTGCGTCGTAGTCAATTACTCCCGTTCTGAGGCCGATGCGGAATCGACGGTTCAGGAGATCGTTGCTCTGGGCTCACAGGCGATTGCTGTGAAAGCTGATGTTGCTGATGACGCAGCCTGTCGCAATATGGTCTCAAAGACGATGGAAGTCTTTGGACGCATTGATGTTCTGGTCAACTGCGCGGGGACAACAGATTTTATTGCCTTTCAGAATCTCGAAGCTGCCACCGATGAGTCCTGGGAACGACTTTGGAAAGTCAATGTCGTTGGTGCCTTCCATTGTGCCCGAGCAGTGCGAGAACCGATGACGGCATCGGGCGGCGGCATGATTGTGAACGTTTCCAGCGTGGCCGCTCAGCTGGGACAGGGAAGTTCGATTCCCTATTGCTGCACCAAGGCCGCTCTGGACAACCTGACTGTCTCACTGGCGCGCACCTTTGCCCCTCTGATTCGAGTTAACGGCGTCGCACCGGGATTCGTGGAAACTCGCTGGACTCATGCGGGGCTTGGCGATCGGTTTGACACACTGGTCGAGGCCTACAAGAAGAGCCTTCCTCTGGGCCGAACATGTCAGCCTGAAGATATTGCCGACGGCATTGTCAGTCTGATCACCGGCAGCCGCATTGTCACAGGTCAGACACTGACCGTAGATGCGGGGATGATGATCTCCGGGTTTCAGGTCAAGTTCGACTGACGTGAAGTGTTGTTCATCAGCCTGCGATTGTGTCGTTTAACGGCAAGCCGCAGGCGTCGGTGTTCACTGATGCTGTCGTTTGCGGCTTTTTCTTAACCGAAGCCGCTGCTCACATCTTCAGAATACACTCTGCGTCAACAACGCCTCCGTCGCCAATCTTCGGCTGCTTTTGAAAAATCTGCTTTTCTGTCTTGATGGTTGTAGCCTTGGCTACAATACTTCCCGTGCACGGGTGATCTGAGAGCGTTTTTGCAGTTTCACGACCTGGTGGAACTTAACGCTCAGTGATGGACACCAATCGGGAGAACCTCATGGAGTTTGTTTCTTCGACTGTGGCGGGGCGGAAAGAGACGTCCAACAGTGGCTTTACTCTGATCGAGCTTCTGGTCGTAATCGCCATTATTGCGATTCTGATTTCATTGTTATTGCCGGCAGTACAGCAGGCTCGCGAGTCCGCTCGTCGGACGCAATGTCGCAACAATCTGAAGCAGATCGGACTTGCGCTGCACAATTATCACGATGCGCACAGCGTTTTTCCGCCGGCGTATTTGGGCAGTCCTGTTGCCAGTGGAACGGCGTTTGGCGTCAGTTTCCCCGATGACAATCGCAATGGTCCGTCCGGGTTGGGCTGGGGCGTGATGATTCTGCCCTATCTTGAGCAGTCTTCGCTCTATCAGCAATTTGATCCAACGGTTCCGCTATGGGCTCCGCAACAAGCCGTTGCGATGCGATCGAAGGTCACCTCGTTTCTCTGTCCAAGCGCTGTTGGAGGCAGTGACGGTTTTGCGCTGCGGCGATATACGTCCGGCGACAACGAGTCGCCCGGGAATCCTCAGCCTTATACTCCGGCTCTTACGCTGGCACATTCGCATTATGTCACCATGGCGGGAACTCAGGGGCCATGGGCTCGACCGACGGCGTGGTCGACTGATTTTTCAGTCCCGGAACCTATTTCGGGGGCCGGTTCAGCCACTATTGACGGGCCATTTTTCAGGAACAGTCGAGTTCGAATGGCAGACATCACGGATGGATCGTCCAACACTGTTTTTATTGGTGAACACACATCACGGCTCAGCGACAAGACATGGGTTGGTGTTGTGCCGTTTTCTGTCACCTGCAAAAAGCAGAATGGAGTTGTGACGAATGACTGCGACAGCGGCGGAGCGTTAGTACAGGGACACAGCGGTCCGGACCTGCACGATCATCCTCAGGTGATAATTCATCAGCCCAATCATCCTGCTCAGCATCCGGATCAGTTGGAGTCGGATCATGTTGGTGGCTGTCATTGTTTGTTGGGTGATGGCTCAGTGCGGTTCTTTTCGCAATACATGGACGGTTTCACCTGGGCCGGGCTATGCACTCGGGCCGGTGGTGAAGTCACGGGAGAATTCTGATGTCTGTTACTCGCCTGCTGACTTCTTACAGTGCCATATTGCAAACGTTGTCCGCGTTGTTGATTCTGTTTGCGGTCCTTGGTTGTAACTCCGCGCCGCCGCTGGGGTCTGAGGAAGTCAGCAGCACGGCTGATGCTCTCTACACCGCTGTAACATCTCGACGCCTGGAACTTGTCGATGCTGTGGAAGTGAACCTGAAGAGACTGCAGGCAGAACAGCAGGTTTCACCCGCCGCTATGACAGCGCTGCAAGCCATTATTGCTCAGGCCCGAGCTGGCGAATGGCAGGCCGCCGCAGAAGAACTCGACCAGCTCATTCGAAACCAGCCAGCATAATCTAACGGCGTTGTCATGGGGCGACGACCTTCACTGTGCCTCAGCCACACTACTCCGTCAGTTGCTTCACATGAGCGAAGCGTGCTCGAAAGGCGGCAGATTCTTCAGCGGTGGTGGCCCACAGAAACAGCTTCCCGCCTTCATCCACTCGCACATCAAAGCCCAGTTGAAGTTTATCTCCGATTGAAGTCAACAATCGCGAGGGAGCGATTTTTTTCTCGCTGCGTGAATAGGTCAACTCATCCAGATTCTTTCCTGCAGCGGCCAGTTCGAAGCTGGAATTAAAGACCGGGATCTTTAGTCGTTCAGAGACGACTGCCAGCAAGGCCGAGACTTCTGCGTCTTCGACATCAACAGGAATTGATTTCAGGTAAGCAGGCAGGATCTTTGCCACGGTCTCCTGAGTTTTCCAGCCGGTTGGCCAGAGGTTATTGGTTTCTCCGCCCGCATCAATCTGGAGTTCGAAACGATTCGCGGCGATGCGTTGAGGACGAAAGCCCAGACCGTATTGCGCAAGGACAATCGCGATGCCGCTGCCTTTGCTGCAACCTTTCAGGTCCAGTTCCTCCGGAGCGGATTCCGGGCGACGTCCAAGGGCACGTTCGCGAGCGGCGTCAGCGAATGTCAGTTTCACTCCTTCCGGCAGCCCCAGCGATTCTACCGCCACGAGCGGTGATTCCAGATGAACGACTTCGGTGACCGGTTCACTAAGAACTTTCATGACTTCCAGTAGTTGTTTTTCAGTCATGCCCCATGTGGGATTTCTTTGGGGTGGTCCGCCGCTTCCGTAATCCCGAAGTTCATCAAGGACGATGCGGAGCTTATTGGAGTCCGTCAGCGTAAACTTCTGGCGACCGATGCGAATAGAACCGTCGGACGACATACCGCAGACGATATGCACGGTGACACGGTCCCCCTGAACAATGTCTTCGACGCGAATTTCTTCACCGGGTTTGGGCTGTCGAAACTTTGGCGCGTATCCCAATTCCTGAAGCAGTCGTCCCCACTCCTGAGCCTTAACACGGTAATTCGGCGCTGACTGGATCAGGATATCCAGTTCCACAGTGCGAATGACGGGTCGCTCCGGCTCGGTGCTATTGGTCTCTGGTGTTGGTTTTGGTGCGGAATCGGATTGCCCGTAGGCCACATGCGAGAAGCACATCGCCAGAGTAAGGATCCACCAGCCGGAGAGATGCTGTTTGCTGCACATGGAAGCTCACTCGTCTATCAGAAGATTTATGAATGTGAGTCGGCTTTTCGTTGACCGCTGATTTGCGGGCGACGCAGTTCACTCGCTCCGCAGACCTCGCCCGCGGCGTGGAGCTAAGAGCAATACCGTCCGCTGATTCGCAAAAGCTCGGCTTTATCCGGATCATGACACAGGAGATATGCGTAGGACAGTGCTTCGTTTAACGGTATCGGCGATAAACGAAAGGCTGTTAGTTCGTGCTGAGATCGCTATCCGGATTCAGCAACAATGGCGTATCGTTTGGATCTTCAGAGTCGTTTTCGGAAGGCTTTTCAGACTTGATTCGGTGAGACAGAACCTGGTCACGGTAAGCTCGCAAGGGGCTAATCAGAGCCGCGTTGATGTAGCGTCGTCGACACAAAAAATCTGTCTGACTTACGTTTGCTGCATTGGCCTGTTGCTCCATCTGATCCAGCGCCAGGTTTGTGACTCTGATCGACTGATCCACATCATTCTGGACTCGAACGGCCGACTTGGGTTCCCAATTCGTTCGTGCTTCCCAGCGTTCGATGAGTTTTTGCACGAGGGAGTTCAGCATGTCATATCGGTCGGCATCAGCCTTGACCAGTTCTGGCTGATGCACCAATTGTTCAATGGCTGCCATCACTGGCCGGACGGACGCATCGGTTGAAGTTGTGAAAAAGACGGTATGCAGCCGGTGTTGAAACTCACTGGCCGGATCGGCGTGATTGGTCAGTTCGTGCAATCGCACGATTTCGTAGTGCGCAAAGTGGCTGAGCAGCGGTTCTGGATGGGTCGTAAATCGCTCCAGTTCCGCAATTTTCTCGTTGGCTGGCAATTGCTGAGTTGCTGCAGTGAGAGCATCTCCCAACGCCACAAAGTAATCACGACCGAAGATGTCTAGAGGGTGAGAAGTCTTGACGACATGTCCCGCCTGAATAATCTCCTGGGGAGGACGAGGGCTTCGCTGCATTTCCATTCGCAGTGACTTGCGATAGGTCCAGGGCTGATCGGGCATACCGGCCAGAATCTCCTGCTGTTGAGACAAGGCGTTCAGGCGTCGTTGAACCTCGGCATGGTCGTCGCCTTCCGGGATTCTGGCAAGAAGCTGCATCTGATGCGGCCCAAAGGCCACTCGGATTTCTTCACTGCGCGAGCCAGCTTTTGCAGTGTCGAACGGCAATTGCATCGCAAATCCACCGTGACTGATGGAGATTGCCTGAGGAGGGCGTTCGTGGTTAAAAATCCCGATGGGATCTCGCGCATCCACGAGAGGAAGAACAGCAACCTGAGACCAGTCCCATCCGGTCGTCGCGATTTCCTGCTGGACATGTTCTCGCTGCAAACGAGAGAGAATTTCCGGATTAACCAGTCCACTACTGCTGTCCGTAGCAAACAACAGGATTTCTCCGGGCACTGTTTGAACAGCACCCACATGAGAGAACACCTGCAGCATAGTTGCCATCGATTGCTTAACAGGCTCCGGCCCAAGTTCATGCTGACGAAAGCGCTGACAGAAGACGCTCTCTGAGTTCATACGCAAACGGGCCGCTGCATAAAACTCGACAGTGAACTGCGCGATACCGGATAATCGCTGAGCCGTATCAGTCGACGCGACAACCACGTCGAATGATTTCAAGCTGCGATCTTTGAGAGCGACGATCTGCGGAACATGCAGTATTCGAACTCGTTCATCTTTGTCGACTGGAATATCCTGGCTGCCCCATGTGAACTCATGCGCCAGATCTGTCAGGCTGACATCGGAACGAATGGCCACGATTTCCTGAACCGGGAAGTGGCTGCAGGATCGCAGGCAGGCACCGGTATCATCGCCCAGGACAAGGACTCGAGACGGCTTGGGATGGCTAACCAGGGCCATGATTGCCGGTAAGATTTCTTCTGCAGGCTGAGGCGACAGATTTGTGTTTGTGCTGACTTTCCCCAAAGAAACGCCGTTTCTGAGGAACTCCACGACATTCCCGGCTCGTTTCCAGACAGAAAATTCTCCGGTCGGGCCCGTCGCCGTTTTCATCAGTCGATTGGCATCTGACTGGGCGATCAGGTCCTGATCAACGCCTCGTTCGATAGCTGCCTGAGTTCGCGGTGAGAAGATGAATGACGATGTCCGGACTGTGTCAAAACTGCCGAGAAGAGTTAACAGGGGAATCAACAGCATCGACGTTGAGGCACGCATTTCGAAGGTGCGTTCTTTGATCTGAAGATGCCAGACTGTGTCTGAATTCGCGGATCGGATTTGACGGAACAGCCCCAGGGCGTGCAGAAGTAATCCAAGAGTCAGCGCGAGCATGGGGGATAGACCACGTCCGATAGAGACGAGTCCAAAGACCATTCCCAATGTCATTGCCTGGATCTCGATTCGTCCTCCCGAAGGTCGAACTTCCTGACGCGAAGCAAGAACCGCTGGCATTAACAGGGCCGTGGCCAGGAAAGCGCATTCGGTGGCCTGGAACAATATGGTCAGCACGGCAGAACTGTTCGCGCTGCTGATGTTCAGATTTACTTCGGCAAGTCGTCCAAACAGCACCGGGAGCAATGCCAGAATACACAGCGCGATGGCATTCATTCCTTTGACGCGAAGCAATCGCTCCGCAGTCGCAGACGAAAGAGTCAGAGTTGCCACGGAAGTGATACCGGCGGCGATGACCAGAACAGGCACCGTGATCGCCAGGAGGTGATTCATGATCTGAGCAACGGCGACACTCAGAATTCCAACGGCCGTAAAGTGCAGAGGCACGAGCCAGTCCGGAGAGTTCTCCGTTGTTCGTGGCGTTTTAGGAGTGTTGGTCGCATTTGCGGTCGAGAGCTTAAACGCCGTATAGAATGCGAACGCGCCGAGCACGGTGCATGTGGGAATCAGAGCTAATGGCCAGGCAAACAGGCACAACAGAGTGGTCAGTGAAAACCCAAGTCCGCCCGTCAGAAAGGAACGGATCCAGGTTCCGCCAGCCACAGGAGTGATCGACTGGAAGAAGAGACCGGCCAGGGCTGTCATTGTGGCCACGATGGCAGACGGAAACAGCAGGGCCAACATTGCCTGAAAGGAACTGCCCGTGCCGACTGTTTCACATCCGGCCAGCAAAGTCGAACTCAGCAGTTCCGGAAGCAGCCAGCTCAGAGGTAACAAAGCCAGCGTGAGCGCAAGGGCAGGAACATTAATACGGTTTCGCCGCACAATATGCACCGGAAGGGAATCCCCCAACCAGCGGGCCGCAGTGACACCAGCGGTAAAGCCAACCATTAAAGCGGTGATTGAAATCGGAGAAGTCCCGCACAGGCTCAGCCATCCGATTGCCAGTTGCGCGACGATGGTTCCCGCAGCCATTGCGGCAAACACACGATTCAGGACGATTTCACTGTTATTTCGTAGAAACGCGAACATCGCTTCCTTGCCTGAGATGTATTTGAGACGTCAGTCATGAAAAGTATAACGCACGCTTTCTACCGGACAATCAGCATTTGCCTCAAGACTGAAGCCTACACCCATGCATACGTCGCTGGAATGTTCACTCACAGGGGAGATTCATGATCACTTGAGGCTGCAGGGGTTGAGTCGAGCAGGGAAGCCGCTTTTAGCCCGATACGACCTGGGTCAAATCAAGGGTCGACTGACTCCAGCCATGATTAGGGCACGTTCCGAACGCTCGATGTGGCGATTCTACGACGTATTGCCGATTGACTCTCCGGATCAGGCGATTTCTTTGGGAGAAGGCTTGACGCCATTACTGACGTGTTGTCGCCGCGGCGTCTTTCGGGAATTCGAGAATCTTCTGGTCAAAGACGAGAGCTTCAATCCCACTCAAAGTTTTAAAGCCCGCGGAATGTCGGCCGCGATTACTCGCGCCGCTGCGTTGGGGGTGCAAACGGTGGCTCTTCCTTCAGCGGGAAATGCGGCCGGAGCTGCGGCGGCCTATGCGGCTCGAGCAGGAATGAAGTGTGTCATCTTTGTTCCGGAAGATACTCCGCCAGCGAATATTCTGGAATCAGCCTGCGGTGGGGCGCAGGTTTGCCTCGTCAATGGATTGATCAGTGATTGTGGTCGTTTGTGTCGAGCCGCTTGTGATCGATTCGGATGGTTTGATCTCTCCACTTTGAAGGAGCCATTTCGCATTGAAGGCAAGAAGACGATGGGCTATGAGCTGGCGTTCGATCTTGCGGACCTTCGCAAAACGTCAGAACTTCAATTGCCGGATGTGATTTTGTACCCCACCGGTGGCGGTACAGGATTGATCGGGATGTGGAAGGCCTTTGACGAAATGGAAGCGCTGGGCTGGATTGGTACAAAGCGACCTCGCATGGTCGTGGTTCAGGCGGAAGGTTGTGCTCCGATCGTGAAAGCATTTCGTGATGGAGCGACATCCGCGCCGATGTTCCCGAATGCTCATACTATCGCCTCGGGATTGCGAGTGCCTGCGGCGGTCGGTGACTTCATCATGCTGGATATACTTCGCCGCAGTCATGGGACTGCATTGACAGTGACCGACGCTGAATTGATGCAGGGCGTAGAAGAGTTGGCTCGAGTCCAGGGACTGCACTGTGCTCCGGAAGGTGGAGCCATCTGGATTGCGGCGAAGCAGTTAAAGGACTCGGGTTGGATTGCCCCACACGAAACGGTGGTATTGTTCAACACCGGGGCCGCTGTAAAATACAATCATTTACTGAAGTGCGAAAACGCCGTGCGACTTGATCACACGAATCCGCAATGCATAGACCAACTGATTGATGTCTGAAAGTGCATGGGCCGAAATGGCAGTTGCGGATGTTGCGGCTGAGATGATCGCGCTGAGATCTGCTGCTAATCAGGCGGCGACTATTCAGTGAATTGTCGCAGCGTTGGGAGTAGAGACATTCGTCGACTGTGGTGGGGAGTCCACGACAGGCGGAGCCGGAAGAACCGGAGGCATGTCAGCGGGAAATGTCTCCGGAACTGTGACTGGTGGAACATTCTCAGGGATGTTCATAGGTGTCACGGGTGCCGTTGACAGAGGAGGCGACGATGACGGGCGAGGCGACGGTAAAGATCCGGACGATGTGGGGCATGGAGAAGCAGGCGGACAGGCGTCATCTTTGAATAGTTTTTTCCAACTGTCACGCCATGACTTTTCTGGTTTCGCTGTCGTCACCATGAGCGAGGTTGAAGCATAGTTGTACCAGGCTGCAAGATCATTGGCGATTTCATGGATCAGGGCTTGCGGGCTATTGTGTCCAGGTGCAGGCTGACATGCGGGCTCGCGGCAGAACAGTGTCTTCTTCAAACTGAATTTTTTACCTTCGCAATCATATTCTTCCCCCGACCAGGTCGCCGTTGTTGCGAAGACAGGATCCTGAGACTGTCCATCAAGGACTTGAACCTCCAGCGTCGCGCGAATTGGATAGTACGGGCGATACTCAATCACGCGGACAACCAGAATCTGGTCAACGATCGGCAGTGATTCCGAATGATACATGGGATTGGGTGGCAATTGCGGTGGAAGGCCATCCTGCGGAGATGTGAACGCAACAGAAATAATGCCTTCAGTAGATTGCTGCGGAAACGGAGATACAGCAGATCGCGGTTGAAGCGAAACCAGCGGTTCCACGGCCAAAGCTGCGGAGGACAATTGCAGTTCACGCATCAACACGGTTCCCAGATTGGATGCAAAGTGGGTGTGAACCGGGTCGATGCCGCTCTGCATATTCAGTCCCATCCTGAGACCGGGCGTAGATACAGGAGGCGGCACGTAGTTGCGATCAAATTTTTCATGAGCGAGAGGGTTCGTGGTGAATCTTGTGGACACATTGGGGCCACGCAATTCATTCGCCGACGGTCCGGCATGACAACCGGCCAGCAACGCGAGACTCGCCACGAGACTTCTTCGGAAGACTCCTGTTGCCCGGTGGCTTGAATGGCGAAAGTTGGAGATCACAAAGATTGTCCGGCTGCGGACTGTGGAACTGGTCGTAGTGGATTCGTACCACGCGATGGTTTAGCGGCGGGATTCGACTTGTTGGCGGAGCCTGTCTGAGAAACGACTTCCCCAACAATCGCTGACAGCGAATCCAGCTCTTCAAGATATCGCTGGTCGGCCACTTCAGCTCGCCGGCGAAGTTGTTCGTTGTCCAGGAGCAACTGCCTTTGTTGTTTCGCCATTTGCTCCATGGTCGTTCTTGCCTTCAACGTATCAAGTTGAAGTTCACTCAGTTTTTGATTCATCTCGTGCACTTGCTTCTCGCACTCTGCCATTTTTTCGGGAGGCGAGATTGCCTCGGTCAGGTATCCGTAGTGGGGAACCATTCCGGGAGGACATACGACTGCCGGTGATGACCCTGAATGGGCCTGAGCCCGAAACGCTGAAGCGGGTGCTGCTGACAGTTCTGGCCCACTGACTGCCTTTGAGCCCGGGAGACCAGCTTGAACTGTCGCTGGTGGCAACCCGGGCGTCGTCAGTTCAGATTGCTCGGGGACAAAGGCAGTCGCAGCTGGTATCGGTTCTGCTGTCTGCCCTTGTGCCTGAGTAGTCGCAGCGAATTCTGCAACCGGCGGCATGACCTGAGCAACTTGTTGTGATGTGTGTTGCTGAACCGGCTGCTGTAAAGTGGCTGGAGCTTGCTGGGGCGCAGCCGAGAGAACCACAGGCTGCTGCACGACTGGCTGTTGTGCGACAGGCTGTTGCTGCATTACTGGCTGTGGTGCGATCGGCTGTTGGGCGACAGGCTGCTGCTGAATTACCGGCTGTTGCTGCGTTCCATTGTTGACCGGAGCAACGTTGGCCACTGCTTGAGTCGCTGGAAGCGGCGCGACGGGTAAAGCGGTCAATGCATTACCGCGAGGCGGCATTGAGGGAGCCGCACAGTCTGCTTTGGCCATCTCGGGATTGGCTGTCACTGGGGCCGGTAGAACTGGCTGTGCAAGCTTCGACTTACCGAGCAGATTCTTCGAGAACGCGCAGCCAGTGGAAAGACAGAGGCACAGTGCGATGATCAAGTGCAGCGATAGTGATGTTTTGATTGGGATTGAAGTTTGCGGCATGACCGTCTTCCGTTGCGAATTAAGAACGGAGTCAGCCGCGACACAGGCGATTGGATCACCGTGTCCTGCAGTCATTGCAACTGCTGACAATCGTTCGTTCATCACCAGAGACTCCCGAATAACGTCGTTTAAACGCTCCGCATGTTTATTCATTGCGCGGCCATGATTGAGGTAATGATTGGAATTATAAATCCCGCGAACACTCAGCCTCAATTTATGCCGCCCCAGGAATAATCGCTGAAACGCCTGACGAAAAAAAACTTTTACTGCCTGAAAGAACTGAGATCGCTCGGGACAAGGTCAGGGAATGTCCCTGTCCCGATTTGGCCAACGTTAGTTACTGGATGGTCACACTGCCGTAAGCACATTCGACGATAGTGACTTCACCACACCCACAGTGAACCATGATTGCAACGACATCTCCGGTATCCGGGTCAGTTTGAACGGAGACAGTGGATGGCTCCTTTGAGCAACGAGTTTGTTGTCCTAAGCGAACCGGGGCTTCACTGAATCGAACCTGCTGGCTTGATAAGACGCGACCTCGAGATGACATCACGGTACTCATGTTTCAATCCGTTCCAGTTTCAATTCAGGGATGAATTTTCAGGGCCGGCTATCAACTGGCTGTATTCAAAACCACACGTTGCCAGGAGAGATGCCGCAAAGAGTTTGGCCGCGGAAGCTGTCGTATTGCTCAGCCTGTTTTCCGTCTGATGATTGACTTGAGCTGTAATTCTGCGGCTGCAAGGAGTCGAGAGACGCGGGATTCCGAGAGTCCCAGCACCTGTCCGATTTCCTTCATTCGCATGTCTTCCATGTGATACATCGTGACCGCGAGCCGCATCTTTTTAGGAAGTTGTTCGATTGCATCGGCCAAAGCCATTCGCTCTTCGGCCCGGTGGGATCCTGCGTCGACCTGAGAATGGCGATGATCGGGTGTGGGCAGTTCTCCCAATTCATCCGCCCAGTTTTCGGGACGAGTCAACCGCATAGCGGTCAGGCAATCTTCCACTTCGCGGACCGATAGTCCGGTGGCATCTGACAGTTTCTCCGGAGTCAGCGGAGGTGCCATATGAACGGATGCGTCTCTAATCAGAGCCCAGCTCTGGAGAATCGCTTGCGGCACCGGACAGTTGCGTCGCAGTTCATCCAGAATCGCGCCGCGGATTCGCTGGTAAGCGAACGTTGTAAACGCGGCACCTCGATCCGGATCGTACTGTCCTGCGGCTTCCACAAGCCCTAGGATGCCAGCCGATTCAAGGTTTTCGTTATCAACATATTCCGGCAGTGATCCCAGAAGTTTTCCCAGGATGTGACGAACGTAAGAGAGATGTTCGATGATCAGACGATCTCGAAGATCCATCGTACAGACTTTATGATACGCTTTTACAGCGGAATGCATGCGAGTGCTCATTTGGATGATTTCGCAGTCTTATTCTTGGCACAATTTGAAATGAGGCCGGGTGTTCGCGGGACATCCCCTTGAGTGGTTGGCCTCAATCGTGACCGCGGACTGAATAGTTGCTTCGTACCACTCGGAATTCTGGCCCAACGAATCCTGAGATTTACTCAGAACGATTTTCTGCACCGGGGTCTGCCATCGTCTGCAGCAGTCTCACAAACCCGCGGACGCATATTGCAGAGATGATCGCGGCCGTGAAGGCACGCAGCACGATCTCCGCCGGTCCGGTGTTGCGAATGATGCCGACGATCATTACCACACAACTCACAAGCAGTCCGCAGGCCCGGCCCCACGGACGTCGATCGAGTATGATTTGATTGATATGCATTGGATTCAGATCTGTTACAACGAATACTGATTAAGAGACCATGTTGTTCAGAGCGATGAGGCAATCCTCGGGATCGATCCGAGTTTTGTCGTTTTCATTGTCAAGCCGCACCGCGAAGCTGTCCGGCTTCGTTGCTGGATTCCGGACCAATAATGTCGTCGAACTGCAGCATTACGGCTGAGTCAATCACCAGATCATTGGGGACTTCCTGATAGGCGATTACTCCCACGTCGGGAGTTGTGCGTGCGAGCAGTCGCTTGAGAGGACGCCGCACCTTCTGATCCACCAGCAGAGCCAGCGGTAATTGATTTCGCTCAGATTCCCGCGCGGCTTTGCCAACGGCTTCAATCAATCGCGTCAGTGGACCAGCTCCCAACGCCAGCTGATCCTGATGCAGTGACTGCCGCATACGCGAATCCAGCTTTGGCTCCATCGCGACAACTCGCAGACGGCCATCGGTTCCACGGAAGCGTTCGCAGACCAATCGGCCCAGATCAACGCGAACGTGATCGGTCAGATCTTCGCTGGTCTTGGTCTGAGGAGCATGATTCACGATGGACTCGAGAATAAGAGTAATGTCGGCCAGGGGAATTCGATCCTCGGCTAGTTGAACAAGAACCTGATGCAGCATTCCCATACGGATAGTCTCCGGTTTAATCTCTTCAACAATGGTGGGGGCAAACTCTTTGGCTCGATCGAGCATCTGCTTCAGAGCTTCACGCGTGAGCAACTCATGCGCGAAGCGTTTCAGTACTTCACCAAGATGAGTAATCAGAACACTAAGCGGATCAACAACGGTGCATCCCTGAATTTCAGCCAGCCTTCGGCTCTCGGAAACAATCCAGCGGGCATTCAGACCAAAAGCGGGTTCGGTAGTTGGTTCACCCGGCACACTGGATTGACGACCTTCAGGCAGGATCGCCAGCAACTGTTCCGTTCGAAGTTCACCGCCTGCGACTCTGCGGCCTGCGACGAGGATGCGATACTCCTCGGGCTGCAAACCAGACAGATTACTGTTCACGCGAATCGGAGGTATCCAAAGTCCCTGAGAACGGGAGAACTCCCGACGTAGAGCCGTGATTCTCTCTGAGAGACCCTTGACTCGCTTACTCTGAATGAACGGAACCAGCCGTGCTCCGACTTCAACGACAGCTCGGTCTGTCAGCAGGAACTCATCGAGATGGCGTTCATCGTCAGGCTGTGTAGGCTTTTCCGGATCTGTTCCTTCAGGAGCTGCTTCTACCGGAGGAGCCGGTTTGCTTCGATTTGCAATGAGCAACAACGCGACTGAGACGCCCAGAAACGGGATCTTGGGAAGTCCAGGCATCAGAGCAATCAAGGCCAGAATGCCAGCCCCGATCCACATGGATCGTTGCGAATGAAAAAGCTGTCCGCCGATTTCATCACTGAGGCTGTCGTCCGACGTTGTCTTGGTAACCAGAATACCGGCCGAAGTCGCGATCACGAGTGCCGGGATCTGAGTGACCAGACCGTCGCCGACGCTCAGAATGGAGTATGTCCGAACAGACTGGGCGAATGACATTCCGTTGACGACGCCCATGATGACGCCACCGACGAGATTCACGCCGGTAATGATCAATCCGGCGATCGCATCTCCGCGGACGAATTTGCTGGCACCGTCCATCGCCCCGTAGAATTCTGTCTCACGAGATAACTCATCGCGTCGTCGACGGGCTTCTTTGTCGTTGATGCTTCCGGCATTCAGTTCTGCATCGATCGCCATCTGCTTGCCGGGCATCGCATCCAATGTAAATCGAGCCGACACTTCGGCGATTCGCCCTGCACCTTTGGTAATCACCATAAACTGAATGGTGACCAGAATCAGGAAGATCGTCAGACCAACGACCAGCTCTCCGCCCACGACGTAGTTACCGAACGCCGTCACGATGTGCCCCGCATCGCCTTCCAGGAGAATCAGTCGCGTTGTGGCGACGTTCAGTGACAGGCGATAAAGCGTGAGCAGCAGAAGCAGCGAAGGGAAGACGGTCAGCTCAAGGGCCCGTTTAGCGCTGAGCGTCACCAGCAGCAGCAAAACTGTCGCCGCCAAATTTGCCGCCAACAGCAAGTCCAGCAGCCACTGGGGCAGCGGAACCAGCATGACCACCAGACCGATAATCATGCCGAACGAAAGCAGAGTTTCGCTCTGCTTCATCCAGCTGCCGGTCGGAGGTATGGCGATTGCGGGCGTTGACATAAGTGATCTGGAAACTCAGTAAAGGATCAGGTTTACGATGAACGATTCAGGGATTCGACAGTACTCAATGAAAACTCAGACTCAGTACTTTGGCGATAAGTTGCCAGCCATCGACCAGAACGAACAAGAGGATCTTGAACGGTGTGGAGATCACCATCGGTGGCATCATCATCATGCCCAATGACATGAGAATGACTGAAACCACAAGGTCGATGAGAATGAACGGGATGTAGAGACAAAAGCCCATGATGAAGGCGGTCTTGAGTTCGCTGATCACATAGGCCGGAATCAGCACATCAAACGGAGTACTCTCGGGACGTTCGATCGTGGTGACGTTGGCCATCTTCGCAAACAGAATGATGTCTGCTTTACGAGTTTGGCGGATCATGAAGTCGTGAAGTGCGAAACGACCATTGTCCCATGCAGCCTGACCAGTAATGGTCTCGGCCAGATAAGGTCGAATTGCTTCCTGTTCGATCTTTGTGAGCGTCGGCCCCATGACAAACAGAGTCAAAAACAGCGACAGGCCAAGGACAACCTGAGTCGGCGGAATTTCCTGTGTTGAAAGCGCGCGGCGAACGAAGGACAGCACGATCACAATCCGAGTGAACGCCGTCATGGTGACGAGTGCTGCAGAAATCAGAGCCATTCCGCCGAGGAACAAGGCAACCTTGATCTGCGGCGAGAGTCCCTGAAATGCTTCAGACTCCAGTATTTGTTGAACTGTTTGTGCGGAATCCATTCCGACAGCCAGACGATTGAAAAAGGTAACTTGGCGAGAACTTATTCTGTACGCGGCCACTATTGAGGCGATCAGCGATAGGCGATCCCGCGAATGATCGGCTTCAAGTAAACTTGTGTGGAGAATCGGTTTGTGTTTCAGAAGCAAGGACAGAGAGATCTTTCCGAGTCTTTGACGGACGTTCATAAATCAGAGGCTCGTCGGCTTCCGTCAATTCATCCTGAAAAGACGGAGGAGTCAGAACCAGTTGTTTGATACCGCCAGCATCGAAGGCTACTAACGCTCGATGTCCAGCCATTTCGATCAGTGACACAGACCGACCCGGTCCTAGCGACAAAGTTTCGATAACGCGTGATCGTGATCCAGGGGTTGGGAGCAGGCCACGTTGGCGTTGCCAGCGGCGAACTCCCAGAGCAGCCAAACTGAAGAGGCACAACGCGATCACAATCCACGCAACAGCACGCGATAGAACCTGCACAGGACTGGTCTCAATAGCAACTTCGGCCCCTCGTTCCCCGATCGGGGCAGAAGCACTCTTTGGTTTGGCATCATCTCGCAGGTCCAGAAACATGCCGGCATCGGCGGATGATTTGAGTGGCATCGAGATATCAGCAGGCTTTTGCTCAGGCGCGGCCGATGGCGTCGGCTGAAGTTCAGAAATCGTTTCAGACTGACGGAGTGCAGTCAATGAACTACCACTTGCCGCCGAGTTGCCTGAAGCCGTATCCGATTCTGGTTCCCATGCGGCTTGTTTGATGGCCGGTGAACTTTCATCACCGTCGTGCGAAATCTTGCGATCATCAGTTTGATCCGGGACTCTGCTTCCATTGACCGAAGTCGCTGAGCGAGTGGAACGGATCGCAGAGGAACTCGGCTGCGTGTTTCGGTGAGATTCGCTGCCGCTGCCACTGGAGCGAACCTGTGTCCGTGCCGTGCGCTGTGGCGTTTGTTCGATCTGTTGAGGCTGTTCGATTCCGGCTTGCTTTTCCAGGAATCCCTTGAGCTTTGAATCGATGGCGGATGATTCACCGGCACCTGTTGTCGAACGCCTGCGGAATTGTCCGGATCCGCTTTGCGACTGCTGGCCCATCGCCGAGGATGACACAACAGCTGTAGCAAGAATTCCAGCGAAAACGACCAGAATCAACGGCGATGCCCATCGCGCACCGGGACGTCGGGTCAGAGTTGAACTCTGAACGCTGGTCGTCGTGGATGCTGATTCGAAAAGCCGCATGATAAGTTTTCTTCCGTGAAGTCTTAGGGCGTCTCCTGACGCTCAGTCCTGTTCTGCTGTTTCGTCGCATCAGCCGGAACGCGTTAGCGTCCGGTTTCCTGATGCTCTGTCTAATTCCTGTCTACCGTTTCCGAGCGGCCGAAGAGCGAGACGCATCTCGTCCTTCTTCCGCGTTCACAATTTCTGTGATGCGAACGGCGAATCGATCATCGATGACGACCACTTCGCCGCTGGCAATTCTGACACCCTGAGCCATCACGTCGACTGGTTCCGAGACAGCTCGATTCAGTTCGACAACAGCTCCTTCACCCAATTTCAACAGTTCACCGATCGGCATGGTGACTCGACCAATCTCAACAGAGATTTCGATGCTCACTTCTGCAAAACGTTCCAGCGGCATAGCCGTGCTGGCTCGAGTTCGCGACACCTGCGGAAACTCCACCGGATGTGCCTCAGGAACGGAGGGATCTCCGCCCGGCATAATCTGGTCGAGCGCCGATTCGGTCGCTTCGAGGGTCTCGGCTGACGATTCGCTCACGCCTGTCTCCTCATTCTTTTCTGGATGCCAAAATACGGAACCCCTGTCGCTGCCCCAGACGACAAGGGAAGCCTAACCACTGCAGATGTCCGGAAACTCGCGCTTCCAGAGGACTGCCCGATGACTGATCAAGAATCAATGTGTCGCCCACGGCCAGGTTATTCATGTCGCCAAGAGTCAGAGTGGCTTTGCCAAGACTGACTGACATTGTGACCGGAAGCGTTTCCGCCAGGGCTCGCATCTGTGGTGAAACAGACTGATCAACGGCAGGAGGAATTGCGGACTCATTGATGCCGATGGAGGCCAGACCGGCCTGAGGCATCAGCATCACAAATGTTTCTTCACCAACGGCCGTATTGATCTGACCCACGATGCGAACAAGATTCTCGCGAGGCTGAAAGACACGGCTACGAAGTGGGCGAACGATGACCTGATCCATTTCGACGGGCAGCGGCGTCACTTCCGGCCAGCCCTGACTGAGGGCTCGAGCAATCTCGCCGAACAACAGTTCGACGAGTGAAAGTTCTGCGGCAGTCAGTGCTCGCTGTTCAGGCCACTCGTCGCCCAGTGTCCCCAACATTTCGCTGACCACTGTCAGAACGAGTCGGTTGGAGAAGGCGACCATTCCGTCGAATCGATCAGGACCGATTTTCAGAAGGGCCGCATAGCCGGGATCCGGAAGAGTCTGCTGAGCTTTCTGAGCGACCGATGAATCGATGCGAGCTGGCTGCATGGTGATTCGATCTCCGGCCAGCGCTTGCCAGTATTCCTGGAGCATCGACGTGGCCGTCGCATTCCATGAAGACAGCGCGCGATTCGCCGAACCCGCCAGACGGCGCGGTGCGGAGAAGTCGACACTGGAGAGTGAATCAGGAATTGTCATTGAACGTTAAACTCTTCAAACAGAACGTCATAAATCTGGTCGTAACCATCGGGGCACAACACACTGTTGAAGTGATCGCGAATCTCTCGACGAAGCCGATTCTGTCCGGCCGCTCCTCGGATGTCTTCAATACTCAGGTCCGAAACTTTGCTGAGCAGCCAGTTTCGCAGTACGAATTTCTTCGCGTCGACCTTCTTTTTGAATTCTTCTTCAACGGCCTTGGGGATCTGCAGTGTGATCGAGAAGCTTAAGAACCGTGTGAGACGACCTTCGTTCAGATTGACAGCGATCCGTTGATCTTTGTCAGGCTCACCAAACGGCTGGAAAATGGTTTCTTCATCTTTAGGCAGTGTGAAGGCTTTCACCTTCTTTGATTTCGAGGTACTGCCGTGCCCAGTGGCACTGGGCGGGGTGCTGCCGTGAGATTCTTCCGCAGGCGCTTCGCCGTGTTCCGTCGCTGTTTCTTCTTCGGCATGCTCTGCGTCGACGGGGGCGTGACTTTGTCCCGCCAACATAAACGGCATCGCACTTCCGAGCCCTGCGCTGATCACTCCGACCGCGATCCAGGGAACAATGCTGCCACCACCAGAAGGTTTTTCGTGACCTTCAGCGGCGTGCGCTTCCTGTTTAGCATGGTCTGACATGACAACAACTCTTGTTCTGACTGATAAAGGTTCGTCGATTCGGTCCACCCGAACTCGTCTCTCCCACAAACAAAGCAGCGCATGGCCGTCTGTGCGGCTGGCATCTGCCCGTGTCTTCTCAATCGACAGTTGTTCTCGAGGTACATAGTGGATTTACCGATCAGGTAAACTCTGACGCCTGCGTTGTGTTGACCGGCGAAGGTTCTGCCATACTGAAACAGTGGTGAAACCCCTTAGCACAGGGGAACATCTTGTGAATGAGGGAAAACACTCAGCGATGAGTTCTCGATCACTGTTGTTCAAATTCTTCGGTCCCGAAATCTCCCGGCCGACGGCTATGCCTTTTGCGAAAAGCCCCGACCCCTTGCCCGATCGTTTAACGGCGAGCCGAAGGCGGATGCGAAATCTGGCTACGACACCATCGGATTACCGCGGATGGCGCTTCGACGACGTGAAATTGTGCCGCAGACACAAGAAGCCTCTGTGAAGATCTTTGTTAACGCCGGCGCTCTCTGAAAATTGACCGTACACCCTCGAGTTTCTTCTTGCTGCGTAACATAGCCTCTGCAGGCTGTGCCACGCTGCGGGGAATTGAATCGCAATGTTGACCACAGATGAACGCAGATAAACACAGATGAATCGCAGAGCCGGTGAATAGCGTGACCTGAGCCCACTTGAGGGCTTGTTCGGCAGCAGAGCTGCAGATCGATTGAAGAGAACTCGTTTTCCGTGGTTCGCTATCCTTTGCAGAAATCGCACTCGGAGGGCTGACACCCAACCGCTCGCCGGGATCATCGACCACATCAAATGAGGCTGCAGACTTCTGAGCGACGGCATCATTTTGTACTCATCATTCTGTCATTCACTCAAATTGCCATGCGAAGTTGTGTTTCGTCGCCTGACTGTGAACAAAAGAGGGAAGGTCTCTTTCTGAAAAGGCTTTTTTCTGCTCCCTCAATTGTGCGCTTGGTGGCTTGTTTGTTGGGAACAGGGCGAGATTCCTGGTAGACTACCGGCCCGCGAGTTTTTAATGATCTTGCCCAGCCTCACCATTCAGTGATGTGAGCCCTCCGATGAATCCAAACTTCTTCCGGCGAAATCATTGCAGGATCCGATGCTTCGGATTGTTTTCCAGCCTGCTCGTCTTGTTATTGCTTGTGCTGCAACATGAGGCTGTTGGCCAGCAAGCATCCGGCACATCGGGGAAGGTCGATTTCAATCGTGACATTCGGCCGATCCTTTCCAATCACTGCTTCCAATGTCATGGTGCGGATGAGGAATCTCGCGCGGCGGATCTGCGATTAGATGTTCGAGAGTCTGCCGTTGAACATGGTGCGATCGACGCCAACACTCCAGACAAGAGTTCTCTGGTAGCGCGAATCCTGGCGACAGATCCTGAGGTGCGGATGCCTCCGACCGAGACCAACAAGCCTCTGACAGAACAACAGATTAGTTTGCTCAAACAATGGGTAACAGAAGGTGCGGAGTATCAGGATCACTGGGCGTTTCGTCGTGTTGAACGGCCAGCTGTCCCAGTGATCGAGAACGACACTTGGAGTCGGAACGAGATCGATCGATTTGTTCTGCAACGACTTCAGCAGAGCGGCCTGCACCCTTCTCCAGCTGCGGATTCAGCGACGTTGATTCGGCGAGCGACTCAGGATGTGCTCGGGTTACTGCCGACCGTGGAGGAGGCAAAGCAGTTCTCACAGGATACAGCTCCAGATGCATGGAGCAGACAGATTGATCGACTTCTGGCAAGTCTGCACTATGGCGAACGTTGGGGGCGTCACTGGCTTGATCAGGCGCGGTATGCAGACTCCAACGGTTACACGATCGACGGACCGCGGGTGATGTGGCCTTATCGTGATTGGGTCATCGGGGCTTTGAACAGAGATGTCCCGTTCGATCAGTTTACGATTGAGCAGTTAGCGGGCGATCTGCTTCCGAATGCCACCAAGTCCCAGCTCGTTGCGTCTGCATTTCATCGAAATACAATGATCAACGAAGAAGGCGGCGTGAAGCCGGATCAGTATCGTCACGAGGCCTTGATTGATCGCGTCAGTACGACCGGAGCCGTCTGGATGGGGCTGACCGTCGGGTGTGCTCAATGTCATTCGCACAAGTTTGATCCGATCACTCATGACGAGTTTTATCGGCTCTATGCGTTCTTTAACGGCTCTGCGGACGCCAATAGTGCGGGGGAATTGGTTGAGGTACGAGCCGATGAAATGTTCGGCTGGTCCGATGTTCAGTTTAAGCAACTGGAAGAACTACAGACGCTGCAGAAGGAGAAGTCACAGCTTGAGAAAAACGCGCCGGATCAGCCGAATCTGTCCAGTCTGGATTGGCAATGGCAGTCAGCCAAAGTGACGGCCGTGCGAGCCTCCGGCAGTATCATCCTGAAGATTAACCCGGATAGTTCACTGCTGGTGAAATCTGAGCCGAACGCCAACGATGCGTACACGATTACCATTCAGAAGCCACAAGCTGCGGAAGCTTCTACGACGATTACGGCTATTCGTTTGCGAACAATGACGGACCCCAGTCTTCCGGATGGAGGCCCCGGAACCGCAAGCAATGGTAACTTTGTATTGACAGATTTCTACTTGAAGTCGGGCGTCAACGAACATCGCTTCGCGCGGGCGTGGGCCGATCACAGTCAGCCAAAGTATCCGGTTGTTGACGCGATTGATGAACTGCCCACAACTGGCTGGGCGATCAATGTGGACGAAACTCAAAAGGCCGCGGGAGCAAAAATGAATGCTCCTCACGAGGCGATCTTTGCTCTTTCTGACCCCGTCGCTTTTACCGATGGCGTTCTGAATGTGCTGATGCGACATGATCTGAATAAGAACTATCTCACCGGTTACTTCGCGATTGATTTTTCAACGGCCCGAGTGTCATTGGATTCGCCGGGCAGTGTTTCTGCCATGCGTCTGGCGGAGATCAAGAAACGCATTGATGAGCTGGAAGCAGCATTACCCGCCAAGGGGGCGTCTTTTAAACAGATGGTGATGAAGGATCTGGAGAAGCCACCGGAGACCTATCTGTTGACTCGAGGTGACTTTCTAAGTCCCGACAAAGATCACGGGCCGCTGCAGGCCGGAGTTCCTGCGGCTCTTATGAGCAAGGATTCTTCGCCGACATTTTCCAATCGCCAGGATCTCGCGCGATGGCTGGTGCACCGTGATAATCCGTTGACGGCACGAGTCACGGTGAATCGAGTCTGGGCACGGTACTTTGGACGAGGTCTCGTCGAGACAGAAAATGACTTTGGTTATCAGGGAACACAGCCAACGCATCCGGAACTTCTGGACTGGCTGGCGGCTGAGTTTATGGAGAATGGCTGGTCGTTGAAGCATCTGCATCGCACCATTCTAAATTCGGCGACGTACCGCCAGAGTTCTCAGTTGACTCCTGACAATCCAGTGGCCATGACAGTGGATCCCGACAATTATTTGCTGTCACGTCAGAGTCGTTTTCGAGTTGAAGCGGAAATTGTGCGGGACTTGGCGGTTGTGGCGAGCGGATTGTTTTCGGAGAAAATCGGCGGTCCGAGTGTCTACCTGCCTCAGCCGGACGGCATTTACGATTTCACGCAGAACAAGAAAGACTGGCCGACATCGACGGGGCCTGATCGGTATCGTCGCACGATGTACACGATGTTTTATCGCAGTGCGCCGTATCCATTATTGCAGACGTTTGATGCACCGGATTTTAGTACCGTGTGTACTCGACGATCGCGTTCGAATACGCCATTGCAGTCGTTAACCGTCGCCAATGATAAGGTGTTTACGGAACTGGCTGAGGGACTTGCCAGGAGGACTCTGGCCGCTTCTGAATTGACGAGCGACAAAGATCGTTGCCGGGAGATGTTTCTGACTTGCCTGACTCGCGAACCGTTGGCCCGTGAGGTTGCTATTTTGGAGGACTTTTTGAGCCGTGAGCTTTCTCGATTTGTCTCCGCACCTGAGGAAGCCGCTAAGTTTGTCACGCGGACTGAAACTGATCCGCCGGTGGAAACTCTGGCCGCCTGGACCAGCGTGGCACGGGCGTTGTTTAATACGGATGAGTTCCTGATGCGAAATTGAGTTCCCTGCAGGTCCTTTCCACCGGAAGGGCGAACCTGAGGTGCGAATTGTTGTAGGTTTGTGGGCCGAGTGTGTTTCTCCCGTGCATACACGTCGTGGCAAGCCGTGAAGTCTTTCTCGGCAGGCAGGACCTACCCAAATGGCCCCTTCGAAATGTGGTCCTAACGAACGCCGCGACGTCGCAGACGGCACCCAATGACGGGATTCCTGTTGTACTGATTCGCAATGAAGTGTAAAACCTGCGAGATTCCGTGCACCTACCCACCACTGTTTTCAGTGACCAGGAAGTCACCGCGTGGAGTTCAGAGCGTGTCCGTGTTGCCGAACCAGGGATTTCAGTCGGGCGATCTCGTCGTCTATACCGTAACAAAACAAAGTCCTCACCCAGGACCGCGCGCTCGCTCTGTGCATCCTGCTGAGTTAGGCGAAGACTATTCTTACGTCGTCGACAAGTTCTGGATGGTCGTCGGACCCGCTCCTGGAAACAAGCTCACGATCGTGACTCGCAAGGGGAAGACTCGCGTTGTCGACGCGACGGATCCGATGCTGCGAAAAGCCAACTGGTGGCAGAAATTTCGCTACCGGGATCGCTTCCCCAGCCTGGAGATTCTGCAGACCTTGAATGCTGACGGTGAGACATCGCAGGCTTAGTGGGATGCTTGTTCTTTTTTCGTAAGGCCGACTTCAGTCGGCATTGTCATTATAAGCCAGGATTCAATGCTGGCTGAAGCCAGCACCACAGTTTCGACATCTCACAATTTCCTGACATCCGCATATGTTATGGTCGGACAGGGGTTTGCATTGTTTGGGCCACTGCTGTCGAGCCGGGATTGAGCGAACTCACACAGGAATGCAGAAAAGCTGATTTGCAGTCCGGTTGACCTGAGTATCATGCAACGGTGCTGATAGTGGTCTTTCCGGTTCCTGCTGACTGGTCGTCCGGATGAAACGTCGCTCACTGATTCTGATGATCCTGATCGTATTGCTCCCCGTCAGTCTGCTGACATGGCTTGGGGTTCGCATGGCGCGGGATGAGCAGTCGGTGACGCAGCAGAGATTTCGCAGTGTGATGCAGAAGCGACTGGACGATGTGAATCGGCAGGTTGCCATACGATTTGAGGAATCTCAGCGGCGACTTCATCAGATTACTTCGGTGGATGATTTTGAACTTCCGACGCTGCGGGAAGTTGTGCGCTCCGAGCCGCAAGTGACACAATTGTTTGTGCTTTCTCCTGAGGGGCGGCTGCTGTATCCAAACCCGGCTGGAGTGCTGAATGGTTCAGAGCTGACGTTTCTGAATCAGGCCGCTCGGATGTTTACTCAGTGGGATCTTCAGAACGCTATCGCTCGGACAGAAGCAGGGGCTGGCAGTGATCGCTCTGCAACTGCGATGCCCGGAGGAGGCGGCCGAGCGGTTGATTCCGAACTAGAAAAGCGACTCTCCAAGGCGGAGCGACGAGCATCGCCAGAGTTCGAATTGTCTGAGAATTCCCCGGCCGATCAGATCGCGTCAGGTGCAATGCCTGCTGAAGAGGAGTCGATCCAACAACGGGCCGTTCCGATGGATACTGATCCACCACCATCGCCGAGTCCGTTGGAAGAGCTTGTTGCGGCGATCAAGTCTACGAAAGATGCGGCCGTCAACGAGGATGCGGCCGTCAACAAAGAGCTGGCAAGGTCGGACTCTGCTGTGATGGAACAGAAAGCAGGGGCAGAAGCTAAGACGATTCCTTCGCCGGGAAATGCTGCTCGATCAAAAGCAGAGGCATTGCCGCAGCCATCTCCGTCAGATCCGTTTGAAGCAACACCTCCGGCGATGGTGGAGTCATCTCGCGGCAACCTGCGGGCTCCTGCCGCCAGGAGTCGGCGAACCGAGCCGGGTTCTGAGAAAGCTGACAAAACCCCGGCAACACCTCTGCAGAACGACCCGGCGTTGATTACCACCGATCCAGCGAACGCCGCATCAGAGATGCCTGCACCAATCACAACAGGGTCACCAATTGCCGGACTGGAAATGTCAGCCCCGGAGCTGGCTCCTCGAGCGGAAACGCGAGAACAGCCTGCTCCCTTTTTGCCCTCAAATGGCTGGTTTGTGTGGTATTGGGATCGAGGACTCAACCTGATCTACTGGCAACGCAGGCCGTCGGGGCACATCGTTGGTGCGGCATTGGAGCGGGCTCGATGGATCTCGGACTTGATCTCATGGTTGCCGGAGACGGATCGAACGGACTCAGGTCCGGGTTCGTCCGATGTGCAGACAGCGTTTCGAGTCTTGAGTTCATCGTCGGAAGTAGTTTATGAATGGGGTGATGATGTAGCCTCCGATGTGGCCGCATTCTGTGAAATTCCTGTGGCGGCTCCGCTGGCCTCCTGGAGACTGCAGTGTTTTATTCCACCCGATCAAATCGACACGGGCGGTGGTCGCAGTGCCTTTCTGGGATTTGCAGCCGGCCTTGGCGCGTTCGCGCTGACGCTGACATCGCTGGCCTGGTTGTTGTATCGAGACTATTCACGTGACATGCGGGAAGCCTCGCAGCAGGTGAGTTTTGTGAATCAGGTGTCGCATGAACTCAAGACACCGCTGACGAATATTCGACTCTACGCTGACCTGCTGGAGCGTGACCTGGAGCAAGTGGAAGCCGATCAGTCGCAGAAGCCGCGGCGAAGACTGGAAGTGATTTCCTCAGAGGCTCAGCGATTGAGTCGACTCATTGGCAACGTGCTGACCTTTGCCCGCCAGCAGCGTAAAACCCTGCAATTGCATCCGGCATCAGTCGATGTCATCGAACTGGTGCGACAGATTGCCGATCGCTTCACACCGTCCTTGCAGAATCACGGGATCGAGGTTCAGGTCAGCGGACAATCCGGGAGTACATTGTGGCTGGATCCTGACTTCGTCGAACAGATTCTGGGCAATCTGATCAGCAATGTTGAGAAGTATGCGGCAACTGGTCAGCGGCTGGAGATTCGAGTCGCGGTGAATTCGGAACACGCCACGATTGATGTGATCGATGCCGGACTCGGTATTCCCCCCGCTCATCGTGCGAATGTCTTTCAGCCCTTTTCACGGCTCAGTAGTGATCTACGAGCGTCAACCGGAACAGGGATTGGATTATCGATCACTCGTGAGCTGGCACGCCTGCATGGCGGCGACGTTGAGTTGAAAGACTCAGCCACCGGATGCTGGTTTCAGGTTCGATTGAAGTCGCAGCGATGAGTTCCATACTTCGAACCTGCCTGTGTTTGGCATTTCGATGTTGCGCATTGCGACTTTCTCAACCTAACGCGGCAGTGTTGAAGTTGCGCATTTTCAGGCCCGGAGGGTAGACACAAGGGCGGATGTGTCGGCCCTTCAGGCCTCAATCGCAGTTTTTTTGCAGTCCGGTGGCTCACGCCACCGGCATTGGATGTGCCGGGCTTCCAGCCCTAACCAAAATTCGCAACTTCAAAACTGACGCATCGGGTTATGTAAGTGTCCGACTGATGGCTCGATCTGCGCCGGTCGCATTTGCTCCAGTCGCGGTACGCACTGCAGGTTGGAACCAGTGTCGATTATTCCGGCTGTTACGATTTTTGCGAATGAATGATTGTGCGAACACTGTCGTTTCAAAATTGCACTCATGTGGCGAAGCGACACCGACCTGGTTGGAAATAGCAACCTAACGTTGAGAGATCCCCTCTATCGCTTCGAGCAGTGTGTCACCACGGACTGGAGACACAGGCCGGACAAGTTTTTTGTCCGGAACCTCACTGTTACGTAAGCAGGCACAGCACTTCGTTCTTTTTTCAGCCCTGCCCGGCTACGCCCAGGCGCAGAGGTTGCCGCACAAATCGTGAGGGGATAGTACATGGCTCGTAATACTTCGGGCTCATTGTTGGTTGTTGACGACGATCGCTACATTCAGGCAGCGATGGCCGATTATCTGCGAAGTCTGGGACATCGCACCGAAACCGCTTCAACGTGTAATGAAGCGATTGAACGGATGGAAGAGTTTCCCTTTGAAGTTGTCGTCTGTGATGTCAATCTTCCGGACAAAGACGGCTTCCAGCTTCTGCAGTGGGCTCGCGAGAACTCACCGGAAACATCCATCATTCTGCTGACAGGATTTGGCACCATCGAAAGCGCTGTGGAAGCGATTCGCATGGGAGCATTCGACTACCTGACCAAGCCAGTGATCGATGAAGAGCTTCGCTTCTCCATCGAACGAGCAATCGGTCAGCGGTCGATTATCGAAGAGAACAAGAAGCTGAAAGCTCAGCTGACTCAGCGTTTCGGTCTCTCCAGCATCATCGGCAAAGACTACAAGATGCTGCGGATGTTTGAGTTGATCGAAAGCGTTGCTGACACGCGAACAACCGCCCTGATTCTGGGTGAGAGCGGAACCGGTAAGACCATGACGGCCCGGTCAGTTCATCAGCTCAGCAATCGACGCGACAAGCCGTTTGTGGAAGTCGCCTGTGGTGCTCTTCCGGAAACTCTGCTGGAAAGCGAACTGTTCGGACATGTGGCCGGTTCGTTTACGGGAGCTTCACACGACAAGATCGGTAAGTTCCTGCAGGCTGACGGTGGCACGCTGTTCCTCGACGAAATTGCAACCGCCTCGCCATCACTGCAGGTAAAACTGCTGCGAGTTCTGCAGGATCGAGAGTTCGAACCTGTGGGCGGCAATGTGACTCACAAGGTTGATGTGCGACTGGTTCTTGCGACCAATGAGAACCTTGAAGAGTGCGTCAAGAAGGGCACTTTCCGCGAAGACCTGTACTATAGAATCAACGTCATTACGCTGACTCAGCCGCCGTTGCGTGACCGAATCGGTGACATCCCGTTGCTGGCCGAACACTATCTGCAGATGTTCAATGAGCAGACTGGACGGAAGTTATCTGGCATCGACGAAATGGCCATGCAGGCTCTGCAGCATTATCACTGGCCGGGTAACGTTCGCGAACTTGTGAACGTGATCGAGCGAGCTGTTGTGCTCAGTCGTGACACAAGAGTCACTGTTGCTGATCTGCCGGAAAAATTGTTCGCGAATCACGAGCACCGAGCTAACATCGAAGCTCAGCTTGGTGGTGCGTCGTTGAAGGTGGCTCTGACTGAACCAGAGCGTCATCTGATCATTCAGGCTCTGGAAACCAGCGGCTGGAATCGTCAGAAGACCGCGAAAGCACTCGGTATCAACCGCACAACGTTGTACAAGAAGATGAAACGCTACGACATCGACTTCGAATCAGTCTACAAGCACATCTGATCGCTTGCTCAGCAGGAATTCTGTTGAGCTGTTGAATAGACCTTCCCGCCTGAAAGCCCCTGTCACGTGTTCTTCGTGCCAGGGGCTTTTTTTCGTTTTTTGGAGATGGGCATTGAACGAAAAAATCTGGTGATCCCGATCCCGTTCAGGATTGCGGCAACGGAAAGTAAACTATGATTTCCTGCCATTCGGACTGTTCGGTGCATTCTATGACCAGGGATAATTCATCAATCAGGTGTCCCAGCGACGCTCGATCATCAACGATGAAGACTCCGGCAACATTCAATCCCTTTCGAAATCTCTCCGCTGCGTGCAGAGGCATCGTCGCGCGGTCGTGCGTAAGCAGAATTCTGTTCTCTTTGCTGGCCCGGGACAGTAAGGCTGGGTCATCGATCCCTGAAAGACCAGCATCCTGAACCCGCACCAGGTCAAGTTCCGAAAAACGACGCCTCAAGCCTCGTACGATATCGCCATGAAAATTCTCGTCGCTCAACAATCGCAGCAAGACTACGCTCCCGCAGTGTTTTCAGCACGAATCACGGCGTCTACGAACCTCTGCTGTTCTGCGGCAAGGGCTGATGACAGTTGCCTTGCTCGCAAAGACTTCAGTAGTCCCGCCTTGACGGGAAGAATCGCATCCAGATCGTTTCTTACCCTGGATGCTTGCCGTTCTCTTTCAGCCATGTATTCATTGACGGCCGTTTCGTTGTTGAGACACCACGCGACGACTGCATAGACGTCCCGAAGTTTCAGGACGTCGTACGCCTGCACAATCTCCTCTGGCGTAGCCCCAGCATTGTAAGCTCTGACAATCAACTCCAATAAAACGCGAGTCTCTGCGACTCGCAATCCCCCGACTTCATCCGGACGGAGAGGAATTGCCACTGGCTCAAATGTTAGAACAGACATATGAAAAATCCCTGGACGGCATATTCGACTCATGGCGATTTCGACAATGTACCAACGCTCGGTGGTGTTCGTCGAGGAATTTCTGAGACCACAGCTCTCAAAGCTATTCCTGATCAGTCACTCTCAGCTTAAATTCGTCGCTGTTGCCGACCAGTTCCGGAGAATACATCCCCTCGATCGTGGCTGGCAGAGCGGACATGTGGCCTGGAGTTTCCGCACGCATCCGATAGCTGATGCTGTGTTTGCCGCGAGCGAGATTTGTCAGGAAGAAGCTCACGCGGTCATCGCGGAGTTCGCGATAAGCCGTGAGACCTTCGAAGACATAACCGCTGCGTTGATCGTCCGGCTCAAAACCGCTTGGCTTATGATCTTCCAGCAGCAGGTACTCATAGTCGTTCTTGCTGTCGATCACCATTTCTACTTCGATCAGGTCGCCGCTGGTGACGGATCTCAGGTCTTCCAGAGGAATGCGTTTGTACTTCGCCACCTGCTGACTGACCACTTGTCCCCGATCACCCTGGACGCTGACCTGCTTGTCGTCGCGTTCAAGACGATAGAACTTACGATCGACTTTGACTTCCAGGCCGGCAGCAGTGATCGAATCTTCTTTCGTGAAGTTGGTCAGATACGCACTGAAGTAAACCGGGCCCTTGCCTGTGCGGCGAACTTCAATCGTGTGATTTCCAGAGGTGACTGCATCGCCTTCGATCAGCACAAAATTGTCGAAGCTGAACAGGTTCTCTGCAGAGATCTTCACCGTCTTCTGGACTTCTCCATCGACCAGAACTTCTACGGTCATTTCCGGCTGATCTTCACCCGTGGCCTTAATGTAGTCAGCCATGGATTCGACAACCATCGCGGTGTCGCGAGTGCTGTTCCAGTAAGTACCGTGTTTGCGATTGTTCAGCAGATACTTGACCAGTCGAGAAGCGATTTCGTCGTCGGGACGAACCGCCACCAGCAGCTTGAGATAAACGGCCATGGCTTCATTGTCGCTGCCATACCAGTACCACCAACTATTCTCTGGCAGCCGCAACCATGCTGTCTGATTTTCATCGTCCTGTTCGAGGAACTGCTCGATGTTCTTGATCACCATGTCACGGCGTTCGGCATCCTGCTGTTTGTGCAGCACGAGACCAGTCAAAGACAAGCCGTAGACTGACAAGTGGCCTCGATCTCGGTAGAGATAATCAGTCATCGCGACATCGTGGAGATCGTGCTCAGACAGAACCATCGCCACGAAAGCGTCGAGATTATCGGCCTGCAGTTTGTAGTCGGCCTTGCCTTTGTACTTTTCGTTTTCGCGGTGCTTGTCGCCTTCACGAAGTTTGGCTAGTTCAGCAGCCTGATAGTTCTTCAACCATTCAATGCCACGCTGGATGACGTCCGGAAGAATCGGCACATCATTTTGCTGAGCCACGGTCAGACCATGGACAACCTGAGCCGTCAGATGAGCCGAAGAGTGTTCTCCATAGCCGGAGAACCATCCCCAGCCGCCGTCAGAAAGCTGCATCTCTGTGAGGGCTTTAACTCCATCGGCCACGATGCGGTTCATTTCGACGTCATCAAAGACAGGATTGAAGTCTTTTGATTTGCCTCGCATCAGCTTGGCATCCTCGTCGATGTGCTCCTGAATCCATTTGGCGAGAGTACTGCTGCCCTGACCGAAGCCTGCTGGCAATTCGCGAATGTCACGCGTCTGTCGCTGAGGCTGTTCGCCCCAGTGCTTTGGATAAACGCCGCGATAGGTTTGCTGAGCATCGAGGTTTGTTCGCTGCTTTTTGACGTCTGCCAGGTTCACTCCCATTTTCTGCAGCGTTCGCTGAGTCAGGACCGCAGGCAGGAATCGGTTCAGAGTCTGCTCAGTACATCCGTAAGGATATTCCAGCAGGTAAGGCAGTGAATCGATCATCGCACCCGCCAGAGTTGGGCTGTAACGAATCTCCAGGCGAGACTGAGCCGGAATGCGTTCCTCCGGAACGCGGACTTCAACAGTCGCTTTTTCACCGTTGGGTCGAATAACGCCGGTGAAGCTTTCAGTCTTCAGCATTCCGTGAACCTGAACTGGCACTTTCACTTCGACAGCATCAGATTCCTCGTCCGTCAGCGCCTTCATACGGATGGTTGTCAGCCCGGAAGCGACAACATCAACTGTCCAGTTAATGCGAGCTTCACCGTTGGCCGCCACTGTGACTGTCTGAGTGGCTTCATCAAGCAGTTTCAAGTGCCCGCCTTCGTTTTCAATTACCACCTGAACAGTCTTTTCGGACTTCAAATAGTTGTGGACAACTGCAGACAACACGATCTGGTCACGCTCGGTGAAGAATCGCGGAGTCTGAGGCCGGATGATCAGATCTTTGCTGCTGATGATTTCTGAGGTCCCCGAGCCGACTCGAGTGCCATCGCCCATCGTCCACGCTTTGATCTTCCACGTGGTCAGGTTATCCGGAACCTTAAACTTCACTTCGACAATCCCGCTTTCGTCCGCGGTTGATGACGCGACCCAGTAGGCCGTGTCGGCAAAATTGGATCGCAGAGTCGGAGCTGCAGGATTCGCTGGTGCCGCCGGAGCCGCAGCGGCTCGGGCTTCACTCACGGCACCGCCCATCGCAGGAGCGGCATCCATGGCCATCGCTGCCATCGGCATGCTTTCACTCATCATGGCGCGGCCCTTATACATCATGCCACCGCGACCGCCGCCCATGCCTCCCATATATCCGCCCGGAAAACCACCCATCGAAGGGTCATTTCCAAACAGCAGTTGCATCACGATCTCGTTGTCTCGATAGACCGGAGCTGAACCACGCTGGAGAGACGAATAGATTTCAGAGTGATGTTGTCGGCGAACGTTCCAGAAGAAACTGCGAATTTCAGGGATACTGCTGGCTGCGATGTATTCGAGACTCGCATCGTAGACGGACAGTACTGTGTTTCCGACAAATGGATTCCCGTTGAGATCGGTCAGTTTGAGCCGTACCGTCGCTTCTTCGCCCGGTCGGTAACGATTGGCCGAAGGTAGCACTTCGACGTTGGCAATTCGCTGCTCCGGTGGAACAACGATCTCACGAATCTCGCTGTGGACTTTGCCATCGGCGATTGTCACGGCTTCGACAAAAATGTTTGGCATATCCGTGCGATCGATCTCGATCTCATGCACAGTGCTCTTGCCCTTCAATCGCAGCACGATCGGCTTTGCACAAAGTCCGTTCATCGGTCGTACGAACAACAGAACCGTGCTGTCGGGCTTGTTCGTGTTGATCTGGAGCTGGACTTTCTCGCCCGGCTGATACTCCTGCTTCTCTGTGATCAATTCCAGGTCGTTGAAGCGATAGCCACTGCCATCATCCGCTGGGCCGCGAACAAAGAGCACATAGCCACCTTCCATCTCGTGGCCTTCGCTGTCGGAGATCTTCACGCTGATCCGGAATTGGCCTGCGACGGGAACCTTGAGCTTGAGTGACCCCGTACCGTTTTCGTCTGTTGCAACATCCCAGGCCTGCAGTTCCTGCTCAACGGGTTTGTCGCCCTCGTACTTCACCGAGAACAGCGTCAGTCGGCCCTTGCCGCTCACTGGTTTGCCATCAGCCGTGCGAGCCTGAAAACCTGCGTTGACGGTGTCGCCGGTCTGATAGTGTCCTCGATCAGTCCATGTAAAGACCTTGAAGGGTTCTCGAGCGACCAGCACGCTGCCATTGCCGATGATGGTTCGGCGAGATTTATCGACAACTTCTGCCGAGATCGCATAGCTGTGATCGCTGTCGCTATGGCTGGCCAAAGCGGCCGCCGTATCAATGTCGACGAGAAATGTTCCGTCAGGACCAATCTCTGCATCGCCTTCGATGACGACTTCCGGAGGATCAGCACTCCAATTCCACCATGGGCGAATCGGAGCAAAGCAGCCCCATGTTTTGAAGCCGGGATACCAGTCGTATTCGGGAGCGAACCACCAATAGCCCGATGAATACAGCCAGTCCCAGCGAGCGACCGGATACCATCGGCTGTCATGCTTTGATCGCTCTACTTTGTAATGAACTTTGGCCTCGGTAACCGGAGCTCCGAAATAATACGTCGCGATGATTTTGGCCTGGATCTTTTCACCCAGCTTCACCGGCTTTTCCGGAGCGTCGATCTTTACCTCGTACTCAGGCTTACGATATTCCTCGACAACGAACGATCCGAATCCAATCAGAACACGCTGTGCTTCTTCGATGATTCGAGTCTGGCCATTTTCTTCGACGGCCCTTGAGACCATCACCTGTTCTGCGATACCGATCTGGTACGAGCCCAGAGTGGCATCGATTGGCAGCGTCCATTCTCCGTCGACGCCGGCCCAACGATCCGTCTTGGCTTCAACTTCGTAAACGACATCTCCTTTCGGATTGCGAATCTGAACCCAGCACTGCTTGTCGGCATAGCTGTTGTCGTCGGCATCGAATCGTGGCTTGCGAGTCCACAAGCGGAACTTTACAGCATGGCCAGGTCGGTAGACCGGGCGGTCAGTGATTGAGTAGACCTTGAGCGGACTGTAATCCAGCGGCTGAAGTTTCTCGGGGTTCCAAACACCCATGAAGCCGTCAAACGCCAGCCGACCGTCTTTCGTGCGGGCGATCACTAGCCACTGATTATTAGGGACCAGATCTTTTGCTTCTGGTGTTGCCAGCCCATCGGCATTTGTTCGAGCGGCAAAGCGATTCGTAAGGATCTCGTAGTTCTGACCGCCCTTGTATTCCTGATGCCAGCCGAAGAATTCGAGGTCAGCTCGATCAATGGGAGCACCGGTTACGGCATCTGCGACAAAGTACATTGTCCCTTCTTCAGTCCGTTTTCGGGTGATGGCAGTGTCGGCCACCCAAAGAACTATACGGGCTTCATTGCCGAACTGCATTTTCGCCGTGACCCAATAGGCTCCGGCTTTCTGCAATGGAGTCGTGACCGTTTGTATTGCGTCAAAGTGATTTGCGGGAGCCTTTAGCTCCAGCTCCCATTTCGCAACTGCTTTTTCGAGATACTTTGCGTTGTTATTTCGAATCAGCATCCAGCCGATGTTGTCAATTTGTTGTCGCTGATAGTCGAGTTCTTTCGGCTTGCTTTCGATGTACTGGCGAACGTCGGCCAGAAGAGCGTCAACGTCGATTGGTCGAGCCTCGAGCGTGACTTTGCTGCCGTTGCGGAATCGCAGATCCAGCGTTGCTCCCTTGCCAGCGGGTTGTACCGAGCTGCCTTCGATCTGCAGCCAGTTATTGATGATCTGGTCGATGCGAAGCTGGACGTTCTTTTTGTCGTCCCCCGGACTGGCGAGTTTAAGAAGATCCTGAAGCAGTTCGGCCGCTTGAGGATACTGGTGACGATTCATTCGCTCGTTAATCAGCATCTCCAGAGCCTGGCGATGCTCACTTCCGCCACGAGCAATCACGGCTTTGATGATCGTGATATGATTGAATTCATCAGGGAGATTGAACCGTTTGACTCCAGTCGTCAGCTTTGCGATCGTTTCCGAGTCGACCAATTCATGAGCCGCCCACTCGCCGGAATCCTCTGGCTGCTCTGCTGCGTCCGCTGCTTCTTCGCCGCGAACCTGAATTACGGGGGGCCCGCCAACTGAGGTCGTACTGAGACCAAACTGAGACTGCAGAAAAGCGGCCCATTCGAGATCAATCTGGCTGCGACGAGCATCAACATGCTTCACGACTTGCGCCATGGCAAAACGCCATCGTTCGCCATCGGACTTCGCGCTGTTCCATGATTCCGGCATCAGATGAAAGACGGGGTTCCCGTCTTTATCCACCGGCGCGCCTTTGCTTGGGCCGCCCCAACCACCGCGACCGTAGTAGCCGAAGCGACCGTCGGAGATTTCATAGTCGGGCAACTTTGTCAGATCTGTCAGATCCTGCAGTTTCCATGCTTCGCTGTGCCGTGGCGAGCCAATTTGTCCGCTGAGCGTTTGCCATAACTCTGCTCGCTCATCAGCGGAGGCACTATCATCTTTGTCTGCAATCGCGATGGCTTCGAGCAGCAACTGTATTGATCGCACGCGGTCTCGAGCAGCCACGCTGGCCCATTGTCCGCCGCCGCGATGGTGCCCGCGTTCGAACTTCCCGGCCACCACAAAACCGCCATTGATGATTTCCCCGGTATAAGCGCGGCCGGCTCTGGCGAGCAATCGAAAATCGGACTTATGAGCGGCGACTGCGGTCTCCAGCAATTCGTCTGCTTCGTGCACGAGTCCAAGATTATTCAGGCAGTTAATGGCCATGCCCAGATCGTCGGGAAGAGCCGTGTCGGTATTCTCTGGATCGATGGCCAGTTCACGATACAGCATGAGAGCATCGTTGTAGTTGTTCTCATCGAACAGCTTCTTGGCCTGAGCTCGACGATCAGCCGGAGGTTGTTCCATAGTGGTCGCCATCAATCCCGCAGAACTCAAAATCACCACCGACATCAGACATAGCAGCGCGTTGCGCATGGAAGTTACCTTTGCTGTTAAGCAGTCAACTTATTGATTCTGGACAGTATCGGATTTGCTGCTGAACGACCAGATGAGTCACCTCCGTGTGAGCATCCTGCTCAAAGGTATTTCAGGCGTTGGAGCAATCCCGTGAAGATTCACGGCTGTCAGGACGTCAGAGATGGGGACGCTGTTCCCGAAAACTTGCGTGCGATGTTTTCAGGATTCGGCAAATGGGCGTCCGATGGCCTCTTGTTGCCGTGTTTTGCGGCAATTATGACGTTGTAAGAAATGTGTCAGGCGTTGTGACAAGATGTCAGAGAGGCGTCAACAAACAGGCAAACAGAGTTAGTCGCCGAACATTTCTGACAGGTCAACATCGTCATCCGAGGCACGCTTTTTCTTCTGAACTGGCTTCCCTGATGCCCCAGGGGCTGCAGGTTTCCCGGCTTTCTTATCCGAAGCTGGCGTGGCAGAAGCAGGCCCGCTGGCGGCAGGCATCACAACTTTCTCTTTGTCTTTCGGCTTTGACGACTCGGCAGGTCGTTGAGGAATCCCGGATGCCTTCGCCTTTGCCGCGGCTGCTTCTCGCGCAGCTCTGACCATGCGGGCTTCGGCTTCTCGGATCTCGCCGACCATCTCCGAAACGGTTTGCCAGCGATCGTCCGGATTCGCGGCTAATCCTTTCATGATGGCGGCTTCCACCTGTTTGTCGATGGTCGGGATCAGAGTGCTGAGCGCCACGGGAGGTTTGTTGATGTGCTGCAACACGGCGTCAATGGTCAAAGCCGAATCCCACGGATACCGCTTCGCGTACATTTCAAAGCAGGTTACTGCGAAGGAAAAGATATCCAGACGTTGGTCAGTGGTTTGTCGCTTGATCAGTTCCGGGGCCATATAGCAGGCCGTACCCGTGCGATTGCCTGGCTTGCAGAAAGGTGGAGTGTTCGGCACCACAAGGCCGAAGTCGATCATCTTGGCGGTCTTTTCATCCGAGATTATTACGTTTCGCGGGCAGATATCTCGATGAATCCAGTTCTGCTGATGGAAGTGGTTCAGGGCCTCCCCGATCTGAATCATGTAACGAAGGCGATAACGTTTCATTTCTTCGTTCTGGAGATCCACCAGAAGGGCCAGACCGACTCCTTCGACGAACTCCATGACGAGAAACATCTCATCTTCCAGCGTCCAGCCAAACTCATGTGTTTTCACGATGTTCGGATGGTTCAGAGACATCGCCACTTCGCCTTCGGTGGGCTTCTGCAATCCCTGAAAGCGAGCTTCAAATTTGGCTGTCTTTTCCTTGTCCAGAACTTTCAGAGCTACCAAACGACCGGTCTGAAGGTCTGTTGCCTTCCAGACCTTTGACATACTCCCCTGCCCGACTCGTCCGATCAGATTGAAACGCTTTGAGACATCCGTGCGATCGTGTGACTTTTTCTTGCTGAAGAGTTTATCAAACATTGCCAGATCTCAAAAAGCGTTTCGACGAATCCGTAGTTGGTTCACTCGGGGTGAGTGCATCAGTTTTCGACTGACGAATTTCCATTCAGCACAACCTCTGGTCCATTCGTCGGAGGTTGTGATTTTGCCGTTTCCGGTTTCATTGATTCCCAACGCTCAAGCCCTGCGTTCAGGAACGCCAGAAATTTTTCGCCGCCGGAGGAATCCAGACCACTGAAATAAGCCAGCACTTGTTTGCCGTCTGCAGAAACCACTGCATAGCTTGGCAGAGCGACATCGCCCGTCAATTCAGATTGCAGCTCCTGATTCAGCAACAGTAACTTTTCACGTAGCTCGACGTCGGTGATCCCCGGGACAAGGTCTGTGTAAAGCTGTGCTCGCACCATTTTCTTCATCGCTGAGACAACATTCTCCTCGATCATCACCGTGCGTTCCATCTGGCGACAGTTCACACAGTTGACCCCGGTAAAGTCAAGGAAAAGAGGTTGCTGATCCTTTGTGGCCACAGAAACAGCTCGTTCAAACTCCATTCCAAAGTCCAGATTATGATGTGCGATCACATAGCCCAGATCTTCGGTCTTGCGAACTTCTACATCAGGTGGAGCAAAGGCTGCTACGAGATTCCAGATTGGGTCCGCAGGTAATCCCGCTTCATAAAGTCCGGCAATCAATCGGCCCGAAAACAACAGGAATGCCAATGCTGAAATGCCACGGATTGCAGAAAACGCGGGCTTTGGATTCCTGAAGAATCCGAGGAGATAAATCCCGGCGATGAGCCCGATGGCAATCCAGAGCCACAGAAATACATCGTAGGTCAAATAGACCGGGATCTGGCCGACTGAGAAACCAATGTCAGACACACTGAGGAATTTGACGACCGCAGCGATCTCGACAAGACCAATGACGACTTTCACATCGTTCATCCATCCACCGCTCTTGGGCAGCTTTTTGAGCATCTTCGGAAACAACGCCAGCACAAAAAACGGCGAGGCAAATGCTGTTGAAAAACTCAGCATACCAATCACCGGCCAGAGGTAATCCCCGCGAGTCGCCGCGACCAGCAATGAACCCACAAAGGCGAACGTGCACGTGAATGACACAAGCGTAAAAGTCAACGCCATGAAAACGATGCCGATCATGCCACCAGCAGATTCCCGAGATGAACTCCAACTCAGCAGCCAATACGGAATCTGAACCTCGATGACTCCGAGCAGCATGATACCGAAGAACAGAAACAGGCCGGCGAATCCCAGATTCAGCCAAGGATTATTCGCAAGGTTATTCAGCGCCGTCGGGCCAAACACGATAGCCGCAAACAAGCCAAGAATTGTGAAGGCACCAATGATGCTCAGACAGTAGACAACCGCCAGCTTCAGGGAACTGCCGGCCTTCTTTTCTTCCTGCTTCAGGAAGAATGCAACCGTTACTGGAATCATTGGGAACACACACGGTGTCAATAGTGCGACGAAGCCTGCTCCGATCGCTGTCAGGACGAAGGCAATCAACCCGTCTTTCGCGAGGCCTTTGTCAGATTTGCCTGCTGCAACCGGAGTAACCTGGCCGGGCTCGCTGCCATTCGGCTCACCAGTTTCGGTGACGAGAGGCGGCTTCCCGGATTCTGTGCCGGAGGTCATCGAGATTTCGAACGCAGCTTTCGTAGGCGGAAGGCAGGTGGTTTCTCGGCAAAGTTGAAATCGCACATTTCCGGAGACGGCAACTTTCGGGTCCGATACAACGTACTTGCGAGTCCAGATGATCTCACCATAGTGGACTCGTTGCACAAACTCATCGTGAGTTTCAACCTGTGGCTCCGCAGACGGAATGAAGTCTTCTCCAATAGCCTCAAGTCCCGCAGCAGTGTCGATCTCAATCGTGGTTGGCACTCCTGCCATTTCAGGATTCTGATCCAACGCAAACGTGTGGTACGGCTCTTTGACGATCGCTTTGATCGAGAGAGTAACTTCCTGACCGACGGCAGCGTTTTTCGGCGTCAGGCCAATCACGAATTCGATCAATCCGGTCTTGGCGGCTTTTCCACCACCGATCTTCGGAGTCAGCGTGACGGGATTCTTATCCGTCGATTCGGACTGTTCCCCATTCGACGGCGCGGCTTTCGCGGCTCCTTGTGAAGCGGGCGTCTCTGTTGTTACAGGTTTTGTTTCGGTCGTTGCTGATGTCAGCTTGGCAGAAAACTTCCGATTGCGAATGGGGCGACATTCTCCCGGAATCCCGTTTTCGCCTGAGCCGCAGTATTGCCCCGTGAGTTGGCCACTCACGGAAACATCTCCAGCCAGAGATCCTTTCAGCGTCTTCGACCAGGTGACTTTGCTGAAGAATTTTTCGACGGTCTGCCCCAGAGCGTCGTCCAGCACAGACTTAGGTTCGTGATCGGCTTTCCAGTCGCCTTCTTCCTTGAGTTCCCCGAGCCCCGTTAGCTTGATCTTCGTGCCGCCGCCAAAGTCCGGGCTCATGGAGTACGTGTAATATCCATCAGGCAGAGTCATCGTGACCTGTAGCTCGGCCGTCTGGTCATCAATCTTCTTCAGCGCCGCGGTGACGTCGACATCAACGTCATTTGCCCCCGAGGGTTCTCCAAAGGTCAGAGGTGCGAAGTCCAGACCTCCGGAGGTTTTGTCCGAAGTCTGAGCAGCCAATGGCAGGACGCTGTGGAGTATTCCCACAGCCAACGAAAAACTGAAAAGCAGCTTTCGGAACGGTGACATAGGTCTGTTCTCGATCAATGCAGAGGAAGAGTTAAGTCCGGGAGGTCTTCAGTCCCGTGAGTCTCACACGGCGAATTCACCGTGCGTCCAATGGGGAAAAGATCCTCTTGTTGCTCGGCCCTGAGTTCAGGACGCTCAGTTCTGCATGGGTGCAGATCGAGGTCTGATAAAGTGCCGATATTCTGACGTTGCCGCGTCACAGGTTCTTCCTGTGATACTGCTCAGAATTGGCTGTAAAATACAAAGTTTCCCTCTCATCTGGAAAGCTGCGATTCAGAACTCCCCCGCTTCCAGAAAAAGTGCAGGTTTTTCGGGGTTTTGTGGCATGGATTTGGCACGGAACGCTGAAATCAGTCAGAGATTGGTGCTCAGCGGACAGGAAGATTCAGAAACGAAACAAGGCGACCCTTCCTCGCAGAAGATGTCGCCTCATTTCAAATTTGAGATCTCAAATTCCCAAACGTGTTCTTACCCCTTCAGCACTTTGCTGATTGTTTCCTTCAATACGGTTGCACTCTGAATCAGAGCCGTCTTCTCTTTTGACCACAGTTCGACTTCGATATGGCTCTTCACGCCCGTGCGACCGACGACGGTTGGGATCGAGAAGCAGACATCTCGCACTCCGTATGCTCCATTCATCAGGCTGCTGACCGGCAGAATTCGGTGATCGTCGAGAGCAATGCTATGGACAACATCGGCGATGGAGACACCGACCGCGAAACCCGCTCCGCCCTTCTTCTTGATGACTTCTGCCCCGCTGCCACGAGTCTTCTTTTCGACTTCGGCAATCAAAGTCGCATTGACGCCGGGGAATTTTTCCAACGGGATGTTGGCAATCTGAGCAGCGGACCAAACTGGAACCATGCTGTCGCCGTGTTCGCCGAAGATCGTAACACTGACCTGTGTCGGAGGAACGGCCAGTCGCTGAGCCAGCATACTTCTCAAGCGTGTTGTGTCCAGAACAGTGCCGAGGCCGATGACCTGTGAAGCGGGCAGCCCAAGTTCTTTCACGGCCAGATAAGTCAGCACGTCGACAGGATTGGAAACGACGAAAACGATCGCTTCTTTCTTGTACGTGTTCTTCTTCAGGTCCGCCAGAATGCTGCGGAACAGAGCCACGTTGCGGTTGATCAGATCAAGTCGGCTTTCGTCTGGCTTGCGACGCAGACCGGCTGTGATCACGATCACATCCGCATCCTTCGCGCCTTCGGTGCCGCTGCTGGTGATCTTCTGAGGAGCCATCAGGGACGCTCCATGCAGCAGGTCCAGAGCCTGACCTTCGCACAGTTCCTGATTGACGTCGATGAGGTTGATCTCACTGACAATCTTGCCCGCCTGCAACGCAAACCCGGCACAGGAACCGACCAATCCACCACCACCAATAATGCTGACTTTCATATGGCTTCGCCTTAGTTTTCAGTGTTCAGTTTTCGTAGGGTGTGACAAGCGAAGCGCCGGCACACCATGTTATTGACTGCAAGATGGTGTGCCTTCGCTGTCGCTTGTCACACCCTAGGTTCTCGCCGAGCCAATCCAACTACGCCTTCCCCAATGCCGCCAGAACCTGGCTTGTAATCATCTTCACCAGATCTTCGCTCACACCAGCGGCCGGTGTTTCACAGGCGGTGCCGCAGGGCTTCTGAAGGATACCGGGATAAGACGGAGCCGCGTCGAAGGCTCGCTGCACAGGGATGTTTTCTTTGTAACCTTCACGGAACGCACTGTTGCCGCAGAGGTCGCAGTCTTCGTTGTGGAAACGAGGATCGTCGAAGCCCCATTTCTTTTTCAGGTCGAGCAGTTCGCGGCTCTTCTGCTCGTTCAGATACTGAGGCTGTCCGATCTGCTTGGCCAGCAACAGAATGCGGCAGTAAGCGTCAAGAATTTCTGTCTTCCAGTAGGCGTCTTCCAGGCTCTTGCCGAATGACACCGTGCCGTGGTTCTTCAGAATGATCGTGTTCGTGGCTTTCAGAAACGGAGTGACCGTCTGAGCAAATCGCTGGTCGCCTGGTGTCTCGTAAGGAGCGATTGGAACTTCGCCCATAAACACTTCAACTTCCGGCAGAATGCACTGCGGAATCGGCTCACCGGCGACGGCGAACGCCGTTGCATGAGGCGGATGGCAGTGAACGACCGACTTCACGTCCGGACGGTTCTTCATGATCTCCAGATGCAGCAACACTTCACTGGTTCGTTTGCGAACGCCGGCAATCTGCTTGCCTTCCATGTCGACGGCACAGATGTCCTCCGGCTTCATGAAGCCTTTGCAGATCATCGTTGGAGTACACAACACTTCGTTCTCGCCAACTCGAATGCTGATGTTCCCATCATTCGCCGCGGCAAAGCCCTTGTTGTAAACGCGACGCCCAATCTCACAGATCTCTTCTTTGAGGGCTCGGTCGTTAATGCCGCTGTTCCATTTGTTGGCCATGGGTTTTGCTTTGCAAAAAAAGTGTTCAGTGTTCAGTTACCAGTGTTCAGCAAATCGCAGCGGTCTGTGTTTTCTTAACACTGAACACTGAAAACTGAACACTCACATTTTTATTCCACACTTACCGTGTCCAGCAATGCGGCACAGTAAGCATCAATCGGTTTAGAGTCAGGATAAAATGGAGTCGATGCATCGGCGCTTTCGGTGACAGCCATCAGGCTGCCGATGCCCGCTCCCATGTCGTCGTACACGACGATCGGTTCTGTTCGTCCCGATACGTCGCCCTTCAATCCGGCATGCATCAACGGCACCGCCAACTTCCAGCTCGCGCCGGTCAGCGTCGGGTCCCATTTGGACAGTGTCACCCGTCCGATGCATTCCATGATTCGCATAATCTTGTCCACTCGTTTAACGGCATGCCGTTAAACAATCTCTTTCCAGCCTTGCGGCCGGTTTGCTGCGGAGAGAGATCTCAACAGCTTCAAAATGTCTCCGAACGACCAGCCGGAAGAATCCAGGCAAACAACCTGAGGACTCATCACGGTGGTCAACGTTAATAGATTAGTTGCCTTCGTAATCACGGCTGCTCTTACATCCGGATTGCGATTCAGCAGGCAAGCAACGATTGATGGTTCACCGCCACAGGTGACGGTGATGCCGTTCTTCAATGTTTGAGATGCCGCCAAAGCGGCATCGTGTTCATTACTTACCGCCGATGTTTTCCAGCCTGCGGTAGATGCCGCCGACTGACACGTTGCGTTGTTGCCAACGACAATAAAGCTTCCTGTGGAAACAGTCGCTGGCTTATTCAAAGCCGATCCGGCAACCGTCACTCCATTCTTCCGGATATAGTCTTTCCCGGACGGAGTGATGATTGCTCCCGCCGGCAGCACGATCGTTCTTCCCGCCGCTCGTGCCGCCACGAGAATGTCTTCGCTGATAACCTTGGCCGCGATCGTTAATGCAGTCGACGGCTCCGTTGTTGTAACTGGTTTGGCCTGGGACGTTGTCACCGGCGCAGACACAGCGGCGGGAACTGTCACGCGAGATTTCATTTCTCGCATCACGTTCTGCACGATCTGGTCTATGTAAGCTGCGTCGATGGTCATTTCGTTCTTTAAGTGGATTGGGCAAGTGAGTCAGTCACCGGCCCGCGATCTGCTATCCGCGTTTCTTTTTCACTTCTGGTTGCTCATCCATGATCCCCTGGATGGAGAATCGTATCGGCGAATCCTTTCGGCCGACTAATTGCTGTATGTACTTGGTGTCACTCGTAAAGAACACATGGTCGCCCTGACGAGCACCCAGAGGGTCGATGGCTAACTGAGGGAACTCATCTGGTTCATCGTTGATATCCAAAGGCTGCAGGATGACCAGCTTCCACCCTGTCAGTGAGGGATGCTTCATCGTTGCGGTTGTGTAGCCAATGACTCGAGCGGTTTGCATCTTCGTCCCTTTACCGTACACCCGTCGCTCCACCGACGGGAATTCCGGTCGACGGAGCGACCGGTCTACGGTACATCAAATGATTCTCAGGTCATCAACCATCACACATCTTCGCTGACGAGTAAACGTCATTGGATTCGTGACGCCTTCTCCGGTTGGTGTGGCGATGGAGAATGACAGATAACCTTCGCCGCCAAGTCCAAGTCCTGCCATGCAGGGGCCGTTCTTAACGAACAATGTTGTATTCATGACGCGGCCCATCTTGGTGATAGTATGGACGTCGCGAGAATGGATAATCGCCGTATGGCCGAAGCCGTGTTCGTATTTCTTCGCCAGAGCGATCGCGTGGTCGCTGCAGTTCGCTCGCACGAAGGGGATGAACGGCATCATCTGCTCTTCAGTCACGAACGGATTGTGCTCGTCTGTTTCACCGAACAGAATCAGAGTGCTTGCAGGAACGCTGAGCCCGATCTGAGAAGCCAGCCACGCTGCATCTTTGCCGATGAAATCGCGGTTGAGCTGATAGTGCCCACCCGGTTCCTTCGGAGGACCAAACGCCTTGGCCGTGAAGGCGGCAACCTGAGCCGCATTGAGTCGATAACCGCCGTGATTTGAAACGGCTGTCATCAATGGGTCGAAGATTTCTTTAACCGCGAAGACTTCTTTTTCGCTGATGCACAGCAAACTGTTGTCGAAGGCTGCTCCAGCGACGATGGACTTGGCTGCGTTGTCGATGTCTGCCGTCGCATCGACGACAACCGGTGGATTGCCAGGACCAGCCACGATGGCTCGCTTTGGGCTCTGCAGAGCTGCTCGAGCCACCGCAGGACCGCCCGTGACGACCAGCATTTTAACGCCACGATGATCGAAGACCTGTTGAGCAGTCTCGATGGTTGGCGTGCCAATGATGTTGACGAGGTTCTCAAGTCCCGTCGCGGCGAAGATCGCTTTGTTGAAGCGACGCACACCTTCGCTGGCGATCTTTGCTCCGCTTGGATGTGGATTGCAGACGATCGTGTTGCCGGCCGCGACCATGTTGACGAAGTTGCCTGCCAGAGTTGGCAGCGAATGGGTCACCGGAGTAATCGCACCGATGACTCCAAACGGAGCGTACTCGGTAATCATCAAACCATGTGAGCCGCTGATCGCGTCAGTTCGCAGGAACTCAACTCCCGGCACATCCTTGATCGCTTTCAGCTTGGCGATCTTGTGCTCGAGTCGACCGATCTTGGTTTCTTCGAACTCAAGCTTGCCCAGCTCTTCAGCCTGCTCGTCGCAGATCTGCTTGACGATGCTGATCGCCTTTTTACGGTCTTCCAGCGATGCGTGGCTGAGTTTTTCAAAACCCTTCTGAGCCGCTGCGACCGCTTCATCAACGGTGCTGAATACGCCCCATCGAGTGTCCGGGCCGGCTGAACCGTTGGAAGCTGGAGCACCGCCCGTTCGAGCGGTTAGCTGTGTCAGCACTTCCTGGACGATGTTACGGATGGTTTGTTCGTTTGCAGTTGCCTGCATGTTCGTTTCCTATTCTTGAATCCCGGCGAGCGGCAGGGCGTCAGCCCTCCGAGCAAATCACCAGGACAATCTCAGTTTGTTTTCGAGTCAACACAGGATGTGTCCACCGAATTTTCGGACAGCGATGGACTCGGAGGGCTGACGCCCTGCCGCTCGCCTACATGTTCAATACCCTTAACTTGTCCTGAATCCACCACGACACTTTGGTTCGCGTTGGAAATCGTGCCACCATCAGCCCCAGGAGTACAACGGCAGCAATTACGGAAATCATGTGCCTTTCGATCATCACCGAGATTAGATTAAAGAACGCGGCTCCTTCCAGAAGTGCAAGCGTAATAATCAACTGGATTCGATAGATGGCCAGAAGTGAATCATTTGAGCTGTCCGAGTCTTTCGGACGAGGGTCCTCCGACTTGAACTTGTTCAACTGTGCCTTCGTCACAAGGGCCGGAATGACCAGATGATTGACAATCATCAATCCCGCAAAACCGGCGGCGATCATTGTCATCATCCCCGGATCTCCTTGCCCGAAGATGTCCCCCTGCGTATTCACCAACACGACACCAAAAAACATCAACACGCCCATCATCAGAGCCACAGCGATGATCTGCATGACTCGCAGTTGCTGGTCGAACTTTGGTCCCAGTGACTGGAGATCATCGGACGCCTGAAATTCGCTGACTGAATATGGGTTTTGGTTCATCAGGCGACTATTCCCCCGCCTTAAACACCGTCTTCTGTTTGATCTGCACCGTGTCTACTATTCCAATGATTGCCGCATCAATTGGCAGTTCTTTTGTTCCCGGTGTGAACCGAGCACTCGAGCCCTGCACGCACAACACAACTTCACCTTCACCAGCTCCGACCGTGTCAACCACAACGAATGAACGACCAGTCGGCTTAAGACTCTTCTGATCCTTCTCATCGACTCGCAGTGGTTCCACGAGCAACAGCTTTTGCCCAATGAGCGACTCAACTTTGTGAGTGGCCACAAGGCTGCCGGTGATGCGTGCAAGAAACATGAAGTCGACCTTTACCGTAGGGTGTGACAAGCGAAGCGCAGGCACACCAAAATCAATTCATTGTGGTGTGCCTTTGCGGCTAATCGCCGCTTGTCACACCCTACTAAACTATCTCGAAAGAACGTCTCGCGTCTGTCTTGCCACCACGAGTTCTTCATTCGTTGGCACCGTCCAGACCTGGACCTTGCTACCGTCTTTGCTGAGGCAGGCTTCGCCTTTGACGCCCGCGTTTTTGGTCGAGCACAGTTCGACGCCGGCCCATTCCATGTTGCGACAGACGTTAGCTCGAATGCGATCGCTGTTCTCACCGATGCCGCCGGTGAAGACAATCACATCCGCACCACCAAGCAACGCCATGTACGATCCGACGTATGACCGGATCGATGCTTCGAACAGCTTCAGAGCCTTCTCGGCTCGATCATGTCCCTTCGCCGATGCTTCTTCCAGGTCGCGGCAATCACCGCTGAGTCCGCTGATTCCCAGCAGACCGCCCTTCGAAGACATCTCGGTCAGAACTTGTTCGAACGTAAGCCCCGTTCGCTTCATGATTACAGGAATCGCGTAGGCGTCGAAATCGCCAACTCGATTGTTGTTCGGCAGGCCTCCCTGAGGACTCATGCCCATCGAAGCGGCGAAGCTTTCACCATTGCGAATCGCACAGATCGACGCGCTGCCACCGAGATGACAGCTGATGACCTTGAGATCGTTACGGCCCAGAACCTGAGCAATGCGGCCTGCGATAAACCGATGGCTCGCACCGTGAAATCCCCAGCGGCGAATTTCAAAGTCCGTGTACCATTCGTAAGGAACCGCGTAAGCTCGATGTTCGAACGGGATCGTTTCGTGAAAGCCTGTTTCCAGAGCGGCCACCAGAGGAATCTGTGGGAACGCCTGCTGCAGTTGTCTCATCGCCCGCACGTATGGCGGATTATGAGCTGGAGCAATATCCGACAGAGCTTCCATCTTCTGCAGCAGTGGCTCATCGACGATTCGCACGCCGCTGAGATCTCCTGCAAAGACCGCTTTGAATCCAATGCCGCCGACTTCATTCACCGACTTCAGGCAGCCATGCTCAGCATCCGTCAGTTGTTCAAGGCAGATTCCCACAGCGGCCGCATGATTCGGCACGGACTGTTTGGTCTCTGCTTTGTAACTTCCGATCTGCACAGAACAGGAGCTCTCCGCATCCTTCTGCCCGATGCGATCGATCCCACCTTTGGCAAGCTGGGATTCGTTCGTCAGATCGAACAGACGATACTTGAAGCTGGTCGAACCAAGATTGGCGACAAGAACTTTCATGCGATATTTACCCAAAGTAGCCATCACGCTCCGCCGTGATGAGCCTTGAAGTGGGAGCGTTCCCGGAGGAACCTGCACAGCCATTTGTGAATGCACTCTGCAAGGCTCCTCTCGCGGAGCGAGAGGGCTACACTACAGAATCGATTCCAGCAACGACGCTTCTGGTCGCGGGATCAGGTGAGCACAGACGAGTTCACCGCTCTGAGAAGCTGCAGCAGCACCAGCGTCGATGGCTGCGCGGACGGAACCGACGTCGCCTTTGATGATCGTGGTGATGTAAGCGGCACCAATGTTCAACTGCTTTACAAGCGTGACGTTGGCAGCCTTCAGCATTGCGTCAGACGCCTGTACGGCGGACACAAGGCCCTTGGTTTCAATCATTCCTAATGCTTCGCTCATGGATATTTGTTCCGAAAAGAGATCGAGTTGATTTGGGAGCATGGGCAGAGAATTTCAAATTTGAAATTTGGGATTTGAAATTTGAAATACACGCAGCCCGACTACTTCTTGGCAGCCGCTGGAGCTGTTTTGCCCTTTGGCAGAATCGCTGTCAGTTCTTCGTTTGGACGAGGAATGACTTCGACGCTGATCACAGTGCCCAGCTTTGCAGCAGCAGCTGCACCGGCGTCAATTGCAGCCTTAACAGCTGCGACGTCACCGACGATAAATGCAGTGACCAGACCGCTGCCGATCTTGTCCCATGAAACGAGCTGCACATTGGCAGCCTTCAGCATTGAATCGATGGCTTCGACCATGCAGACGAAGCCCTTCGTTTCAATCATTCCCAACGCATCCGTTGATTTTGCCATTTTTCACTACTCCGCGCTTGTTGCCTGCATCCTGCAGCAACAAGGCCAAAAAAAAGACTGCCGCAGTCATTGCGACGGGGTGTTCAGTTCGCAGTTTTCAGTGTTCAGTTTTCAGTGTTCAGTTGAAACGCAGCAATGCGGCTTACTGAACACTGAAAACTGAACACGGAACACCTCAAACTCTAATGTTGACACTTACACAACTCTGGTTTCACCAGTTCAACCTTTGAGGCCTTCTCCAGGTTACAGGCATTGCCCTCATCGGTATCCAGATGAACTTCCAGTTTGATTCCCTTGCCAGCTCGCACCGCAAGATCTTCCAGAACGGTCGTGCAGCCTTCGGATTCAATGCGAAGGTGCATGTGATCGCCGTCTTTGACTCCGTAGTATTCGAGATCTTCCGGACCCATATGCACGTGACGCATCGCGCGGATGACGCCTTGTTTCAATTCGACAACTCCGTGAGGGCCAACCAGAACGCAGCCCGGAGTTCCCTTCACATCGCCACTGATGCGAACAGGCAGATCAATACCCAGGGAGATACCGTCGGTGAACGCCAGTTCGACCTGAGAATCTGGTCGGGTTGGACCAAGCACTCGAACGCTTGGCAGCATTCGTCGCCGAGGCCCCACAACGGCGACTGTTTCTTTGGCGGCGTAATAGCCATCCTGATAAAGATTCTTTTCCGGAGTCAATTTGGCACCTGGGCCAAAGAGAATCTCGACATGCTCCTGAGTCAGATGCACGTGTCGCGCGGAAATGTTCACAAGCAGAGGGTTGCGTTTGGCGGCCACGGCCGCCGGGGCGGAAGTTTCCGCAGGAGCCGCTGAACGCAGAATAGGAATTCCACCTGGGGCATCGCCCGCTGGTCGAACTCCGAGGTGCCGATTCAGCACATCACGAACAACTCGTTCCACGTCGGCAGGGTTTAATGTCGCAGTCACTGTTACTCCGCTCCGGTCTTCAGTACCCAAGTGTTTTCATTCAGCAAAGTCGGCCGAATGTTCGGGTGAACGCTGAACCAAAAATCCTGAAAACTTATGTTCTGACAATTTCCGTCTTTAGTCCCGCAGACTCAATAACCTGGCGCCATTCCTCTGACATTCCATCGTCTGTCACTATTTCGTCCACATCACTCAGCGGGCACAAATGCGATAACGCTCTTTGTCCAAACTTACTGCTATCGGCCACCAAAGTGACCCGATCTGCAGCACGAATCATCTGACGCTCAGTCTCAACCAGTAAAGCGTTGCTGTTAAACAGTCCGTCTGCCGTAATCCCGCCAGTACTCATAACCAGGCGAGACGCGTGCATTTTTTTCAAAGCCTCCACCGACTGCTCTCCCAGAGCAACTCCGGTTCTTGGGTAGACATACCCACCGATGAAGATCAGTTCGATCTCCGGCCGATTCATCAACAATGATGCGATCGGCAATGAGTTCGTCAGCACCTGCAATGTTTTTCCAGTCAGGTGTCGGGCGACTTCCAAAGTCGTCGTTCCACCGTCCAGCATCACTGTTTCTCCCGGAGAAATCAGATCGGCTGTGCGACGAGCGATCAGTTGCTTCTCCTGAGAGGCTCGACTTCGGCGTGAATCGAAATCCGACAGCGAATCGCCCAGATAAGAGGCGCCACCTCGAGTCCTCTGGATTTGCCCTGAACTGTCAAGAAACTCCAAATCCCGTCGAATCGTTGACTCACTTGCGCCAACTTCCGTCACCAGCCGTTGGAGTGAAACGAACCCTGATTCTTCAGCAATCTGAAGGATTTTTGATCGGCGTTCGTCCACAATCATCGGTTTTCCGCCAACATTGATCAGATTCATTCACTTAATATGGTGCAAACGAAGGTCATTTTCAATCAAAACCTGTCATCTTGTGACAGGAATTGGCGGTTTTGTTTTCAGGTTGTGTGTTTTGCGTATTCTTCGTGATCAGAGTTTTTCGCTCGGCTTAAATTGGCAGACAGGCTCACTGGCGGTTTACTGGTTCAGTCGGGCACTGAGCGTTTTCATGTAACGGCGAACCGCAGGCGGAAGTGAAATCGGGCGACGATCCCTGCGACTTGCCGTTAAATGATCAAATCAACAATCCAACGGTGCCCTGCGGCTGATCAAATCAAAAGAACGTTTGCCTTGTCGGCAATCTCGCCTAGTTCATTCGACTACAAAAATTGACGGGGCAATTACTTCATCGGTCTTTTCAGGGCTTGATCACAAATTGGCAGAAACCGCGCCCTACAGGTGCGTTCGCCGGTTGTGGTGATCTTAGGGATTCCGCTGAGTTGACTTTTGGGAGACACCTGAACGGATGTTCTGACACACTTTGACTCGGTGGACCGGGGGGACTAAGATGACTCTGATGGGCGTCGTCACGGTGGCGGCTGAATTGCTCGATTGCAGAGCTGTAGAACTCGGCGAGTTATGACGCAGCACAACGCCACCGACCTGCCAGAGCAACTGACGACAACGGCCCATGTGCCATTGTCCGAGCGTCCGCTCGTGGCCGAAGACGAACGGACGGTGATTACCGTTCCCGAACAGTCTCGCGTCGATGCGCGTAATGAGATGACCCCGGTCGGTGAGTCCTATCGACAGCGGCTGTTTCCAGCGATCGGTCAGTTCGATGGTGATGAGGCCGGAATTCGCCTCGCCCATTTTGAGATTACTTCACGGCTGGGTTCCGGAGGAATGGGGGCCGTTTTTAAGGCCACGGATCTGGAACTGGCTCGTGATGTGGCGTTGAAGATTCTGCATCCGGGGTCTTCCCAGGATGCGTCGATGATTTCCCGGTTTCGTAACGAAGCCCGCGCCTGTGCTCAGTTGAATCACGACAACATTGCCCGAGTCTTTTATGCAGGCACTCAGGATGGGCTTTATTTCATTGCCTACGAGTACGCCAGTGGTAAGACGATTCGTGATCTGATTATTGAGCGAGGCCAACTCAGCATTGAAGATACGGTTAACTATGCGATTCAGGTGACACTGGCTCTGAATCATATCGCTGCTGCCGGCATTGTTCACCGCGATATCAAGCCCTCAAATATCATGCTGACAAACTCCGGGCGAGTGAAGGTCGTCGACCTTGGGCTCGCACGGCGCGACACGACAGATTCCATCGGCGACATTACGGTCGCGGGCACGACACTGGGGACATTCGACTACATCTCTCCCGAGCAGGCAAGGGATCCCCGCAATGCCGACATCCGCAGCGATATCTATTCGCTCGGCTGCACCATGTACCACATGTTGACTGGGCAAGCGCCGTATCCGGAAGGGACCGCGTTGCAGAAATTGTTGGATCATCAGGGCAAGTCTCCTCCCGATCCACGTCAGTTAAACGCAGGTGTTCCACCAGAACTGTCGGCGATTCTTCGCAAGATGATGGCGAACAGCCCGGAGCATCGTTACGCGGTGCCTGGTTTGCTCTTAAACGACCTGATCCAGATGGCTGCAAGGCTGGGGCTTCGCAGCATTCCGGCCGAAGGTATTGTCTGGCGACGAATGAATGCGGGCTCGGATCGGCAGCCGTTGGGAGCGGTCTGGGTTCTTGTCTCCGTGGCCCTGATTTGCATGACGGCCATTTTCCTGCAGCGTTCATCGAAGTCTGAGAAGCTGGCCGACTCTTTGGTCAATGACCTCGATACGCCCGGGGTTGAAGTGAATCCTGATGAGTATGAAGCAGGCTCGACCGATGTGGCTGTGACCCCAACGGAGATGACGGCTGGTTCGGATCCCGGCGTGTCGGGTTTAGCGGAGTCGGGAACTCTCCAAGCGAGAACGACTGTCCCGGGGGTAACGACAGGCTCAGTTGCGTCGCTGCTGAGTTCATCAGCGCGGAGGCCGACTCCGATGTTACCAACGACCGGGCCTGTGAGTTCATCGTTTCTCGATGTTGTACTTGCTCAGCCAAGCAACAATGTGTCTCAGAATCAGATCGCTTCCGAACAGTCGAATCCATTCATTCTTCAGAGTTCAGACGGAAACGTTCGTTCATTTCAGACTCTGAAAGCCGCTGTTGCCGATGCACGATCAGGCGATGTTGTGCTGTTGCGTTACAACGGGTTTCCGGATGATCTGACCGCTCAGCCGCCCGTGCGAATCGTGGGTATGAACCTGATCATTCGCGCGGCTGACGGATTTAGACCGACTCTTGAATTTGATGGTGTGTCTGAGGGGGCTGTCTCTCCGGGGCGGATGTTCAATCTTCGCAGCCAGGGTTCGCTCACGATGCGAGATATCGATCTGCGGCTGGTTGTGCGCGACGATCTCAATACTGACCGTTGGAGTTTGTTTCATTGCGAAGGTTCGAATCGCGTTAACCTGGAAAACGTGTCGATCGAGTGTATCAATCCGGATGGACAGCCCACTTCAATCTTTGAGATGGCCGATGAAACGTCGGGGCCGATCGATAATGCTGTCGGAGCCGAATCAGATTTCAGTCTGACGCGAGTCATCTGCCGGGCGGACGCCGACGCATTTCGTATCGCCTGTCAGCCACGTGGCCGCATTCAGCTCAAGGACTGCGGTTTCGCTTTGAACGGGTCGTTGATGGAGTTGCGAGGAGATTCCTCGATGCAGCCGACTCGCGGTGCTTTGGAAGTCTTCTTTGATCACGTGACCTGCATCCATGCGGCTCCAATGATTCATATGAACGATGGAGATGATCAGAAAGGAGCCGTTCAGAGAACGCTGCCTCGACTTTCGATTCGTAGTGAAGCGTCGGTCTTTGCCGGGATCGGAATGGATGCCAAGCTCTTGTCTTCGGAAGGGAATTCGTATCTCGAAGATATCGAATCTCTCGTCACCTGGAACGGCTTCACGAATCTTTACGACGGGTACAGCGTGTTCTGGGATATTGAATCTTCCGCGCTGGACTATTCCAATCGACGTCTGGACTTCAGTCAGTGGAATCAGTTCTGGACGAATCGTGCAGACAGTGAAGATACAAATGGCTCGGTGATGCCGCCACTGGCCTGGCAGAGACCTGTCTGGCGGACCTCGAATACGAAACTTTCGTTGCCTGATATGACGCCGTCGGCGTTCGAACTCGATGCCGCATTGTTTAACTCGGGACCGCTCAGTCTTCCGAAGGCTCGTGACGGCCTGGTGCCGGGAGTGAATGCTCAGGGGCTTCCGCCATTTCCGCGAGGCATCTCAGCAGCCCCAGCGCGGCCTGCGGAGACGGTGAACTCCCCGACTCCGTCTGAAGATTCGTCCAGCCCCACTGCTGACACCAATCGCTCCTCGTTGACGCAGCCGACGGGTGTTGGTCTTCCCTGATTCGGTGTGGGACTGCAAATGTCCCTTGTTCCGGTTGTCGCAATCTGATCTGCGCGGTTAAGCTTCCTCAACACCGCACTATTTTCAGCACCATCGTTTCTCGATTGCCAACTGAGAATCCAGAGGATACGCAATGAGTTCAGCTGCAGCTGCTAATGAGACAACTCCGGATGGGCCAACCGTTTTTGGTCATCCGACAGGGTTGTTTAACCTTTTCTTTGCCGAGATGTGGGAACGTTTTTCCTATTATGGCATGCGAGCGTTGCTCATCTTCTACATGATGAAAGGGTTTCTGAAGTACAACGATTCCAGAGCCTACACCGTTTACGGCGCTTACACAGCGCTTGTGTATATGACTCCCTTTATCGGAGGGATGTTGGCTGACCGGCTGCTTGGCCAGCGGATTGCAGTGATCATAGGCGGCTTGCTGATGGCCGCCGGGCACCTGATCATGGGCATTGAGAATCAGGTCACATTCTATCTGGCATTGACTCTGCTGATCGTTGGAAACGGCTTCTTCAAGCCGAATATTTCCACGATTGTGGGTACTCTCTACCCAGCTGGCAGCCATCGTCGTGACGGTGGTTTCACGATCTTCTATATGGGAGTGAATCTTGGTGCAGCGATGAGTCCGCTGCTGTGTGGTTACATTGGCGAAACCTTTGGCTGGCACTATGGATTCGGACTCGCAACGATCGGGATGATTATCGGTCTGGCCGTCTTTGTGATGCCCAACATCGTGACTCAGGGCCTGATCGCCGCCGGTGCAGCAGGAGCCGTGCTTGCCTTGCTTGTTTTCCGAGCAAACAACACGGCAGCAATTTTGTTGAATATCTTCGTTGCCATCTGCCTCGCCTGTGCTGCCGGGATTTCGATCGTTGCGTTAAGTCGCGGAGGTTTACCGGCGAGCGCTGGTGCAGCACGATCGGGAAAGGTCGCACTGTCAAAAGTTGCCATCGTTTTGATCGGTATCGCGATCGTTGTTCCGATCATCACGTTGTTCGTTTCTGGGTTTTCGATAGTTACGAAAGATGGAAGTCCCGTTCAGTTGATTAGTTCCGAGAGCATCGAGAACTTCAAAAAGGATGGCGGTCCGCTGACTCAAATTGCGGCCGTCTTCATGGAAGAAATCAGCAAGCCTGCCGGCTTGCTCCTGACTCTGACCGGCGCGCTGGCCTTCGGCTACCTGATTCTGAAAACATTCAGTCTCGACCGCATCGCTAAACAGAGAATGTTTGTCGTCCTCACCTTAACCTTCTTCTCGATGTTGTTCTGGGCATTCTTTGAGCAGGCTGGCAGCAGTCTCAACAACTTTGCTGACCGCAATGTGGATCGGGTCTCAGAATCCAAAGTCGTCGGCGAAGATCAGGTCGGCCAGACCATTAAACTTCAGCCAACGCAGGAACAGCTTGGCTTCACGAACGGGGAAAAGGTCTTTACGCTTGATCAGCTCAATGCATTGCGGGCTGCCGATGAGAACAAAGAAAAAAGTGATTTTGAGATCGAATGGACTGTTCACAAAGACAATGTCGGAATGGGTCTCGCCACTCGAGAAGAAGAGCTTGCAGCCAGCATGTTTCAGGCGATCAACGCGGTCTGTATTCTGATTTTTGGTCTGATTTTTACGGCTCTTTGGACCTTCCTTGGCGCCCGAGGACTGGAACCGTCAACGCCCGTCAAATTTGCTCTGGGGCTTTTGCAGCTTGGTCTTGGTTTCGCCGTATTCTGGTACGGTGCCACCAACGCAGACAGTCGAGGCATTGTGGCGGTCATCTGGCTGGTGCTGGGCTATGTGCTCCACACCACCGGCGAATTGTGTTTGTCGCCCGTGGGGCTGTCAATGATCACCAAACTCTCCCCGAAGATCCTTGTTTCGACGGTTATGGGAGCCTGGTTTTTGGCCACTGCTTTCTCTCAGTATCTGGCCGCCATTATTTCTCAGTTCACTGGCGTGTCGCACGGAGGCGGCGATGAGAATGTGATTCCGATTCCGCTGGAGACGGTCCATGTGTATGGAGACGTCTTCAAACAGATTGCTATCGCCGCGATGATTTGCGGAGGGATTTGTCTTGCGTTGTCACCAATCCTAAAGGCGTGGATGCACTCTGACCTGCCAGAAGATGGTGGAGGCGCATCGTCCGGCGGTCACTGATGCAGATCATCCCCGTCATTGATATTCGTAACGGAGTCGCCGTACGGGCCGTGGCCGGGGAACGCGGACGATATCAGCCCGTTTCAAGTCGCCTGACAGACAGCATTGAACCTGCCGAAGTGCTCCATGCGCTTCGGCAGGAGTTTCACTGCAATGTTTGTTACGTTGCCGATCTGGATGCTATCGAACGTGGCAGTCGGAATCGCTGTACTCTGGCCGAGATGGCTCGGACGGGAGTCCGACTGATTGTCGATGCCGGAGTCCTGACCGTTGAAGATGCAGATGAACTCCGGGAGTCCGGCGCAAGTCAGATTGTTATTGCATCGGAGTCATTGCCCAGGCTCGAAACGCTTCAGGAGTTTGCAGATGCTTTTGGCTCGCAATCGTTGGTCTTCAGCGTTGATCTGAAGCACGGGCAGCTTCGGACGGCAGATGCACAATGGTCCGCAGCGAGTCCGCAGGATCTCGTGGCCTATGTCGTGAGCATTGGGATCAGGCGTTTGATTGTTCTGGATCTGGCTGCTGTGGGGACTGGAAACGGGATCCCAACGCTGTCGCTGTGTCAGCACGCGAAACAACAATGGCCTGATCTGCAAATCATCTCCGGCGGAGGTGTACATTCACGCACATGTCTAGTGACTGCTCAGGCCGCAGGACTTGATGGCCTGCTGATTGCTTCGGCTTTGCACGATGGTCGATTGACACCGGATGATTTGACTGCGGTCCGCTCTGTGGGCGCGAGCGACAACATTGAGTAAAACGCAGGGATGGAACTCCGCATATTTGCTGAACGTGTTTTGTGCTCTGATCTTCTGGATACAAAGGTTCGTCGCATTGATGAACCCTTGACGGATGAACAGCCAGGAGACGCATTGCGCGTCCAGACGCCCACGCGGCCGACCAACCTTCAGTTTGCTGCTCGTCGCAAAGCTCCGGCGATGCCGAAGTCTGAGTCGCTCAAAGACCCAAAGAAGCGTGCCATCGCGCATCATGTGATGGCCAATCATGAGCTGCAGGCATTGGAGGTCATGGCGATGGTGTTGCTGGCGTTCCCTGACGCGCCGTCTAACTTCCGCATGGGCATGTCCAAAATCATGTTGGACGAGCAGCGGCATACTCGCATGCATGCTCAGCGATGCCGGGAACTGGGGCTGAGCTTTGGGGATCTGCCGGTGAATGGCTGGATCTGGAACAAAGCTCAGGAGTATCAGACGACTCTGGAATACGTGGCGGGTCTCCCTCTTGTCTTTGAAGGTGCGAATCTGGATCACACCGTTGAATTCGAACAGTACTTTATGGCGGCCGGAGATCGTCGCAGCGCGGCGATTATGCGGGCGATCCACAAGGATGAAATTCACCACGTTGAATTTGGTCTGCAATGGCTGCGGAACTTCAAGAACCCGGATGATTCCGACTGGGACGCCTGGATCTCAGCCTTGCACTGGCCTATTCGCCCTTCGAAAGCTCGCGGCGAGTTGTTTCAAAGCGAAGCTCGCCGGCAGGCGGGTTTGACGGATGACTTTATTGAGCGATTGCAGTCGTTTGAAGAATAGTCCTCGGGAGACGGCAGTGCTGCTGCTGAATGATTAAAGAGGAATTCGTCATTCGTGATAGAGTGATGTACGTGACATTCTTGTCACGTCAGTTCGGAACTTCGGCTTGAGAATGAATAACGCCTACGCTAACTGAGCAATAGCATGGACCGCTTCCACGACAGCCTGGATTTCGTCGTCGGTTGTGAAAACTCCTGGACTCAGGCGAACTGCCCCGCCTTTTTCGAAAGTCCCAAGTGCTCGATGAGCCAAAGGAGCACAATGCAGCCCGGCTCGACACTGAATCTGGAATGATTGGTCAAGAATCATCGCGACTTCTCGACAGTCCTGATTGTGAATATTGAACGTCACGATGCCGACGTTCCGGGTATGCCTCGGCGATAAAAGTTCGACTCCTGGGATTTCTCGGAGTCCTTCCATCAGCCGTTGGGTCAATGTATGAATCTTTTCATGAATGCGCTCGACAGACTCTTTCAGGATCCACTCTGCTGCGGCACCGAGTCCGGCAATCCCAGGGACGTTGGCATTCCCGCTTTCATAACGTGATGGCATGTCGAGAGGCTGCTCTAAGAGTTCGCTGCTTGTTCCTGTGCCACCATAACGGAGCGGGCGTACCGAGCTTTCCAGGCCATTTCCGATGCAAAGAATCCCCGTACCTAATGGGCCGAGCAATCCCTTGTGTCCGGCCGTTGCCAGGAACTCAATGCCCATGTCCTGCATCGAAATCGGGACGTGACCAGCGGTTTGAGCGGCATCCAGCAGTACAGCGGCTCCGGCGTTGTGAGTAATCCGAATTAGATCCTGAATGGGCTGTATTGTTCCCGTCACATTGGATGCATGCGTAATTACAACGAGACGTGTTGGCTGCGATGACACCAGTCTGGTGAATTGTTCGACATCGATCAGACCACTCGCCGGATCAAAATTGGCCAACTCCACTGTGATGCCGCGCTGCTTGAGTTCCTGCAGAGGTCGCAGGACTGAATTGTGATCGAGTTGTGATGCAACGACGTGATCCCCGGCACTCAGAAATCCTTGTAGAATAATATTCAGACTGTCGGTGCAGTTCAGCGTGTGGATTATTCGAGATGGTGAACTCAGGCCCAGCAATTGAGCCAGTTTTGAGCGGCCCAGATCAATCATCCGCCCTGTGTCGTCGGCTCCCTGATGGCTGCCTCTTCCGGCAGCCATGCCATTGCGCAGCCAGTCATTGACGGCCGTATAAACACGTTCGGGCTTGGGAAAACTTGTTGCCGCGTTATCGATATACATTTCAGCGACTTGCTGCAGAGTAGCCTTTGACGGCTGGGTGGATGTACTGATGGTTTCCCGCAATATAGTTCAGTGAGGGATTCTGCGTAAGAGCCAGAGAATGCCGTTGCCCAGCGTTGAAACGTTCGCCGGAGACTGTTAATAACAATGTCAATGCAGGCGTTCGAGGATCAATTAGTTCTTCAATCAGCCTTAGGACCCTTGGCTACGTTCACGTAGTACATTCATTTTGACTTTATGAAGTTACGAGAGTAAGGAACACACGACATGGCGAAACGCGCAGCAGCAAAAGGCGGAGTTGTTATCTCCCAGGAGATCTTTAACCTGGTGAAGAGCAATAACTCGATCAAAGGTCCGGAGGTTGTTTCGGCTTTGCGTGAGAAGTATCCCAAAGTGGATTTTAATTCCGCAAGCTGTCAGGTTGCCTTCGCGAATGCTCGCAAGAAACTCGGTTTGACTCGAACAGTTGTCAAGCGTCCTGTCGGCGCCACGAAGTCTGTCTACCGTCCTATCGGCCCAAAGGCCGCGGTTGTCGCATCAACCTCGGTCGAGACCGTGAATATCAGCCTGCTGCAGGCTGCCAAAGCCTTGTTGATGCATTGCAATGGCGATGCCAACGTTGCTGCTCAGGCATTGAAGCAGGTTGCAGCTCTGCAGATGGGCTGAGTGTCTGTTAGCTCAGGCAAAGACAGATAATGCTGATGGTAAAACCTCGGCGACGATCGGTGAAAGTCCTTTCATTTCGCCGTCGAGATTCATCAGATCTTCTCCCTCTGTCCTGATTTCAAACGATCGGACCTGATGGTATTCGACACACTCCAATTGAATGTGAGATCCGTCGAAGACTTTTGAGAACAGGTTCAGCATTTGCCACCGACTGGCGTTTCGCACCACAACGACGTCCATCAGGCCATCATTGAGTTCTGCTCGCGGGGCCAGTTGCATGCCTGCTCCTGTATACTTCGGGTTGCAGGCGATGATGAATAGAAAATCGTCTGAGTGTGATTGCCCGTCAAGTATAAGTGTTGCTTGCCGCCGACGTGCTCGCACGATCTGCCACAGGGCAGCGACCGCATAACGCTGACGCCCAAGAATACGCCATCGTTCAGCATTCAGGTTGATATCTGCGACGGCTCCCCAGCCGACCATGTCGATGCAGTGGACAGTTCGGTCGGTGAGCTTCACCTGAATGACGTCCAACGGAAGCATCTGCCCGCGAGCAATCCTGCGGGCGGCTTCCATTGGGGTATCGCACTTCAGATGCTGAGCCACCGTGTTGCCCGTGCCAGCCGGAATGATCCCAAGGGGAACAGTGATCGGTTCGCGTCGCTGGAGAAGTCCGTCGGCGACTTCGTGAATAGTTCCGTCGCCGCCGACAATGCAGATTCCATCGCAGTTTCGCAGATCCATTTCCTGAGCGAATTGGAATGCATGAGCAGCGTGAGTCGTGACGACGACATTCAGATCGATGTCGGCTGCCATCAGAGCCGGCTGGATCTGTTTCAGCACGTCTCCGCCGCGCCGAACTCCTCCGCGAGGATTCACGATCACAGTCATTGCTCGACGACTCATAGGAGCGGACTCGGTCTTCTACGTAAACTGGACAAAGTTCTTTGTGGCTGCTGGCAGATTAACAAAGACTCAGAGATTCCGGGGTGCCAATCGTCGAATCTTTGGGCACGACGATGCCAGATTTCCTGTGCGCTACTCCAAGCGGCACTCAGGGCTATAATGCGGCAAGTGCTGAAACCGTGTCCGAGCAAATATGTTCTCTTATTTGATGCCTGAGGTCTCCTGTGACTGAAACTAGCTTTGTTACCGGTCAAAGTTTTCGAAAAGCGTGGTGGCTCGCGATTGCAGTCAGCGTTTGCATCGGCATCACTGGTTCTGCAAATTCACAGGACGCCGCTCCCGCTCCCGCTGCGGATGCGGATATTACGGAAGGCAATCCTGCAGAAGCTCAGAAACTGGAAGCAGGATTCATCAGCAGAACGAGACAACTGACTTTCGAAGGCCGCCGCGCCGGGGAAAGTTACTTCAGCGCCGACGGGCGGAAGATGATTTTCCAAAGCGAACGGGAACCAGGAAATCCGTTCTTTCAGATCTATCTGATGGATCTGGAAACGGGCGATACGGAACGAGTATCTCCCGGCAAAGGCAAGACGACCTGTGCCTGGATTCATCCGTCGGGAGAACGAGTGCTCTTCGCGTCAACACAGGATGATCCGGCGGCCGAACAGGAACAGAAAGACGAGCTGGAGTTACGAGCATCCGGCAAGGAACGTCGTTACTCCTGGGACTACGACGAATTCTATGAGATCTATGAATATGAACTCGCCACGAAACAATATCGCAAGCTGACGGAGGCACGCGGCTACGATGCGGAAGGCTCGTGGTCTCCTGATGGTTCGTTGATTGCGTTCGCCTCAAATCGTTCGGCTTATGAACGTGAACTGAATCCAGAAGAACGAAAGGCCTTTGAACTGGATCCCGCCTGGGCCAATGAGATCTACGTGATGAAGGCGGACGGTTCTGACGTAAAGCGTCTCACAACATCGCCCGGTTATGATGGCGGCCCGTTTTTCAGTGCGGATGGCAAGAAGATCTGCTGGAGGCGGTTTTCCGAAAACGGCGCGACGGCAGAAATCATGACGATGAATCTGGATGCAAGTGACGAGCAGCAGCTAACACATCTGGGCGCGATGTCGTGGGCTCCGTACTTTCATCCCAGCGGTCAGTATCTGATCTTCACGACGAATCGGCATGGGTTCGCAAATTTCGAACTGTATCTGGTCGATGCGGCCGGCAAGCATGAGCCTGTTCGAGTGACTCATACACCGGGCTTCGATGGCCTGCCGGTTTTTAGTCCCGACGGCGAACATCTGGCCTGGACCACGAATCGAACCACCAACAATCAATCTCAGATTTTCTTTTCTGAATGGAACCACGCGTGGGCTCTGGAGCGGCTTGGACTGAAAGAAGCGGCAACCGATGTTGCGGGATCGAATGGTACGAAGCCGTCGGTGATGGCTCAGGCACCGTCGGCTCGCGGCGAGTTTGCTCCGGCCGATGCCGTGCGACACGTGGAGTATCTGTGTCGACCACAATTGGGCGGACGACTGACCGGGACAAAAGGTGAAATCCTTGCAACGAATTATGTGGCCCTGCATTTTGAAACGTTGGGACTGCTTCCAGCCGGAGACAATGATACCTACTTTCAGGAGTTTGAGTTCACATCCGGTGTGTCCGCTGGTCCTGAAAACACAATGAGTGTTGGGGATCAGGCACTGACTCTGGAAACCGACTGGCGTCCAGTGGCATTTTCGTCCTCCTTGAAGGTTGATGCGTCCGACGTAATCTTTGCTGGTTATGGCTTGAAGGCTCCAGCTGCTGAGGGCATCGAAGAGTACGACTCATTCGTACATCTGGATGTAAAGGACAAGTGGGTCGTCGTATTCCGCTTCATGCCAGAGAATTTTACACCCGAACAACGGCAGCACTTCAGTCGCTTCTCCAGTCTGCGTTTCAAAGCCATGCAGGCTCGTGACCTTGAAGCACGAGGATTGATCATTGTGAGCGGCCCGACTTCCGGTGTGAAGGAGCAGCTGGTTCCGTTGCAGTTTGATGGTTCTCTGGCTGGTTCTGGTCTTCCCGTGATCAGCGTGACCGATGCTGTTGCGGAGAAGTGGTTTGCGGATCGAAAGAAAGATCTGGCGAAGATTCAGAAGTCGATGGATTCTGGTGAGCCCGCGATGGGCTTTCCGCTGGATGGGCTAAATATTGCCGCGAGTATTGATATTCGTCAGGAGAAGAAAAAAGGTCGCAACGTTTTGGGACGTCTGCAGGTCAATGAGGAACAGGCGGGACAGATTGTTGTTGTCGGGGCTCATGTGGATCATC
>Ga0255095_1000050_pt1 | contig 76356 bp, 67 predicted proteins | sample Colum_Law_RepC_8_2_FD_188435 | JGI IMG/M metagenome (GOLD analysis project Ga0255095, IMG submission 188435) | Freshwater microbial communities from Columbia River, Oregon, United States - Colum_Law_RepC_8d | ecosystem: Environmental > Aquatic > Freshwater > River | place: USA: Oregon...
GACTGGGTGAGCGTGTGCTGGTGGATGATGGCGTGGGCATGTGGCAAGCTGGCAAGATTGCCACAATCATCGAGCTGCAGGACGGCGGCGTGGCGTATGTGGTAACGCTGCGGAACGGCAGGCAGGTCTGGGCACCGGCAGACGCCGTCAATCCCGATCCGCAGAGACCACGAGGAGCAGACCCGACACCGGAGCAGATCCGGCAGCGGTGTCTGGAGATTCAACGGGAATGGCCGGACGAGGTCCGGCAACAACGGGACATGCGAGCACAGCCGGTATCGTGGAGCGTTCCACGGTCGCATTACCTGAGAGACACGCAGAGCGGGAGGACGGATTTTGAGCACTGAGTTGTATTTTGACGTGCTGGGCGAGCCAATTGGGCAACCGCGGCACAGGGTCAGCACAATCGGCGGACGTGCTCGCACGTATCTGCCAAAGTCACATCCGGTTCACGCATACAAGGGAGCAATTCGAGCGGCGTTTATGGCGGCTGCTGGCAAGTGGGAAACAATAACAGGGCCAGTGCATCTGGCAGTGTATTTGCAGTTCGAAATGCCGAAGTCGTGGAGCCGCAAAAAGCGGGAAGAACTCATCGAGCAAAAGCACACTGGCAAGCCGGATTTGGACAACGTGCTGAAAGCCGTTTGCGATGCACTGACGGATTGCGGAGTGTGGCAGGATGATCGGCAGGTAGCGTCAATTTTCATTGCAAAGCGGTGGTCTGAGCGTGGCAACACAACCATTCGAATCGAACGTACAGAGGAGGACACATGAAACGCAAACTACCACAGGTCGCAGCACTTCCGCACGATGCACCCGACATCATGGAGGCAACACCCGAAAACCTGTTGCCAGAAAAGCCGGAGGGGTATTCACGCCTAGTGATTGGACGCGCGGCAGGCGAATCGGTCGTGATCGACTGCAACGGAGTGCAGGTGCAGATTACGCTGGTGGAGATCCGCAACGACAAGGCACGACTGGCAATCGTGGCACCACGTGACGCACACATTCTGCGGTCAGAGTTGCGGGAGGGCGCATATGGTCGGCGATGAGAGAATGGCGGCAACGCTGAAAACGTTGGCTGTCGGCGAATCCCATCGGCTGCCTGCCCGCTACAGAGTGGAGGTCACAGTCCGCAATATGCTGGCACTCACAGGATATCGGTGGACGGTGATTGAGATCATCACACCGCAGACAAACACGACGCGATTCACGGTTACGAGGGACGCATGAGCGAGAACATTTTTGCCCCGTTTTTTGGGGCTGTTCAGGACGGAGCGAGGGAACGCGAACTGCGGGAATACGGACGCGACGGACCACATGGCCGTTGGGATCCTGGTGAAATGCCGTGGACGATCCCGCGGCGGATTCATCCGGACTATCGCGAGCGATTGAGTAGTGATCCATTAGATTGGCCGACGGTCGGCGAATCAGGTTTGATGGGTGATGGGAGGAGTAACGACGAATGAAGATTACGAGGGGTAAAACGGTGGTGCCGAGACGTGTGATGCTGTACGGCACACACGGCATCGGCAAATCGTCATGGGCGGCACAGGCACCGGACGTGTTGTTCCTGAATCTTGAGGACGGGTTGAACGACATCGACACGGCAAAGACTCAGCATCTGCGGACATACGCAGACGTGAAGGGTGCGCTGAGTTGGCTGTTCGCGAATCCTGACCACGGGTTCAAGTCATTGGCGATCGACACCGTCGATTGGCTGGAGGCGTTGATTCATCAGGATGTGGCAGATCGAGCATCGAAAAAACACATCAGCGATATTCCCTATGGGGCGGGGTACAAGTCAGCAATGGCGTTGTGGGATCAAGTCATTGATGATTTGGACGTGCTGCGGCGCACGCAAGGGATGGGAATCATCCTGCTGGCACATTGTGCGATTCGGCGACATCAAGATCCGGGCGCGGATTCATACGACAGGTTTCAGCCTGCACTACACGAGACGGCATCAGCACTGCTGCAGGAGTGGTGTGACGAGGTGTTTTTCGCAAGCTATCGAATCTACACCCGCAAGGAGGATCAGGGATTCAACAAGGAGCGGACGATTGCCAGTGGTGCCGGCGAGCGATACATCCGCTGTACCGAAACGCCAACAGCGTTGGCGAAAAATCGGCTGAACATCGAAGGCGGTGAGATTGGGTTTAGGTGGGTTGATTATGTGAACTGTATCAGTGGTGTTTCTTCAGAAGTGAAAGGGTGATAACAATGGCGAATCTCAGTGATCTGGACATGAACAACGTGCAGGCGCAGCCTGTACGGCGGCTGTTGCCTGAGGGTGATTATCAAGCGGTGATTGTCGAGAGCGGAATGAAGATCCCGAAGTCCGGCGGGGCCGCGATGCTGGAATTGGTCCTGCAGGTGCAGGGACATCCACAGTTCAGCGGCGCGAAGTTGTGGGACAATCTTTGCATCCGTCATGCAGGGACGGCTGGGCAGATTGCTAAACAGCGATTGAAGGCGATCATGGACGCCGTCGGGTTGGCTAGCATCTCCGATAGTCAGCAGTTGCACAATCGGCTGTTGACCGTGACAGTCGCCCACGGCGAGTACAACGGCGAGCCGACGAACAAGGTCAAAGGATACAGCCCGAAGAGGTTGAGCGATCAGCCGATGACGCAGACATCCTACGCGGCACCAACCGCAAGCAATCCCGCAAATCCGTGGGGCTGATGGCTGTGTGTTGAGGTGTTCGAGACCCGGCAGCGGTCAACGCTGCCGGGTGTTTTGCGGGGAGGGGAAGTGACGGTGGAAGCGAGATGGTATCAATCGGAAGCGAATGCGGCAGCATGGCAGTACATCAGCGACGGACGAGGGAATCCGCTGATCGTGTTGCCGACGGGAGCAGGCAAGTCGATCGTGATTGCGTTGCTGATCCGGCAGGCAGTTGAGTGGGGGCAACGGGTACTGGTGGTGGCACATCGCAAAGAACTGTTGCAGCAGAACGCGGACAAGATTCAGCGACTGACCGGGCTAAAGGTCGGGATCAATTCTGCAGGACTGAATGAGCGGGACATCGACAGCACAGTGATATGTGCCGGCATTCAGAGCGTGTATCGGGACGCAGCGGAATTCGGGCAGCGTGGTCTGGTGGTGATCGACGAAGCGCACCTAATTAGCGACGACGGCGGGAGCATGTATCGGCAGTTCCTCGACGGACTTCAGCGACACAACCGCAGGTTGTTTTGCGTGGGACTGACCGCCACACCATACCGCACGGGTGAGGGATCGTTGGCAGATGACGGCAAGTTGTTCAGCGGCGTTTGCTATGAGGCCAAAACTGGAGCGTTGATTGAGGCCGGTTTCCTGTCCAAACTGACCAACAATCCGGCAGACAGCCAGGCGAATTTGCAGGGCGTCAAGATCCGTGGCGGTGAGTTCGTGGCAGCGGAAATGGAAGCCGCATTTACGACGGACGCAATCATTCACGCAGCGGTTTGTGAGTTGACAATCGCCTGCGAGCACCGCAAAAGCATTCTGGTATTTTGTGCCGGTGTGAGTCATGCCGAGCAAGTGGCACTTGCCCTGCGGGATCTGACGGGGCAGGAGGTTGGATTGGTGACAGGCGAGACTCACGCGATCGAACGTCAGCGTGTGTTGAGCGACTTCCGCAACGGCAGTCTGCGGTGGTGTGTCAACGTGGACGTGCTGACAACAGGATTTGACGCGCCCGGGATTGATGCGGTGGCCGTCCTGAGGGCCACAATGTCACCCGGTTTGTTCGCTCAAATTGTGGGCCGTGGCCTTCGGATTGCAGACGGAAAAACAGACTGTCTGATTCTGGACTTTGGCGGCAACCTGCAACGGCACGGGGCACTCGATGCGGACGATTACGGCATCAGCAAGCCACGCAATTCCGACGGTTCTGAGGCACCGTCAAAAGTCTGCCCGAAGTGCAAACAGGAGGTGTATCTTTCCGCCGTCAAGTGCAGTGAATGCGGGCATCTGTTTGTCCGGCAGATGGACGGGACACCGAGACACGGCGACGAGATCGACACCACGAGCAGCATCGTTGGAGAATTGGAGCCGCAATGGTACGACGTGCAAGAAGTCAATTGGCATCTGCACGCAAAGAAGAACACACCGGGCAAACCGCCGACGCTATGCGTGTCGTACTACGTCAGCGACGACACCATGCCCGCGGGCAATCTCGGCTGGATTGTGGTGCGTGAATGGGTCTGCTTCGAGCATGAAGGATTTGCATTGCAGAAGGCGTTTGCGTGGTGGGATGCGAGATCTGTTTTCCCATTCCCGGCGAGCGTGGCGGAGGCAATTACCGCCCTCAATCACGGATCAGCACGGAAGCCGTCAAGGCTGTTGGTGAAAAGGGAGGGCCAGTGGGACAGGATCGTGCAGGCTGAGTTCAGCGAAGAAAAGCCGACGATGATTCGGGAACTGACAACGGCGGTGAATGAGTTTGGTGAAGATTGTCCGTTTTGATGTTTTTTGGAGGGTGAGACGATGACAGAGCGATGGTGCATGCATTGCAGGTGGTGGAATCATTTGGAAAAAGGTCATGGCACATGCAAAAGGCATCCCCCCATTGATCTTAATGGACAACGCCCATACACGGACGACCAAAATTTCTGCGGCGAGTGGTCCGACGCGAGCATCACGCCGGAGCAGGAGGAACGGCGAGAACTGACACGGCGGTTTGCTTTGGCATTGATTAACAGCGGATACGACGCGCGAAACACGTGGCAGGTTGCCGCGGAGTTTGCAGCGGCAGAACCACAGATTCAGATGGAGGAAGGCAAGTGAACAGTGAGCAGCAAACACAACAGGCAGACGACCCGGGCGGGCCGGGCTGGCGGGATGTTTGGCCGGATGAAGTGTTGCGGCATGGCGATCTGTTTTGGAACGTGGATCATTGGCAGGCGACACAGCACGCAGGGCAGCCCGCGGTGGATGAGCGCACCTACCGCCGTCGCATCGAGCCACAGCAGTCGAGCGACAGCGAGCCGGATTTGCGGCAACAATTGGCGGAGGCTGAGGCACTGGTGGCTGAGGCCGAGCGATCCGGCCAGCAGGTCAATGCCGAGCTGCAGCAGTTGCGGGAGCAGGTCCAAGCATTGACGATGGATCGCGATCGATACCGCAACCAGCTTGAGGGAGCGATCGAGCACAGCAATGCACCGGAGGCGCAGGCGCAACTTGTGGATCGACTGCAGGCGTGGCTGAGGCCGGTGCTGGAACTGGTGGCAGAACATCCCGAGGACGCCAGCCCGCTGGCCGTGGCTGTGCTGGGGTATCTGCCGGGGATTGCATCGCGATTGATCAAGGAGTGAGGCGTGGCAGATTCCCCAGTGTGCCTCGAGGGTGAGCGGTTGGCATTTCTTGTCGAGTACATCGCGCATGATATGCTGCCGGGTGGCGTGCACATATCACGGCCCGAGGACGTCGGCAGCAGTTGGGACGGTGCCAGTATTCCCCGCTGGGCATGGTCTGTCATGGGCCACCCGTTGGCGGCAGACGTGCGTGAGGCGTCCTATTGGCATGATCGACTGTGTGAGGGCAGCGAGACGCCCGAGGATCGTATGGTTGCCGATGCGGTGTTTCTGATGATGCTGCGAAGGGCTGGTGTGGGCAGGTGGAGGCGGTGGGCCATGTGGTTTGCCGTCCGGTTTTACGCGGTGTTTGTTTGGAGGGTGTGACGATGAGCAAGGAACAGACACAGGTAGACGACCCGAGCGGGCCGGGCTGGCGGGAAGTTGGGCCGGATGAGGTCTTGCAGGTCGGCGATATGTTCTGGAGAATCGATCGCTGGGAGGCGACACAGAACGCTGGCACGAAATCGTACCGATACGGTACTGGATACCGCCGACGCATCGAGCAACAGCAGCCGAGCAACAGCAAGCCGAGCAACAGCAAGCCGAGCAACAGCAAGCCGAGCAACAGCAAGCCGAGCAACAGCAAGCCGAGCAACAGCAAGCCGAGCAACAGCAAGCCGAGCAACAGCAAGCCGAGCAACAGCAAGCCGAAGACTGTGCACGATCTGCGGCGACGGCTGGCAGAGTGTGAGGTGCTGCTGGCCGAGGCCGATCGATCAGGCCAGCAGGTCAACGCCGAACTGCAGCAGTTGCGGGAGCAATTGGCAACCTCACAGCATCTCGCGGAAATGTCGCGGCGACAAGTCGCAGGCGAAGCGAGCAAGATCGAGCAACTGAAAGAGCAGGTCCAGACGCTGACACGCGAACGCGACCGGTACCGCAACCAGTTGGCTGGAGCGATCGAGCCACAGACACAGCCAACAACAGACGACCCGAGCGGGCCGGGATGGCGTGATGTGACGACCGGCGGCGTTACGCAGGACGGCGACATGGTTCGCGCGGACGACGAATTTCCCCTCGGACGATGGGTGGCGGCGGAGCCTGGTGAGACAGTGACCGACGACGACGTGGTGCGCCGACGCATCGGGCAGCAGTCAGCACCAGACGACCCGAGCGGGCCGGGCTGGCGTGATCTCGGGCCGGATGAAGTGATCGCGCAGGGCGACGTGCGATGGTCGCGCATGGACTACACACTGGGCGGATGGGTGCCGGCGAAGGCATTTGGTGACACGCCGCGAATGCGCTGCGGGGCTTACCGGCGACGCATCGAGCAGCCCAACGCCGAACTGCAGCAGTTGCGGGAGCGGGTGCGGGCGTTGACGCTGGAACGCGAGCGTTATCGCAACCAGTTGTCGGGAGCGCTGGATCGGCTGCAGACGTGGCTGCGTCCAGTGCTGGAGGTGGTGGCAGATCATCCCGACGACAGCAGCATATTGGCTGTTTCCGTGCTGGAATTTCTGCCTCAGATTGCATCGCGATTGATTGAGGAATAGTGATCGACCCGCGCGGATGCGCGTGGTAAGATGCGCGTGGCGGTATGCGACACTGCCACCCAATTGATTCACCCGGCAGCGTTGCCGGACTTAACCCACTACAGGCGAGGTCGCATCTCGTCTGTAGTGGGTTTTTCTTTGGAGCGTTGGAGATGGATCATTACAGGCGAGTACCGACGGAGTTGACCGCCCTGAAAAGGTGGTGTTGCTGGAAGCTGGTCAAGGGTACCAAAATGCCCACACAGGCAACCGGCACCGCAGCTAAAAGCAATGACCCGAGCACATGGGCAGAGTTTGAAACGGTCGAGCACTTCGACCGCATCGCGACATTTTTGGAAGAGCCGTATTGCGGCGTCGATCTGGACGGCTGTCTTGAGGACAACGGCAGCCTGAAGCCGTGGGCGTGGGAGCTGGTCGCAAAACTGTCTGAGGTCAGCTACAGCGAAGTCAGCCCGAGTGGTCTCGGCATCAAATTCATCACCCGAGCACGGAAGCCAGACGGCAGCAGGTGCACACACAAAATCGGCGAGGGCAAGCAGCAGATTGAATGCTATGACCACTCCCGATTCTGGACGATTACAGGCGAGGTGTACGCAGGGTGCGATGAAATCAAAGACGGGCAGGCCGTCATAGATTGGTTGTGTTCCGAGTACCTGAGCCAGAAGGCACCGGAACCGAAGCCGCAAAAACCTGCAGCAACCGGCAAAAAGGCGCAGCAGCCGGCAATGGTACAGCCGGACGCATTGATGCAGCGAGCGTCAGCGTGGATGCAGTCCGTGGAACCAGCGAGTGAGGGCGAGCGGAACAACAAAGCCTTCCGGGTGGCGGGCAATCTTTGGGCCTTCACGGATGGCGGCGGGCAACGGTTGGCACCGGATCAGGTCAACGAATTGATGGCGGTCTGGAACAGTCGGAACGCATCGCCATTGCCTGACGACGAACTGCACCGAGCGATTGCGAGCGCACGTACGAACGGCAAGCCACGAGCCGATAAACTGCCGGTGGAGCGTGTTGATTTGTCTGGGTTGGATCTGTCCGCGTTTGTCGCACCGAGGCCTTCAAAAGAGCCGCGGAAAATTGATCCTGAATCAGCACTGCCACCGGAGTTGCTGGAGGTCCCCGGATTGATTGGTGACGTTGTCCGGCACAATCTGGCAACGGCACACTATCCGTTGCCAGAACTGGCACTGGCGGCAGCACTGGCGTTGATGAGCACACTGACGGCGGGCAAGGTGATCGACAGAGTCAGGACACGCACCAACCTGTATGTGATAGGGCTGGCGTTGTCCGGGTCTGGCAAAGACCACGGCAGGAAAATCAACCGTCTGATTCTGCGGCAAGCCGGACACGCCGATACAGTTGGGCCGGAGCGTGTGGGCAGTCATGCCGGGATCATCGCACGCATGGCGGAGCACTGGCGGACGCTGTGGCAGTTGGACGAAATCGCCCACCTCGTGATGGCGATGCAGGACAAGGGCAGTCCGCATCTGGTACAGATTTCTGCCGTGCTGATGCAGTTGTTTTCCAGTGCCGATTCGGAGTGGATTTCGGACGCCTACGGCGACGTGAAAAAGGTCAAGAAATTGGAGTACCCGCACGCGATTATTTACGGTACAGCCTGCCCGGAAGATTTCTGGAGCGAGCTGACGGAACACAACCTGAAAGGCGGTTTGATCGGCAGGTGTTTGGTTTTTGAAAGTCCGGGGTACGTCCATTATCAGGAGCCGGAATGGGTGGACGTGCCGACGGACATCGTCGCGCGTGCGCGGTGGTGGCTGGATCTCGACACCGGAGGCGATGGCAATCTGTCAGACATCAATCCTCCGGGGGCCAGTCCGCGGCGAGTGGACAGGGACGAACAGGCACAGCAGAGACTGCATCAGCACACCGTCGAGATCAGTGAGCGACGGATGACAGAGGACCCGGTGAGGTCGGCGATATGGAGCCGAGCCGCGGAAAAAACGAACAAGCTGGCGTTGCTGTTTGCCTGCAGTCGGTGCACCGGGCAGGAATGGCCGGTCATTCGTTTGGCGGATGCGGATCTGGCGATTCGCTTGAACAACTGGCTGACGCGCAGAATGCTGCGAGGGGCCGACAGACACGTTGCAGGCAGCGAGTACGGGAAATTGGTCCTGCAGGTCAGGCGACTGCTCCAAGAGCGTCCAGGCGAGCCGTGGACGCTGACAGAGATTACCAGACGCACCCGCAAGCTGACGCCGAAACAGCGGCTGGACATCTTGCAGGATTTGCAGACTGCCGGAGATTGTACGTATGAACAGGTCGAGGCGAACGGCAAGCGGGTTTCGGTGTACACGTCGACAGGTCTGTGAGTTCCAAGAACGTCAGGGAATTCAGCCTGAATTCCGGGAATTCAGCGAGCGGAAAAGTCTGAGTTCCGCTGAATTCCCTGACGCCAGGGAATTCAGAGAGGCGTCGTAAGTCTAGTAAATATCCAGCTTTATATACATGATTAAGAGTAAATTCCCTAATTCCTATAGGGTCTACCACTACACTGAATTTCTACCGTTTTGGGCCATTTTTCTCTTTCACGTCTGTGCGAGGGAATTCAGGAGCCGACCCGGTATGTCCCGGAAAAGCACCCAGAAAAGAATTGACACACTCGCCAATCCCGCGGACGATTGGCCGCGACTGCATCGCAGTCCCCCCCTCGCCCCTGCCGGTCGTCGTTCCGGCAGGGGCCTTCTCCAAACCCGGAGGACAGCACACAGGGGGTTTTCGAGACACGAGGGGGAACGAACATGCGACCGTGGAAACTTGAGGTTGTCAGCGGTGAGTCGGGACAGCACTGGGTGCGATTCGTTGGCGGCAACGGAGAGATCACTTTCAATTCGGAGACATACCCGACGCGATCCGCAGCGGTGCAGGCAGCCGACAGGGCTGCGAGGGCGTTTGGGGAGATGGTGACAGCGGCACTGGCCTACACGATTGAGGCGGTGGTGGAGCAACCGAGCGAGGGGATTTGAGGGCACTTTTTTCAGGGGGGGATGACGATGGCGATGAAGGCAGGACAGAAATTTGCAAAGACGGTGAGTGACGATTGCGGAGCACTGGTGTCGGTTGGCGTGGACGGCAAGCGAGCAGGCATTGACCCAATCTCGATTGCCACGGTGATTACCACGTTGCTGCCAATGATTGCCGAGTGGTTCAAGGCTTGTCGCGAGAAGCGACAGCAGCGACAGCAGGACCAGACACCGCAGCAGCAGGTTGCGGCAGCACATGCAGACGCCGGACAGCGGACAAAAAACGTCGAGAGCCTCGCCCGGAAGATCCTGTTGGAATGCCAGCGCAAGCGAGGCGAAGAAATCCGCAACGCACGCAAGACAGGATTGCCTGCAGACATTGGGCGCTACGATATGAACGCCGATTCAGCGTACCGGCTAGCGGACAAGATGCACACCAGATTCGCCACCGCGAAGCCGGCAGACACTGAATCCCTGTGCTCGGAATACGGTGTCACATGAAGGCATTGTTTCTGCTGCTGACACTGCTGCAGGACGTGCCAACAATCGAGTTTCCGACGCCACCGCAGCCGACACCACAGATTGAGGACGAACCGCAGCCGCAACCGACTGCGGACACCTTCGCGACCGATCAGTTGTACCTGATCCAGTCTGATTTATCGCTTGTGATTCTGGCCAGCCCTGCAGGCGTCCTGCAGGTCACGCCAGCAAAGCAGGGATCGGTGATATACTCGAGGTTTGCCGGTGGCAAGGGTCTCGAGGAACGGCAGATTACTCGAGCCAATGGGTACATCGTCCGAGGACTGGCGGCAGGCACAGCCGAGCTGCTGATTCTGCCTGCTGGATCTGCGGACGTGGTGGATTTGCGAAGGCGAATCCTGAATGTGACCGCAGCGCAAACGACACCACCGGATCAGCGACCACAGCCACCTGCGGATGATGTGGCTGTTGCATTCCGGGCGTATGAGACCGCATGGCGTCAGGCGCAGAGCGATCTGGCCGACAGGCTGGACAGCGGAGAAATTACGTCCGAGAAACTGGCCGCGGATTGGTTCGGGGCTGCGAACATCGAGGCACGCAAGCAGGCGTTTCTGCCGCTGCTGAGGGCTGAGTCGGTGCAGTTTGGCGGCGAGAATTGGACAGCGGAAAAGCACTCGCAATACATCAGGAGGTACAGCCGTGGCCGAACCACAGGCAATACTACCCGAGCCCACTGATGATGAGCGTGAGGCGGTGAGCGGACTGCGATCGGTGCGCGTGAGGGCGTCCGACTTCAGCGGGCATCTGGACGTGTTGCGAGATCCGGCGAATAGCCCGCTGAACGTCATGCAGGTGGAGACGCAGCGACGCAACGACTGCCAAGGCAATGCAGCCGCAAACGGGGCGGAATGCCGAACGTGGTATGTCAGCGGACGGCAGACAATGCCAGTGCTGTCGGAGATTTACGCGTACAACGCCAGCGAATACGCGATGGCACCCAGCAATGTCGGCCTTGACCGCGGCACCAGCATACACTCAGGAGTGCGGGTGCAGGTCGAGGGACTGCCACGGTTGGGGGTGGGGCCGGGGATCTGCACTGAGGCCGCATGGCCGTATTTGAGATACTGCCGACGGGCGAGTGAGTTCGAGCGATATGCGAGGGATCTCCAGACGGAGGACTGCAACGTCACCGAGGTCGGCGATATGCCGGATTGGGATGATTTGCTGGCAGCGTTGGCCGCGGGTGCGACCGGGCATATTGGCACAAAATGGGGCGTCGACTGGCAGACGGTTGCAGGTGCTCCAAAGCGGGTGATGGACAAAATGCCGACATCGGGCGGCGGACACGCAACCGAAATCATCTGGGCGATCGAGGTGCGCGGGGTGTGGTATCTGGCCGTCTGGAATAGTCACGGGGACGGCTACTATCTGATGAGCAGGCGATGCTACGACCAGTTGCAGAAGGCGAAATGGGAGCCGTTTGGCGCATACCTGCTGACGCCGGACAAGATGCAGGAACGATACGACAGGATCACGAGCGGGGGAGGGTATTTCGCATGAGGCAGGCAATGGGCATTCTCGGAATTGCTGTGCTGGCGGTACTGCTGGACCGTACGCAGACACAGAGCGACGAACCGACACCGTCAAGAGTCGCAGACGTGGCGACACTGGCGGCACGTGTCAGCGAGCTGGAACGACGAGTGCAGGCACTTGAAACGCCAACCGTTGCTGAGTCGGCGACAACTGCGGAGCCGTTGCCCGTGCTGGAGATCCATTCCGAGACGTGGTGCGGTCCGTGTCAGACTCTGAAGGCGGATTTGGCGGCACTCGGAAACACAGGCGTTGAGGTGCGATGGGTGCGGTTTAGCGACCGTGTTCCGGCAATGCGATGGACAGGACCGGACGGAAAAAAGCAGACTGTCACGGGATACCAGAAGGGCACCGTGGGGAGCCTGCTGGAGCGAGTGAAGGCGGCGCATGTTGCACGGGCGGGGAAAACAGAGTAACATCAGGGGAAACCCGTAATCTGAAAATCAGGTCGGATCATGCAATGGACGATCAGACACAGCCGAGGGATGATTCTGACGATGGTGAAATCGTACATTTCACTATGCCGGGGTTGTCGATTCGGATCACGAACAAGACACTGGAAACAATCGGCAGGCATACCGGCAAAAGCTGGATGGCTGTTGTTTTCGCTTTGGCCGCGGCAATCATTATTTACGCACTCAATGGATTTGTGAGAGGTGGACAGTGATTGATTTCACGCAGGAGTTCTGGCACACAGCGACGACCGCATGGGCGTGCGGTGTGATTAGTGTCTTGTGTGCGTTTGAGGCATGGAGACAAAAGCAGTTCCGCTGGCAGTTGATTGGCGGAATACTGGCGGGACTGACAGGCGTGTTGTGTCCGGCGACACTGACGCGCGGCTATTACGAGATGGTTCAGGTCAATCAGGAACTGGCCACAATGGTGGCCGCAAAGAAAGCTCAGGGGGTGGAGGATGGCGGGGCTGTACGATTGGTTGCGTCAGACGTGGTCGAGTCTGGTTCTGGTTGCCGATATGAGCGAGCCCGATATTCCGACGGCACCAGTCGAACCTGGATGCGAGATCTTTCAGGACGCACTCGACGAATTGATGGCGGAAATGGACCGATTGACGGAACGAATCAATTACAATCTGGATCGTTTTTGGGAATGCCGAGAAGCCAAAGCACAGGCGTTCGGTGGTATTGATGCGAACAGAGCAAACATGACACAACAGAGCATCAACGGTGCGAAATTGATCCTGCGGACGGCAGGCAATCGAGTGAATCAAGTGATCGGCGAAATTGAGATTGTCAGCACGCCACCACAGCAACAGGCAGCAGCCAATGAATGAACAGGCATTGATCGAAGAACTGAAACAGCCGCAATATGCCACCATGAGCGATCAGGAGGCAGCGAACGCGGTGAACGCAAAGACGGTGCAGCAGGCCGCACCCGTTCCGGCACAGCAGATCCGGCTGACGCTGGCGAGTCGTGGCAAGCTGGCCGCGATTAAGCGTATCGGTGACAACACAGCAGCGCCGGAGCCACCTTATGACGCCTGTGCGACGCTGATGGCACTCCTAGAGGCTGGCGACACAATCGACCTGCAGAACGCTGCTGTCTCTACAGCATCCGCAATTCTGATCCAGCACAATCTGCTGACGCAGGAGGATGCGACAGCGATTGCTGCACTGGGCGTCAGGACCGTTCCGTGGGTCGACACCGTCGACATTGGCGAGGTTGGAATCGGCTATGTGATCAATGCCCGCAAAGTAATCGCAGGGGGTGCATAATGCCCAACAATGTGCTGATTAAATACGGCAGCAAGACGACGCTGACGATCACAGGTGTTCCGGGTTTGGCCAGTGACACAAACAAACTCACGGGCATTGAAACCAGCGTAATCGACAATACCACGGACGGGTTCACGGACATCTACGCTTCTGGCAAAATCACGACCGGCACCAGCCCCACAGACAAAAGGGAAATACAGGTTTGGGCGATTGGTTGGGACGGAGCGAATTGGCCGGACGTGTTCGACGGCACGGTGTCAGGCGAGACGATTACCAGCGCAGACATTAAGGCATTGATCTGTAAGCCGGTTGCCAACATGTCCACAAATAACACCGCAGATCGAACATATCATTTTTCCAATATCAGCCTTCGCGGTGCATTCGGCGGGGCATTGCCGTCTAAGATTGTGCTGTTTGTTACGCATGACACAGTGGCGGCACTCAACGCAACCGCAGCCAATCACGAACTGTCATATTACGGCGAGTACCCGCAAATCCAATGAGCCGAAATATCCTACAAGGTTTGGTTGGTGCGTGGTGTCCGACGCTGGGGCCGAGCGGTTACACGCTGCTGGACCGCAGCGGACGGGGCCAGCACGGCACCCTCACAAATATGGACGCTGGCAGCGACTGGGTTGGTACTCCGGGCGGGTGGGCACTCGATTTCGATGGCGTCAACGACGAGGTGGTCATTAACAGCGGAATACTCAGCGGTGCGACTGATTTAACGATCAGTTACTGGGTCAGAAAAACATCTGCTTTGGTGGATTCCGTTGTAGGTTCACGAACCAGCGCAACGGCTGGCGCGTGGCTGCAGTATTACTCAGACGGAAATGTTTATTTTTCCATCCGTAATGGCGGATTGGATAATGTTAGTGCGGCAGCATCGCTCACAGGTAGTTACATGCAAATTGTGGGATCACGCACCGGATCAACTGGCCGGATTTACGTTGATGGTCGCGAAGCTGTGTCAGGCTCACTGACGCCAACGGTGCCGAGTATCTCGACGTTCCGGATTGGCAGTCTCAGCACCGGTGGATTTTTTACAACGGGACAGCACGACAGCATCGGCGTTTGGCGGCGTGGGCTGACGGCACCGGAGGTGCGGCAACTGTACCAGGCAGGCCGTGGCGGTCTTGGGCGACTGCTGACACCACAGCGACGGAGTTATGCGTTTCGGGTTCCGACGGCAGGCAACAGACGGCGGCGAATCATTTGCGGAGCGGAGTGTTGAGCATGAAGATCCTGAGACAATCGGCAACCGCAACAGTCACCGTCGGACCAGTGCTGGACGCCAACGGAGCAGCCGTGACAACGGCTGTTGTCGGAGATTTCCGCATCAGCAAAAACGGCACGCCAGCAACGCTGAGCGGAGCGACCGTGACGCATGACGCGAACGGCTATTACACCATTGCACTCACCACCAGCAACACGGACACGGTCGGACGGCTGGAGATATATTCCGGCAACACAGCACAGGCAACAGCGGTGCATAACTGGACGGTGTTACTGGCCTCGGTGTTCGACGCATTGCAGACCAACGCCACCAACGCAACCGGCGGACTGGTCACAGCAACCGCAGCAGTCACTGCGATGGCTGGAGCGATCAGCACGTTGACAGCGGGCGGAGTGCGGACAGAACTGGCGACAGAGTTGGGACGGATTGACACCACAGTCGGCAGCAGGCTGGCCACGGCATCATATACGACACCACCCTCAGCAGCGACGAACGCGACCGCAGTCCGGACGGAACTGGCGACGGAGCTCGGTCGTATTGATGTGAGTGTCAGCAGTCGTAGCACGTTGACAGCGGGCGGAGTGCGGACGGAGTTGGCCACAGAGTTGGGCCGGATCGACGCAGCGATCAGTAGTCGCATGGCGACGTTTACAGTGCCAGCCAATTTCGCAGCACTCGGCATCAACAGCAGCGGGCATGTGTCACGCGTTACGCTGGTCGATACGACGACCGTAAATACAGACATGCGAGGGACAGACAACGCGGCACTGGCGAGCGCGTGGACGGCGACACGAGCGGGGTATCTCGACAGCGTGTTGCTGGCACAGAATAGCAATCAGCGGACGGTGCAGGTGACAGGCAGCAACCACGTTGCAGCAGACGTGCACGAGATGCAGATGGACGTGATTGATGCAGACGCTATCGCAGCCAGTGCGGTGACGGAGCTGCAGGCAGGGCTGGCGACAGCCGCGAATCTGCTAATCGTGAGTGACCGGGTGAGCTATTCGTTGGCTGTGCTTGTGGGAGCCTGCAGCGACGCGCAGACGGCAGCAGAGACGTATACGCTGACGATCGGCGGCAATACGTTTACCGTGGATTACACGGGACTGGACAGCAGCGGGAACCGCAGCACAACGACATTGAGTAAGGCATGAGCACAGGACGATTCATATTCAGGGGGTTTGCACAGCAGGGTTGGAGGGCGGCTGGAAGGGCGCTTGCTGATTCTGGCGTTACGCCGTCACCACAGCCAGCCCGTGACGGTGTGGCAGTCGAATACAGAACGAGGGTGGCAACACTGGGGACGCGGAGCAGGACAGCGACCATTGAGCACAGAGGCAGAATCGTGAATGGAGGGCCGTGGAGATGACGTGTTGCATTGATGGGCAAGTGCTGCTGCATTACACCGGCGAATCCAAAACATATTACGTGGATTTGGGGGAAGCAATCAAGGGCCGGACGATCACAGGCGTTACCAGCGTGACCAGCCCTGACGCATCCCTGACAATCAGCGGAGCGACCGTGTTATCAGCTGACACTAGCGACTATGACCAATACGGAAACCCCGTGACGATCGAGGCGAACACCGGGATCAGTTTCACGTTGTCCGGAGGGACAGCGGGGAGCGATGATGACGAACAAACGACCACATTGAGGATCACATTCACGACGGTGGCAGGCACTGAGCAGGCGCGGGTCAAGATCAAAGTGGCAACAGTGTAATGGCTGCCACAATGGCAGGTTTTCTCACAAATGAGAAAACCTGCCATTTTGGCAGGTTTCTCAAAAATGAGAAACGGGTCCTCCCTAGGGGGTTTGGGCCGTGCGGTGTTTCACCATCCCTGAATTTTTGTGTTTTTGGGTTTTGAACTGGGTTATTACAACGCATGGGATACCGAAAACGCTGCAACCAGTCTGAGTTGGCCAGAATTCTCGGCTGCAGCTCCCCGGCCTTGACCAAATGCAAACACGATCCAACCTTCCCGCCATTCGATAAGGACAACACGGTCGAGATTTATGCTGGTGTGCTGTGGTGGAACAACAGGACCGAGGGCACGGCACCAAGTCCGGCAAACGGCGACGAAATGCTGGTGGGGTCAGAGTCGGAAGGTCTTGAGCGGTACCGGATGGCCAAGGCACAGATCGAAGAAATCAAACTGGCGGAGCAGCGGCAGCAGATTGTCAGGCTGAATGATTTTGAGGAGGCTGTTCAGGCCATTCTGGGACCGTACAGGCGACTGGCCGAGCACGTGAAGCGAATGGGCAACAACGACGTGTGGGAAATGCTGGAGGAGGCGAACGCCGAAGTCCTGCGGGGATTGGACAACGCATATGCACATGCAGACACCGCCGAATACGATACCGTGGACGGAATACGCGAAAACGAGCCGGCGAGCGTTGGCTGACATTTTCCGGCGGCATGTGATCATCCGACCATTTCGGAGCCTTCGCCAGTTCGCTGAATCCGAAATCATCCTGCCTGATGGGCCGTTTCAGGGACAGCGATTTCGGTGCAACAGACAGCCGGCGCATGGGCTGTTTTTCGACGCCGTGGACGCTGGCAATTTCTTCCGGTTTGCGTGCACGGGTCCGCAGCAGTCAGGCAAGACGTTGGCGTTCGTTGTGGTTCCGATTCTCTATCACTTGTTTGAGCGACAGCAAACAGTGCTGTTCGGCTTGCCGTCAATGGAGATGGCAAACGACAAATGGCAGCTGGACATCAAACCGGCAATCGAGGCCAGCCAATACGCGCGATTTCTGCCGCGGAGAGGAGCCGGCAGCCGTGGCAGCACTCCGGAGCTGATCCAGTTTACAAACGGGGCCAACCTGAAATTCATTACAGCGGGCGGTGGTGACGAAAAGCGCGCCGGCTTTACCGGGCCTGTGCTGGTGGTGACTGAGGTGTCACATCTCGATGAAGTCGGTGGCAAGTCTGACGAAGCCACTAAGCTGAAGCAGATGGAGGGTCGCGTTCGAGCATACCGAGCGAGCGGGCAGGCGAGGATTTACCTGGAATCAACTGTGACCGTCGAGGATGGCCGGATCTGGCAGGAGTACCAGAACGGGACCGCGGGCGAGGTGGTTTTCCCGTGCGACTCCTGCGGAGATTACGTGTGTCCGAGTCGTGAGCACCTTCACGGCTGGCAAGAGGCACAGTCAGAGGCAGAAGCGGAAGCCAACAGCCGATGGGCCTGTCCGTTATGCGGGTGGCTGTTCGATGATGCGAAGCGGCGGGAGATGCTTCAGCGTGCAAAACTCCGACACCGCGGGCAGCACATTGATTCCGCCGGCATTGTCACCGGCGACATACCGGCAACAAAAACAATGGGGTTCAGATACTCGGCAGCCACAAATACGTTTGTGACTGCGGCAATTGTCGGGGCCGATGAATGGCGAGGAAAGCGAGAAATCGACGCGGACAACAGTGAGCGGGAGTTGCTGCAGTGGACGTGGGCACTTCCGGCACAGCCGAAGGAGCAGGCCGTCGAACCGCTGGACTTCCGGACGATCATGCACCGCCAGAGCGATTACCGGCGTGGACAGATCCCGCCGGAGACTGTTCGCATTGCTGCAGGCGTGGACGTGCGAGCGGCACAACTGGATTGGTTCGTCACGGCGGAGCAGCGGGACGGACAGCCGATCTGTATTGATTACGGTTTCGAGCCAGTGCAGCGAGATCTGGCGGACCTGAAAACCGCACTTCGGCAGGCTATCCGACTGCTGCAGGAAAAGTTCGATTCGGGGTGGCAATCCGATAGCGGCAATCGGTCGGCAGACATTGTTCTGATTGACGCCGGTTGGGAGACCGACATCATCCGCGAGGAAGCCGCTCAACACAGCCTGTGGAACACCAGCAAGGGTTTTGGATTCAAGCAGCACCTCGGGCAGGTTTACAACGCACCGCGGGACCGCTCAAAAATCACGGTGAAACTAGGTGAGGGCTGGCATGACGTGCTGTGCACCGGATCTGCCGGACGTTATCGCGAATACCAGAACAACGCGGACCTGTGGAAGCGTAGAGTACATCAGGCGTTGAGCGTTCCCGTTGAATCTCCGCAGGCATTGTTGCTGCCGGCGACTGATCAGCCAGAGCACCGCATTGAATTGGCCAAACAGTTGACCGCAGAACGCGAGGTCACAGCGTTTGAGGTCGGCAAAGGATCTGTGACGAAGTGGCAGCAGACATTCACGCGCAACCACCTGCTGGACGCGGCGTATCTGTCGTTTGTCGGGCTGTCGATTTTGCGTTACGACAGCGACACGGTAGAATCTCAGAGGCAGCGGCAGGCGGAAATTCAGGCTGCAAAAGGCGTGATTTCGGGTAAAAAAGCACAGAAATTCGTGAGGAATCTGCGATGAAACCGCCAAAAAGCCCCGCATACACAGAACGGCGAGAATACACACCGCGGCACGCTGTTCCGGGGTTCGGCATGTGTCCGTCATGCGGCAAATTCGCGACGGCCTACTGCAGCCACGAGACAGACGGCGTGCGAATTCAGCACCGGGCCTGTTCGTGTGGCAATAGGTTTAAGACGGTGATTTCGGGCAGTTGATACCAGTGTTTTGGTAGACCACAGGCGACAACAGCGCAAGCGTCTGCGATTGTGCGAGCATGGCACGATCCGCAACCGAACGATTGGCACTCTACGAAGGCATCCGCGACAAAGTCGAATCGGCTTTGTTGGGTGGTGCGCCGGTGGTTGCGTACACGCTGGACGGGCAAATGGTCCAGAAGGAGCCGACTTCGGAATGGCTGGCGGAATTGGACGCACGCATAGCCGATCTGCGGCGACAGGCGAGCGGCGGCATTCATGGCGCTCGTAATCTGGTGAGGTTCAGCCAATGAGCCAGCCAAACTATGCCGACCGCGTGAAGTCCGCTGCACAGTACACGCGGCTGGATTCCGTCATTCAGCGAGTCTCCCCGCGCTGGGCTGCAGGCCGGGTGAAGGCGCGTGTTGACCATGAATTGCGGATGATGCTGGCGGCACGGGCTGCTGACAATTTCGCAGCCTACGAAGCGGCGGGCAACGATCGTCTACGCGGGGAAAACTGGATCACCCCGAAGAACACCAGCAACGACCAGCTGCAGGACGAACTGGAGCGGTTGATCGACCGCGCCAACGATCTGTATCGGAACGACGTGTTTGCGGCGTCAGCAATTAACGGACGTGTGGACAACGTCATTGGGACCGGCATTCGTCCGCAGTGCCGAGTGCAGGCTGAGCGTGGAATTCTGACACCGCGACAGGCGGAGGAATTCCGCGTAATGTCGGAGTGGTACTTTGCCAAGTGGGCAGAATCCGAGCAGTTTTTCGCGAAGCAGCGAATGCTGGAACGGTGCAACGCGATTTACGGCGAATCGTGGCTACACATGGCCGACGATGCGAATCCGGAAAAGCCCGTTACGTTGACGGTGCAAGTCATCAGCCCGTCCAGAATTCCGGTCATCACGTACAGCCGGATGCAGGCAAACGAACGCCGGCGACTGGGTTTGAGACTGGACAATAATAACAAGCCGATTGCGGCGTTCGTTCGACGCAGCCTGCCGTACGATTCATGGCAGGTGGACGTGAAAGAGGACGAAGTAAGTTTGGTGGACCTGCTGCACTGCTACGAAGAACTGACGCCTGGGCAATTGCGAGGCGTCCCGTGGCTGTCCCCTGCAATGGGCAAGCTAAAGGATCTGAAGGACTTCGTTCACGCGCACCTTGTGGCCGAGCAGGTGGCAGCATGTTACGGGGCGTTTATTACGGGTGTCACAGATCCTACAACGATGGCACAGTCTGGCCGATTGGCTGGGCGCAGCAGTCTTGAGGATTTGGCACCCGGCACCATTCAATATCTGGCCGATGGTGAAGGCGTCCAGTTCAGCGACCCGGCACGACCAGGAACGACGCTGGGGCCGTATGTCGAATGGGCCTTGCACGGCGTTGCGGCTGCCTTGCGGTATCCGTATGAACTGCTGGCGAAGCAGTTCACGAACAATTTCAGCGGCGGACGGTTGGCGTTGATTGATGGCCGGATCACGTTCAAAAATTGGCAGTATTGTCTGATTGAACAGGTGTTGCGCAAGGTCTGGGGCCGATTCATTGACAGGGCTGTCATGCAAGGTTTGTTGCCAGTTGATGCAATCACCTACGAAGAAAACAGAGACCATTTCCTGCAGCATCAATGGATTCCACCCGGCTGGCCGTGGGTTGACCCGGAAAAAGAGGTCAAGGCAGACGTTGCAGCAATCTCTGCAGGTCTGACGACGCAGACGGAATCACTGGCGGCGCGTGGTCGGGACTTTGACGAGACTTTGCAGCAGATCGAGCGTGAGCAGTTGGTGAAGGCCGACATGGAAGCCCGCGTGGCAGCCTATCGGGCATCGTTAGGGCTGGACGGCACGCAGGACACAGAGGACGACACGGACAACACAGACGACGCGACAGACATGGGCCAGAATGCCCGCATTGCGATGCTGGCGACCCCGAAGAAATATGCCGGCATCGAATTCAGACCGCCCCAAGGCGTCAGGGATGAAGCACGCCAAGGCCTGGAATGGCGACGCGAGTACAAGCGTGGTGGCACTGCTGTTGGCGTTGCCAGAGCACGGGACTTGAGCAACGGGAAAGCTGTCAGCCCAAGCACCATCAACCGCATGGTCTCGTTCTTTGCACGTCACGAGGTTGACAAACAGGGCGAGGGATTCAGCCAGGGTGAACCGGGCTATCCGTCAAACGGTCGGATTGCGTGGGCACTGTGGGGCGGAGATCCTGGGCAGGCATGGGCCGGCAAGGTTCAGAAACAAATGCGAGCGAGGGATGAAGCCAATGCCACAAATTGACACAGCACCCGCTGCAGGCATGTTCCGGACGGACGCATCACGCACCGCACCACAGCGCGTAGACCGTCAGGGCAATGTCATTTACGGCGCGTCCATCATGCAGGCCGGAATCCTGAATGAAGGCGATGCGCGACCGTGGACAGCCGACATGCAGACACTGCAGCAGGTGGTGGACTTCGGGCAATCGTCCCGTGGCGGCATCAAAGCCCGATTCACGCATCCGAATATGTCCAATGACGGCATGGGTTCGTATCTGGGCAGGTGGGCGAATTTCCGATTGGACGGCGACACCGTTCGAGCGGATCTGCACATTGCAGATGCGGCATTCACGAGTCCGCAGGGCGATCTGGGAACGTATGTTCTGGACATGGCCGAACAAGATCCCGAAGCCTTCGGCGTGAGCATCGCGACGGCACTGGACGAATCAAATCTACAGCAGTGGCAGGACGCATTGCCAGACATGGCACCGGCAGACCGCAAGGCAGCGCGGTGGCCGATGCGATTCGCGAGACTAAGAGCGGCGGACGTGGTTGACACGCCAGCCGCAACGCGAACCGGGCTGTTCAGTCTGGCAGATGCGGACCTGCGGAACCTGCCAGCACAGGCAACCGCACTGCTGGACACCTATTTTACTGATGCAACGCCTGACGTGGTCCGGGCACGCATTGCAGGATTTTTGGACCGCTATTTTAGTGCGAAAGGAACCCCGATGGCTACGGAGACGCAGACACCGGACGTGGTAGAATCAGAGACACCGGCACCGGTTCAGCCTGCTGCGGATCTGTCAGCAGTCGACGTGCAGCCGGAAGTGGTTCAGGCGGCAACCGCAGACCTGGCACAGGTCGAGCGGCTGCGGTGCAAACAGATCCGAGCGTTGTGCGATCTGGCTGGAGCCGGCGACAAATTCAATGCGTTCGTGGATGCTGGATTCAGCGTGGAGCAGACACAAGCCGCATTGAGTGCGTTGGTGGTTGCGCGAAATCCCGTGTTGGCGGCATCCGTCACACCGCAGGAAAGCGACCCGCATTCCGGGCTGAAGGCCGAGTTTGCGGACCTGCAGAAACGCGGCATGACGTTCGGCATGAGCGAAGATGAGTACGTGAAGCACGCAAACAAAGCCTGACGGTCAGGCGTGGTTTGATTTGGTTTCGATTTGAAAGGGCTAAGCAATGGCCGTCACGGCAAATCAGGTGATCGAAAAGCGGATGGGGCGACGCAGTTACCCAGTGGCAGCGTCAGTGCACCTTTACGAGGGCACGCTGGTATTTCTCACGGCTGCAGGCTACGCCACAGACGTGACAGCAACCGGGGTGAATGGGTTTGTTGGTGTTGCTGTTGGTGAGGCCGACAACAGCAGCGGCAGTGCCGGTGATCTGACTGTTGAGGTCTGGCCAGAGGGCGAGTTTGTGCTGACCGGCACCGGATTTGCGCAGGCAGACGTGGGCAGCAAAGTCTACGCTGAGGACAATTACACGGTCGGCGTCAGCATCAGCACCGCATCCGTGCCGATTGGCATGGTTACGGAGTACATCAGCAGCACGAAGATTCGTGTGGATATTGACGCAGTTGGGACCGGCGCGTTGCCAGTGGCAGCACTGACCACGATCACACACACCGCACCTGGCACACCGGACTACGCAATCGCCAACACGACGAACAGCAGCCCCTACGGATTCAGCACGCAGGACGAAGCGAACACCGTGCTGTCTGTGATCAAGAATTTGCAGGTCCGCGTGCTGGATCTGGAGTCTCGTGGTTCCTGATCGTTTGGTTTGACCGCATTTCATTTCTGTTTGAGGAGTTTTCACAATGGCACTTGATACTGCCAAGGCAATCGCGGCAAGCCGAGCACTCACCGCGAAGTTCAACCGTGAAGCGTCTGCTGTGCAGACCTTCTATCCGTCAATTTGTACCGTGACTCCGTCCGATGGTGCAGATGAGCAGTATGGCATCCTCGGTGCCATGCCGTCCATTCGCGAGTACCTCGGCGACCGCGTTTACAACAAGCTGCGCGGGGCGACCTACACACTCGCAAACAAAGAGTGGGAAGGTTCGCTGGAGATCGAGAAGAAGGACGTTGCGGACGACCGTTTGGGGCTGTATGACGGCGCGTTGACCACACTGGCACAGCGAGCCGCACGACATCCCGACAAACTGCTGATGAGTGCGATCGTGAACGGCGAAAGCACGCAGTGTTTCGATGGGCAGTTCTTTTTCGACACTGACCACAGTTGGGGCAACAGCGGCAGCCAGGACAACGATTTGACCTACGCTGCGGCAACCGGCACCACTCCAACCATTGACGAGTTTCTGGGCAGTTACGAAGCAGCCCGAAGCGCGATGATGGGATTCAAGGACGACAACGGCGAACCGTTGCACGAGGACGTGATTACCGGGCTGAATTCCGGGATGCAGTTTGTCGCGCTTGTCCCGCGAGCACTGGAAACGATTGCCAAGAAGGCATTCAATCAGATCCTCAACAACAGCGGCGGCACCAACATTGTGCTGGACACGCCAGCCGTCGCCATGAGCACGCATCTGAGCAATGCGGCGAAGTGGTATCTTCTGCGTGTTGACGTGCCATTGCGACCATTTATTTTTCAGCCCCGCGAATCCCTGACCGCTAACGTGCAGGGAGCCGAGGACATGAACATGAAGCAGCTGCAGATGGGCACCTACGCACGATACAACATCGGGTACGGCGCATGGTGGAACGCGGTTTTGACCACGTTCACCTGATGGCGGTGAAATCGAGCAACACCGCATCCGACGGGATGCGGTGGCCTGTTCGCTGTCCGCCACAGTGGGCAGGCATTTTTTGGCGGCGGATTTGCGGAGTTGATCACATGGCACTCAAGAATATCACAGTCACCAAGGGACCAGCCGCAAGCGGCAAGTCCTTCGGTTTTCGGGTTGGACCGAAGCGTCCTGGAAATCCGTCTGCAGGCAAAATTGAGGTGGGCGATGAGCCTGTCAAAATTGACCTGCAGACTCCACAGGCGTTGCGTGTCGGTCTTGAAAATCAGGTGCAGGAATTGGTGGTCAGAAAGTATCTGACAAAGGTATCCGCTGAGGATATGCCAGAGCAGACACAGAGGGCCAGCAAATGAGCCTACGCGAGCAGTTTGCGCTGGACTGTGCAGCAATCTTGAACACCGATGAACTCGGCGAAGCCGCGACCTGGACAACGGCAAGCGGCGGAAGCCTGACACGGTGCGTGAGGTTGATCGAGCAGCCAGACCGGCAGACGATTCGCAGGGCGCACGTGTGGACGCCGATAGCGACAACGCGGGTATCTGTCGGGGATCTGTTTACCGTGAGGCGTGGGGCCGTTACGACGGTCTGGCGAGTCATGTACACAGACCCGGCAGAGACTGCAATCCAGAGATCCTATTGCCACCTGCAATTGACCGACACCGTCACGCTACGCAAACGCAAGACGGCACAAACGCAGAGCATGGCAGAGCGTCAGGTGGTGGATACGCAAACCAGCGGCATCCGCTGCCAATGGTTCACGTCATCGGCGGAAATCGAGACCAGTCAGGCAGGCCGGCGGCGTGGGATCGTTGGTGAGTTCTATTTGATTCTGCAGGAACTGCTGGACGTTGGAGTGGGTGACACAATCACCGATTCCGATGGGCTGGCCTATCGTGTGGATCGAGTGGAACAGCAATTCAACCGCGTGGATTTGCCCTATCTGATCTGTCGGAGATCGGACGCATGAGTGCACGGGTGAAACTGATTGACCGAAGGCCAGAACTGCAGCGGTTTTTGCAGACCGCGGCGGGGCGAGTCGTGGAGGCGTGCAGCAAACGTTGTCACGCAATCGCGAGGCAGTTGGTCAGCAAGCGGTACACGAGACGACGGGAGCAGAGACGGCGGGAAAGGCAGCAGAATGCCGAGGCGACGACAGAGTAGTTTCACGAGGTTTCGCAAGACGCTGGTAAAGCGATTTGCGAAAGCCCGTAGACAAGCGGCAAGAAGCGGCAAACGGCTGCAACGAACGGCACAGAGAACACAACGACGATTGACGAGCCGAGCAAAACGCAAGGCGGCAACGACATCCAGACGACTGAGGCGGGCAACCGCCAAAGCCGTCAAGCAGGCAAGCAGAACACGGAAGAGCCTGACACGGACCGCGAAGGCATCCGGCAGGCAATTGAGGAAGTGGAATCGGCAACGGAAGGCACGGCGAAGGGAAATCGAAAGAAAGCGGAGATCAGCCGCGAGAATTCAGAAGCGTGAGTTTGGCCGTCTGGTTTTGGTTGGCAGTCAACTGCCGGAGGAATTTGAAAAAGGCGTGCGGGCGACTGATCCGGGGGCGAGCCGTCCCGGTGAACCGCCCCGAATGAGATCAGGCAAGGGCCGGCAGTCAATTACGATCGAAATCAGAATGAAGGGGCCAAAGCCGGAGGGCCGGGTGTACGTCGACAAAAAGGTCGCGCCCTATATGGCAATGTGGGAGTTTCGGCAGGACGGCAAACAAAGACCATTTTTGAAGCCGTCAGTGATGAATCACCTGAGTGAATACGGGGAGACGGTAGTTCAGGAAGTGAAGAAAACAGCAACGGGACCGAAGCAGAAGGCACGAGTGCGATAATGGCGGACACAGGCATCGACAGACTGGTTGGCGAATGGTGGGCGCAGACACCGACGTTGTCCGCGTTGGTGCCAGTCAATCGAGTTGTGGCCAGTGTCGATGAATTCAGCGAGACGGAACAGCAGGACGCGGACGCGGACGACTATTTCGACGATGCGGTGGTGTTCACGATTGCGACAGAACCGGCATGGAGAACCAACAGCCAACGCGGGTATCGCTCGACGCTGACTCTGTCCTGTTTGTCGATCAATTACGACGCGGGAAAATCCATCGCGCAGGAGATCGTCAACCAATGGGCAGACAAGGGATTCACCGGCACTGCCGCAAAGGCCATTCAGGCAAGGCCGACGGGACAAATGACGACAGAACAGGACACGCAAACGGGCGTCTGGGACACACAGATTCAGTTCGAGATAATGCACACCGGAGTTTGACAGATGGCAGACGTTTCAGTCACAGCAGCCAGTGTCGTCAAGACCACCACGACCGTATTTGCAATCGGTGTGGCCGGTGGCACTGTGACTGCTGGGCAGCCCGTTTATCAAGACACAGCCGCGAGCAATAAATTGAAGGCGGCAGATGCTGACGTGTTGGCGTCAAGCAAGGTGGCGGGAATTGCATTGCATGGTGCGAGCGATGGCCAGCCACTGCAGTATGCGACCGGCGGCAACCTGACGTTTAACTCTGCCTTCACCGTGGGGCAGGTGTACGTAGCGAGCACGACCGCAGGCGGCATTGCACCGTACAGCGATTTGGCATCCGGTGACTTCGTCACGATTCTGGGCGTGGCAACTACTGCCACAAATCTGAAAATTGGTATTCTTTATTCCGCAATCGCCAAGCCTTGAAGGATAAACAGCAATGGCAGCAGGCACAGTGTTCAGTGGCAAGGATATGACGTTCAAGACGGGCAGCCCGGTAGCAGAAGAGGTGCACACCGGGCGGTGGGAAATCACGCTGACATCGAACAGTGGAAAGTATGCCAGCAACAGCACCAGCGGCTGGCGGAAGTCGGTCAAGGGAACGAAGGAATGGAGCGGAACGGTTCGCATCATGCTTCACGATGGCGAGTCCATGCCGTTCATTCTGAATGACGAAGTGGCAGCACAGTTTCACGCTGATTCCGATGATTACATCAGCGGCACAATTCTAATCACCGAAGTCGGGCCGATCACGCTGGACGCTGATAGCGGCGATCCGGTGGCGATTGATTACAAGTTTTCCGGACAGGGTGCGCCAGCAGCAAGCGGCACCGCGTTTGACGTTGTTTGATTTTAAGGAGTTGCAACCGTGGCGGACGGTTTATTCAACCTCTGCAGTCGGCGGACTGTGGAGCTGACGAAGGACGACAGAACGTATCGGCTGGCATTTCGCACGCTGGCCGATTACGCACTCAAAGAGGCTGCGATTGTCCAGACGACCGGCAGCCCGTACGACGGGCTGGAGTCGATTACAGACGGTCGTGTGCGATCTGAGGCATTCAAAATTGCGGCGGACATTGCGGCACGTCCATTGATTGCCACAATGGAGGACGAGGAACGGTTTGACCGTTCGTTTCGCGGTCTGGCGTGGTCAGTTTGGCGGGCCTTGTGTGTCAATCATCCGGATGAATTCCCGCCGAATGTCAGCAACACGCAGGGCATTCAGCTGGGGTGCGACTTCATCGCATGGTTTGGTGACGTGCGGCGAATTGTCGAAGCCGTTCACAAAGTTGAACAGAAAGACGCACTGGGAAACTGAAACCGCCTGGACAACCAGGCGCACCGATGCAGACGCGGCGCACCGTCCCGTGGGCTACGGTGTTCCGTGGGCTGTGCGAAAAGTACCATTGGACACCGGACACCGTCGCAAGCCTGACCATGTATCAGGCGTTGATTTATCTGGGCTACTGGGCACCTGAGGACATCTTTCAAAAGAAAACAGTCTGATGGCAATCACGATTCAGGAAGCACAGGTTCTGTTTTCCGCGGACGGCATGAAGGCCGTACAGACGGAAGCCGGCAAGGCAGCAACAGCCATGCAGTCAATTGCCAGCAAGGCAGGTGCGGCTGGCAATGCGCTAAGTGGACTTCGGGGTGCGTTCAGCGGGTTGGGTGGAATACTGGCCACAATCGGGGCGACGACTGGCGCGGTGAAGATGCTGCAGCTGTCCGCAGACGCGGAGACCACAGCGATTTCGTTTGAGGTGTTGCTGGGATCTGTGAGCAAGGCGAAAAAGACGCTGGAGGATTTGCGAGCACTCGATAAGAAAACCGTGTTCGGTTTGCCGGATTTGGCCGCAGCACAAAAGTTGATGTTGAATTTCGGCATGGGGTCCGACGAAGCCTTCACGACGCTGACGCAATTGACCGAAGTGGCACAGGGCAACAGTGAGCAGTTGATGCTGTTGGCGCGTGGCATGGCGCAGGTCAAAGCGGCTGGCCGTCTGATGGGCCAAGAGGCCAACCAGCTCATCAACAGCGGATTCGGTCCGCTGTTTGAAATCAGCAAGATGACTGGCCGCAGCATGGCCGACTTGAAGAAGGACATGGAAGCCGGATTGATTTCGTTCGATATGGTCGCGAAGGCACTGGAGGCATTGACGACAGGCAGCGGACGGCTGGCCGGCATGAATGACCGACTGGCCGCGACGACAGCCGGCGCGTACGCAAAATTCAAAACAAACGTGGAGATGACGGCGATAGCAATCGGTTCGGCATTATTACCAGAACTGAATGCGATGCTGGATTCAATCAACGGAACTTCTGAAAGTTTCAACGGCGTTGGGGCTGGGGCATCGTTGTTTGTGGCGAACGCAAAGGCAATGTTTCAATCATTGCAGGACAATCTGGCAGACTTTGCAATCGTGGCCACCGTGGCATTGCAGCAAGTGCCGAACACATTGCAGCTGATGTTCCATGACGTGAAAACGTGGATCGGCCAATTGATCGAATACGCGGCATCTGCCGGAGTATCCATTGCGAGCCGTCTCAGCCCGTCGGTATTGATGGGCAATGCCGAAGCCGTCCCAATGCCCACACTGGAATTTGCGGCAAGCCAGAGTCGGGGCAGTGCGATCGACGCCGTGTTTGGTGAGTTGGAGCTTGCCCGTCGAATGAGAATTGAATCGCGACAGGAAGCGGGGCGAAAGGATCTGGAAAAGCGGGCGAAACTGGAAGCCATGCAGCAGGACCGCGGACAGGCACCGCCAACTGAGTTTGTGGCAGACGTTGCAGCAACAGCGGCAGTGCAGGCCGTGGCACAGGCACAGGTTCAGCGAGGCGGGGCTGTGGAAATGTTCCGCAGCCTGCAGGACAGACTGGCCAAACAGGGCGAAACCGACAAAATAGCGCGTGAGCAGTTGGCGGTTCAAAAGGCAGCGGTGGAAGTGAACAAACAGATTCTGGGCGCGGTGTCGGGCGGATTGTCCGGCGTTGCGATCTTAGGGTGACAGAATGCCGTATCCAGCGTTTCAAGAGCATGAGGACAGCCCGAAAGAGTCCGGCAACAGATCCGGGCAGTTCAATCTGACTCGTATTTTCCTGACGGCATGGAATGACCGCTGGGACTTTGTGGCAGAACACATGCGCAGTGGTCCTTTCGGTTTGCCTGCGTCGTATAGTACCCTTTGGCCTGGGGTGCTGGCGGACTCTTTCGAAATTTCGCGCGTGAGCAACCTGCCAGCGGGTTCGGTATCAGATCCGAACACAGACATCATTACGCATGATGGAACACTAGCCGTCATCACGTTCGTTTATACACCACTTCAGGCGGACCAACTGCAGGCCGGAGACCCAAACGACCCGACACCGTTACCGGCGGGGACGTGGTGCACGTACAACCAAGACAGCAACACAGAATTTCGAACGATACCAGGCCGCGGTTGCAAATGGGAATCTGACAGCGCACTGCTGCCGGCAGACATCAACCAACAAGTGCCAGACAGCGTGACAATGCACACCGTCACATGGAACCAAGTCCAGGTGGTGCCATGGGTGACGTTAGGCAACATGAAAGGATGCGTTAATTCGGCGGCGTTCAGGCTCCCCGGAAGCCCGCAAGTATTTCAGCCTGAAACGCTGCTGTTTGATGGGCTGAAGGACGAGGTGACGTTATCAACAGATGGACAATGGAGCACGCGAAAACTGACGCTGTCCTTCATCGAAAAGGCACAGAAGGCATTCAGCAGCACCGCACGCACCGGAGCGAGTCCGGCAGGTGCGATCATTTACGGGTGGAACCACCAGTATCGCCCCGACACGGCAGACTATGACAAAGTGCTGTCCGCTGACAGCTCGGAAACCATGTTTCAGACGTTCGATTTCAACACGCTGTGGACTTCGCAGGTATGACGCAGGCAGACCGCACACCGCCAGTGTTTGAGTCCGGGCAACGCCTGACAGCAGCGGCGTTGAATTCGTTGGCGCAGTCTGTCGCGAGGATTATCGACCGGATACACGGAACGCAGGTTATTCAGCCGCTGGACTTGTCCGGAAAACTGGCTGGCAATCTGGCGAAGGCCACAAGTTTCAGCACAACACCAGGGACTGCAACCGTCAACATCTGGGGCAAGGACACAAACGGCAACATGATTGACACGGGGCGAACAGAAACCGTGGTTAATAGAATGGAGCACATCGAGGGATTCACAGGTGACATCGTGTATTGCCGGTGGATGGATGGCGAATGGAGGCTGGTGAGTCTGGATTGCGGGGGCTGAGTTATGCTGATTGGCAGGTGTTGCAATTGCATCGGCGAGCGCAGACCAACGACAATCAAAGGGCTGGACACCAGCGACGGAACGACCGTCTGGGAATACGGGCATGGTTCGTTCTGGCGTGAGCACTATGGCACCGACGAAATCACCGGCATCGAAGCCGCTTTGAGCGTGACGAAAAACCGGTTCGTATTAGTGGCACTGCAGAACATCGGCGCAGCGAATCCGTATGTCACCAGACCTGCCAGAACAGCCGGAGCACTGATGGCAAACTGCCGGGAGTCGATTGCACTTGTGAAACTGGACGCAACGGACGGCACTGTCATCGAGACGGCAACAATTGACGGGCTGTTTCAGCAGGACGGAACAGACAACAGTTTCACGCTGATCACCGGGCCGGATTACTATTCCATGAGCATCCGGAATGCTGCGGCTCTGTCCGGTGGCGATTACGTGATTCTCGGCAATCGCGCGGTGGCGATTGAATGGGTTGACTACACGACTGACACAGCCGACAAAGAGTATATTCTACACGCGCACATTCAGCAGGCCGGCAAGGTTTACATCCGGACGAAAACGAGTCTGGAGGTTATTGAATTGCAGTACAACGCCACAGCTGCGGACGTTGAGGCAGCGTTTGAGGCGACGGCGGACTGCACAGCAGCGACAGCAACCGGGGGGCCGTGGCCACACCGCAAAATTGAAATCAGTGTGACGTGGTCCGCAGCGACTGGCGATATTGACGGCGTCAAGGTGGATCATCAATACGCGGTCACGGTTGGCGGCGGTGGTGGCACGTCAACGTGGGACTGGGTGTTGAGTCCGCCACCAACCGGAGACTACTGGGGCCTCAACACCGACGCCTGCACAGGCGGAGCTGTAGCAACAGCACCAGCGACACCGGGCAGTCCGGGAGACGTTGGCATTCCCGGAACATGCGTTGGTGGTTCAGCCGGCTACACGATACAGCGTCCAACCTACGGGATTGCGGCACGATACGACACCGGAACGGGACTGATCACGAGCAGCGTCGGCTATCAATTCGGATTGCGCAACGGATCGGCACCGCCCAAACTGGTGGACAACAGCGGCACTGTTCCCACGAGCAATTTTGCAGCAACTGCAGGAATCGACGACATCCGAGCAGGTGCCAACAACCGCGTGGCTGTCCTGACAACGAACGGGCTGTACGTGGAGGGATGGGAAACGACAGGGCCGTGGTCAGCGGTTTGGCAGAAATGGGTTAACGTCCAGAATATCAGCCTTTCCAATGTCGAAGGCGACAAGCAGCTAATCGAGTTCACGCGAGCGACATTCACAGCGGGCAGCCGTTGCATTGCGCAGGTGACAATTGCGGACGGCACAGCGACGGCGTCAGACTCTTCCGTGGTGAGCACGGGCAAAACACCGCGCGTGTATTACCACGAGGGCAGCAGCGCGAACTGGAGCGTGGCAAACTATCCGGCAACCACAACAGGATTCGGCGGTTCATTCCAATATAACCTGGACGGCAGCCGAGTCTATGACGGCACGACGCAATTGCATGGCGTTGTCGATTATCAATATCCACTGCTGACGGATGGCGACGGGTATTACTCAATTATCAACACGCAAGGGGCAGGCGTGAGATTCACCGGGCCGTCAGTCACACCGCCGATCATCAGCGGCACCAATGCCCGCGCGTATGTGTGGCGATGGTACACGGTGGACTGGGCGAAGCCGGCACTGACGACGCAATTCAGGTTTCGATTTGCACGCACTGGGTTGGCCACAAAAACAACAGCGTGGCTAGATTGGGACGCGACATCAGCCGAGATCAAAACAGCACTGGACAACATATTCACCGCCAACACCGGAGGCGTAACAGACAACGTGGTCATGTATCCGCTTGGCGGTCCTGCATCAATCATCGGCAACACGGATTACGGATTGTTTGACGTGGGGTTGGTGATTCGCTTTGCAGGATTTGCAAACGCTGCAGGCAATGCCGAGGGGTACATCAATCCGAACTATTTGCTGACGAATTCCGTCACAATTGAATTTCAGAATTTCAGCCAATACTGCGCGGCGGGCATTGCGAGCCACAGCCGGACAACAGGCACAGTCAGGTGGACGCGGACATGGGGCAGCAAAGGAGCGACCTCCTACACCGGGCCGGGAGCACTGTTCAAACCGTGGTTGCAGGCTGGGCTGGTGATTGTGCCTGGCGTCTTGGTTGATCCGGAATAGCCTGGCGGACGAAATGACCCCCAGAAACCCCGCGGAAAAGCGGGGTTTTTTATTTTCCAAAAATATTGGAGGAATGGGGTTGCACTTTCCGAAAATGATTGTATGATCCTGATGTGGCAAGTGAACGACAAACGACAAACGAGGGGATGAACGATGACGACCGACGCAGTGCGAAACATGATCCAGCCGTGGTTGACCGGTAACGACGAAAAGGACGCACAGATGCTGCGGAGAATGTTCCGTGGTGTGGGGCTGAGCATCGCACAGTGGCGTCAGGTGGTGGCAGAAACCAAGGCGCAGGGCTGACAAACAAAGAAAACGACATCCCCGCCGGACTGGCTGGCGGGGTTTTTGGCGGCAATGGTTTTGAGTGAGGGGAAGAGGCGATGGCAACACAGATTGAGCAGATTGAGGCAGCGTTGGGGAAGGCACTGGCCACCGCCCGCAATCCATGCGGCTACGTCGTTGAGCAGGTCGAGGACGGCTGGCGGATTTACGACGACTGGACAGACGACACGTTTACCGCGTTTGCGGACGCACTGGCGTATGCTCGCAAGTGTGCGAACGACGGAGCGGAGATTGAGGCACCATGAACGAACTGTGCGACAAGTGCAGGCAGCCGCTGTGCCCGTGGGAGGTGCAGCGGTGCGAGGTGTGTTTACTCAACGAAAGGGATGGACATGAAGAAGGCAAAGACAGTGACCGAGACGAAGCCCGTGATGGGCAGACCGAGAAAACACGCACGCAACGCAATAACGTGCGTGGTCAAACTCCCGCCGGAGGTGGTGGCGTGGATTGATGCACGATACACGACGCGGCAGGAGGGGCTGTCGGCAATCGTGGCAAATGCGGCGGGGGTGCAGTGATGGCACAAATCCGAATCTACATCGACGGAGACACGGAGCAGCCGACACCGCAGGCAGAGCCGACACCGGATCTGCAGGCGGAGATTGACAGAATCAACCGGACACTGTCCGACGTAATGCGACGCATCGCGAAGATCGAAAGTGACGTGCGGGGGCTGAGGCTGCGACTGATTGAGGACGACGCGGAGGGGCAGGTACCATGAGGACGTTCCATTCCCGAGTCGTCAGGTGGGCACGCAAGCCGCGGACGTGCACATGGTGCGGCGATCCGGTTGAGATCGGGCAGCCGTACCAGTCCTATCGGTGGGCTGATGGCCGCGACGCAGGGACGGTGGTGCTGCATCCGGAGTGTGGGGACGCGATGGATTCGGCAGGCAGAACGAATCCGCATTTTTCGGGGTGGTCTGATGGTGATTTTCTGAGGGGTTCAACGAAGGTAAGGTGAGGCGTGAACAGCGAAATTTTGGAACGTAGATTCGAGCGTCTGGAGGCCGAGAACGCGGAGTTGCTGAAGCGGCTGGCGGCACAGCAAAACAACGCGGAGCAGGTGGCAGTGGACGCAGTCGCCACAATCGAGTCGTCTGCTCAAATTTGGCGGGAGTTGGTTCGCGATCTTAGACGGGAGAACGAGGAACTGCAGATTTACAGGCGGGCTATTGAGTGGATGGCAACGCAGTTCGTTCACCCGAAAACAACGGCGATTGAATTGGCACGGCAGATACTGGGGGAAACGGAATGAGCCTAATACAAACACCCGAACAACTGGCGGACGCAATCCGCAACGATCCGCAGCGAGTTGCGGAATGCCTGCATCGCATCAACCGATTTGGCGGTCAGGCGATTGGCTGTAGTGTGCTGCAGCATTCGCTGGCGGTGTATGACAGGCTGGCCGGGTGGCCCGCGAATGTGCGGTTGTGGGGGCTGCTGCATGACTGCCACGAGATCCTGACGGGGGACGTGGTGAGGCCGTATGTTGACTCATGGCTAATTCAGCAGCAAGTCGATATTGACCAGCGAGTGCGCAATGAACTGCGATTGACGCTATCTGACGACGACGCAATGGCAGTAACGCGGGCGGACGTGTGGCGAGGCGGATGTGAGTTTCAGGAGGTCCATGCGGGCCGGCCAGTCTATCAGCATTTGACGCCAGTGTCTGACTGGGTTGACAGCGTGCGTGTTTTGCTGCAGGAGGTCGCAAAATGAGTCTGGACAAACACATCACGCCGATTGATATCGGGCAGGTGATTCGCGTTGAGGTGACAACGTTGGTGGATGGCGTTGTGCGGACCGTTTCGTGCAATGCGATAGTTAGTGAGAAAACCCTGACGGGGCCATTCCAAAAAGGACGCGCAAAACTGACTGGCATTTGCCTGCTGGACGTTCGATGCGAAGTTAATCTGGAGAACGGTGAATACGTGGAGGTGACAAAGTGAGACTTCATCCCGTCATTGAACAACACCGCTTGCACCAGTTGGCCGTCGGGCAATCCGTCCTGCTGCGAATCCCGCGTGAGCAGTTCACGCCATTGCGACGCGTGATCCTGTATTTTAATGAGTGCACCGACGACGGCACCGCGCTGCGGACAAAAATTCAGCCGGACGGCATCACGGTCAGCCGTCGGGAGATTGTACGGATTGCCGACAGTCCAGACTGGAAAGTCGGCAAGCTGAAGCCGTTCCCGTGTACGGATCGGCTGAGTTTGGAACACGCAGTCGCGAGGGCGAACGAAGCCGCGAAACAACTGCAGCGAGGGTATCGGTTCCGTGTAATCGTCGAGGGCGGCAAGTCCTTCGTTTTGAAAACGCTGTGCCGTTGCAGGTGTGTTATCCACCGTCAGGAACAGTACCTGCGAATTGTCGGAATGATTCGCCGGCTCAGCGTCGATTGCGTGGGCAACGTGGACAACGTGGAACTGCGGGACGTGCGGAGGGTGCAGAGGAATTTTAAGCACTCACTCAGGTTCAGGGCGAAGCAGATTTCGGACAATACGTTTCAGATTCGGAGGACACGGTGAACGTGTGTTGGTGATGGTGGCAGATAGTTTCTTGTGCGAGGGGTGACAATGAAGATCTGGTTTGATTTGCGGTCTGCAAACGACTACCGCAAATTTCTGGCGGTGCGGCGATTGCCAATGTACCGCTTTGAGGGTTCGGCAGCAGTCGTGCCGGACGAATACGCAGCGGCGTTTGGGGCTGTCATTCAGTGCAGTGAGTCGCAGGGATACAGCCCAGCGGTGAATCTTTTTGACTATCAAGAGGCAATCACGCGGACGGCAATTCAGAAACGCCGCTATGCGATCTTTGCCGATTGTGGTCTGGGCAAGACTCTGATGCTGCTGGAGTTTGCGCGACATGCAGCCGCGGTGACAGGTGGCCGTGTTTTGATTGTGTCCCCGTTGATGGTTGTACGGCAGACAATCAGCGAAGCACAGCGATGGTACGGTGACAGATTGCCAGTCGACGCGATCAAAGCCGCTAAGCTGCAATCGTGGCTGAGCACAGAGGGGCAGGCAATCGGATGCACGAACTACGAAGCGATTCGTGAGGGCTTGCAGGCGGACAATTTGACGGCGTTGATTCTCGACGAATCATCCATGCTGAAAAGCCACTACGGCGAATACGGCACACGACTGATCGAGCTGGGCCGTGGCCTGCAGTGGAAATTGTGCGCAACCGGAACGCCAGCACCGAACGACCGAATCGAATTTGCAAATCATGCCGTCTTTCTCGATCGGGCAAGGACCGTGAATGAATTCCTCGCCACGTATTTCATCAACCGCGGGGAAACTCAAAACCGCTGGGAGTTGAAACCGCACGCGTTGAAGCCGTTCTATCGGTCACTGGCGAATTGGTCGATATTCCTGAGCAATCCAGCAACGTACGGATGGCGTGACAACGTGGGCACAATGCCACCGATTCACGTCCACATCGAGCACGTTGAACTGACGGCAGCACAGCGAACGGCGTCGCAGAAGTTGACCGGCAGCCTGATGGTCAATTCGGTGGGCGGCATCGGCCAGCGTGGCAAGCTGTCGCAGATAGCCAAAGGCAAAGGCAATATCGAAACCCTGAAGCCGCAATTCATTCGTGATTTGGTCGATAGCTGGCCGGACGAATCAACGATCATCTGGTGTCATTACAACGACGAACAGGAGGGCATGGAGCGAGTGTTTCCGGAGGCCGTCAGTATTTCAGGCAGCACACCGGAGAACAAGCGGCAAGAGATGATCGACGACTTCAAGGCAGGTCGGGCAAAGGTGCTAATCAGCAAGCCTAAAATTCTTGGGTTCGGGTTGAACCTGCAGATTTGCACGCGGCAGGTATTCAGCGGATTGAAAGACAGTTACGAGGAATATTATCAGGCCGTCAAGCGGTCGAATCGGATTGGTTCAACGCGACCGCTACACGTCCATATCCCAGTCACCGAATTGGAGGTGCCGTTTGTAGACAACGTGTTGAGGAAGGCCAGTCGAGTTGAGGCAGACACACAGGAACAGGAAAATCTTTTTCGAGGGGTTGAACAATGAACGTATTCGATAACGACAACGACGCACACATTCATCACGGCGACTGCATTCCCCACATGCTGGAGGACATGCCGGAGAACAGCGTAGACATGGCAGTGTTCTCGCCACCGTTTCCGAGTTTGTACGCATACACTGCAAGCGAAGCGGACGTGGGCAATGTTGACACGATGGGCAACGAAGCTGCGGTTCATTTGGGATTCATGTTTTCCGGGCTGGCGAGGGTTCTGAAGCCGGGGCGGGTGGCGATTGTCCACGTGTGTCAGATCCCGCGAATGAAGCGGACGGGCGGCGTTGGTTTGCACGACTTCCGCGGAACCAACATCCGGATCGGCGAGCGTGCCGGGCTGGTGTATGAATACGACTGGAGCGTGCGAAAGAATCCTCAGGCACAGGCAATCCGGACACGCAGCCGCGAGCTGCAGTTTGCCGGGCTGGAATCAGACCGATGCAAGCAGCGTGGAACGCTGCAGGACTACCTGATCAAGTTTCGCAAACCCGGAGACAATGCCGTTCCGATTTCCGCGAAGGGGCAGGTGAGCCGCAACGATTGGATTGCGTGGGCTGAGGGCTGCTGGGCTGACATTCAGGAGACCGACACACTCAACACAGCGGCAGCGAAATCAGACGATGACACGCGGCATATTTGCCCTCTGCAGTTGGAGGTCATTCGACGTTGCGTGTTGCTGTTCAGCAATCCGGGGGAGATCGTGTTTTCGCCATTCGCCGGCATCGGGTCAGAGGGATTTGTTGCGATGGGCGGCAAGTCCGCAAAGACTGGAAAGCAAATTGCAGACGCTAGGCGGTTCTACGGATGCGAGCTGAAATCAGAGTATTATCAGCAGGCACTGCGGAATCTCGACACCGCAAGACAGCACCACAACGACGGGCAACAGGGGGTGCTGTTCTGAATCCAGAATTATTTTCTGAAAATCTTTGTTCAAGGTATTGACACAATGTGACGATAGACGTACTATCCCACCATGCGAGTCACGCAGTGTGACACGCGGGACAACGACAAACGAGATTGAGGGAACGAACAATGAGCGAATACACCATCCGATTTACTTCCGGCAACGAAACCGAACTGCTGGGCACAATGAAAAACGACACCGAGGCTGCCATCCACGCTGAGGTGCTGCTGGCTGCCTATGGATACGACGCGAACGAGCTGGTGACAGGTGAGTGGGAGCATGGCCGACTGCTGATCTGGGAGAATGAGGCGGACGCAACAAACGACGCCGGAGCGAAAGCGCTGTGCAGTGTCGAGCGTTGCTGATTCATAACACCTTCCCCCGTCAGACTGGCTGACGGGGGATTTCTTCCGAGACACGCGAGATTGAGGGAACGAGATCATGAGCACAGCAACATACGCAGTGGTACCAACGCATGGCACATACGGTAGCGGCGACAACGTGCGAGTCGCACGAATCTGCCGGAGCCTGCAGGCTGCCCGCAAGGTCGCCAAGAGCCTGACTGCATCCTACCAGTCCGGCATGAAGCCATACGGCGGCAGCGGTGGCGGCTACCGAGTGATTGCGTGGGATCAGACCGGCCGGACCATCAGCGGCTACTGGCTGGACCGCACACCGGATGCTGGCTGATCGGGTGACACCTTCCCCCGCTGCACAGTGCGGCGGGGGATTCTGAGGCGATTGAGTGAGGGAACGAACGATGTTGACAGTGTACGCGGTGCGAAATATCGGCAGTCGTGAGATCATCAGTCCGTGGACGCCAGTTTGGGCGCAGGCAGAGCGATGGGCGGTGGAGTGCAAGCAGCACGAGACGCAGCCGATGGTGCAGGTGATCAGCGAGGAGTGGACGGACCGCGACGTCCTGCAGGTGTGGGCGGACGAGCATCGGGGAGAGCACATGACGCCGGAGTTGGCGGCAGCATGTCCACCGTGCGAGGGCTGGTATCCGATTGTGGGGATGCTGGGCATTCTGACCGGCGATCTGGCACAGGCAGACGACGAGCGATACACGCAGGCTGACGACGCGCTGAAGTGCGTGCGATTGCGGGAGGGCAAGTGACATGCAGGACATCATCGCAGCAGTCGTGGCGGCAATCGTGGCTATGCTCGTGGCAATTCAGATGGAGGACGGACTGTGAGCAACGTTGAGAAATGGTCAGCCCTGTGGAATCATGACGTGCAATTTGGGTTCGTGTGCGGTTGTTTCGCGGGCGTGGCGGGGCTGATTCTGATTATGTTTGGGCTGGATTTGTTCGCGCGGCTGGTGGTCGGTGGTCGACCAAAGCAGCAGGTGCGACGGGTGCGAGGGGATAACGGAGGGCGTGGGCTGTGAGTGTGCAAATTTGTGAGGGAATCTGGCGGAATCGGCTGGGGCAGCGGCTTGTTATTACACAATGCGAGCCAGTGGCCGGGCAGCGGTGGACAGATGGCATGTACCACGTCGGCGACGACGGCAGATTCAGCGCTAAAGAAAGCAATTTGGATCTGGTGGCGTTCGTCGGGCTGCTGCCAGTCAGCCGGCCAGCAGAAACGGAAAGCACAACGGCGGTTGCAGGTGGCGTCAGTGACGATCCGGGGCGGATTATTTACGAGTTGGGAGAGAAACTGAAAACGGCGAACGCCACAATCAGCAACCAGTCAGCTGAGATTGCACGACTGCAGGCTGAATGGCAAAGCGAGTTCACTGCGGCGCAGCAATTGCGGTCCGAGAACGAGCGGCTGCAGGCCGAGGTCGAGCGGCTGCAGGCCGAATTGCGGGGCTACGCTGCTGAGTCACACCGACAACTGCGGACGCTGCAGGAGTCACACAACAAGGTGACGGCGAACCTGCAGGCGGAACAGCGTGGCGAGCGTGAGGGATTTCGGATTGCGATCAGCATGATTCTGGAGGCGCGACAGTGACACACCCACACCGCCTACAAATCCTGATCAGACTCCGCGATCTGGAGTTGTTCCTGTGCTCTGGACGACGCACGAAAACCGAGTGCGTCGAGCGTCTGCAGTACACCGGAGCACGGATGCTGCTGCGGGATCTGCAAGATCTGCAGGCACTCGGCAGCGAGATCGTGCGGCAGGGCGATCCGGGCAAAACGACATCGTATTACTGCCCGCGAGCGCGGGCGATTTTTCGGCATGAGTGAACACAACAACAACCACCGCAGCACTGCATCAGGTCCGCTGGCGGCTGATCCCCGTGGCGAATGATTCGCCGGTGGTTTTCCATTCCAACAGAAAGGCAACGGACGTGCCAAAGAAATCAAACCGAATCCGGAGACTGGGTGAGCGTGTGCTGGTGGCTGAAGGTGATGGCATGTGGCAAGCTGGCAAGATTGCCACGATCATCGAGTTGAAAAACGGCGGAGTGGCGTACGTGGTCACGCTGCGGAACGGCAGGCAGGTCTGGGCACCGGCAGACGCCGTCAATCCCGACCCGCAGAGACCACGCGGAGCAGACCCGACACCGGAGCAGATCCGGCAGCGGTGTCTGGAGATTCAACGGGAATGGCCGGACGAGGTCCGGCAACAACGGGACATGCGAGCACAGCCGACAGCGTGGAGCGTTCCACGGTCGCATTACCTGAGAGACACACAGAGCGGGAGGACGGATTTTGAGCACTGATCTATTTTTCATTGTGCCCGGTGAGCCAGTGGCACAACCGCGGCACAGAGTGAGCACGATTGGAGGACGTGGCAGATTGTATTTGCCAAAGTCGCATCCAGTGCACGCATATAAGGTCGCGATCAGAGCGGCGTTTATTGAGGCGGCGCCACGGTGGAAAACAATCACGGGGCCTGTGCAGCTAAACGTGTATTGTAGATTTGCAATGCCCGCATCGTGGAGCAAGAAAAAACGTGCTGAATTGCAGGGCGCAATACATGATAGCAAACCGGATTGGGACAACGTTGGCAAAGCCGTCTGCGACGCATTGACGGATTGCGGCGTGTGGGCCGATGACAAACAGGTGGCATCGGCATTCGTATGCAAACGATGGTCAGTGACGCCGCAAACTGACATCTGGATTCGCGAGTGTGCCTCAGGCACATAACCCTCAGAGTGAAAGAATATGGACACATGAAACGCAAACTACCACAGGTCGCAGCACTTCCGCACGATGCACCCGACATCATGGAGGCAACACCCGAAAACCTGTTGCCAGAAAAGCCGGAGGGGTATTCACGCCTAGTGATTGGACGCGCGGCAGGCGAATCGGTCGTGATCGACTGCAACGGAGTGCAGGTGCAGATTACGCTGGTGGAGATCCGCAACGACAAGGCACGACTGGCAATCGTGGCACCACGTGACGCACACATTCTGCGGTCAGAGTTGCGGGAGGGCGCATATGGTCGGCGATGAGAGAATGGCGGCAACGCTGAAAACGTTGGCTGTCGGCGAATCCCATCGGCTGCCTGCCCGCTACAGAGTGGAGGTCACAGTCCGCAATATGCTGGCACTCACAGGATATCGGTGGACGGTGATTGAGATCATCACACCGCAGACAAACACGACGCGATTCACGGTTACGAGGGACGCATGAGCGAGAACATTTTTGCCCCGTTTTTTGGGGCTGTTCAGGACGGAGCGAGGGAACGCGAACTGCGGGAATACGGACGCGACGGACCACATGGCCGTTGGGATCCTGGTGAAATGCCGTGGACGATCCCGCGGCGGATTCATCCGGACTATCGCGAGCGATTGAGTAGTGATCCATTAGATTGGCCGACGGTCGGCGAATCAGGTTTGATGGGTGATGGGAGGAGTAACGACGAATGAAGATTACGAGGGGTAAAACGGTGGTGCCGAGACGTGTGATGCTGTACGGCACACACGGCATCGGCAAATCGTCATGGGCGGCACAGGCACCGGACGTGTTGTTCCTGAATCTTGAGGACGGGTTGAACGACATCGACACGGCAAAGACTCAGCATCTGCGGACATACGCAGACGTGAAGGGTGCGCTGAGTTGGCTGTTCGCGAATCCTGACCACGGGTTCAAGTCATTGGCGATCGACACCGTCGATTGGCTGGAGGCGTTGATTCATCAGGATGTGGCAGATCGAGCATCGAAAAAACACATCAGCGATATTCCCTATGGGGCGGGGTACAAGTCAGCAATGGCGTTGTGGGATCAAGTCATTGATGATTTGGACGTGCTGCGGCGCACGCAAGGGATGGGAATCATCCTGCTGGCACATTGTGCGATTCGGCGACATCAAGATCCGGGCGCGGATTCATACGACAGGTTTCAGCCTGCACTACACGAGACGGCATCAGCACTGCTGCAGGAGTGGTGTGACGAGGTGTTTTTCGCAAGCTATCGAATCTACACCCGCAAGGAGGATCAGGGATTCAACAAGGAGCGGACGATTGCCAGTGGTGCCGGCGAGCGATACATCCGCTGTACCGAAACGCCAACAGCGTTGGCGAAAAATCGGCTGAACATCGAAGGCGGTGAGATTGGGTTTAGGTGGGTTGATTATGTGAACTGTATCAGTGGTGTTTCTTCAGAAGTGAAAGGGTGATAACAATGGCGAATCTCAGTGATCTGGACATGAACAACGTGCAGGCGCAGCCTGTACGGCGGCTGTTGCCTGAGGGTGATTATCAAGCGGTGATTGTCGAGAGCGGAATGAAGATCCCGAAGTCCGGCGGGGCCGCGATGCTGGAATTGGTCCTGCAGGTGCAGGGACATCCACAGTTCAGCGGCGCGAAGTTGTGGGACAATCTTTGCATCCGTCATGCAGGGACGGCTGGGCAGATTGCTAAACAGCGATTGAAGGCGATCATGGACGCCGTCGGGTTGGCTAGCATCTCCGATAGTCAGCAGTTGCACAATCGGCTGTTGACCGTGACAGTCGCCCACGGCGAGTACAACGGCGAGCCGACGAACAAGGTCAAAGGATACAGCCCGAAGAGGTTGAGCGATCAGCCGATGACGCAGACATCCTACGCGGCACCAACCGCAAGCAATCCCGCAAATCCGTGGGGCTGATGGCTGTGTGTTGAGGTGTTCGAGACCCGGCAGCGGTCAACGCTGCCGGGTGTTTTGCGGGGAGGGGAAGTGACGGTGGAAGCGAGATGGTATCAATCGGAAGCGAATGCGGCAGCATGGCAGTACATCAGCGACGGACGAGGGAATCCGCTGATCGTGTTGCCGACGGGAGCAGGCAAGTCGATCGTGATTGCGTTGCTGATCCGGCAGGCAGTTGAGTGGGGGCAACGGGTACTGGTGGTGGCACATCGCAAAGAACTGTTGCAGCAGAACGCGGACAAGATTCAGCGACTGACCGGGCTAAAGGTCGGGATCAATTCTGCAGGACTGAATGAGCGGGACATCGACAGCACAGTGATATGTGCCGGCATTCAGAGCGTGTATCGGGACGCAGCGGAATTCGGGCAGCGTGGTCTGGTGGTGATCGACGAAGCGCACCTAATTAGCGACGACGGCGGGAGCATGTATCGGCAGTTCCTCGACGGACTTCAGCGACACAACCGCAGGTTGTTTTGCGTGGGACTGACCGCCACACCATACCGCACGGGTGAGGGATCGTTGGCAGATGACGGCAAGTTGTTCAGCGGCGTTTGCTATGAGGCCAAAACTGGAGCGTTGATTGAGGCCGGTTTCCTGTCCAAACTGACCAACAATCCGGCAGACAGCCAGGCGAATTTGCAGGGCGTCAAGATCCGTGGCGGTGAGTTCGTGGCAGCGGAAATGGAAGCCGCATTTACGACGGACGCAATCATTCACGCAGCGGTTTGTGAGTTGACAATCGCCTGCGAGCACCGCAAAAGCATTCTGGTATTTTGTGCCGGTGTGAGTCATGCCGAGCAAGTGGCACTTGCCCTGCGGGATCTGACGGGGCAGGAGGTTGGATTGGTGACAGGCGAGACTCACGCGATCGAACGTCAGCGTGTGTTGAGCGACTTCCGCAACGGCAGTCTGCGGTGGTGTGTCAACGTGGACGTGCTGACAACAGGATTTGACGCGCCCGGGATTGATGCGGTGGCCGTCCTGAGGGCCACAATGTCACCCGGTTTGTTCGCTCAAATTGTGGGCCGTGGCCTTCGGATTGCAGACGGAAAAACAGACTGTCTGATTCTGGACTTTGGCGGCAACCTGCAACGGCACGGGGCACTCGATGCGGACGATTACGGCATCAGCAAGCCACGCAATTCCGACGGTTCTGAGGCACCGTCAAAAGTCTGCCCGAAGTGCAAACAGGAGGTGTATCTTTCCGCCGTCAAGTGCAGTGAATGCGGGCATCTGTTTGTCCGGCAGATGGACGGGACACCGAGACACGGCGACGAGATCGACACCACGAGCAGCATCGTTGGAGAATTGGAGCCGCAATGGTACGACGTGCAAGAAGTCAATTGGCATCTGCACGCAAAGAAGAACACACCGGGCAAACCGCCGACGCTATGCGTGTCGTACTACGTCAGCGACGACACCATGCCCGCGGGCAATCTCGGCTGGATTGTGGTGCGTGAATGGGTCTGCTTCGAGCATGAAGGATTTGCATTGCAGAAGGCGTTTGCGTGGTGGGATGCGAGATCTGTTTTCCCATTCCCGGCGAGCGTGGCGGAGGCAATTACCGCCCTCAATCACGGATCAGCACGGAAGCCGTCAAGGCTGTTGGTGAAAAGGGAGGGCCAGTGGGACAGGATCGTGCAGGCTGAGTTCAGCGAAGAAAAGCCGACGATGATTCGGGAACTGACAACGGCGGTGAATGAGTTTGGTGAAGATTGTCCGTTTTGATGTTTTTTGGAGGGTGAGACGATGACAGAGCGATGGTGCATGCATTGCAGGTGGTGGAATCATTTGGAAAAAGGTCATGGCACATGCAAAAGGCATCCCCCCATTGATCTTAATGGACAACGCCCATACACGGACGACCAAAATTTCTGCGGCGAGTGGTCCGACGCGAGCATCACGCCGGAGCAGGAGGAACGGCGAGAACTGACACGGCGGTTTGCTTTGGCATTGATTAACAGCGGATACGACGCGCGAAACACGTGGCAGGTTGCCGCGGAGTTTGCAGCGGCAGAACCACAGATTCAGATGGAGGAAGGCAAGTGAACAGTGAGCAGCAAACACAACAGGCAGACGACCCGGGCGGGCCGGGCTGGCGGGATGTTTGGCCGGATGAAGTGTTGCGGCATGGCGATCTGTTTTGGAACGTGGATCATTGGCAGGCGACACAGCACGCAGGGCAGCCCGCGGTGGATGAGCGCACCTACCGCCGTCGCATCGAGCCACAGCAGTCGAGCGACAGCGAGCCGGATTTGCGGCAACAATTGGCGGAGGCTGAGGCACTGGTGGCTGAGGCCGAGCGATCCGGCCAGCAGGTCAATGCCGAGCTGCAGCAGTTGCGGGAGCAGGTCCAAGCATTGACGATGGATCGCGATCGATACCGCAACCAGCTTGAGGGAGCGATCGAGCACAGCAATGCACCGGAGGCGCAGGCGCAACTTGTGGATCGACTGCAGGCGTGGCTGAGGCCGGTGCTGGAACTGGTGGCAGAACATCCCGAGGACGCCAGCCCGCTGGCCGTGGCTGTGCTGGGGTATCTGCCGGGGATTGCATCGCGATTGATCAAGGAGTGAGGCGTGGCAGATTCCCCAGTGTGCCTCGAGGGTGAGCGGTTGGCATTTCTTGTCGAGTACATCGCGCATGATATGCTGCCGGGTGGCGTGCACATATCACGGCCCGAGGACGTCGGCAGCAGTTGGGACGGTGCCAGTATTCCCCGCTGGGCATGGTCTGTCATGGGCCACCCGTTGGCGGCAGACGTGCGTGAGGCGTCCTATTGGCATGATCGACTGTGTGAGGGCAGCGAGACGCCCGAGGATCGTATGGTTGCCGATGCGGTGTTTCTGATGATGCTGCGAAGGGCTGGTGTGGGCAGGTGGAGGCGGTGGGCCATGTGGTTTGCCGTCCGGTTTTACGCGGTGTTTGTTTGGAGGGTGTGACGATGAGCAAGGAACAGACACAGGTAGACGACCCGAGCGGGCCGGGCTGGCGGGAAGTTGGGCCGGATGAGGTCTTGCAGGTCGGCGATATGTTCTGGAGAATCGATCGCTGGGAGGCGACACAGAACGCTGGCACGAAATCGTACCGATACGGTACTGGATACCGCCGACGCATCGAGCAACAGCAGCCGAGCAACAGCAAGCCGAGCAACAGCAAGCCGAGCAACAGCAAGCCGAGCAACAGCAAGCCGAGCAACAGCAAGCCGAGCAACAGCAAGCCGAGCAACAGCAAGCCGAGCAACAGCAAGCCGAGCAACAGCAAGCCGAAGACTGTGCACGATCTGCGGCGACGGCTGGCAGAGTGTGAGGTGCTGCTGGCCGAGGCCGATCGATCAGGCCAGCAGGTCAACGCCGAACTGCAGCAGTTGCGGGAGCAATTGGCAACCTCACAGCATCTCGCGGAAATGTCGCGGCGACAAGTCGCAGGCGAAGCGAGCAAGATCGAGCAACTGAAAGAGCAGGTCCAGACGCTGACACGCGAACGCGACCGGTACCGCAACCAGTTGGCTGGAGCGATCGAGCCACAGACACAGCCAACAACAGACGACCCGAGCGGGCCGGGATGGCGTGATGTGACGACCGGCGGCGTTACGCAGGACGGCGACATGGTTCGCGCGGACGACGAATTTCCCCTCGGACGATGGGTGGCGGCGGAGCCTGGTGAGACAGTGACCGACGACGACGTGGTGCGCCGACGCATCGGGCAGCAGTCAGCACCAGACGACCCGAGCGGGCCGGGCTGGCGTGATCTCGGGCCGGATGAAGTGATCGCGCAGGGCGACGTGCGATGGTCGCGCATGGACTACACACTGGGCGGATGGGTGCCGGCGAAGGCATTTGGTGACACGCCGCGAATGCGCTGCGGGGCTTACCGGCGACGCATCGAGCAGCCCAACGCCGAACTGCAGCAGTTGCGGGAGCGGGTGCGGGCGTTGACGCTGGAACGCGAGCGTTATCGCAACCAGTTGTCGGGAGCGCTGGATCGGCTGCAGACGTGGCTGCGTCCAGTGCTGGAGGTGGTGGCAGATCATCCCGACGACAGCAGCATATTGGCTGTTTCCGTGCTGGAATTTCTGCCTCAGATTGCATCGCGATTGATTGAGGAATAGTGATCGACCCGCGCGGATGCGCGTGGTAAGATGCGCGTGGCGGTATGCGACACTGCCACCCAATTGATTCACCCGGCAGCGTTGCCGGACTTAACCCACTACAGGCGAGGTCGCATCTCGTCTGTAGTGGGTTTTTCTTTGGAGCGTTGGAGATGGATCATTACAGGCGAGTACCGACGGAGTTGACCGCCCTGAAAAGGTGGTGTTGCTGGAAGCTGGTCAAGGGTACCAAAATGCCCACACAGGCAACCGGCACCGCAGCTAAAAGCAATGACCCGAGCACATGGGCAGAGTTTGAAACGGTCGAGCACTTCGACCGCATCGCGACATTTTTGGAAGAGCCGTATTGCGGCGTCGATCTGGACGGCTGTCTTGAGGACAACGGCAGCCTGAAGCCGTGGGCGTGGGAGCTGGTCGCAAAACTGTCTGAGGTCAGCTACAGCGAAGTCAGCCCGAGTGGTCTCGGCATCAAATTCATCACCCGAGCACGGAAGCCAGACGGCAGCAGGTGCACACACAAAATCGGCGAGGGCAAGCAGCAGATTGAATGCTATGACCACTCCCGATTCTGGACGATTACAGGCGAGGTGTACGCAGGGTGCGATGAAATCAAAGACGGGCAGGCCGTCATAGATTGGTTGTGTTCCGAGTACCTGAGCCAGAAGGCACCGGAACCGAAGCCGCAAAAACCTGCAGCAACCGGCAAAAAGGCGCAGCAGCCGGCAATGGTACAGCCGGACGCATTGATGCAGCGAGCGTCAGCGTGGATGCAGTCCGTGGAACCAGCGAGTGAGGGCGAGCGGAACAACAAAGCCTTCCGGGTGGCGGGCAATCTTTGGGCCTTCACGGATGGCGGCGGGCAACGGTTGGCACCGGATCAGGTCAACGAATTGATGGCGGTCTGGAACAGTCGGAACGCATCGCCATTGCCTGACGACGAACTGCACCGAGCGATTGCGAGCGCACGTACGAACGGCAAGCCACGAGCCGATAAACTGCCGGTGGAGCGTGTTGATTTGTCTGGGTTGGATCTGTCCGCGTTTGTCGCACCGAGGCCTTCAAAAGAGCCGCGGAAAATTGATCCTGAATCAGCACTGCCACCGGAGTTGCTGGAGGTCCCCGGATTGATTGGTGACGTTGTCCGGCACAATCTGGCAACGGCACACTATCCGTTGCCAGAACTGGCACTGGCGGCAGCACTGGCGTTGATGAGCACACTGACGGCGGGCAAGGTGATCGACAGAGTCAGGACACGCACCAACCTGTATGTGATAGGGCTGGCGTTGTCCGGGTCTGGCAAAGACCACGGCAGGAAAATCAACCGTCTGATTCTGCGGCAAGCCGGACACGCCGATACAGTTGGGCCGGAGCGTGTGGGCAGTCATGCCGGGATCATCGCACGCATGGCGGAGCACTGGCGGACGCTGTGGCAGTTGGACGAAATCGCCCACCTCGTGATGGCGATGCAGGACAAGGGCAGTCCGCATCTGGTACAGATTTCTGCCGTGCTGATGCAGTTGTTTTCCAGTGCCGATTCGGAGTGGATTTCGGACGCCTACGGCGACGTGAAAAAGGTCAAGAAATTGGAGTACCCGCACGCGATTATTTACGGTACAGCCTGCCCGGAAGATTTCTGGAGCGAGCTGACGGAACACAACCTGAAAGGCGGTTTGATCGGCAGGTGTTTGGTTTTTGAAAGTCCGGGGTACGTCCATTATCAGGAGCCGGAATGGGTGGACGTGCCGACGGACATCGTCGCGCGTGCGCGGTGGTGGCTGGATCTCGACACCGGAGGCGATGGCAATCTGTCAGACATCAATCCTCCGGGGGCCAGTCCGCGGCGAGTGGACAGGGACGAACAGGCACAGCAGAGACTGCATCAGCACACCGTCGAGATCAGTGAGCGACGGATGACAGAGGACCCGGTGAGGTCGGCGATATGGAGCCGAGCCGCGGAAAAAACGAACAAGCTGGCGTTGCTGTTTGCCTGCAGTCGGTGCACCGGGCAGGAATGGCCGGTCATTCGTTTGGCGGATGCGGATCTGGCGATTCGCTTGAACAACTGGCTGACGCGCAGAATGCTGCGAGGGGCCGACAGACACGTTGCAGGCAGCGAGTACGGGAAATTGGTCCTGCAGGTCAGGCGACTGCTCCAAGAGCGTCCAGGCGAGCCGTGGACGCTGACAGAGATTACCAGACGCACCCGCAAGCTGACGCCGAAACAGCGGCTGGACATCTTGCAGGATTTGCAGACTGCCGGAGATTGTACGTATGAACAGGTCGAGGCGAACGGCAAGCGGGTTTCGGTGTACACGTCGACAGGTCTGTGAGTTCCAAGAACGTCAGGGAATTCAGCCTGAATTCCGGGAATTCAGCGAGCGGAAAAGTCTGAGTTCCGCTGAATTCCCTGACGCCAGGGAATTCAGAGAGGCGTCGTAAGTCTAGTAAATATCCAGCTTTATATACATGATTAAGAGTAAATTCCCTAATTCCTATAGGGTCTACCACTACACTGAATTTCTACCGTTTTGGGCCATTTTTCTCTTTCACGTCTGTGCGAGGGAATTCAGGAGCCGACCCGGTATGTCCCGGAAAAGCACCCAGAAAAGAATTGACACACTCGCCAATCCCGCGGACGATTGGCCGCGACTGCATCGCAGTCCCCCCCTCGCCCCTGCCGGTCGTCGTTCCGGCAGGGGCCTTCTCCAAACCCGGAGGACAGCACACAGGGGGTTTTCGAGACACGAGGGGGAACGAACATGCGACCGTGGAAACTTGAGGTTGTCAGCGGTGAGTCGGGACAGCACTGGGTGCGATTCGTTGGCGGCAACGGAGAGATCACTTTCAATTCGGAGACATACCCGACGCGATCCGCAGCGGTGCAGGCAGCCGACAGGGCTGCGAGGGCGTTTGGGGAGATGGTGACAGCGGCACTGGCCTACACGATTGAGGCGGTGGTGGAGCAACCGAGCGAGGGGATTTGAGGGCACTTTTTTCAGGGGGGGATGACGATGGCGATGAAGGCAGGACAGAAATTTGCAAAGACGGTGAGTGACGATTGCGGAGCACTGGTGTCGGTTGGCGTGGACGGCAAGCGAGCAGGCATTGACCCAATCTCGATTGCCACGGTGATTACCACGTTGCTGCCAATGATTGCCGAGTGGTTCAAGGCTTGTCGCGAGAAGCGACAGCAGCGACAGCAGGACCAGACACCGCAGCAGCAGGTTGCGGCAGCACATGCAGACGCCGGACAGCGGACAAAAAACGTCGAGAGCCTCGCCCGGAAGATCCTGTTGGAATGCCAGCGCAAGCGAGGCGAAGAAATCCGCAACGCACGCAAGACAGGATTGCCTGCAGACATTGGGCGCTACGATATGAACGCCGATTCAGCGTACCGGCTAGCGGACAAGATGCACACCAGATTCGCCACCGCGAAGCCGGCAGACACTGAATCCCTGTGCTCGGAATACGGTGTCACATGAAGGCATTGTTTCTGCTGCTGACACTGCTGCAGGACGTGCCAACAATCGAGTTTCCGACGCCACCGCAGCCGACACCACAGATTGAGGACGAACCGCAGCCGCAACCGACTGCGGACACCTTCGCGACCGATCAGTTGTACCTGATCCAGTCTGATTTATCGCTTGTGATTCTGGCCAGCCCTGCAGGCGTCCTGCAGGTCACGCCAGCAAAGCAGGGATCGGTGATATACTCGAGGTTTGCCGGTGGCAAGGGTCTCGAGGAACGGCAGATTACTCGAGCCAATGGGTACATCGTCCGAGGACTGGCGGCAGGCACAGCCGAGCTGCTGATTCTGCCTGCTGGATCTGCGGACGTGGTGGATTTGCGAAGGCGAATCCTGAATGTGACCGCAGCGCAAACGACACCACCGGATCAGCGACCACAGCCACCTGCGGATGATGTGGCTGTTGCATTCCGGGCGTATGAGACCGCATGGCGTCAGGCGCAGAGCGATCTGGCCGACAGGCTGGACAGCGGAGAAATTACGTCCGAGAAACTGGCCGCGGATTGGTTCGGGGCTGCGAACATCGAGGCACGCAAGCAGGCGTTTCTGCCGCTGCTGAGGGCTGAGTCGGTGCAGTTTGGCGGCGAGAATTGGACAGCGGAAAAGCACTCGCAATACATCAGGAGGTACAGCCGTGGCCGAACCACAGGCAATACTACCCGAGCCCACTGATGATGAGCGTGAGGCGGTGAGCGGACTGCGATCGGTGCGCGTGAGGGCGTCCGACTTCAGCGGGCATCTGGACGTGTTGCGAGATCCGGCGAATAGCCCGCTGAACGTCATGCAGGTGGAGACGCAGCGACGCAACGACTGCCAAGGCAATGCAGCCGCAAACGGGGCGGAATGCCGAACGTGGTATGTCAGCGGACGGCAGACAATGCCAGTGCTGTCGGAGATTTACGCGTACAACGCCAGCGAATACGCGATGGCACCCAGCAATGTCGGCCTTGACCGCGGCACCAGCATACACTCAGGAGTGCGGGTGCAGGTCGAGGGACTGCCACGGTTGGGGGTGGGGCCGGGGATCTGCACTGAGGCCGCATGGCCGTATTTGAGATACTGCCGACGGGCGAGTGAGTTCGAGCGATATGCGAGGGATCTCCAGACGGAGGACTGCAACGTCACCGAGGTCGGCGATATGCCGGATTGGGATGATTTGCTGGCAGCGTTGGCCGCGGGTGCGACCGGGCATATTGGCACAAAATGGGGCGTCGACTGGCAGACGGTTGCAGGTGCTCCAAAGCGGGTGATGGACAAAATGCCGACATCGGGCGGCGGACACGCAACCGAAATCATCTGGGCGATCGAGGTGCGCGGGGTGTGGTATCTGGCCGTCTGGAATAGTCACGGGGACGGCTACTATCTGATGAGCAGGCGATGCTACGACCAGTTGCAGAAGGCGAAATGGGAGCCGTTTGGCGCATACCTGCTGACGCCGGACAAGATGCAGGAACGATACGACAGGATCACGAGCGGGGGAGGGTATTTCGCATGAGGCAGGCAATGGGCATTCTCGGAATTGCTGTGCTGGCGGTACTGCTGGACCGTACGCAGACACAGAGCGACGAACCGACACCGTCAAGAGTCGCAGACGTGGCGACACTGGCGGCACGTGTCAGCGAGCTGGAACGACGAGTGCAGGCACTTGAAACGCCAACCGTTGCTGAGTCGGCGACAACTGCGGAGCCGTTGCCCGTGCTGGAGATCCATTCCGAGACGTGGTGCGGTCCGTGTCAGACTCTGAAGGCGGATTTGGCGGCACTCGGAAACACAGGCGTTGAGGTGCGATGGGTGCGGTTTAGCGACCGTGTTCCGGCAATGCGATGGACAGGACCGGACGGAAAAAAGCAGACTGTCACGGGATACCAGAAGGGCACCGTGGGGAGCCTGCTGGAGCGAGTGAAGGCGGCGCATGTTGCACGGGCGGGGAAAACAGAGTAACATCAGGGGAAACCCGTAATCTGAAAATCAGGTCGGATCATGCAATGGACGATCAGACACAGCCGAGGGATGATTCTGACGATGGTGAAATCGTACATTTCACTATGCCGGGGTTGTCGATTCGGATCACGAACAAGACACTGGAAACAATCGGCAGGCATACCGGCAAAAGCTGGATGGCTGTTGTTTTCGCTTTGGCCGCGGCAATCATTATTTACGCACTCAATGGATTTGTGAGAGGTGGACAGTGATTGATTTCACGCAGGAGTTCTGGCACACAGCGACGACCGCATGGGCGTGCGGTGTGATTAGTGTCTTGTGTGCGTTTGAGGCATGGAGACAAAAGCAGTTCCGCTGGCAGTTGATTGGCGGAATACTGGCGGGACTGACAGGCGTGTTGTGTCCGGCGACACTGACGCGCGGCTATTACGAGATGGTTCAGGTCAATCAGGAACTGGCCACAATGGTGGCCGCAAAGAAAGCTCAGGGGGTGGAGGATGGCGGGGCTGTACGATTGGTTGCGTCAGACGTGGTCGAGTCTGGTTCTGGTTGCCGATATGAGCGAGCCCGATATTCCGACGGCACCAGTCGAACCTGGATGCGAGATCTTTCAGGACGCACTCGACGAATTGATGGCGGAAATGGACCGATTGACGGAACGAATCAATTACAATCTGGATCGTTTTTGGGAATGCCGAGAAGCCAAAGCACAGGCGTTCGGTGGTATTGATGCGAACAGAGCAAACATGACACAACAGAGCATCAACGGTGCGAAATTGATCCTGCGGACGGCAGGCAATCGAGTGAATCAAGTGATCGGCGAAATTGAGATTGTCAGCACGCCACCACAGCAACAGGCAGCAGCCAATGAATGAACAGGCATTGATCGAAGAACTGAAACAGCCGCAATATGCCACCATGAGCGATCAGGAGGCAGCGAACGCGGTGAACGCAAAGACGGTGCAGCAGGCCGCACCCGTTCCGGCACAGCAGATCCGGCTGACGCTGGCGAGTCGTGGCAAGCTGGCCGCGATTAAGCGTATCGGTGACAACACAGCAGCGCCGGAGCCACCTTATGACGCCTGTGCGACGCTGATGGCACTCCTAGAGGCTGGCGACACAATCGACCTGCAGAACGCTGCTGTCTCTACAGCATCCGCAATTCTGATCCAGCACAATCTGCTGACGCAGGAGGATGCGACAGCGATTGCTGCACTGGGCGTCAGGACCGTTCCGTGGGTCGACACCGTCGACATTGGCGAGGTTGGAATCGGCTATGTGATCAATGCCCGCAAAGTAATCGCAGGGGGTGCATAATGCCCAACAATGTGCTGATTAAATACGGCAGCAAGACGACGCTGACGATCACAGGTGTTCCGGGTTTGGCCAGTGACACAAACAAACTCACGGGCATTGAAACCAGCGTAATCGACAATACCACGGACGGGTTCACGGACATCTACGCTTCTGGCAAAATCACGACCGGCACCAGCCCCACAGACAAAAGGGAAATACAGGTTTGGGCGATTGGTTGGGACGGAGCGAATTGGCCGGACGTGTTCGACGGCACGGTGTCAGGCGAGACGATTACCAGCGCAGACATTAAGGCATTGATCTGTAAGCCGGTTGCCAACATGTCCACAAATAACACCGCAGATCGAACATATCATTTTTCCAATATCAGCCTTCGCGGTGCATTCGGCGGGGCATTGCCGTCTAAGATTGTGCTGTTTGTTACGCATGACACAGTGGCGGCACTCAACGCAACCGCAGCCAATCACGAACTGTCATATTACGGCGAGTACCCGCAAATCCAATGAGCCGAAATATCCTACAAGGTTTGGTTGGTGCGTGGTGTCCGACGCTGGGGCCGAGCGGTTACACGCTGCTGGACCGCAGCGGACGGGGCCAGCACGGCACCCTCACAAATATGGACGCTGGCAGCGACTGGGTTGGTACTCCGGGCGGGTGGGCACTCGATTTCGATGGCGTCAACGACGAGGTGGTCATTAACAGCGGAATACTCAGCGGTGCGACTGATTTAACGATCAGTTACTGGGTCAGAAAAACATCTGCTTTGGTGGATTCCGTTGTAGGTTCACGAACCAGCGCAACGGCTGGCGCGTGGCTGCAGTATTACTCAGACGGAAATGTTTATTTTTCCATCCGTAATGGCGGATTGGATAATGTTAGTGCGGCAGCATCGCTCACAGGTAGTTACATGCAAATTGTGGGATCACGCACCGGATCAACTGGCCGGATTTACGTTGATGGTCGCGAAGCTGTGTCAGGCTCACTGACGCCAACGGTGCCGAGTATCTCGACGTTCCGGATTGGCAGTCTCAGCACCGGTGGATTTTTTACAACGGGACAGCACGACAGCATCGGCGTTTGGCGGCGTGGGCTGACGGCACCGGAGGTGCGGCAACTGTACCAGGCAGGCCGTGGCGGTCTTGGGCGACTGCTGACACCACAGCGACGGAGTTATGCGTTTCGGGTTCCGACGGCAGGCAACAGACGGCGGCGAATCATTTGCGGAGCGGAGTGTTGAGCATGAAGATCCTGAGACAATCGGCAACCGCAACAGTCACCGTCGGACCAGTGCTGGACGCCAACGGAGCAGCCGTGACAACGGCTGTTGTCGGAGATTTCCGCATCAGCAAAAACGGCACGCCAGCAACGCTGAGCGGAGCGACCGTGACGCATGACGCGAACGGCTATTACACCATTGCACTCACCACCAGCAACACGGACACGGTCGGACGGCTGGAGATATATTCCGGCAACACAGCACAGGCAACAGCGGTGCATAACTGGACGGTGTTACTGGCCTCGGTGTTCGACGCATTGCAGACCAACGCCACCAACGCAACCGGCGGACTGGTCACAGCAACCGCAGCAGTCACTGCGATGGCTGGAGCGATCAGCACGTTGACAGCGGGCGGAGTGCGGACAGAACTGGCGACAGAGTTGGGACGGATTGACACCACAGTCGGCAGCAGGCTGGCCACGGCATCATATACGACACCACCCTCAGCAGCGACGAACGCGACCGCAGTCCGGACGGAACTGGCGACGGAGCTCGGTCGTATTGATGTGAGTGTCAGCAGTCGTAGCACGTTGACAGCGGGCGGAGTGCGGACGGAGTTGGCCACAGAGTTGGGCCGGATCGACGCAGCGATCAGTAGTCGCATGGCGACGTTTACAGTGCCAGCCAATTTCGCAGCACTCGGCATCAACAGCAGCGGGCATGTGTCACGCGTTACGCTGGTCGATACGACGACCGTAAATACAGACATGCGAGGGACAGACAACGCGGCACTGGCGAGCGCGTGGACGGCGACACGAGCGGGGTATCTCGACAGCGTGTTGCTGGCACAGAATAGCAATCAGCGGACGGTGCAGGTGACAGGCAGCAACCACGTTGCAGCAGACGTGCACGAGATGCAGATGGACGTGATTGATGCAGACGCTATCGCAGCCAGTGCGGTGACGGAGCTGCAGGCAGGGCTGGCGACAGCCGCGAATCTGCTAATCGTGAGTGACCGGGTGAGCTATTCGTTGGCTGTGCTTGTGGGAGCCTGCAGCGACGCGCAGACGGCAGCAGAGACGTATACGCTGACGATCGGCGGCAATACGTTTACCGTGGATTACACGGGACTGGACAGCAGCGGGAACCGCAGCACAACGACATTGAGTAAGGCATGAGCACAGGACGATTCATATTCAGGGGGTTTGCACAGCAGGGTTGGAGGGCGGCTGGAAGGGCGCTTGCTGATTCTGGCGTTACGCCGTCACCACAGCCAGCCCGTGACGGTGTGGCAGTCGAATACAGAACGAGGGTGGCAACACTGGGGACGCGGAGCAGGACAGCGACCATTGAGCACAGAGGCAGAATCGTGAATGGAGGGCCGTGGAGATGACGTGTTGCATTGATGGGCAAGTGCTGCTGCATTACACCGGCGAATCCAAAACATATTACGTGGATTTGGGGGAAGCAATCAAGGGCCGGACGATCACAGGCGTTACCAGCGTGACCAGCCCTGACGCATCCCTGACAATCAGCGGAGCGACCGTGTTATCAGCTGACACTAGCGACTATGACCAATACGGAAACCCCGTGACGATCGAGGCGAACACCGGGATCAGTTTCACGTTGTCCGGAGGGACAGCGGGGAGCGATGATGACGAACAAACGACCACATTGAGGATCACATTCACGACGGTGGCAGGCACTGAGCAGGCGCGGGTCAAGATCAAAGTGGCAACAGTGTAATGGCTGCCACAATGGCAGGTTTTCTCACAAATGAGAAAACCTGCCATTTTGGCAGGTTTCTCAAAAATGAGAAACGGGTCCTCCCTAGGGGGTTTGGGCCGTGCGGTGTTTCACCATCCCTGAATTTTTGTGTTTTTGGGTTTTGAACTGGGTTATTACAACGCATGGGATACCGAAAACGCTGCAACCAGTCTGAGTTGGCCAGAATTCTCGGCTGCAGCTCCCCGGCCTTGACCAAATGCAAACACGATCCAACCTTCCCGCCATTCGATAAGGACAACACGGTCGAGATTTATGCTGGTGTGCTGTGGTGGAACAACAGGACCGAGGGCACGGCACCAAGTCCGGCAAACGGCGACGAAATGCTGGTGGGGTCAGAGTCGGAAGGTCTTGAGCGGTACCGGATGGCCAAGGCACAGATCGAAGAAATCAAACTGGCGGAGCAGCGGCAGCAGATTGTCAGGCTGAATGATTTTGAGGAGGCTGTTCAGGCCATTCTGGGACCGTACAGGCGACTGGCCGAGCACGTGAAGCGAATGGGCAACAACGACGTGTGGGAAATGCTGGAGGAGGCGAACGCCGAAGTCCTGCGGGGATTGGACAACGCATATGCACATGCAGACACCGCCGAATACGATACCGTGGACGGAATACGCGAAAACGAGCCGGCGAGCGTTGGCTGACATTTTCCGGCGGCATGTGATCATCCGACCATTTCGGAGCCTTCGCCAGTTCGCTGAATCCGAAATCATCCTGCCTGATGGGCCGTTTCAGGGACAGCGATTTCGGTGCAACAGACAGCCGGCGCATGGGCTGTTTTTCGACGCCGTGGACGCTGGCAATTTCTTCCGGTTTGCGTGCACGGGTCCGCAGCAGTCAGGCAAGACGTTGGCGTTCGTTGTGGTTCCGATTCTCTATCACTTGTTTGAGCGACAGCAAACAGTGCTGTTCGGCTTGCCGTCAATGGAGATGGCAAACGACAAATGGCAGCTGGACATCAAACCGGCAATCGAGGCCAGCCAATACGCGCGATTTCTGCCGCGGAGAGGAGCCGGCAGCCGTGGCAGCACTCCGGAGCTGATCCAGTTTACAAACGGGGCCAACCTGAAATTCATTACAGCGGGCGGTGGTGACGAAAAGCGCGCCGGCTTTACCGGGCCTGTGCTGGTGGTGACTGAGGTGTCACATCTCGATGAAGTCGGTGGCAAGTCTGACGAAGCCACTAAGCTGAAGCAGATGGAGGGTCGCGTTCGAGCATACCGAGCGAGCGGGCAGGCGAGGATTTACCTGGAATCAACTGTGACCGTCGAGGATGGCCGGATCTGGCAGGAGTACCAGAACGGGACCGCGGGCGAGGTGGTTTTCCCGTGCGACTCCTGCGGAGATTACGTGTGTCCGAGTCGTGAGCACCTTCACGGCTGGCAAGAGGCACAGTCAGAGGCAGAAGCGGAAGCCAACAGCCGATGGGCCTGTCCGTTATGCGGGTGGCTGTTCGATGATGCGAAGCGGCGGGAGATGCTTCAGCGTGCAAAACTCCGACACCGCGGGCAGCACATTGATTCCGCCGGCATTGTCACCGGCGACATACCGGCAACAAAAACAATGGGGTTCAGATACTCGGCAGCCACAAATACGTTTGTGACTGCGGCAATTGTCGGGGCCGATGAATGGCGAGGAAAGCGAGAAATCGACGCGGACAACAGTGAGCGGGAGTTGCTGCAGTGGACGTGGGCACTTCCGGCACAGCCGAAGGAGCAGGCCGTCGAACCGCTGGACTTCCGGACGATCATGCACCGCCAGAGCGATTACCGGCGTGGACAGATCCCGCCGGAGACTGTTCGCATTGCTGCAGGCGTGGACGTGCGAGCGGCACAACTGGATTGGTTCGTCACGGCGGAGCAGCGGGACGGACAGCCGATCTGTATTGATTACGGTTTCGAGCCAGTGCAGCGAGATCTGGCGGACCTGAAAACCGCACTTCGGCAGGCTATCCGACTGCTGCAGGAAAAGTTCGATTCGGGGTGGCAATCCGATAGCGGCAATCGGTCGGCAGACATTGTTCTGATTGACGCCGGTTGGGAGACCGACATCATCCGCGAGGAAGCCGCTCAACACAGCCTGTGGAACACCAGCAAGGGTTTTGGATTCAAGCAGCACCTCGGGCAGGTTTACAACGCACCGCGGGACCGCTCAAAAATCACGGTGAAACTAGGTGAGGGCTGGCATGACGTGCTGTGCACCGGATCTGCCGGACGTTATCGCGAATACCAGAACAACGCGGACCTGTGGAAGCGTAGAGTACATCAGGCGTTGAGCGTTCCCGTTGAATCTCCGCAGGCATTGTTGCTGCCGGCGACTGATCAGCCAGAGCACCGCATTGAATTGGCCAAACAGTTGACCGCAGAACGCGAGGTCACAGCGTTTGAGGTCGGCAAAGGATCTGTGACGAAGTGGCAGCAGACATTCACGCGCAACCACCTGCTGGACGCGGCGTATCTGTCGTTTGTCGGGCTGTCGATTTTGCGTTACGACAGCGACACGGTAGAATCTCAGAGGCAGCGGCAGGCGGAAATTCAGGCTGCAAAAGGCGTGATTTCGGGTAAAAAAGCACAGAAATTCGTGAGGAATCTGCGATGAAACCGCCAAAAAGCCCCGCATACACAGAACGGCGAGAATACACACCGCGGCACGCTGTTCCGGGGTTCGGCATGTGTCCGTCATGCGGCAAATTCGCGACGGCCTACTGCAGCCACGAGACAGACGGCGTGCGAATTCAGCACCGGGCCTGTTCGTGTGGCAATAGGTTTAAGACGGTGATTTCGGGCAGTTGATACCAGTGTTTTGGTAGACCACAGGCGACAACAGCGCAAGCGTCTGCGATTGTGCGAGCATGGCACGATCCGCAACCGAACGATTGGCACTCTACGAAGGCATCCGCGACAAAGTCGAATCGGCTTTGTTGGGTGGTGCGCCGGTGGTTGCGTACACGCTGGACGGGCAAATGGTCCAGAAGGAGCCGACTTCGGAATGGCTGGCGGAATTGGACGCACGCATAGCCGATCTGCGGCGACAGGCGAGCGGCGGCATTCATGGCGCTCGTAATCTGGTGAGGTTCAGCCAATGAGCCAGCCAAACTATGCCGACCGCGTGAAGTCCGCTGCACAGTACACGCGGCTGGATTCCGTCATTCAGCGAGTCTCCCCGCGCTGGGCTGCAGGCCGGGTGAAGGCGCGTGTTGACCATGAATTGCGGATGATGCTGGCGGCACGGGCTGCTGACAATTTCGCAGCCTACGAAGCGGCGGGCAACGATCGTCTACGCGGGGAAAACTGGATCACCCCGAAGAACACCAGCAACGACCAGCTGCAGGACGAACTGGAGCGGTTGATCGACCGCGCCAACGATCTGTATCGGAACGACGTGTTTGCGGCGTCAGCAATTAACGGACGTGTGGACAACGTCATTGGGACCGGCATTCGTCCGCAGTGCCGAGTGCAGGCTGAGCGTGGAATTCTGACACCGCGACAGGCGGAGGAATTCCGCGTAATGTCGGAGTGGTACTTTGCCAAGTGGGCAGAATCCGAGCAGTTTTTCGCGAAGCAGCGAATGCTGGAACGGTGCAACGCGATTTACGGCGAATCGTGGCTACACATGGCCGACGATGCGAATCCGGAAAAGCCCGTTACGTTGACGGTGCAAGTCATCAGCCCGTCCAGAATTCCGGTCATCACGTACAGCCGGATGCAGGCAAACGAACGCCGGCGACTGGGTTTGAGACTGGACAATAATAACAAGCCGATTGCGGCGTTCGTTCGACGCAGCCTGCCGTACGATTCATGGCAGGTGGACGTGAAAGAGGACGAAGTAAGTTTGGTGGACCTGCTGCACTGCTACGAAGAACTGACGCCTGGGCAATTGCGAGGCGTCCCGTGGCTGTCCCCTGCAATGGGCAAGCTAAAGGATCTGAAGGACTTCGTTCACGCGCACCTTGTGGCCGAGCAGGTGGCAGCATGTTACGGGGCGTTTATTACGGGTGTCACAGATCCTACAACGATGGCACAGTCTGGCCGATTGGCTGGGCGCAGCAGTCTTGAGGATTTGGCACCCGGCACCATTCAATATCTGGCCGATGGTGAAGGCGTCCAGTTCAGCGACCCGGCACGACCAGGAACGACGCTGGGGCCGTATGTCGAATGGGCCTTGCACGGCGTTGCGGCTGCCTTGCGGTATCCGTATGAACTGCTGGCGAAGCAGTTCACGAACAATTTCAGCGGCGGACGGTTGGCGTTGATTGATGGCCGGATCACGTTCAAAAATTGGCAGTATTGTCTGATTGAACAGGTGTTGCGCAAGGTCTGGGGCCGATTCATTGACAGGGCTGTCATGCAAGGTTTGTTGCCAGTTGATGCAATCACCTACGAAGAAAACAGAGACCATTTCCTGCAGCATCAATGGATTCCACCCGGCTGGCCGTGGGTTGACCCGGAAAAAGAGGTCAAGGCAGACGTTGCAGCAATCTCTGCAGGTCTGACGACGCAGACGGAATCACTGGCGGCGCGTGGTCGGGACTTTGACGAGACTTTGCAGCAGATCGAGCGTGAGCAGTTGGTGAAGGCCGACATGGAAGCCCGCGTGGCAGCCTATCGGGCATCGTTAGGGCTGGACGGCACGCAGGACACAGAGGACGACACGGACAACACAGACGACGCGACAGACATGGGCCAGAATGCCCGCATTGCGATGCTGGCGACCCCGAAGAAATATGCCGGCATCGAATTCAGACCGCCCCAAGGCGTCAGGGATGAAGCACGCCAAGGCCTGGAATGGCGACGCGAGTACAAGCGTGGTGGCACTGCTGTTGGCGTTGCCAGAGCACGGGACTTGAGCAACGGGAAAGCTGTCAGCCCAAGCACCATCAACCGCATGGTCTCGTTCTTTGCACGTCACGAGGTTGACAAACAGGGCGAGGGATTCAGCCAGGGTGAACCGGGCTATCCGTCAAACGGTCGGATTGCGTGGGCACTGTGGGGCGGAGATCCTGGGCAGGCATGGGCCGGCAAGGTTCAGAAACAAATGCGAGCGAGGGATGAAGCCAATGCCACAAATTGACACAGCACCCGCTGCAGGCATGTTCCGGACGGACGCATCACGCACCGCACCACAGCGCGTAGACCGTCAGGGCAATGTCATTTACGGCGCGTCCATCATGCAGGCCGGAATCCTGAATGAAGGCGATGCGCGACCGTGGACAGCCGACATGCAGACACTGCAGCAGGTGGTGGACTTCGGGCAATCGTCCCGTGGCGGCATCAAAGCCCGATTCACGCATCCGAATATGTCCAATGACGGCATGGGTTCGTATCTGGGCAGGTGGGCGAATTTCCGATTGGACGGCGACACCGTTCGAGCGGATCTGCACATTGCAGATGCGGCATTCACGAGTCCGCAGGGCGATCTGGGAACGTATGTTCTGGACATGGCCGAACAAGATCCCGAAGCCTTCGGCGTGAGCATCGCGACGGCACTGGACGAATCAAATCTACAGCAGTGGCAGGACGCATTGCCAGACATGGCACCGGCAGACCGCAAGGCAGCGCGGTGGCCGATGCGATTCGCGAGACTAAGAGCGGCGGACGTGGTTGACACGCCAGCCGCAACGCGAACCGGGCTGTTCAGTCTGGCAGATGCGGACCTGCGGAACCTGCCAGCACAGGCAACCGCACTGCTGGACACCTATTTTACTGATGCAACGCCTGACGTGGTCCGGGCACGCATTGCAGGATTTTTGGACCGCTATTTTAGTGCGAAAGGAACCCCGATGGCTACGGAGACGCAGACACCGGACGTGGTAGAATCAGAGACACCGGCACCGGTTCAGCCTGCTGCGGATCTGTCAGCAGTCGACGTGCAGCCGGAAGTGGTTCAGGCGGCAACCGCAGACCTGGCACAGGTCGAGCGGCTGCGGTGCAAACAGATCCGAGCGTTGTGCGATCTGGCTGGAGCCGGCGACAAATTCAATGCGTTCGTGGATGCTGGATTCAGCGTGGAGCAGACACAAGCCGCATTGAGTGCGTTGGTGGTTGCGCGAAATCCCGTGTTGGCGGCATCCGTCACACCGCAGGAAAGCGACCCGCATTCCGGGCTGAAGGCCGAGTTTGCGGACCTGCAGAAACGCGGCATGACGTTCGGCATGAGCGAAGATGAGTACGTGAAGCACGCAAACAAAGCCTGACGGTCAGGCGTGGTTTGATTTGGTTTCGATTTGAAAGGGCTAAGCAATGGCCGTCACGGCAAATCAGGTGATCGAAAAGCGGATGGGGCGACGCAGTTACCCAGTGGCAGCGTCAGTGCACCTTTACGAGGGCACGCTGGTATTTCTCACGGCTGCAGGCTACGCCACAGACGTGACAGCAACCGGGGTGAATGGGTTTGTTGGTGTTGCTGTTGGTGAGGCCGACAACAGCAGCGGCAGTGCCGGTGATCTGACTGTTGAGGTCTGGCCAGAGGGCGAGTTTGTGCTGACCGGCACCGGATTTGCGCAGGCAGACGTGGGCAGCAAAGTCTACGCTGAGGACAATTACACGGTCGGCGTCAGCATCAGCACCGCATCCGTGCCGATTGGCATGGTTACGGAGTACATCAGCAGCACGAAGATTCGTGTGGATATTGACGCAGTTGGGACCGGCGCGTTGCCAGTGGCAGCACTGACCACGATCACACACACCGCACCTGGCACACCGGACTACGCAATCGCCAACACGACGAACAGCAGCCCCTACGGATTCAGCACGCAGGACGAAGCGAACACCGTGCTGTCTGTGATCAAGAATTTGCAGGTCCGCGTGCTGGATCTGGAGTCTCGTGGTTCCTGATCGTTTGGTTTGACCGCATTTCATTTCTGTTTGAGGAGTTTTCACAATGGCACTTGATACTGCCAAGGCAATCGCGGCAAGCCGAGCACTCACCGCGAAGTTCAACCGTGAAGCGTCTGCTGTGCAGACCTTCTATCCGTCAATTTGTACCGTGACTCCGTCCGATGGTGCAGATGAGCAGTATGGCATCCTCGGTGCCATGCCGTCCATTCGCGAGTACCTCGGCGACCGCGTTTACAACAAGCTGCGCGGGGCGACCTACACACTCGCAAACAAAGAGTGGGAAGGTTCGCTGGAGATCGAGAAGAAGGACGTTGCGGACGACCGTTTGGGGCTGTATGACGGCGCGTTGACCACACTGGCACAGCGAGCCGCACGACATCCCGACAAACTGCTGATGAGTGCGATCGTGAACGGCGAAAGCACGCAGTGTTTCGATGGGCAGTTCTTTTTCGACACTGACCACAGTTGGGGCAACAGCGGCAGCCAGGACAACGATTTGACCTACGCTGCGGCAACCGGCACCACTCCAACCATTGACGAGTTTCTGGGCAGTTACGAAGCAGCCCGAAGCGCGATGATGGGATTCAAGGACGACAACGGCGAACCGTTGCACGAGGACGTGATTACCGGGCTGAATTCCGGGATGCAGTTTGTCGCGCTTGTCCCGCGAGCACTGGAAACGATTGCCAAGAAGGCATTCAATCAGATCCTCAACAACAGCGGCGGCACCAACATTGTGCTGGACACGCCAGCCGTCGCCATGAGCACGCATCTGAGCAATGCGGCGAAGTGGTATCTTCTGCGTGTTGACGTGCCATTGCGACCATTTATTTTTCAGCCCCGCGAATCCCTGACCGCTAACGTGCAGGGAGCCGAGGACATGAACATGAAGCAGCTGCAGATGGGCACCTACGCACGATACAACATCGGGTACGGCGCATGGTGGAACGCGGTTTTGACCACGTTCACCTGATGGCGGTGAAATCGAGCAACACCGCATCCGACGGGATGCGGTGGCCTGTTCGCTGTCCGCCACAGTGGGCAGGCATTTTTTGGCGGCGGATTTGCGGAGTTGATCACATGGCACTCAAGAATATCACAGTCACCAAGGGACCAGCCGCAAGCGGCAAGTCCTTCGGTTTTCGGGTTGGACCGAAGCGTCCTGGAAATCCGTCTGCAGGCAAAATTGAGGTGGGCGATGAGCCTGTCAAAATTGACCTGCAGACTCCACAGGCGTTGCGTGTCGGTCTTGAAAATCAGGTGCAGGAATTGGTGGTCAGAAAGTATCTGACAAAGGTATCCGCTGAGGATATGCCAGAGCAGACACAGAGGGCCAGCAAATGAGCCTACGCGAGCAGTTTGCGCTGGACTGTGCAGCAATCTTGAACACCGATGAACTCGGCGAAGCCGCGACCTGGACAACGGCAAGCGGCGGAAGCCTGACACGGTGCGTGAGGTTGATCGAGCAGCCAGACCGGCAGACGATTCGCAGGGCGCACGTGTGGACGCCGATAGCGACAACGCGGGTATCTGTCGGGGATCTGTTTACCGTGAGGCGTGGGGCCGTTACGACGGTCTGGCGAGTCATGTACACAGACCCGGCAGAGACTGCAATCCAGAGATCCTATTGCCACCTGCAATTGACCGACACCGTCACGCTACGCAAACGCAAGACGGCACAAACGCAGAGCATGGCAGAGCGTCAGGTGGTGGATACGCAAACCAGCGGCATCCGCTGCCAATGGTTCACGTCATCGGCGGAAATCGAGACCAGTCAGGCAGGCCGGCGGCGTGGGATCGTTGGTGAGTTCTATTTGATTCTGCAGGAACTGCTGGACGTTGGAGTGGGTGACACAATCACCGATTCCGATGGGCTGGCCTATCGTGTGGATCGAGTGGAACAGCAATTCAACCGCGTGGATTTGCCCTATCTGATCTGTCGGAGATCGGACGCATGAGTGCACGGGTGAAACTGATTGACCGAAGGCCAGAACTGCAGCGGTTTTTGCAGACCGCGGCGGGGCGAGTCGTGGAGGCGTGCAGCAAACGTTGTCACGCAATCGCGAGGCAGTTGGTCAGCAAGCGGTACACGAGACGACGGGAGCAGAGACGGCGGGAAAGGCAGCAGAATGCCGAGGCGACGACAGAGTAGTTTCACGAGGTTTCGCAAGACGCTGGTAAAGCGATTTGCGAAAGCCCGTAGACAAGCGGCAAGAAGCGGCAAACGGCTGCAACGAACGGCACAGAGAACACAACGACGATTGACGAGCCGAGCAAAACGCAAGGCGGCAACGACATCCAGACGACTGAGGCGGGCAACCGCCAAAGCCGTCAAGCAGGCAAGCAGAACACGGAAGAGCCTGACACGGACCGCGAAGGCATCCGGCAGGCAATTGAGGAAGTGGAATCGGCAACGGAAGGCACGGCGAAGGGAAATCGAAAGAAAGCGGAGATCAGCCGCGAGAATTCAGAAGCGTGAGTTTGGCCGTCTGGTTTTGGTTGGCAGTCAACTGCCGGAGGAATTTGAAAAAGGCGTGCGGGCGACTGATCCGGGGGCGAGCCGTCCCGGTGAACCGCCCCGAATGAGATCAGGCAAGGGCCGGCAGTCAATTACGATCGAAATCAGAATGAAGGGGCCAAAGCCGGAGGGCCGGGTGTACGTCGACAAAAAGGTCGCGCCCTATATGGCAATGTGGGAGTTTCGGCAGGACGGCAAACAAAGACCATTTTTGAAGCCGTCAGTGATGAATCACCTGAGTGAATACGGGGAGACGGTAGTTCAGGAAGTGAAGAAAACAGCAACGGGACCGAAGCAGAAGGCACGAGTGCGATAATGGCGGACACAGGCATCGACAGACTGGTTGGCGAATGGTGGGCGCAGACACCGACGTTGTCCGCGTTGGTGCCAGTCAATCGAGTTGTGGCCAGTGTCGATGAATTCAGCGAGACGGAACAGCAGGACGCGGACGCGGACGACTATTTCGACGATGCGGTGGTGTTCACGATTGCGACAGAACCGGCATGGAGAACCAACAGCCAACGCGGGTATCGCTCGACGCTGACTCTGTCCTGTTTGTCGATCAATTACGACGCGGGAAAATCCATCGCGCAGGAGATCGTCAACCAATGGGCAGACAAGGGATTCACCGGCACTGCCGCAAAGGCCATTCAGGCAAGGCCGACGGGACAAATGACGACAGAACAGGACACGCAAACGGGCGTCTGGGACACACAGATTCAGTTCGAGATAATGCACACCGGAGTTTGACAGATGGCAGACGTTTCAGTCACAGCAGCCAGTGTCGTCAAGACCACCACGACCGTATTTGCAATCGGTGTGGCCGGTGGCACTGTGACTGCTGGGCAGCCCGTTTATCAAGACACAGCCGCGAGCAATAAATTGAAGGCGGCAGATGCTGACGTGTTGGCGTCAAGCAAGGTGGCGGGAATTGCATTGCATGGTGCGAGCGATGGCCAGCCACTGCAGTATGCGACCGGCGGCAACCTGACGTTTAACTCTGCCTTCACCGTGGGGCAGGTGTACGTAGCGAGCACGACCGCAGGCGGCATTGCACCGTACAGCGATTTGGCATCCGGTGACTTCGTCACGATTCTGGGCGTGGCAACTACTGCCACAAATCTGAAAATTGGTATTCTTTATTCCGCAATCGCCAAGCCTTGAAGGATAAACAGCAATGGCAGCAGGCACAGTGTTCAGTGGCAAGGATATGACGTTCAAGACGGGCAGCCCGGTAGCAGAAGAGGTGCACACCGGGCGGTGGGAAATCACGCTGACATCGAACAGTGGAAAGTATGCCAGCAACAGCACCAGCGGCTGGCGGAAGTCGGTCAAGGGAACGAAGGAATGGAGCGGAACGGTTCGCATCATGCTTCACGATGGCGAGTCCATGCCGTTCATTCTGAATGACGAAGTGGCAGCACAGTTTCACGCTGATTCCGATGATTACATCAGCGGCACAATTCTAATCACCGAAGTCGGGCCGATCACGCTGGACGCTGATAGCGGCGATCCGGTGGCGATTGATTACAAGTTTTCCGGACAGGGTGCGCCAGCAGCAAGCGGCACCGCGTTTGACGTTGTTTGATTTTAAGGAGTTGCAACCGTGGCGGACGGTTTATTCAACCTCTGCAGTCGGCGGACTGTGGAGCTGACGAAGGACGACAGAACGTATCGGCTGGCATTTCGCACGCTGGCCGATTACGCACTCAAAGAGGCTGCGATTGTCCAGACGACCGGCAGCCCGTACGACGGGCTGGAGTCGATTACAGACGGTCGTGTGCGATCTGAGGCATTCAAAATTGCGGCGGACATTGCGGCACGTCCATTGATTGCCACAATGGAGGACGAGGAACGGTTTGACCGTTCGTTTCGCGGTCTGGCGTGGTCAGTTTGGCGGGCCTTGTGTGTCAATCATCCGGATGAATTCCCGCCGAATGTCAGCAACACGCAGGGCATTCAGCTGGGGTGCGACTTCATCGCATGGTTTGGTGACGTGCGGCGAATTGTCGAAGCCGTTCACAAAGTTGAACAGAAAGACGCACTGGGAAACTGAAACCGCCTGGACAACCAGGCGCACCGATGCAGACGCGGCGCACCGTCCCGTGGGCTACGGTGTTCCGTGGGCTGTGCGAAAAGTACCATTGGACACCGGACACCGTCGCAAGCCTGACCATGTATCAGGCGTTGATTTATCTGGGCTACTGGGCACCTGAGGACATCTTTCAAAAGAAAACAGTCTGATGGCAATCACGATTCAGGAAGCACAGGTTCTGTTTTCCGCGGACGGCATGAAGGCCGTACAGACGGAAGCCGGCAAGGCAGCAACAGCCATGCAGTCAATTGCCAGCAAGGCAGGTGCGGCTGGCAATGCGCTAAGTGGACTTCGGGGTGCGTTCAGCGGGTTGGGTGGAATACTGGCCACAATCGGGGCGACGACTGGCGCGGTGAAGATGCTGCAGCTGTCCGCAGACGCGGAGACCACAGCGATTTCGTTTGAGGTGTTGCTGGGATCTGTGAGCAAGGCGAAAAAGACGCTGGAGGATTTGCGAGCACTCGATAAGAAAACCGTGTTCGGTTTGCCGGATTTGGCCGCAGCACAAAAGTTGATGTTGAATTTCGGCATGGGGTCCGACGAAGCCTTCACGACGCTGACGCAATTGACCGAAGTGGCACAGGGCAACAGTGAGCAGTTGATGCTGTTGGCGCGTGGCATGGCGCAGGTCAAAGCGGCTGGCCGTCTGATGGGCCAAGAGGCCAACCAGCTCATCAACAGCGGATTCGGTCCGCTGTTTGAAATCAGCAAGATGACTGGCCGCAGCATGGCCGACTTGAAGAAGGACATGGAAGCCGGATTGATTTCGTTCGATATGGTCGCGAAGGCACTGGAGGCATTGACGACAGGCAGCGGACGGCTGGCCGGCATGAATGACCGACTGGCCGCGACGACAGCCGGCGCGTACGCAAAATTCAAAACAAACGTGGAGATGACGGCGATAGCAATCGGTTCGGCATTATTACCAGAACTGAATGCGATGCTGGATTCAATCAACGGAACTTCTGAAAGTTTCAACGGCGTTGGGGCTGGGGCATCGTTGTTTGTGGCGAACGCAAAGGCAATGTTTCAATCATTGCAGGACAATCTGGCAGACTTTGCAATCGTGGCCACCGTGGCATTGCAGCAAGTGCCGAACACATTGCAGCTGATGTTCCATGACGTGAAAACGTGGATCGGCCAATTGATCGAATACGCGGCATCTGCCGGAGTATCCATTGCGAGCCGTCTCAGCCCGTCGGTATTGATGGGCAATGCCGAAGCCGTCCCAATGCCCACACTGGAATTTGCGGCAAGCCAGAGTCGGGGCAGTGCGATCGACGCCGTGTTTGGTGAGTTGGAGCTTGCCCGTCGAATGAGAATTGAATCGCGACAGGAAGCGGGGCGAAAGGATCTGGAAAAGCGGGCGAAACTGGAAGCCATGCAGCAGGACCGCGGACAGGCACCGCCAACTGAGTTTGTGGCAGACGTTGCAGCAACAGCGGCAGTGCAGGCCGTGGCACAGGCACAGGTTCAGCGAGGCGGGGCTGTGGAAATGTTCCGCAGCCTGCAGGACAGACTGGCCAAACAGGGCGAAACCGACAAAATAGCGCGTGAGCAGTTGGCGGTTCAAAAGGCAGCGGTGGAAGTGAACAAACAGATTCTGGGCGCGGTGTCGGGCGGATTGTCCGGCGTTGCGATCTTAGGGTGACAGAATGCCGTATCCAGCGTTTCAAGAGCATGAGGACAGCCCGAAAGAGTCCGGCAACAGATCCGGGCAGTTCAATCTGACTCGTATTTTCCTGACGGCATGGAATGACCGCTGGGACTTTGTGGCAGAACACATGCGCAGTGGTCCTTTCGGTTTGCCTGCGTCGTATAGTACCCTTTGGCCTGGGGTGCTGGCGGACTCTTTCGAAATTTCGCGCGTGAGCAACCTGCCAGCGGGTTCGGTATCAGATCCGAACACAGACATCATTACGCATGATGGAACACTAGCCGTCATCACGTTCGTTTATACACCACTTCAGGCGGACCAACTGCAGGCCGGAGACCCAAACGACCCGACACCGTTACCGGCGGGGACGTGGTGCACGTACAACCAAGACAGCAACACAGAATTTCGAACGATACCAGGCCGCGGTTGCAAATGGGAATCTGACAGCGCACTGCTGCCGGCAGACATCAACCAACAAGTGCCAGACAGCGTGACAATGCACACCGTCACATGGAACCAAGTCCAGGTGGTGCCATGGGTGACGTTAGGCAACATGAAAGGATGCGTTAATTCGGCGGCGTTCAGGCTCCCCGGAAGCCCGCAAGTATTTCAGCCTGAAACGCTGCTGTTTGATGGGCTGAAGGACGAGGTGACGTTATCAACAGATGGACAATGGAGCACGCGAAAACTGACGCTGTCCTTCATCGAAAAGGCACAGAAGGCATTCAGCAGCACCGCACGCACCGGAGCGAGTCCGGCAGGTGCGATCATTTACGGGTGGAACCACCAGTATCGCCCCGACACGGCAGACTATGACAAAGTGCTGTCCGCTGACAGCTCGGAAACCATGTTTCAGACGTTCGATTTCAACACGCTGTGGACTTCGCAGGTATGACGCAGGCAGACCGCACACCGCCAGTGTTTGAGTCCGGGCAACGCCTGACAGCAGCGGCGTTGAATTCGTTGGCGCAGTCTGTCGCGAGGATTATCGACCGGATACACGGAACGCAGGTTATTCAGCCGCTGGACTTGTCCGGAAAACTGGCTGGCAATCTGGCGAAGGCCACAAGTTTCAGCACAACACCAGGGACTGCAACCGTCAACATCTGGGGCAAGGACACAAACGGCAACATGATTGACACGGGGCGAACAGAAACCGTGGTTAATAGAATGGAGCACATCGAGGGATTCACAGGTGACATCGTGTATTGCCGGTGGATGGATGGCGAATGGAGGCTGGTGAGTCTGGATTGCGGGGGCTGAGTTATGCTGATTGGCAGGTGTTGCAATTGCATCGGCGAGCGCAGACCAACGACAATCAAAGGGCTGGACACCAGCGACGGAACGACCGTCTGGGAATACGGGCATGGTTCGTTCTGGCGTGAGCACTATGGCACCGACGAAATCACCGGCATCGAAGCCGCTTTGAGCGTGACGAAAAACCGGTTCGTATTAGTGGCACTGCAGAACATCGGCGCAGCGAATCCGTATGTCACCAGACCTGCCAGAACAGCCGGAGCACTGATGGCAAACTGCCGGGAGTCGATTGCACTTGTGAAACTGGACGCAACGGACGGCACTGTCATCGAGACGGCAACAATTGACGGGCTGTTTCAGCAGGACGGAACAGACAACAGTTTCACGCTGATCACCGGGCCGGATTACTATTCCATGAGCATCCGGAATGCTGCGGCTCTGTCCGGTGGCGATTACGTGATTCTCGGCAATCGCGCGGTGGCGATTGAATGGGTTGACTACACGACTGACACAGCCGACAAAGAGTATATTCTACACGCGCACATTCAGCAGGCCGGCAAGGTTTACATCCGGACGAAAACGAGTCTGGAGGTTATTGAATTGCAGTACAACGCCACAGCTGCGGACGTTGAGGCAGCGTTTGAGGCGACGGCGGACTGCACAGCAGCGACAGCAACCGGGGGGCCGTGGCCACACCGCAAAATTGAAATCAGTGTGACGTGGTCCGCAGCGACTGGCGATATTGACGGCGTCAAGGTGGATCATCAATACGCGGTCACGGTTGGCGGCGGTGGTGGCACGTCAACGTGGGACTGGGTGTTGAGTCCGCCACCAACCGGAGACTACTGGGGCCTCAACACCGACGCCTGCACAGGCGGAGCTGTAGCAACAGCACCAGCGACACCGGGCAGTCCGGGAGACGTTGGCATTCCCGGAACATGCGTTGGTGGTTCAGCCGGCTACACGATACAGCGTCCAACCTACGGGATTGCGGCACGATACGACACCGGAACGGGACTGATCACGAGCAGCGTCGGCTATCAATTCGGATTGCGCAACGGATCGGCACCGCCCAAACTGGTGGACAACAGCGGCACTGTTCCCACGAGCAATTTTGCAGCAACTGCAGGAATCGACGACATCCGAGCAGGTGCCAACAACCGCGTGGCTGTCCTGACAACGAACGGGCTGTACGTGGAGGGATGGGAAACGACAGGGCCGTGGTCAGCGGTTTGGCAGAAATGGGTTAACGTCCAGAATATCAGCCTTTCCAATGTCGAAGGCGACAAGCAGCTAATCGAGTTCACGCGAGCGACATTCACAGCGGGCAGCCGTTGCATTGCGCAGGTGACAATTGCGGACGGCACAGCGACGGCGTCAGACTCTTCCGTGGTGAGCACGGGCAAAACACCGCGCGTGTATTACCACGAGGGCAGCAGCGCGAACTGGAGCGTGGCAAACTATCCGGCAACCACAACAGGATTCGGCGGTTCATTCCAATATAACCTGGACGGCAGCCGAGTCTATGACGGCACGACGCAATTGCATGGCGTTGTCGATTATCAATATCCACTGCTGACGGATGGCGACGGGTATTACTCAATTATCAACACGCAAGGGGCAGGCGTGAGATTCACCGGGCCGTCAGTCACACCGCCGATCATCAGCGGCACCAATGCCCGCGCGTATGTGTGGCGATGGTACACGGTGGACTGGGCGAAGCCGGCACTGACGACGCAATTCAGGTTTCGATTTGCACGCACTGGGTTGGCCACAAAAACAACAGCGTGGCTAGATTGGGACGCGACATCAGCCGAGATCAAAACAGCACTGGACAACATATTCACCGCCAACACCGGAGGCGTAACAGACAACGTGGTCATGTATCCGCTTGGCGGTCCTGCATCAATCATCGGCAACACGGATTACGGATTGTTTGACGTGGGGTTGGTGATTCGCTTTGCAGGATTTGCAAACGCTGCAGGCAATGCCGAGGGGTACATCAATCCGAACTATTTGCTGACGAATTCCGTCACAATTGAATTTCAGAATTTCAGCCAATACTGCGCGGCGGGCATTGCGAGCCACAGCCGGACAACAGGCACAGTCAGGTGGACGCGGACATGGGGCAGCAAAGGAGCGACCTCCTACACCGGGCCGGGAGCACTGTTCAAACCGTGGTTGCAGGCTGGGCTGGTGATTGTGCCTGGCGTCTTGGTTGATCCGGAATAGCCTGGCGGACGAAATGACCCCCAGAAACCCCGCGGAAAAGCGGGGTTTTTTATTTTCCAAAAATATTGGAGGAATGGGGTTGCACTTTCCGAAAATGATTGTATGATCCTGATGTGGCAAGTGAACGACAAACGACAAACGAGGGGATGAACGATGACGACCGACGCAGTGCGAAACATGATCCAGCCGTGGTTGACCGGTAACGACGAAAAGGACGCACAGATGCTGCGGAGAATGTTCCGTGGTGTGGGGCTGAGCATCGCACAGTGGCGTCAGGTGGTGGCAGAAACCAAGGCGCAGGGCTGACAAACAAAGAAAACGACATCCCCGCCGGACTGGCTGGCGGGGTTTTTGGCGGCAATGGTTTTGAGTGAGGGGAAGAGGCGATGGCAACACAGATTGAGCAGATTGAGGCAGCGTTGGGGAAGGCACTGGCCACCGCCCGCAATCCATGCGGCTACGTCGTTGAGCAGGTCGAGGACGGCTGGCGGATTTACGACGACTGGACAGACGACACGTTTACCGCGTTTGCGGACGCACTGGCGTATGCTCGCAAGTGTGCGAACGACGGAGCGGAGATTGAGGCACCATGAACGAACTGTGCGACAAGTGCAGGCAGCCGCTGTGCCCGTGGGAGGGCGAGCGGTGTGAGGAATGTTTACTAACCGAAAGGCAGACCGATGAAGAAGTCAAAGACAGTGACCGAACAGAAGCCCGTGATGGGCAGACCGAGGAAGCACGGCAGGGACGCAATTACGTGCGTGGTCAAACTTCCGCCCGAGGTGGTGGCGTGGATTGATGCACGCTACACGACGCGGCAGGAGGGGCTGTCGGCGATCGTCGTTGAGCACTGGGCAGAGGGGATGGTGTGAGAATCCTCGTCAGCGGCGCGACAGCAACGGTGCGGCAATTGACCGCGACATACCCGGACCATCTCGGAGTGTTGCACACTCCGCAGACGGGCAACCGGTTGTGTTCTCTGCCTTTGCCTTGGGCAGCTGACAACGCGGCATTTAGTCGTCCAGACGACCGCAAATTCTGGCGGCTGTGCGTGGAGGCGTGGTCAACGGAGCGACATCATCCGCCGCTGTGGGTAGCAGTCCCGGACGTGGTCGGCAATCATGCGGCAACGCTGAGGCTGTTTGGCTGGTGGCTGGCGTATTGGCTGGAGGAGATTGGCAGAGTCCCGTTCCCGCTGGCATTCGTCTTGCAGAATGGCTGCGACGAATCGGAGGTGCCGTGGGGTGCCATCGATGCGGTCTTTGTCGGCGGGGACAACCGATTCAAACTGCGGCAGTCTGCAGGGCTGATTGAGGTGGCGAAGTCGCAAGGAAAGGCGGTGCACATTGGGCGAGTGAACACACTGAGGCGACTGAGATATGCATACGATTTGGGGGCAGACACGGTGGACGGTACAGCGTACAGCATGTACCCGGAAACGCACCTGCCCGCGGCATTGAGTTTTGTTCGTGGGCTGGAAAAATCGAGGACACTTTTTTGAGGGGTTCAATGATGGCGAAAACGGTAGCAGAACAACGGATCAAGGAATTGCAAAAGCAGGTGCACGGATTGCGTGAGCGTGTGTACGATCTCGAGGCAGCAGCCGAGAATCAAACGCGACGGCACGAGGCAGAGATTCGCAAACTGAAGGAACAGGCGGAACTCGAGGACACAAGGCAGCTCCGGCGAGAGACGGAACTGGTTGCACAGCGGCACATGGCGATCGAATTGTTGGCGCGAATTGAGAGGGAGATGTGACCATGCCACAAATCCGAATTTACATCGACGGCGACACGGAGCAGCCGACACCGCAGGCAGAACCGACACCGGATCTGCAGGCGGAGATTGACAGAATCAACCGGACACTGTGCGACGTGGTGCGACGCATCGCGAAAATCGAAAGTGACGTGCGAGGCGTGAGGATGCGATTGATTGAGGACGACGCGGAGGGGCAGGTACCATGAGGACGTTCCATTCCCGAGTCGTCAGGTGGGCACGCAAGCCGCGGACGTGCACGTGGTGCGGAGATCCGGTCGAGATCGGGCAGCCGTACCAGTCCTATCGGTGGGTCGATGGCCGCGACGCTGGAACTGTGGTTTTGCATCCGGAGTGCAGCGACGCGATGGCGCGGCTGACCGCTACAGATCCGCATTTTTGGGGGTGGTCTGATGGTGATTTTCTGAGGGGTTCAACGAAGGTAAGGTGACGCAGTGAGTCTAATTCAAACACCCGAGGAACTGGCAAACGCAATCCGCAACGA